>Ga0105239_10006733_pt1 | contig 13275 bp, 15 predicted proteins | sample KBSC44metaG_FD_92761 | JGI IMG/M metagenome (GOLD analysis project Ga0105239, IMG submission 92761) | Corn rhizosphere microbial communities from Kellogg Biological Station, Michigan, USA - KBS C4-4 metaG | ecosystem: Host-associated > Plants > Roots > Rhizosphere > Soil | place: Michigan, USA... | reverse complement strand
TTGTTAGGTTGTAATTTAATTGCTTTAATTTGCAGCAGGAATTCAGCAACTTGCTGCTCGATCTCATTATTATTAAACATGGCTCAAAAATACAGAATTTATATCAACGAAAAGGTTATCCTGTTAACTGAATCAGAACCACCCCACGTAGAAAGTTATGAACGGCTTGATGCTGAGACATTTGATCTGCGAATAATTTATACCTGGATACTGGCAAATCCTAAAAAGTTGTTCTATGTGCCCTGCGGAAATGCCAAACTTTTTTTAAAATCGGTTATCAAAAACATCACGCTTATTGAGGCTGCCGGCGGCCTGGTGATGAACACAGCAGGCGATTACCTGTTTATTTACCGTAACGATAAATGGGACCTGCCCAAAGGTAAAATTGAGAAGGATGAGAAGGTAAAAGAAGCCGCCGTGCGCGAAGTAGAGGAGGAGTGTGGCATAAAAGTGAGCAAGCTGAACGAGAAAATATGCAAAACCTACCATGTTTATATTAGCAGGGGTGAGGTAGTGCTCAAAAAAACGCACTGGTTTGCCATGGACAGCAAGGGCAAGGATAAGCTAAAACCCCAAAAGGAAGAAGGTATTACCGATGTGCGCTGGTTTAAAAAAGAACATATTGAACCTATTGTGGAAAATACTTTTCCGTCAATTATGGATGTATTACATAAAGAAAAGCTGGTCACAAATAAGCTAATGCCTCTGCGGGGATAAACTGTGCCACATCGCCATGATGACGCATAATTTCGCGCACAATGGTTGAGCTGATGGACGAATAGCCTGGCTTGCTTACAATAAAAATGCTTTCAATATCGGGCACCAGGGCATGGTTCATCTGGGCTATGGCTTTTTCGTATTCAAAATCAGATACCGTACGAATCCCCCTGATCATGTAAGTGGCGCCGATGCTTTTGCAAAAATTTACCGTTAATCCTTCGTAAGCTACAATATGTATCCGCTCATCGTGTTTAAAAACCGCCCTGAGCATCTGCTCGCGGGTTTCAATGCTGAGCAGGCCCTGTTTACTGCTGTTGGCGCCTATGCCAATATAAACCTTATCAAACAAGTTTACCGAGCGTTTTACAATATCAACGTGGGCTTTGGTAACAGGATCAAAAGAACCAGGGAAAAGAGCGATCTTCATTTTAGGCTGATGTTAATGCTTTGCTCAAAAGTAGGTTTTTTAGAGCCAGGAAGCAAGAGGAGTAAGGGCGATGAGTCAAGAATCGAGAAAGAAAAAGATTGCGGTTCATTTCGATTAATTACGTATCGAGGTGCAGGTACTCACTTATAGTTTAATTTGCTTAATTGCTAATTTCTTTATCAATTTGTAATAAATGAATGTTAATAAACGGAATGTTTTCAACATCAGTTTGTTATAAATTTATATGATGTATCTTTACCAGAAATATTAGCATAATGAATACTGTTAAGAAAGGTAATCTTTTTGAGAGCAAGGCCTACCATATAATAAATTCAGCCATTGCTGAAAAGCGTTTAGGTTTAGACTCTAATTGCTGCAAAATCTATCAAAAACCCGCATATTTTTCCAAAGACAGGGGGAGCGATATTATCTTTGATATAAGCATAGAAGTCTGGCCTCCAAACGCTGACAGATGTCATTTGTTATATCTAATCGAATGTAAAGACTATAAGGGTAGTGTTCCTGTTAATGATATTGAAGAATTTATATACAAAATACAACAAGTTGCGGGACATTATGTCAAGGGAGTTTTTATTACGACTGGAGATGTTCAACAAGGAGGGTTGAATTTGTTGCGGAATAAAAATATGATGCTTATAAAAGTTGATGCTGAAAATATACCTGATATAGTATTATTCAATAAACCACGAAAAAATGAGCCCATTCAAAGAGACCTGCCAGTGGCTAAAATCAAAGATGAGCTTAAAAAGCTCGTCGAAATACGTAAACTTTATGAGCATGGAACAGAAGAAATCAAAAATTGGGATGTTATAATAGAGCGATTTTTACAAAGTGAATTAAGTGCAAAAGTTAATTGGGAACAACCAGGCGAACATTCGCAAGGCTTAGAGTTTCTTTCAAAAACATTAATAACCGAACTTTCATTAACTATTCTTAATAATTTTAACCCTGCAATAGCAAGTCGCGGTCACGCCCTTCCGCTTGAATGCTTTATGTCCTATCTTAAGGATACTTATAATTTACGTTTCATTACAAATAAACGTTTTGTAAAAAAGAAATCTCATTTAAATGGGTATTACGATCGGAGAAAAAGGACTATATATATAAATCCGGAGTTAGAGGGGACAGGGCAATATGCTTTTGTTTGCGCTCATGAGATCTCGCATTTTTTTCTCCATGAAAACCTGGAAGTGTCTCAGGAAAAATACGATGGACAAAGTGATTCTAAGTATGACCCAATTACTCAAAAATATTTGTTTGAAAAGGAGAAACACTGGATTGAATGGCAAGCAAACTACCTTGCGAGTTGTTTACTTATGCCTCATCGTTCACTGTTATGGCAATTAATCAAATGGCAAACGGCGGAGGGAATTAGTCGCAAGGGCTATATTTGGTTGGACAACCAAGCTTGTAATATTCGTGATTTTAAGGTTGCAATTACTCAACTTGCTTTTATTTTCGGTGTAAGTAGGACAATCATTGAATTCAGAATGGCTGACCTTGGTATCATTCAATATAAAAAAGCACGCGGGTACAATGCTTATAGTTTATTTGGTGAAGGAAGGAGACCAAAAACATTAGAGCAACTGCTAAATCAATGGAAGCAAGACTATCAAAAAAATACTAAACAGAGTGAATCTGATGATTTGTTTTAATTTTTCCTCGATGTTATCACCGCGCCACATGAAGCTGGATTTAACGGTATGTTACATATAATATAATGGTATGGTGGCAACAAGCACAATAGACACTATCAAGATTAAAAGGTTGGATGAAAAATTAAACCCATTTGTCATCCTGAGCGGAGCGAAAGATCTGTTGCGCTCTTCAGAAAGCTCAATAACAGATGCTTCGTGCCTCAGCATGACAAAAAGATTCTTTAGCCCATCAACCTATAAAAAACTGCTGACTAACAATTTTTCCGTTTTCAACTTTATAAACACAGATCTCTTCAAGCATTTTAGGGTCCTGGCCCTTAATGGTGAAATGCATGGAAAGAACCACGCTGAAATAACTCCCGGCAAAAGTTGCTTCGGATACTTTAATGTCGTGGATGTCTACAACGGCTAAAAATTGCTTTTCGCGCTCAAGCAGGTTATGAAGGCCGGTTATCGGCTCATTGTTATTATTGGGGTCAATGCTTACGGCGTCATCAGCATATAATTCGGTATAAGCCTCTACAAATTTACGCTCATTACATAATGATGCTAAACGATTAGCAATTTCTGGTATAGTGTTCATGCTTTTTAAGGTTGTTGTGTGATAGTAACTAATGGTAATACTAAGCCAATTTTTACAACAACTTCTATTAAAAAGTAAAGGATGATACAGAAATGATATAACGATGAGATTAATGTGAGCCTATTCCACGTGTCATTGCTGTAAGGGTACGAAGCAATCTCTTTAGGACATACTTGTTCGCTCTGTATATCGGGGATTGCTTCGTACCTTGCAATGACGTGCGGATAGAAAAGAGTTATAGCTCCCTATCCTCCAACAATATCCTCCAACTGGTAATAAACTTTTAAACCACGTTCTTTCGCTATCCGTACATCTTCATCAGCTCCTTTGGATGCGCCGGGGATCCTTAAAACAGCATCACATTTGGTAAGCAGGCGTTGAGCCACAGGATACAGGATTTCTTCGTAGGCGGCATCACCCGGGTGCGTTGAACCGGCTTGCTCCAACAGGGGCAGGGCAAACCATTCGCCAATTACGGGGATATGCCCGGCCCGGAATATCGGCAGCGCCATTTCTTCCAGTTTTTTTAAGTTTTGCGCCATCAGGTTTGGATCGTCATTGGTACCCGAGCGGTACGGGCCTGCTATTAAAATTACTAAAGGTGTAGTGGTCATGATATTAACTGATTAAGTTGTGCATATTGTAAAAGCATAATGGTTTTGCCATCTTTTATTTCGCCGGTTTGTACCATTTGCAGGGCCGTAACAAAGGGTAGTTCCAGCACCTCAATGTTTTCGTGCTCTTCTTCCAGTCCGCCACCGTCGCTTATCTTCATGTCATTTGTATATTCTGCTACAAAAAAATACAGGATCTCCGTTACCGAGCCCGGCGACATGTAAGCTTCGAATACTTTTTTTACATTGCTGATATGGTAACCGGTTTCTTCTTCGGTTTCCCGCCTGATGCAATCTTCGGCATTGCTTTGATCCAGCAGGCCAGCGCAGCACTCAATCAACATCCCGTTATCGTTGCCATTGATGTACGTAGCCACACGGAATTGTTTGGTGAGGATCACCGTTTTGGTATCCCGGTTGTATAAAAGTATGGTAGCGCCATTGCCCCGGTCATATGCCTCGCGGCTAAATTTTAGTATGGTGCCATCTTTTTTTGTAGCTTCAAAAATTATTTTCCGGAGGATGTACCAGTTGTCTGATAGTACCTCTGTTTTTAGAATTTTAATATCAGTCATGTATAATTTGATTAAAAATGATCAATTTTGATTATATTTGATCAAATGTAGAATTATTTAAATGAACTTTCAAAAAAGAAAGCAAAAAATATTGGAGCAATTGGACCGTACTGGCGAGGTTGACATTAAAGAACTGGCTACCGAATTGGATATTTCGGAGATCACAGCCCGGCGCGATTTGAACCAATTGGCCAATGATGGCCTTCTTTATCGCACCCACGGCGGCGCCATGAAAGTTGATCCTTTAGCTAAGCCGAAAGATTTTGCCAATAAAGCTGCGCAAAACGCCGATGTAAAGGATGATATCTGCCGTAAGGCGGCTGAGCATATTAACGATGGGGACATTATTTTTATGGATTGCGGCAGCACGGTTTTCAGACTGTGCCAGTTTATCAAACATAAAAAGATCAAAGTGATCACCAATTCGCTGCCGGTTATTTATGAGCTGCAAAACTGTTCGGTATCTATCAACATCATCGGTGGCGAGTTTAATAACGAGCGCCAGGCAACACATGGCAAAATAGCCAATGAGCACATTGCCAGGTATCATGCCGGTAAGGCTTTTTTGGGGGTGGATGGTATATCTGCTCGTGGTTTGTTTGCCAACAGCGAGCTGGAGGCCGAAATTACATCGATGTATATCAGCCAAAGCGCCTATACTTATGTATTATGTGATGATAGCAAAGTAGGCAAGGAGACCTACCTCAAATTTGCCGATATCAACCAGGTTGAAGCGATTATCACCAATGCTGATGACGGAAAGCTTGCGGGATTTAAAGATACCACGCTGACTATTTTGCAGGTGGGGTAAAACAGTGAATATCCAATTTATTCAGGATAATATGGTGGATTGGAACTGTCTGTCAGAAAAATTTCGTATCTTTATAACATAAGCAGCCCGGGTCTCTTTCTACAGAGACCCGGGCTCTTTTATTAAGGGATAAAACGGGGCAAAAATTAATTATTTTTCCTATAGTTATTTGATAGCCAATAAATTAATACTTTTTAAAATTTTAAAATCGCCCCAAAATCGGATTGAAATTTGTTAAAAAGTGTTAAAATCGATGATTTCGAATAAATTTTGAGCCCTTTTTGCCCGTTTTCGAACCGAAATTTGTTAAAATTAAAGGTTTAAAAAGTTTTTGGAAGGCTTATTCCGCATGCCTGAAAAAAGAAAACGACGAATGCCCATATTTTCGCTGCTCTACAAAACTTGGATGATTGTTGAGATTTTGCATAGATTGATGTTCTACGATCAGCAGCCCATCGGGTGCCAGGAGGTTGCGCTCAAAAACTATCTTGGAAATTTCCGGGATCTTGTTGAGGTCGTAAGGAGGATCGGCAAAAATGAGGTCGTATTGCTCGGTTTCCATTAGGAGGTACTTAAAAACATCCTCCTTGTAGGTCTTTATCTGTTCCTGCCTGTGCTGGCGGGATATATCTTTCAAATAGTTTACGCAATGGATGCTACGGTCGACAGAGATCACCTGTGCGGCGCCCCTGGAAGCGAATTCCATAGATATGTTACCTGTGCCGCTAAACAAGTCAAGTACCTTAATATCCTCAAATTCAATCTGATTTTGGAGGATATTGAATAAGGCCTCCTTAGCCAGATCAGTTGTAGGGCGTACCGGAAGATTTTTGGGTGGGTTGAGCCGTAACCCCTTTAAACTGCCCCCGATGATGCGCATAAAGATAAAGCAGCGAGTGACAATATTTGGTGAGCAGAGATTTCGGCGGGGATTTGCACTATCTGTAACCGGTTAAGCTGCACCTGTCCAAAAAATTCAGCTAAGTGTTCGATCCTTTTATCGTCTGTGTCGATATCGCCGTTTAAATAGATATGAACATCGGCTGGTTGCAAACCCAATTCGTTTACTACAAGCGCTATAAAGTAAGTTAGCTCGTCGTTATTTTGGAACGCGAACCGGTTATAAAAACGTAAAACATTCCCCTTAAAGGCCACAATTTCAACTTGTGATTCATTTAAGTTGAGATACAGATCATGATCGGCTGGGTTATTTTGAGCAATGGCCATTATCCACCCTTTTGACGAAAAAACACTGTTACGCAGGCCAAATTCTTCGGCTGCGTTAATAATTGTGCTGTCGGTTTTGTAAATAATGGTGTTGTGGCTATCCAAAGCTTGAGCGGATACTTTTTCGCCTGGTTGGACGTCCAAAAAGCGGGCAAAATCGGTAACATGATCCTGGCTGAAAAGGCTTTGCGGTATCAGGGTAAAACCATTAGCCGGCAAACCTACAACTACCTGTTTGTACTTGGCTGATAGGAGGTCGAGTAACTCCTGCGGGTTGGTCAACTCGTCCAGAGGGTGCATATCGGCGCACGCAACCAGTTTATCCTGATCAGTAATCGCGTACGAAAATGTGGCTTTATCAATCTGTATCAATAAATTATAACGTTCGGCCTCATCAAGACTAAAGTTATCATCATGGTAGTTGTAATTGTATTCGCTCATGCCAGTTTAACAAAAGTAATATTTTTCGGCAGATACTTTAGATGTCGCAATTAAAAAAGCATTGTTTGATTAAAAGCCCCGTCCGCCCAAAAATAACGTTAAAAGGATATAAATGAGCACTGGCCATAAAACAGACCTGGGGTAATAATCATCGTCGGGAAAATATTTCTTAAAGAAATATCTTGTCAAAACAATACCAGCTAAAATATTGAAAAATAGGGTTATACAAAATAATTGAAAAATAGGCATTATCTGGCTAAACGATGTTACCGGGGTGCCGCCTGATGCAAACTTTCGAAATGCTTCCAGATCGGGTTTAATATTAAGTGCCTTAACAATAAACAACAAAAGAACATTGCCCAGCAATAAAAATAGGATTACCTGGCTTATTACCCACTTATAGCCCGCTACCCATAAATTGATGATGAGCAATATACCTGCATATAATGGGCTGAATACAGCAAACCAGAATATGGCTCGCCTGGAATATATTTCAACATAGTCTCCTCCGGTTTCTTCTATTTTATCTTCATCAAATTCCATGGTCAAATTTATAAAAATGCTGATAAGTAATTAACTTATCGTCATTTTTGCAAAGTGACTGAATTTGATCATATACGTAAGGCCTTTCCGCATCAACCTACCGGGCAGCAACTGGAGTTGTTTAACCGCTTACATGAATTTTTGCTGAGCAATGATGGGGATGAGTGTTTTATACTCAAAGGGTACGCCGGTACGGGAAAAACCACGGTATTGGGCGCTTTAGTAAAGGCTTTAAGGGAGTATAAATATAAAGCCGTTTTGCTGGCACCTACCGGTCGCGCGGCTAAGGTAATCACCAACTATTCGGGGCGTAAAGCATTTACCATACACAAGCGGATCTATCGCAAAAAATCGGCTTTGACTTTGGATGATGGCTTTGCCATTGCAGATAACCTGGCCAGCGACACGCTCTTTATTGTAGACGAGGCTTCGATGATATCTGACGAGCCGGGCGGCCTAAACCGTACATCGTTGCTGTACGACCTTTTACGATACGTTTACAACGATAAAAATTGTAAACTGGTATTGGTGGGTGATACCGCCCAATTGCCCCCTGTAGGCTCTGAAAACAGCCCTGCGCTTGATGGAGGTTTGATGAAGGATAAGTTTGGACTAACCGTGTTTGGCTATGAACTGACTGATGTGCTTAGGCAGGGAAAAGACTCAGGGATACTGTACAATGCTACCCGCATACGTGATATTATCCGGGCAAAGGAAATAAGTGCCCCAAAAGTAGTCACCAAAGGATATAAAGATGTATTCCGGATGACGGGGGAGCGTTTGCCCGAGGGGTTGGAATATGCCTACCGCAAATATGGATATGATCGTACGCTGATCATCTGTCGCTCTAATAAAAACGCCAACCTGTACAATGGGCAGATCAGGAACCGGATATTGTACCGGGAAGAGGAACTTACTGGCGGCGACCAGATCATGGTGGTGAAAAATAACTACTTCTGGCTGCAGGAACAGGACGAAAGCAGCACAAACTTTATAGCCAATGGCGATATTGCCCGGATCAGGAAAGTGCGCAGGATAGAGGATATGTATGGTTTCAGGTTTGCTGATGTGCAAATTGAGTTTATTGATTATGCGGAAGATCCGGTGCTGGATTGTAAAATATTGCTGGATACGCTGTATGCCGATTCCCCGGCCCTATCCCAGGCCGATCAAAAACGGTTTTACGAAGAGGTGATGAAGGATTATGAGCAAATGGTCAACAAAAGGGCTATGCACAATGAATTGAAGCAAAATCCCTATTATAATGCCTTGCAGATCAAATTTGCTTACGCCATTACTTGTCACAAGGCCCAGGGTGGGCAATGGGACGCGGTATTTGTTGATCAGGGTTATGTGACCGACGAAATGATCAACATGGATTTTCTGCGCTGGTTTTATACCGCCGTAACCCGCGCCACCACCGAGCTTTTCCTGGTTAATTTCGACGGTAGGTTTTATGCTGCTCCGGCCGAGGAATAGGCAAAAGTGGGTTTACATGGTTTACACTTTTTTATGGTTTACATATATTTAAATAGTTGGTTATCAATTATTTAAATTAAAAAATACTGTTATATTGTTGAATTTATGTTAACCCACTTTAAGCCATAAATTACTCGTATTGGATGGCACCTATTTTACCTTTATACCGAAAATATTGCTACCTTTAAAGCATAATTACTTTTACCACATATCAAACAAGGATTGCCAAAAATCCGGCCTGTTAAGCAGGTTATCAAGAGCACTGAACTATTAGTGCCAGTGTTTCCGCGAACTAAATTTTACATCATTTTTTTATCAATAGTAATGAAAATTACCAATCTGCAGGCAATGGCTGTATCGTGCATTTTACTGTGCTCCGGCTTGCCCGCCAAAGCAAATACCATTATGGATACTACAAATAATAAACAAAAAGTACTGTCATTTTATAAACTAATTGTTGGTCAGCGACGGGTCGAACTGATCCCTGAATTTGTGCAGGAAGATTATATTCAGCATAATACAACCGTAAAACAGGGTAGGGTAGGTATTACCGAAATGATCAATTATCTAAAAACGTTACCATTACCACCGGCCGGTGCCAAATCACCTATCATCAGGGCTATACAGGAAGGCGACCTGGTAGTGACCCATCTGGATATCGAATTTATGGGTAAGCGTATGGCTGTTATCGATCTGTTTAAACTAAAGAATGGTATGCTGGCCGAACACTGGGATGCGATACAAACGATGCCGGATCAAACCGGTATGGCTATAACCGCTACCAATGGAAGCAATGAAATTGACCAAAGTGCCTCTGCTACAGAAAGTAAAGCCGTTATTGATCAATTTTATCAGGCTGTAATTCAAAAAGTATCCGTAACTGATTTGATAAAGCCAGACTATGTGGAGCATGATCCAGCAGTAATTTATAGCGGTAAAGGCCTGGGTGCTTATTTGACCGCCGATAGTGATCGGCAAATTAAAATACACCGCATTATTGGCGAAGGTGATTTTGTTGTTGTTCAATCAGAGTTCAAACGAGCTGGAAAAGCTTTCGTATTTTATGAAATATTCAGGGTTGAGCATAGTAAAATAGCCGAACACTGGGTGGTAGAGCAGACAATCCCGGATGGGGTGGAGCCGGATGCTATGTTTTGATACATCAACAAATACGTCATGCCGAACTTGTTTCGGTATCCCACAAGTAAAGCATAATCATGCTGGTTAACCTGTCCTGAGGGATCCTGAAACAAGTTCAGGATGACAAACAAGCACAACGTAAGACTTATGAAGTTTTTAAAACTTTGTAAGCCCTACGTTGTGCAAATCAAGTACGGCAAAAACAAAAGAGGCTCCAATTTGGAGCCTCTTTTAAATATATTCATGGTAATTGTTATACAGAAAAGCTTTCGCCGCAACCGCAGGTACGACTGGCATTGGGATTATTGAATGCAAAGCCTTTACCATTTAAGCCATCAGAAAAATCAAGCTCTGTACCGGCCAGATAAAGGAACGATTTCATGTCGAGCGCGAAACGCAAGCCACGATCTTCAAAAAATTGATCACCCTTTTTTTCTTCGTTATCAAAATCAAGATTATAAGATAAACCAGAACATCCACCACCCTGAACAGATACACGCAGAAAATAAGAGGCATCAAGCCCCGCATCCTGCATCAGGTGGTCTATTTTACTTTTTGCTTTATCAGTTACAGTTACCATTGTTATTCTTTTTAGTATCAAGTAATTAGTATCATGTATCAAGACAAATGTCTCGCAAATACCTTACCATTTTTTATTTCAAGTAGCTAGTCAATACCCAAAATCGTGATACTTGATACTAACTACCTGACACTTATTAATGATGTACTTTTTCGCTTTCAATTGGCGCTAAGCCATTTTTTACGCGGAAATCATTAATAGCCGCCTTGATAGCGTCCTCTGCTAAAACTGAGCAGTGAATTTTTACCGGTGGTAAAGCTAATTCTTCAACGATGTCCATGTTGTCTATTTTCATTGCGTCGTCGATGCTTTTTCCTTTTAACCACTCTGTAGCTAAAGATGAAGAAGCGATAGCCGAACCGCATCCGAAAGTTTTAAATTTTGCATCGGTGATAACATTGTTATCATCAACCTGTATCTGCAAACGCATTACGTCGCCGCACTCAGGGGCACCTACTAAACCGGTACCTACTTTGTGGCTGCTTTTATCCAAAGTGCCCACATTGCGGGGGTTAGTATAGTGATCGATTACTTTATCTGAATATGCCATTTTCTTTTAATTATTGAATTAGTGAGTTAGTGAATAATCTGAACTCGTAATATTTTGTTTTTTTAAAGCATCTGCACATTTGAAACGGCGAAGTCTTCAACGCAGTTAATCTGCACATCTGCATATTTTATTAGTGTTCTGCCCACTCAATAGAGTTAAGGTCGATGCCTTCTTTAAACATTTCCCAAAGTGGTGATAGTTCACGCAGGTGGGTAACCGCTTTTTTGGTTACTTCAACCGCATAATCAACTTCTTCTTCGGTAGTGAACCTGCCTAAACCAAAACGGATAGACGAGTGTGCCAGATCATCTGATAAGCCTAAGCTTTTCAGTACATATGATGGTTCCAATGAAGCTGATGTACAGGCTGATCCTGAAGATACAGCCAAATCTTTCATGGCCATCATCAAACCTTCACCTTCTACATATTTGAATGATATGTTAGCTACGTGTGGCAAGCGGTGATCCACGTTACCATTTACATAGCTTTCTTCCAATACAGTTAATGCACTTTGCAGTTTATCACGTAAAGCTGAAAGGCGTTTTGCTTCGCTTTCCATTTCCTGGCCGCAAAGCTCGCAAGCTTTACCTAAACCAACAATACCGGGAACGTTTAAAGTTCCTGAGCGCATGCCACGTTCGTGACCGCCGCCGTCCATTTGAGCTGTAACTTTAACACGTGGACCTTTACGACGAACGTATAAAGCACCAACGCCTTTAGGACCATATATTTTGTGTGCCGATAAAGCCAGCAGGTCAATACCATCAGCATTAACATCAACAGGTATTTTACCAACAGCCTGGGTAGCATCCGTCATAAACAATGCGCCATGTTTGTGTGCAATGGCTGCAATTTCCTTAACTGGCTGCACTACACCAATCTCGTTATTGCCATACATGATAGATACCAGGATGGTTTCTGGTGTCATGTTTTTTTCCAGCTCAGCCAGATCGATCAACCCGTCTTCTTTTACCTGAAGATAAGTAACCTTTCCTCCCAATTTTTCTACGTGTTTGCAGGCATCAAGCACAGCTTTATGCTCGGTAACGGCAGTAATAATGTGGTTACCTTTATCTTTATACATTTCAAATACACCTTTAATGGCAAGGTTATCTGATTCAGTAGCGCCCGATGTAAAAATGATCTCCTTGTCAGATGCGCCGATTAATTTGGCTACCTGCTCACGTGCATAATCAACAGCTTCTTCAGCCACCCATCCAAAAGCATGGTTACGGCTTGCAGCATTACCGAATTTCTCGTTAAAATAAGGTAACATCGCTTCCAGGACCCGTGGATCCATCGGAGTTGTTGCATTATTATCTAAATAAATTGGGATATTCATATCTTAAGTATATTAACAAGAACAAAGATACGCAAGATTTTATTTAAATTCATTCAAAACAATTGGTAAAATATCAATCCTGACCTTTAATTTACAATATTTGGACATGAACAGGGTAAGGTGTGTAAGTATTGCTATAAATGATATGGCAACTGGCGATAATATATATGAAAAGTTATTAAAAAAGACGGATTTGTATAGTTAAGGGATGACCCAAAGTCAGGAGCTCATAATCAATAAGTGGTTTTTTTTATACTTTAAAAGAGTAAATAAATATTGATAGGGCTGTGGTCTGAAGTAAATTAAAATAAAGCTGAGATGTGTTTTGTGCTCAATAACAAGTAGTTCCCGGGTGCTATTGGTTGATTTTGACATCAAATAAAACTTTTAGCTTTTTGACTTTTTAATTTTGAATTTTTAATTATATTTGCGCCTCTTTTAAAAAGTACAGAAGGTATAAGTTTATATATAATGAAAAAAGATCTGCATCCATCAAACTATAGATTAGTTGTATTCAAAGACATGTCAAACGACTATTCTTTCATAACTAAATCTTGCATCGAT
>Ga0105239_10006732_pt1 | contig 13275 bp, 10 predicted proteins | sample KBSC44metaG_FD_92761 | JGI IMG/M metagenome (GOLD analysis project Ga0105239, IMG submission 92761) | Corn rhizosphere microbial communities from Kellogg Biological Station, Michigan, USA - KBS C4-4 metaG | ecosystem: Host-associated > Plants > Roots > Rhizosphere > Soil | place: Michigan, USA... | reverse complement strand
GATCCGACATCCAACGGATTCAACTTCTATAAAGGTGTCTGTCTCGGGGTCGCCGGCCGACGCGACGAAGCGATCCAGCAGTTTAAAAGGACGATCGAATTGGATCCGACGTTTCCGTGGCCGCACAGCCACCTCTCTCGCATTTACCGCATAAGCGGTGACCTCGCCGCGGCCGCTGAGGAACGCGCTATCTCGCTTGAGCTTGACGGTCAGCCCGAACTGGCAAAGGGGACTCGCGAGAGCTTCGCTCGGGGCGGTTGGAACGCAGTTCAAGAGTATATGCGGCAGCACAACTCGACGCTCTTTTCCGTTATGCTGACCACGGACGATAACGAGCATTGGATTGAGAATCTCAGTAAACAAGCTGCGGACGGGAGCTTTTGGCTATTTTTGATCAAAACCGATCCGATATTCGATCCGCTCCGCGGTGACCCAAGATTTGAGGCTCTAATTCACAAATTCGATCCGCCGACATCCTGAACAAATGAAACGCTGCCCGGAATGTAGAAAGGATTATTTCGACGACAGTCTGATGTACTGTCTGGATGATGGCGCGCCGCTTATTCAGGGCAGTATTAGCGATGAACCCGCGACCGCGATCCTTTCAGGTGATCCTATCTCGAACGAGAGCCTGACACATCAGATATCAGACGGCCTGACATCATCCGGAGTTAATTCGGTGACGCTGCGGCTTCCCGCCTTTCTTTCTCGTGAGAACCTGCCGTGGTTAGCTGCGATCGGAATGACACTGATCGCAGCGGTCTTTGCGTATGCATACTTTAACCGCCGCGCCGATCAACAGGTTCAGGCAGCGAGGTTTTCGTTCTCGCCGCCGGCTGCCCTTTCATTCAACGACGTTCAGTACGACTCAGCGGTGATCTCGCCCGACGGCAAAAAGATCGTTTTCACGGCAACAGACGTCAACGGGAAAAACTGGCTCTATTTCCGCGAGCTCGATTCCGTCGAAGTGAAACAGTTGCCGGGGTCTCTAAATGCCATCGAACCGTTTTGGGCGCCGGATAGCAAGTCGGTCGCATACGGGTCGGAAGGTAAGCTCAAAAAGTCGGACCTATCGGGCGGCGCAGCACAAGTGATCTGCGATGCGGCTCGGCTCGTTGGCGGAACTTGGAACAAAGAGGGTGTGATCGTGTTCGTGCCCGATTACCGGACAATACTTGCCCAGGTTTCGGCCCAGGGAGGCGAACCCAAGTCGGTCGCCAAAGCGACGGATAACCCAGAGACAGAGGGCGATCGGTTTCCGTATTTTTTGCCCGACGGCCGCCATTTCCTTTTCACCATAGACAATAAAGGCATCTGGTCGGGGTCGCTCGATTCACCCGAGGTCAAACAGATCGTGCCGGAGTATTCGAGGTTCACTTATGCCCCCCAGGGCTACTTGCTGTTCAATCGAAATGATGCGGTCGTCGCCCAAACATTCAATGCGTCCACACTTGCGTTGAGCGGCGAGCCAATAACCGTGATCCCCGATCAAAAGAATCGAGCCTCAAGCACCCGGATCTCCGTTTCCGATGGCGGCATTCTACTCTGGCAGCCTCTTTGGGAGCGCGAATATCAGTTATTGTGGTTCGACCGCTCCGGCAAACAGATCGGGGCAGTCGACACTCCGACAAACGTCTTTGTGGGTGAGGACCCGCACCTTTCGCCGGATGGCAAACATCTCGTCGTCAGACGCGATAATTTTCTTTGGGTATCTGACCTGGAAAAGGGAGGCGCTCTCCGGATCACGGCGGATTTTAGCCAGGCACCGGTCTGGTCTCCTGACGGAAGCCAGATCGTTTACAGCTCTATGCCGGGGATGGCGGTGAAAGCGTCCAACGGCCTTGGTAATGTGCAGATACTTGGGGAAGGCCCAAGATTTCCATCCTGCTGGTCGCCCGACGGCCGTTTCATTCTCTTTTTGTACCGAGGCGTAAAAACGCGAATGGACGTATGGGCAATTCCAACGTCCGGAGACAAAAAAGAATTTCCCGTCCTCAACTCACAATTCAACGAACAGACTCCAAGCCTGTCGCCAAATGGACGCTGGCTGGCTTACTATTCAGACGAAACGGGGAATGGCGAGATCTATGTCCAATCGTTTTCGGCGGACGGCAAGGTCGGATCGGATAAAAAGGTTATTTCTGCTAATGGCGGCGTTTCCCCGATCTGGGGGCATGATGGGAAAGAATTATTCTTTATAGGCGGCAACGGCCAGATGATGGCGACAAAAGTAAAGACCGACGGCGCTGAGTTTGAATTCGAGCCGCCGAAAGAGCTCTTCAAGACCAGAATGCTTTCATGGGTCGGAAACTTCCATGAGTTCGACGTTTCACCCGACGGTCAGCGTTTTCTTATCGGCTCTTTGATCGGCGAATCGAAGGCTCCGCCGCCGACGATCATCTGGAACTGGCCCTCGCTGCTAAAAAATCAATGAAACGCTGCCCTGAATGTAGACGCGATTACCACGATGACAGCCTGTTGTACTGTCTCGAGGACGGGGCCGCTCTCATCCAAGGTTCGGTGCCGTCACCCGACGAACCGGCGACGGCAATTCTGCGCGACACGCCACCATCGGGCGAGGATGTGACGATGGCTCAGATGTCCCTGACCGGGTCCGAGACGCAACCGAGCCCCGATAACCTGTTGAAGGGTGGGTTTTCTGCAAATAGGGCCGTTAGGCTGTCGGTTGTCGGAGTTGCAGTCGTTATCGTTCTTGTCGGGACCTTCTTTGGCTATCGATATCTATCTAATGCAAATTCTAGGCAGATCAACTCGATTGCCGTGATGCCATTTGTGAATGAAAGTGGTAATGCTGACATAGACTATCTGACCGACGGTATGACGGACGCGCTCATCAGCAGCCTGTCAAAGGTTCCCAGCCTCAACGTCAAGGCGCATACATCGGTCTTTCGTTATAAGAGCAAGGACACTGCGTCGAAAACGATAGCGAGTGACTTGCAGGTCCAGGCGCTGGTCAACGGCCGCGTCACACAGCACGGCGACCAGCTTAGCGTTGACGTGGATCTCGTCGATCCGCAGACCGAGAATGTCCTCTGGACGCAAAGATACGACCGTAAATCGGCCGACATCGTTTCTTTGCAAAGCGAGATCGCCGGCGATGTTTCCGGAAAACTGCGGGCGCGGCTTTCCGGTGAGGACGAGGCAAAGATCCGCAAGACCTATACCGTGGATCCCGAGGCATACCAACTTTATTTAAGAGGCGAGTTTTATTGGCACAAACGCGGGTATGATTCACTTCTGAAAGCCGCCGATCTCTATGATCAGGCGATCCAAAAAGATCCGACATACGCTCTCGCTTATGCGGGTTTGGCGGAGACCTACACGCTATATCCCGACTACGCGATCACCAAGCCTGAGGATAGCTACCCAAAGTCAAAAGCGGCGGCACTTAAAGCATTGGATCTCGACGATTCCCTTGCCGAGCCGCACACAGTGCTTGCCCGCTACTACAACTATTGGGAGTGGGACCGGGCGAAAGCCGAGCAGGAGTATCTTCGTGCCATCGAGCTAGACCCAAACTATGCCACCGCGCATCATTGGCTTGGGAGCGATGTTTTGACCCAGCTCGGAAGATTCGACGAGGGACTAGCCCAGATGAGCCGAGCCCGTGAACTTGACCCTTTCTCGACTGTTATCGCCGTCAATTATGGCGACACATTGTTTTATGCTCGTCGCTACGATGATGCCATTGCTGCCTATCGCAAGGCTCACGAGTTGGACCCTGATTTCTACCTTAGCTATAACGGTCTTGTCATGGCACAGGCAATGAAGGGAAACTTCGGCGATGCCATTAAAATTTCTCAAAAGAATGCGAAGGGGCCGCTGACAGAAAGCTATCTGGCGTTCGCGCTCGCTAAGTCCGGTAACAAGGACGGGGCGCGTCAGATCATCGAATCGATGAAGAAAAAGGCCTTGTCCGACTATGTGCCTTCGTACGCCTTCGCGATAGCGTATTGTGCGTTAGGACAAAAAGATGATGCCTTTATCTGGCTTAACAAAGAGATCGACGAACATGGCACCGCGGCGGTGACGATCGGTGTAGATCCGCTCCTCGACGATCTCAGAAGCGACCCTAGATTTACGGAGGCCCTAAAACGAGTGAAGCTCGCTGAGTGATATAAGACTGAAGGCGTCCAGCGTATTTAAGCGTGTGTCGAATTGACGCCCGAATCGAGCGACGAAAGCGCCAAACCCACGGAAGTGAGATATTTTTAGAACCCGAAACTGCAATGAAACGCTGCCCCGAATGTCGAAGAGATTATTTTGATGACAGTCTCGCTTACTGTCTCGATGATGGAGCCGTCCTTCTTGACGGCCCCCCGAGCGCGGATGAACCGGCGACCGCCATCCTTTCCGGCGGTTCGCAAACCAGTGAATCGGCAACGCGTACCTTTGACCGGTCGTCCGTGCCCGATGTGACAAACGAGATTTTGGCGCCGCGTCGCGCGCAATATAAACGCAACGTTATCGTGGCCGGCATCGGTCTCGCGATGCTGATCGCTGCGCTGGGCATCGGAAGCTATATTTATCTCGTTTGCTCGTCGCCGGACCGCATTGGCTCGATCGCCGTGATGCCGTTCGAAAACCGCAGCGGCAGCGGCGACGCCGACTACCTCGCTGACGGTTTGACCGATTCACTGATCTTTCGATTTTCGCAGTTGCCAAATTTGAAAGTAAGCCCGACAAGCTCGGTGATGCGTTATAAGGGCAGCGCGAGCGATGTTGCTCAGATCGCTAAGGAACTTGACGTTGATGCAGTTTTGTCCGGGCGGCTATCGCAGATCGGCGACAGCCTGAATATCAGCGTCCAGCTGATCGACACCCGGTCAAAAAAACTGATCTGGGCCGAGCAATATGATCGCAAGATGGCCGATATGCTCGCGACTCAGCGCGAGATCGCGACGACCATCACTCAAAAATTACAACTCGACCTAAAGGGTGATGAAAAGGGGATCGCAAAGAAATATACAAACAGCAACGATGCGTACCAACTCTATTTAAAGGGCCGATATTACTGGGGCAAACGGACGAAAGACGAACTTTACAAATCGATCGACAGTTACAAACAGGCCATAGATCTAGATCCGAATTTCGCCCTGGCTTACGCAGCGATGGCCGAGACTTATAACTCGATGGCCAAAGATCCCGATGTTGCGCCAAAGGATGCCGTTCCTTTTGCCAAGACCGCTGCGACACGCGCTTTGGAACTCGACTCGACGCTTCCTGAGGCCCACTCAGCATTCGCTGACTCGCTCGCTATCTATGATTGGAACTGGGCGGACTCGGAACGTGAATTCAAACGCGCTCTCGAGCTCGACCCGAATATCTCGTATATTCACCTCGCTTATTCCGGCAGCTATCTCGGGCCCGCCGGCAAGCTGGACGAGGCCGTACAGGAAGCAGAGCGCGCGGTCGAACAGGAGCCGCTGTCGCTGATCAACAACGCAGTTTTGGCGAGCGCCTACATTTATGCTCGACAATACGACAAGGCCATAGCGCAGGCGAAAAAAACCTATGACCTCGACCCTGGTTTTCCACTTGCGAGGCACTGGCTCGGTATGTCTTACGTTGCGACGCAGCAATATGACAAAGCGATCTCGATCAGCCAGGAGGTGTCAACAGACTCGGTCTCAAGATGGCTCGCGATCGTCGTGCTCGGTCACGCCTACGCAAAGATGGGCCGGCGAGCCGACGCCGAACAGCAGATCGCTCAACTCCAAGATCTGGCCAAAACCCGCTATATCAGGCCGTACTATATAGCGTCCATCTATGCCGCACTCGGAGATAAGGACAACGCATTCGCGGAGCTGGAAAGGTCATTTCAGGAACGAGATGTATACCTAAACAGAATAAACGGCGATCCTTTCATGGACCCGCTTCGTCAGGACCCGAGATTCGCCGACCTCCTCAAACGCATGGGTATGCCGCAGTAATTGATCGCTGAATTAAATGAGACGCTGCCCCAAGTGCCGACGAGATTATTACGACGACAGCCTCGCGTACTGCCTCGATGACGGCGCCGTTCTCGTTGATGGGCCGGCCGGCAACACCGATCCGACAACCGCGATCTTAACGGAAGCGATCCCGGCAAGTGAAGCCGCGACTCGGTTGCAAGTCGACCAAGCGGAGCGCGACGCTCGGCCGGATTCCCGCGAAGAGTTGAACGATACGAGCTCTCCTCGGAACCGCGCGTTAATGCCATTACTAGTAGTGATCGGAGCTGCGGCAGTTCTCACTGCCTCGTTCCTTGGTTATCGGTACTTCAACGCCGCAAGCGGCGACCAGATCAGCTCGATCGCAGTGCTCCCTTTCGTGAACGACAGCCAGAACCCGGACCTTGAGTATCTTTCCGACGGGATGACTGAGACGCTTATCGGGAGCTTATCAAACCTGCCGAATCTCAACGTAAAGTCCCGAAATTCGGTCTTCCGCTATAAAGGCCAAGAGACGGATGTCAAAAAGATCGGTCAGGATCTGGGTGTGCAGGCCGTGCTAACTGGCCGCGTTCGGCAATACGCCGACCTGTTGACTCTCGATCTCGAGCTTGTCGACGCAAACACCGACAATGTGATTTGGAGTGACCGATACGAACGAACCCCGGCCGATATTGTGCAGTTACAGACCGACATTGCCCGCGACGTATCCGGCAAGCTGAGGGATAAACTCTCTGGTGCAGAGCAAACCAAAGTCACCAAGAGCTATACAAAGGATCCCGAGGCATATCAGCTTTATTTGCAAGGCCGCTTTAACTGGAATAAGCGGACCGAGGCCGGCACTCGCAAGGCTCTCGAGCTCTTTCAAAAGGCCGTGGACAAAGATCCGCGATTTGCCCTGGCATACGTCGGAATTTCCGACGCTTATTTACTGCTTGGAATTCCTGATGCGATGTCTGGCGTTCTTCCGCCGAAGGAATCTGTGCCAAAGGCGCGTGCGGCGGCGGACAAGGCGCTTGAGATCGACGACTCGCTCGCAGAGGGATATGCGTCGCGTGCTCACGCTCGATGGAAGGCGCGCGACTGGGCGGGTGCCGAGGCCGATTTTAAACATAGCATCGAGCTAAACGACAATTACGTCTACTCTCATCTATTTTATGCTCATTATCTCTCGATGGTCGGCCGGGCGGACGAAGGTATAGCCGAGGCCCGCAAAGCCCAGCAGCTTGACCCGCTATCGATACCTGTGGTCGCAAATATTGCGTTTTTTTATTACATGGATCATAGATACGACGATGCCCTCCAAGCCGCTAAAAAGGCGATCGATCTGGATCCTGGAGCACCGCTCGCGCATCAGAGACTTGGACTTACGTATGAGCTGAACGGCCAACTAAATCAAGCGATCCCCGAATTTCGCACCGCCGTTGATCAGTCGGACCGTGCGCAGACGGCAGTTGCTTCGCTTGCCAGGGCCATGGCCTTGTCCGGTGATCGGCAGGGTGCGGAACGGCTTATCGATGAGCTTAAGTCACGCGCTCGCGATCAATACATTTCTTCGTACAATATTGCCTTGATCTACGCCGCCCTGGGCGACCGTGAGCAGACGTTCGACTATCTCGAAAAAGCCTACGATGAGGAGAGCATTGACCTCTTACTCGCCAAGGTCGATCCACGACTTGATCCATTTCGCGGTGAAGCGGATTTTCAAAAGCTGCTCGTTAAGATCGGTTTTCCATGACTTCAAAAGCCGCAGATCTGATATGAAACGTTGTCCCAAATGCAGACAAAGCTATACAGACGACAGCTTGATGTACTGTCTCGACGACGGCGCCGTTCTTGTTGACGGATCTACTCATGCCGAATCCGAAACCGGGCTGTTCTCGACGAGAGGCTCTTTTGATCGTCTGCGGATCGAAGAGGCTCCGCAGACATCGCGGCGTTTGACGGTCGTCGCTATCACGGTGGGCTTGTTTGTGATCGCGGTCGCCATCGGGTGGTATTTATTTTCCGCAAACAAGCACACTTTAAAGGCCGATTCTATCGCGATCTTGCCGCTGACCAACGAAACCGGCAACTCTGATCTAGATTATCTTTCCGACGGCGTCGCCGCGACACTCATAAATAGCTTCACGGGTCTTTCCGATCTTCGCGTCGTGCCGCGCGGCACGGCTTTTACATTTAGAGGGCGATCCATTGATTCGCAGGAAGTCGGCACGAAACTTGGCGTCGACGCAGTGGTGTCGGGCCGCATCATGCAGAATGGCGATGCGTTTAAAGCCGAGATCCGTCTCACCGACATCGGCCGCAATTTAAAGTTGTGGGAGCAAAATTTCGATCTGAACTTATCTGACGCTCTCACCGCACAGAAGCAGATCTCAGCGGCCGTTTTCGATTCGCTAAAGCTCAAGCTGACGAATGAGGACAAGCAGCATTTTGAAACCGCGTTGCCTAACAATTCCGAAGCGTATCTGCTTTATTTAAAAGGACTCCACGAGACGTCTCTCGACACAAAAGATGGGCTCGCAAAAGGTCGAGACTATTTCGACCAGGCAGTCACTTCGGATCCGAAATTTGCGTTGGGTTACAGCTCCGCCGCGATCAATTACATAGCGGCGGCTGAGAGGTACGTACCTGCGGCCGATGCATTGAACAAGGCCGAAGTCTCGGCCCAAAAGGCCCTTTCCCTCAACGACCGTGTGGCGGCCGCACACACTTCGCTTGCGATCATCGATTGGTGGAAGAACCGAAAATTTGAGCAGGCCGAGGCCGAGTTTCGCCGCGCACTCGAGCTCGATCCGAATGATCCGCGAGCGCACAGCTACTTCGGATGGTTTCTGATCACGATCGGCCGAACCGAAGAGGGAGTTCAGCAGGCGAAATGGGCGACCGAGCTCGATCCGCTGTCGGTTGAAATGTCCGGTCTGCTCGGTCAGAGCTATTATTTCGCCCGCAATTACAACCAGGCGATCACGCAGTTAAAACAAACGATCGACAGCGATCCGAATTTTTGGCGTGGACACTCATTCCTCGGCCGGACGTATCTTCGCAAAGATCAATTTTCACCTGCCATCGACGAGCTGAAAAAGGCCGTTGAGCTCGAACCGAATGTCGCCGAAAACAAAGCAGTGCTCGCGTTCGTCTACGCTCGGGCGGGCAAGAAAGACGACGCTGCCCATACCTTCGACGCCTTGAAGAAAGATGCAGATATTTACCTGCCGAAGTACGACGAAGCCAAATACTACATCGGCATCGGCGACAAGGACCATGCCTTCGAATTTCTCGATCAGGCGCTTGCCGCCGACTCGTTCCACATGACCTGGCTAAAAGTCGACCCCGAGCTCGATCTGCTCAGAGACGACCCGCGCTTTGCCCAATTAGTAGCAAAGGTCGGCTTGCCGAATTGAGATCGACTCTATGCCGGGAGCGCAGGCACCTTGCGTGCAAGATCGCACAGCGATCTGATGACTTTAACCTGCTCATGTACCAATTTCCACCAACTTCTCCGCAATATCCATCGCCGCCCTCGGCCGCGCAAATGCCAACGCATTCGATCGCATCTGTTCCAATCGCGCGGGATCGTCGAGCAGTCGCTCGATCTTGAACGCGAGCGTCGCCGGGTTGTTCGACCTGATAGCGGCGCAGTTTTCCAATAGATGATCGGAGTTTCGCTCTTCCTGCCCCGGTATCGGGTCGACGATGACGAAAACCAAACCTTTAGCGAGAGCTTCGCACGTAGTTAATCCGCCGGGCTTGCCGACTATCAGGTCCGCGGCCGACATATACTCGTCCATCTGCTTTGTATAGCCAACGGGGATCATCCGCACGAAAGAGTCAACGCCCGATTCTTTTTCCAATCGATTCTTCAGCTCCTCGTTCCGCCCGCACATCGCCAGTATCTGCACCGGCCTTTTTATCGACCACAGAGCATCGATCAGCCTATCGACCCGCCCGACGCCAAATCCGCCCAGCGACAAGATCACCGTCGGTACATTGGCCTTCAATCCATATTTCGCACGCATCGCGAGATTGTCTTTCTTTTCGCTAAACAGCGGCCTGATCGGTATGCCTGAGACCGTAACTTTCTCGGCGGGGAAGCCGAGCGTTTCCAGATACGCCCGTGTCTCATCCAGAGCAACAAAGTAATGCTCATAGTTTCGGCACAACCACAGCGCGTGCATGTCAAAATCCGTCACGACGACCGCCTGCGGACACGTCAGTTTGCCGTCCCGTTTGAGGTCCGACACTATTTCCGAAGCCAGAAAATGCGTACACACGATCCAATCCGGATCGTACTTACGAACCATCTTTATCAGCGGGGCCGCGTTCAGCTTGTCAAAAAACAGCCGCCGTTTTTCAAACTTCCATGGTTCGTCCGCCTGCTCGTACATCCAGCCGAGCAGATCGGGCGCGCGATTAACGAGATCGATGTAGGCCTTGCCATAAAGCCGCCGAAATAGCGGATTGGTAAACCGCAGCACATCCTCATGCCTCACCTCACCGGCCAGCCCCTTCAGCTCAAACGCCTCTTTCAAAGACTCCGCCGCCACCGTATGCCCATTCCCAACCGACGCCGATAAGATAAGAACACGTTTAAACATTGGTGCTAGGTTAACTTAATTTTTGGAACTTCTATTTTTTTACGCCAGGTGAGATAAGCGAGCACCCCAATTTCAGCCAGCGAAATAAGGATCACAATTGCCAGTGACGCGAGCGGAGTCAAACCGACCAGATACGCCAGCACAAGATACGAAAAGACCGCCGTGCTGACAGATTTACCTAGCATCGCGAATGCTGATCCCAAAATGTTTATCTTGTTTCCCATTGAGACCGCCTGCGAAACATAAGTTCCGGCAGGCCGGCGACAGCGCCGCTGAGTAGCGATCCATTCGCTTTCTATTTCGCCGTATCGCCTTCGGATCAAGGAACAAAATTGTACGTGACGATCCCTGAGACCTTAACCGGATAGCCGGAAAGGGTCGTAGGCGAGAATCGGGCTTTGCAGGCCGATTTACGAGAGGCCTCCTGCAGGAGCGGGTCGCCATTAACTGCACCGGCGCTTATGACGCTACCGTTTTCGTCGATCAATACTTCAACGTCCACCTTGCCTTGCGGACGCGCTCCGCTCATGAGATCCCGCGGGTAATCGGGCTTTGGCAGGCTGATCGCTTTGCCGTTGATCACACCGCCTTGAATAAGAGACGCCTTGGCGGCGGGTTGATCATTTGCCGATGCTTTTTTTTCGGCAGCATATCTCTTTTTATTTTCATAGGCCTCACCGACAAGCATGGTCAGAAGGATCTCCATGTCTTCGGGTTTGCCGTCCTTGAGAGCGGGTGAGAATTGGGCTTTCTTTACTGCCTCGACGGCGCCGCTGCGCACCGCCGCAAGTTCGCTCTTTGGCTCCGCACTACATGGCCACATCGGCCCGGAATACGCCTCAGCACGATCTACGCTGCCGTCTTTTTTTACCCAGACGAGCACACCAAGCTTTCCGTCGATCCCGGCCGCGCTTGCCTCCGGCGAAATTATGTATTCTGGCATGCGGAGCAATTTCGGAGAGACGTCCTGCGGATAGGAGATGGTAAATAGGATCAGCGTTAATGGAAGAAGGAGCAGCAATTTCATCGCCGATATTCTTTCATAAAACGGCAACTCGTTGAAACCAGAAATGTCATATGCCGACCTCATGCAAACCGTTGAACCGTCTCGCGTCGGCGCCTTTACATAAATTTACGCAAAGCAGGAAATATGTGGCGTCCTCACCGTTGAATAAACGGGTCGTTGTTATCCGGATTCAAAGAGGAGAATAAAAAAAATGAGATCCATATTGCTTGTATTGGCTGTTTTCATCATGACGGGCGTGTTTTCGGCAGCTGCTGACGCACAGCTCCGCAGTGTTTACACCGATATCTATAGAAGCTGTAAGACCATTGAAAACGGCAACACGACGGTTATCCGGCGATGCGGCGGCGTAGGTGGCTACACGCTGCTTGCGGGTTATTATGATGAGCGGTTTGATATCTCGATCGTCACGCCTGCCAAAAAAGAATTTCTTCAAAACTATAAAGGCCTGATCGAGGGAAAGTTTTCCGATCAGCAAAGCGCCAAGGCCGAGTGGCGCGTGAAGATGATCAAGGGCAAGGTGGTTCCTTTAGCATTGATCGTTCGCCTCGGCGTTCAGGATGATTCTGATGTCCCGAAAGAGACCTCGACGCTGGTCGTCAGCAAGATCTCCGGCACGAATATCTGCATCACGGACAAGATCCTGCCAGGCCCCAACCAAAACGAGCTGGCCCGCATGGCCGCCGACGCGTCTTCCACGAAACCGTGTTTGTTGTAGCGGACTTGGCTACGCCTCACCGCAGTGCGGAGTGGCTTGCCTCTCCGGTGCCGTTCCAAATGGCTATAGTCGACCAACCGGCCTCCGTAGCGGAGGCCGGTTGACCGGACGATAAACAATGACCAGCCGGCAGGTCAGGCAAGCCGGACCGCAATGCATTGAGACAAGCCTGTCTGAGTGCTCACGCGATCGAGACTCTCGATCCGGAAACGACTACAAATCCCGCCCAAACTGTGCTACAACGTTGCCGTGAAATTGTGGTGGCAAGATTCTGATGAGGTCGAATACCGGGTCGAGCGATCCGCGTTTTATGCTTTTACCGATTCGATCGTCGATACGCAGTCGGCGATCAAGGTCCTTGCCATTACGGTCTCGGCCGAGATCGGTTTGTTCGCGTTTGTTTATGTCAATCGGGATGAGGCGTTCAAGTTTCTAGAATCGGGCGACCTTATGTGGTTTTATGCCGCTGTCGGAATCTTTCTGATCGGTTTTCTCACCTCATTCGCCGCTTTTCGCTTTGTCCCGCGCAGCTTTCGACAGCTCTTTTTCGCATACACGGCGTGGATCGTTTCTATAATTTTTGGCATTGCGAACATCGCGCTCTTCTATCTGCTCCTCAGTTTCCGGATGCGATGAAGGGGCAGGCCCGCGACTGGTAGACCGGTACAGTCTGGTCACTCTGGGACATGCTGGTACGCTGGTTCACGGGACGAGCCGGCAAGCCCTATCCGGCTTCACTCGCAAGTCGATTCGATTGCCTCTATAATTGAGGCGTTCATACCCCTCATGCAATGAAGCTTTGTCCAGAATGCCGGCGAGATTATTACGACGAGACCCTTATATTTTGTCTCGATGACGGCGCCCGTCTGCTGTCCGGCCCGACGGGAAATCTCGCGCCGAATGCGATCTATCGGACCGGCGCCAGCCTTGGCAACGAAGTTACGCAGATGCTGCCGACGATCATTACGCCTTGGCCGCTGG
>Ga0105239_10006731_pt1 | contig 13276 bp, 9 predicted proteins | sample KBSC44metaG_FD_92761 | JGI IMG/M metagenome (GOLD analysis project Ga0105239, IMG submission 92761) | Corn rhizosphere microbial communities from Kellogg Biological Station, Michigan, USA - KBS C4-4 metaG | ecosystem: Host-associated > Plants > Roots > Rhizosphere > Soil | place: Michigan, USA... | reverse complement strand
TTTGGCGATCTCGAACAGATAGCGGTCCTTGATCCTGGCTCGAAATCCCAGGCGCGGAACATCGTCACGCAGCGCCTGGCGCTCGGCGGCCGTCCAACCCTTCGCAAGCTCCCAGGCCGCATCCAGGCTGGCGTCGTCATACAGCAGCCCCACCCAGAAAGCGGAAAGCGCCGGCAGCCGCCCCCAAGGCGCCCCATCGGCGCCGCGCATCTCCAGATAGCGCTTCAGCCGGACTTCCGGGAAGATGGTCGACAGATGATTGGCCCAGTCCGACAAGGTCGGCCGTTCACCGGGAAGCGCGGGATTTTTGCCCTCGAAGAAATCGCGGAACGACGAGCCGGCGACATCGATATAGGTCTCACCGCGCTTGACGAAATACATCGGCACATCGAGCGCGTAGTCGACCCAGCGTTCAAAACCCATCCCACTTTCGAACGCCCAGGGGATCATGCCGGAGCGCGCATTATCGGTGTCCCGCCAAATCTCCGAGCGGAACGAGAGAAATCCGTTTGGCTTTCCTTCCGTGAAAGGCGAATTCGCAAACAGCGCGGTCGCTACCGGTTGCAGGGCGACCGACACGCGCAGCTTCTTGACCATGTCAGCTTCCGACGAGAAGTCCAGATTGGTCTGCACCGTGCAGGTCCGGTACATCATGTCGAGCCCATATTGCCCGACCTTCGGCATGTATTCGGTCATGATGCGATAGCGGCCCTTGGGCATCGCCGGAATCATTTGGCGAGACCAGGAGGGCGTCATGCCGAGCCCGAGAAAGCCGATGCCGAGCGGGGTCGCTATTTCGCGAACCTGGGCCAGATGCGCCATCAGTTCGGATTGGGTCTGGTGCACGGTCTCAACCGGCGCACCCGACAATTCGAATTGACCGCCCGGTTCGAGAGAAATGGCTCCGCCACCAACCACATCATAAAGGCCGATGATGTTGCCCCGCTCCATGATCGGCTCCCAGCCGAGCAAAAGCCTCATACCTTCCAGAAGCGCGCTGATTCCGTGGGCGCCTTCGTAAGGCACCGGTTGATGGCCAGACAGCGTGAAGGGGGTCTTCTCGTGTTCGGTGCCGATGCGGAATTCGAACGGGGATTTTATACCCGCTTCCATCCAGGCGACGAGTTCGTCTCGCGACTGCAACGGCGTCATATCGATCTGGTCACGCGCCATCTAATTTCCAAATGAAAAGCGCTTCAACCGAACGCGCGCGGTGTCAGGAGATCCGCCGACCCCAGGGGTCGCGGCTGAATGGATTGCAGAGCGTATCATCTTGCGGACACGCTCTCTCGGGCCGAGGCCAGTTGGCTCTCCTGGCACGAACAACCGAGCTGATCGAGCAGCTCACAGAGCTTGACCGCATCGAAGTCCGACAGCTTGGAGCCGATATGTCTTTCGACTGCCGCCGAATAGGCCAGCAGCATCTTTCTCTGGAGCTCGCGGCCTGCCTCGGTGATCTCGACGAACTGTCCGCGTTTGTCGATCTTGCATTCCCGGCGCGCCGCAAGACCCTCATCCACCAGGCGGTCGATCAGCCGTGAGGTCGAGTACTGCGGAATCAACATCTGCTTTTCGAGCTCGACCGGGCGCATTTCGCCCGAAGGCGCACGCGACAGCTCGACCAGCGCGTCATACCAGGCGAGCGGCGGATAGCCGGCCTTTTTCAATTCCTGCTCAACCGCATTGAGCACCTGGCTTTGGACACGCATCAGGCGTATCCAAGCGGCCATGACTTCAGCGGACGGTTTACGTTTCATCGGCCTGCTCTGCGTCTTGTCTCATTTCAATTTCGACCGGGGACTGCTCGTCACTAAAATCAGGCAGCTCACCTTAATCCAATAAATGCATCTGCATCAATCTTGACTCATGCGAACAAGCGCATTTAATCCGCCGGTCATTGCATTTACGTCTAAGGGAAGGAGACATCCATGAAACTTTATTACGCCCCCGGCGCCTGCTCGCTGTCGCCGCACATCGCCCTGAGTGAATCCGGCTTGCCTTATGAACTCGTGAAGGTGGATTTGAAGGTCCACAAGACGGAAAGCGGCGAAGATTTCAAGACCATCAACCCCAAGGGCCAGGTACCTACCCTTCAGTTGGACGGCGGGGAGGTGCTAACCGAAGGACCGGTCATTCTGCAAATGATTGCCGACAAGGCTTCTGGCAAGAACCTGGCCCCTGCAAGCGGCACCAAGGAACGCTACCGGCTGCAGGAATGGCTGAATTACATCGGCACTGAACTTCACAAAACCTTTAGCCCCATGTTCAATCCGGCGCTTCCCAGTGAAGTGAAGGACGTGTTCAAAACCAGGGTGACGGGCAAGTTCAAATATGTGGACGATAAGCTCGCCGGCCAGGATTTCCTGATGGGCCAATTCGGCGTCGCCGACGGCTATCTTTATGTGATGTTGCGCTGGGCCGATATGCTGGGCGTGGATCTTTCGGCGATGAAGAACCTGATGGCTTTCAAGGAGCGCATGGCGGGACGACCCAACGTGCAGGCGGCCCTGAAAAAGGAAGGCCTGCTGAAGGCGGCCTGAAAGCGCCTGATCAGGAAGCCAGAGCGCCCATTCTCACGTTATCACCGCGCAACCTGCGCCAAACCAAGAAGGGCCGGAGTCGATCCGGCCCTTCTTCATTCTTTCAGCGGATTGGCATCCGCCCTGAGCAACGCCGTCGGCGGGGACGGCTGCTAGGTCTAGCGAGATGCGTTTGGACGAATCGTCATGGCCCGGCCATGACGAAAGCTGGTTCAACTAAAACACATGCCCCTCTAGTTCAGAACGCCTCTGCCGCCAATGCCATCACCGTGGCACTCCCGCTCTGTATGCGCGCCAGATGTGCCGAGGTTTCCGGCAGAATCCGCTCCATGAAGAAGCGGCCCGTGGTGAGTTTCGTGGTCAGATAGGCATTGCCTGCAGCCGAGGCCGTTTTGGCCAGTGCCACCTTGGCCATCCGCGCCCACATATAGCCGAGCGACACCAGGCCAAAGAGCTGCATGTAATCGCTGGCTGCAGCCCCTGCATTGTCGGGATTGCTCATCGCGTTCTGCATCAGCCAGGTGGTGGCCTGCTGCAGATGACCAAGCGCGGTGCTGAGCGGCGCGATGTAAGGCTTCATGGCCTCGTCGCCGCCATTCTCCTTCGCAAAGCCGGCGACCTCCGCGAAAAATGCCATCACCGCACGGCCGTTGTCTCGCGGCAATTTGCGGCCCACCAGATCGAGCGCCTGAACTCCATTGGCCCCCTCATAGATCATGGCGATGCGGGCATCACGAACAAACTGCTCCATGCCGTTTTCAGCGATGTAGCCATGCCCGCCAAACATCTGCTGCGCCAGCACGGTGTTGGCAAAACCGGTCTCGGTCAGTACGCCCTTCAACACCGGCGTCATCAAGCCGAGTTGATCGTCGGCCTCCTGCCGATCGCGCGGATCATTGGAGCGGTGAGCCACATCACTCTTGAGTGAGGTCCACACCACCAGTGCCCGGGCTGCTTCGTTGAACGCGCGGATCGTCATCAGCGTGCGCCGGACATCCGGATGCACAATGATGGGGTCGGCCGGCTTGTCCTTGGCTTTGACACCTGTCAGGGCGCGGCCCTGCAGGCGGTCGCGGGCATAGGCCACGGCGTTCTGATAGGCGACCTCCGATTGGGCAAGCCCCTGAACGGCGACGCCCAAACGGGCTTCGTTCATCATCACGAACATGCCCTGCATGCCCTTGTTTTCTTCGCCGATCATCCAACCGATGGCGCCATCGTAATTCATGACGCAGGTCGAATTGCCGTGGATCCCCATCTTGTGCTCGATCGAGCCGCAGGACACGCCGTTGCGCGCACCGAGCGTCCCATCGGCATTGACGAGAGTTTTTGGCACCACGAACAACGACACGCCCTTGATGCCCTCCGGTGCGCCCTCGATCCGGGCCAGCACGAGATGGATGATGTTTTCCGCCAGATCATGTTCGCCGGCCGAGATGAAGATCTTGGTGCCGGAAATCTTGAAGCTGCCGTCTGGTTGTCGGACCGCCTTGGTGCGCAACAAGCCGAGATCGGTGCCGCATTGCGGTTCGGTCAGGTTCATGGTGCCGGTCCATCGTCCGGCCACCATGTTCGGCACAAACATCGCCTTCTGCTCAGTGCTTCCATGCACCAGCAGCGCCGCCATCGCCCCCATGGTCAGTCCGCCATACATTGAGAACGCCATATTCGCCGAGATCTGAAACTCGGCGACCGCCTGCGACAGCGTCGCCGGCAATCCCTGGCCGCCATATTCAGTCGGCGCCGAGAGACCGAGCCAGCCACCTTCGGCGACCTGCTTGAAAGCGTCCTTGAACCCTGCAGGCGTCGTGACCCGGCCATCGTCCTGGCGCTTACAGCCTTCGAGGTCCCCGGTGCGATTGAGCGGCTGGAGCACTTCCTCACTGAGTTTGGCGGCCTCGCCCAAAATGGCCTGCCGGACATCGGCCGAGGCATCGCTGAAGCCAGGGAGATTGGCGAAACGATCGATCTGAAACACGTCGTCGAGCAAGAAATTGACGTCTTCGATGGGCGCTTTGTAAATCGGCATTGGAAATTCTCCCGATCGCAGTGACGAGTGTGTTTGAGAGATCAGCGGCTCTTGTCTGGTGTCGGCGTTGAAAGTCTCGCCAGTTGCTCGGCCATCAGCCGGTGCAACAGATTGATTGCCTTGAGCGGCCGCACCATCACTTTGAAATGGGTGATCCGGCCGTCATCGCCGAACGTGATGATGTCAACGCCGTTGATCCGGATGCCCTCGATCTCGTTTTCAAACTCGAGAACAGCGCCGCGATCGCTCAACCACTCGCCGAGATATTTGAAGCCGGGACCGCCCAACACCTTCTCCGCTCCGAGCAGATATTTGAACGTGATGTCACGGCCACGCTGGGGCGTATGAACCACCGGGCTTTCAAACACGGAGTCCGGGTCGAGCAGATCCCACAATCCCTGGGGATCGTGCGACTTCACAAAACCATACCATCTCTCGAGACCGGACCTGATCATAAGGCTGCTCACGGCGTGGAGGGACCAACTCGCACAATATGAATATTGACGCATATGCGTATTTATGCATAAAGTCAAGCCGCGGCCTTACAGCAAGCCTGCTTGGAAAGGAGAGAGATCATGGCCCTTGGCGATGCGATCCTGACCTGCCTGACTGAAGGGCCGATGACCGGCTATGAGCTGGCGAAAACCTTTGATTCTTCAATGGGGTTCTTCTGGAAGGCGGACCATCAGCAGATCTACCGGGAGCTTTCCCGGCTTCGCGACAAGGGACATATCCAGGGCCGCGAGGTCGTTCAGTCCGGCAAACCCAACAAGCTCGTCTACACCCTGACAAATGAAGGCCGAATGGCGCTCCGGCACTGGGCAACCCGGCCGAGCGTGTCGCCTTCGATCAAGGACGACCTTCTAGTCCGGCTCTATGCGCTCGACAGCATCGATCCCGACCCGTTGCGCAACGACCTGTTGGCGCGTCAGGAGCATCATCGCGACCGCGCGGCCCGCTATGAGCGGATCCTCAAGAAACGTTTTCCCGACGGAACGGCTTCGCCCGCAGATATCGGCAAACTGCTCACGCTTCGGCTTGGACTTCGCCACGAAAACATGGTCGCCGATTGGTGCGATGAAGCGCTGACCGCCTTGGCCGAAATTACTCTCCACCTTCATGACCCCGACGCGCCCGCGGCGGCCGCCCCTGAAGTCTTCGACCTGTCAGGCCGCTCCCAGCGGAAATAGCGTTGGTCCGCTGTTCGAACCGGAGCGGCCGTCCAACGCCGGAGCAAAACTTAAACTCGGCTGCGGCGCATTCCTTAACTCCTTATTTACCGTAACGCGAAAAAGTCGGACCTGAGGCTGACACCTGCGTGGTTTGTCAATCGTCCCGTTGTTTGGGGCACGCGCGGGTGGAACGCGACGCACCTGGCGCCGCGGCAGCGGAACCGGACCAAAACATGAATTCGCGCGTTCCGTGGAGTATTGAAGGTATCGACCCATCGGTGCGCGAACGCGCCGAAGCGGCCGCGCGCCGCGCCGGCATGTCCTTGAGCGATTGGCTCAATTCCACGCTCGGCAGCGCGAATCCGCCTGACTTCCGTAACCCCGGCGCGGCCCTTCCGCAGGGTGGCCAGTGGGCGCCCGACGTCGACGACATCCACCAGCGGCTCGACGCCATTACCCGGCAGATCGACCAGATTTCGCGACCCGCCGCGCGCAATGAAGGACGCAGCGAGGCACCGCGCAACGATACCGGTGGCGCCCGCCAATTGAACGATGCCATCGCACGACTGGATGCGCGCCTGTCGCAGATCTCAAATCCATCCCGGCCATCCGCAACGGCCGCAGCGCCCCGCGACGGACTGGAGCCCGAGCAACGCACCGACCGGGTCGAGCGCGCAGCAGCTCAGGTTTATCCTTCGTCAGCGAACCCGGACTCGCTTGATTTTGCGATCTCCGAAATCGCCGCGCGGCAAAGCGAGCTCGACGGCAGCCTTTCGCGCGCACCGCGACCGATGCCGTTATCCGAAAAGGCCATGCGTGCGCCCGCGCCGGCCGCGAGCACCGGTCCCGACCTTTCGTCGCTGCAGGAACATCTCATCAAGATCACGGGCCAGATCGAGGCCCTGCAGCGACCCGATCGCGTTGACGAATCAATTGCCGCTTTCCGAAACGAACTAGCGGAAATCCGCAACGCCATTGTCGAGGCCATGCCGCGGCGGGCGATTGAGACGATCGAAAGCGAAATCCGCGCGCTGTCGCGCCGTATCGACGATACCCGCCAGAACGGAATCGATGGCCGGGCACTGGCCGGAATTGAAAGCGCGCTGGGCGAAATCCGCGAAGTACTGCGCTCGCTCACGCCAGCCGAGCAGCTCGCCGGCTATGACGAGGCGATCCGCAATCTCGGCGCCAAGCTCGACATGATCCTGCGCGCCAATGACGATCCTGGCACTGTCCATCAGCTCGAGGGGGCTATCGCCGCGCTCCGTGCTATCGTCTCCAATGTCGCCTCCAACGACGCGCTGGCGCGTCTCAGTGACGATGTGCGCACACTCGCGGCAAGGGTCGATCAGCTGGCACGCCCTGAAGCCAGCAGCGATGCGTTCTCCGCGCTGGAGCAGCGAATGGCCGCTTTGACGGCCAGTCTGGATCGACAGGAGCCGCAGGCGGGCGGCCAGCATTCGCAACAGCTCGACGAAACCTTGCGGGCCTTATCTGAGCGGCTCGATCGCCTGCCGGTCAGCCAGGACAGTGCTTCGGCCTTCAACCATCTCGAGCAGCGAATCTCCTATTTGCTTGAGCGTCTGGAATCCTCGGCCGCTCCGGCTACCGCCAATCTTGGCCGCGTCGAGGAAGGATTGCAGGACATCCTCCGTCATCTCAGCCTGCAGCAGGAGAAGATTTCCGCGCTCGCCGAAACCAGGCGCGATCCGCCGCCGCCGGAGAGCGGACTGTTCGACATGGTCCGGCGCGAATTGTCCGACCTTCGATTTTCGCATTCCGAAACCGAACGGCATACCCAGGATTCACTGGAAGCCGTGCACAACACGCTTGGGCATGTCGTCGATCGCCTGGCAATGATCGAAGGCGACCTGCGCAATGCGCGGCCAACGTCGCCTTTACCTCCATCCGGACCGTCCGGCGGCGTGCCGCGCGGCTCGGCGCAGGCGCAGGCGCAGGCCAAGCCCGAGCTGCCCAATCCTGCGGCCGCGCAAGAGCATTTTGTCCGGGCGCCGCGCGATTTCCGTCCCGCCGATCCGCAGGCCAGCGCGGTACCGGAGGCGATAAGCGAAATCCTGGAGCCGCGCACACCGGCCGCGCGCGGTGTCATCGTTCCCGATCTGCCACCGGACCATCCGCTGGAGCCGGGAACCCGTCCGGCCACGCGCCCGGCTTCGCCATCCGAACGGATCGCAGCATCTGAGAGTGCGATCGCCGATATCCCGCCTGCTCCCGCAGCGCCGGTCAATCCGGCGAGCGCCTCCTCCTTCATTGCCGCGGCACGCCGCGCCGCGCAGGCCGCCGCCGCACTCCCCGCCGACAAGCCGGTATCGAAGGCCAGCAAGGAAGCCAAAAAGGAGTCCAACGCGACGGACAAGGCCGGGTCCGCAAAAGAACAGTCGACCATCAGCTCCAAGATTCGGTCGCTGCTGGTCGGCGCCAGCGTGGTGGTCATCGTGCTCGGCTCGTTCAAGATGGCGCTGAGCTTTCTGGATGGTGGCAGCCTCTTGACGATCCCGGGCCTGGAAAGCCCGAGCCAGCCTCAACAGCCAGCAGCTGCGCCTCCGCCAGACAGGGATTCAGCTGCACCCGCTCCGGCGGCGCCCACGATGATGTCTCCTGCGCCGACCGGACGACAATCGCTCAACTCGACCGCACCCGGCAACGCCGCACCCGCCGACACCGCGCCAAGCCAGGCAGATGTCGCGACAGCGCCGGCGGAGCAGCCGCCGCAACCGGCAGCGGTGCCACCGGCAGCCGATGTGACCGGCTCCATTCCGCAACCGACTCCGCTGGCTGCAAGCCAGCCATTGCCGGATTCGCTCGGTGGCCCGCTACTTCGCACGGCCGCGCTGAAAGGCGATCCCGCCGCAGCCTACGAGGTCGGCGTACGCTTCGCCGAAGGCAAAGGTGTGCCGGTCAATTTGGAGGAAGCCGCCAAATGGTATCAGCGCGCCGCCCAGGCCGGCATCATCCCTGCGATCTTCCGGCTCGGAACGCTTTATGAAAAAGGTCTCGCCGTAAAGAAAGACGTCGACGTCGCGCGCAGCTATTACACGCAGGCCGCCGAACGCGGCAACGCCAAGGCCATGCACAATCTCGCGGTGCTCTATGCCGATGGTGGCGGTAAGGGCGCGGATTTCAAGAGCGCGGCCCAATGGTTCCGCAAGGCCGCCGATCATGGCATCGCCGACAGCCAGTTCAATCTGGGCATCCTCTACGCACGCGGCATCGGCGTCGAGCAGAACCTCGCGGAATCCTTCAAATGGTTCAGCCTGGCCGCCGCCCAAGGCGATTCGGACGCCACTCGTAAGCGAGACGATGTCGCCAAACGTCTCGATCCTCAATCGCTTGCTGCCGCGAAACTCGCGATCCAGACCTTTACCGTCGATCCCCAGCCCCATGACGCCGTCAATGTACCGGCACCGGCTGGCGGATGGGACGGCAAGGCTTCGGCGGCCCCTGGAAAGGCAGTGGCGAAGAGCCCGCTTGGGAAGCGAGCAGTCGCGAAATCCTAAGCTCCGCTGCCGGCAAGCGCGACTTACCGGGTAAGGGCTCGCGACGCCCTCATCACGCCTCTTGCAGAGATGCCCGGCGGCGATCTCTCGCCGTAGCTGATGATTTGGTTCATCGAGGCGGCGACAAAAAGGCCGGCGTTCAGGCCAATTCTCGGGTGCCGTAGACCTGCGAATTCGGCTATTCAAGAAGCCTGCGGCCGTTTTGAACGGCCGAAATCATGATCCTCTCAGCGCGCCGTGGGCATCGGCCTCCGGCAAACACCCAAAAGCAGACCCGTGCAGCTTTACCTTCCGATTGCCGACCTGCCGGTCAATGTCTTCCTGATCCTGGCGATGGGCGCTGCCGTTGGTTTTGTCTCCGGCATGTTTGGCATCGGCGGCGGATTTTTGATGACGCCGCTTTTGATCTTTGCCGGCATCGCGCCGGGAGTAGCCGTCGCCTCGGTAGCCAGCCATATAGCGGCATCTTCGTTTTCGGGCGCCATCTCCTATTGGCGGCGGAGGGCAATCGACCCCACGCTTGCCTTTGTACTGCTGACCGGCGGGGTCATGGGTACTGCGCTTGGCGTATGGACTTTCTCGCTGCTCCGATCGCTCGGCCAGCTCGATCTCATGATCGCCTTGTCCTATGTCGTGCTGCTGACCACGGTTGGCGGATTGATGTTCTGGGAAGGGTTGCGCGCCATCATCCGCGCCCGACGCGGCACGCCGGTCCGGATACGACGCGCGGGAAGCCATGGCTGGATTCACGCGCTGCCGTTCAAGATCCGGTTCAAGCGATCGAAGATCTATCTGTCAGTCGTTCCTGTTATCGTGGTCGGGCTACTCATCGGCTTCATCGGGGCGGTGATGGGAATCGGCGGCGGGTTCATTCTGATCCCGACCATGATCTATCTGCTGCGGGTGCCAACCTCGACCGTGATCGGCACCTCGATGGTGCTGACCTTGGTGACCATGCTGATCGCCACGCTGCTGCACGCTGCAACCAATCATCTGGTCGACGCGGTGCTGGCGCTGATCCTGATGGTCGGCGGCGTGACCGGCGCCCAGTTCGGCGCCCGCGCCGGCCAGCGCATCCGCGGCGAGCATTTGCGACTCCTTCTCGGACTGTTGATCCTGGCTGTCGGCATCCGTTTTGCGATCGAGCTGGTGATCCGGCCCGACGACCTCTTCACCATCCGCGAAGTCGGGGTCTCCGAATGAGGCGGCTCGGTCTGTGCCTTTCGGTCACCACCTGCCTGCTTGCCAGTGCGATTGGTTTGCCTTCTGCCCGTGCCGAACGCCTGATCGTGTCAGTCTCCAATCAGCGGGTCACGGTCACGCCAAACTATTCCGGCGAGGAACTCGTGCTGTTCGGGTCGGTGGAGAAGGATGCCGAAACGCCGCCGGATCGAGCAAGCTATGACCTTGTCGTCACCATCAGCGGACCGCCCGCCGACATGGTGACGCGCCGCAAGGAGCGCAAATTCGGTATCTGGATCAACACCGACTATCGCGAATTCATTCAGGTGCCGGATTATTTGGCGGTGTTCTCAAACCGGCCGCTGGAGGCAATTGCCTCGCCTGAGATCGCGCGACGCCAGCAACTTGGGCTCGATAATGTGCGCCTGACCCAGCGGCTCGGATCGGATTATGCCGACGTCGTTCCCAATGACGCCTTCCGCCGGGCCTTTGTGCGCTTGCGGGCCGAAGGCGGCCTCTACCGTGAGGATATGTCAGCGGTAAGCTTCCTGACCCCAACATTGTTTCGAACGGGCATCCCACTTCCGGCCGAAGTCGCGACCGGCACTTACCATGTCGACATCCAATTATTTGCAGGCGGCGCGCTGATCACGCACACCGAAACCGCTTTCGAGATCGTGAAGGTGGGGTTCGAACAGTTTGTCGCAACGACAGCGCGGCAAAACGGGCTCACTTACGGGCTCGCCACGGCCTTCATGGCCCTGATGACCGGCTGGATGGCGTCGATCGTGTTCCGACGAGACTGAACACGCTTTCCGGCATGGCTATAGAAAGAATGTCGCTCCCATCGCCAGCACGCTGAGCGACATCGCGGCGGTAGCAAGCCAGCCCAGCCAATGAAGCGGCCCGCCAACGACAAAGTGGCCCATCACATCTTTTCGGCGGACCATGAACATCAACAGCACCATCACGGGAACGGCGAGCACGCCGTTGATCACCGCGCTCCAGTACAATGCCGAGATCGGATTGATCGACGTGAAATTCAGCGCGATCCCGATCGCCGCCGACAAGGCGAGCACGCCATAAAAGGCGACCGCCTCCTTCGGCTTCCGTGCGAGCCCCACCGGCCAGCGGCGCCCCTCACCAACGGCATAGGCCGTCGCCCCCGCCAGCACGGGAATCGCGAGCAATCCGGTACCGACAATCCCGAGCGCAAAGATGATCTCGGCAAACTGGCCCGCGATCGGCCGCAAGGCCTCGGCGGCCTGGGCCGAAGTCTGGATATCAGTTCGCCCACTGGTGTTCAGCGTCGCGGCGGCCGTGACGATGATCGACAAGGCAATGATGTTCGAAAACGCCATGCCGGTCACGGTGTCGGCTCTGATACGAGAGAATTCCTTGCGCGCGCCATATCGCGCCTCGATCAAAGGGCGCTTGGTCTTGTCGACTCGCTGGTCTTCCGCTTCCTGTGATGCCTGCCAGAAAAACAGATAGGGGGAGATTGTGGTGCCGAAGATCGCCACGATCGTAGTGAAGTAATCGAGGTTCCAACTGACCCGCGGCAGCAAGACCCCAAGCAGGGCATCGCCCCATGAGATCTTGGCGAAGGCCAATGCCGCGACATAGGCAAACAGGCTGAGCGTCAGCCATTTCAGCACCGAAACATAGCGTTCATAGTCCAGGAAGATCTGCGCTACCACCGAGACGACGCCGAACAACACGACATAGACGAGAGCCGGCCCCCCGATCAGAAGCCGTGCCGCATCCGCCATCGCGCCGAGATCGGCGGCAATGTTGATGGTATTGGCAATGAACAGCAGCGTGACCACCGCGTTGAGCAAGGGCACCGAATAATAGCGGCAGACATTGCCGGCGATACCATGCCCGGTCACGCGGCCGACCCTCGCCGATATTTCCTGAATTGCCGCCATCAGCGGAAAGGTCAGCAGCATGGTCCAGCCGACATGGTATCCGAGCTGGGCACCGGCCTGGCTGTAGGTGCCGATCCCCGATGGATCGTCGTCGGATGCTCCGGTGATCAAGCCCGGACCGAGGGCCTTCACAAAGCGGCTCATGCCCGAAGAATTGCCCGATGGAGCGCCATTGGCGGCCGATCTGGCCGATGGGTGAATCGGGCGGTGATGATGTTTCTTCTTGCGAGGGTTCATCCCAAAAAATCCCAGCCACTTTCCGACGGAGCTAGCATTCTCTGGCGCCGGCACCGACCTTGCCAGAGCTGCAACGGCATCACAAGCTAGCGCTGGCCTATAGATTCAGCGACAGCGTGCCGCCGCGATGACATGCAGTCGGGCATCGCCGAGCACATGCGCCGTCAGATCAGCCATTCTGAGCAGCCGTGAGAACACATCGTGCCGGATATTGAGTCCCCCGGCATAGGCGCCGAACGCCGGCATGATCGCGCGCGCGCCGTCGCTCGCAAAACATCGGCGCTCTACCGCTCGGCCTCGCATGACCACACGGGCCTTGGGATGCAGGTGACCGGCAATCTCGCCCTCCGCCCCGGTCGGTTCATGGCGAAAGCTCAACGGGCCGATCGCAACCTCATCGGCCACGGTGCCGCCAAGCCCAGCTGGCAGATCGGGGTCGTGATTGCCCGAAATCCAGATCCAGTCCCGGCCCGATTGCAACACGCTCATCAATTCGCGGTCGCCGGAATAGAGACGCTGATGCGCCTTGCGGTCATGGAAGCTGTCGCCAAGCGCGATCACGGTTTTCGGATCGTGTCGGGCGATCACAGCCGCAAGCCGGCTTAAGGTCGCCACGGTATCATAGGGGGGCAACAGGACGCCGCGCCCGGCGAAACTCGATCCCTTT
>Ga0105239_10006730_pt1 | contig 13276 bp, 4 predicted proteins | sample KBSC44metaG_FD_92761 | JGI IMG/M metagenome (GOLD analysis project Ga0105239, IMG submission 92761) | Corn rhizosphere microbial communities from Kellogg Biological Station, Michigan, USA - KBS C4-4 metaG | ecosystem: Host-associated > Plants > Roots > Rhizosphere > Soil | place: Michigan, USA... | reverse complement strand
TAATGAAAGTGCAGCGCGCAAATCCTTAGCGGCCTCACTGCTCTGCGAATGATTTATCGCGTTGCGAACCTTGAAAAAAGCAGCTGAGATCTCATTTGAAGTGGTGAGCTTATCGATCGCCAACTGTACGATCCGAACCAACGCTTCCGACGACTCCTCTAGATCAGATGGGGACAGCTTAGAGTCAATCAGTCTGAGGAAACGTCGCGGATTCCTTGAATATTCAAGGACAAACTCCTCAACGAACCCACCACCACCTATGGTCGTCTCAGTGAGCCAGATTTCTCCCTCATTGTCGCGAACTGGATGGTCAATGTCTAAGGTGACGACCGGATTCAGATTGAGTACCAGAGCGCCCTCTTCCACCCGAGGGCACAGAATCGAGACAGCTTCAAGGATCGCAGTTCCTAAAGTGGCCTTAAACTTGAGTTTCAACCACGGCTCCCAAAGCTGATCAATTGGCTGCCAAAGAACCGGGGCTGCTTCACGAAGCGCTGTCTTGACCACTGGATTGGCGAGTAGATCTGTTAGTTCTTGAAGGCGCCGCGAGGCTCTTACCGGGGATGGTTCGTCGTCATCTGACTCTTCCGGCGACTCTTCCTCCTCAATCCAATTGGTTTGCATTATCGTTGTCACTACTTCTCCTACGATAGAAGTCAATTGTCCTTGCCGTTCCAATTCGGCTGCTTCCACCAACGAAACCCCAAGTCTAAGAGAAGCAACAATTGCCACCGATTGGAAGACCTGTGAAAGCCAATCAACTTGAAAACTGTTTGCTAGGTCACTAAGAATCGGGTCATCTCGCAAGAGATCCCGAAATCGTGCGGAGCGCAGACCACGTACGAGCAAAGCATCACGTGAGGTGGTCGCCACGATGTCAGCTGGATAAGAAAACGCTATCCTAACGCCGTCCACATCAGTGGCGAAGCCTAGAGCAACTGCGGAACTGGATCCATTTCCCTCGTCGTAGACAAAGCTGTGTTTAGTCGTCGTCGGTGGTTGCTTACCTTGGCCAACGACGGCGATCAAGCTCTTAGCAAAGCGACGAACCTCTAATGGGAGGCCAAGATGGTGCGAGTGAATTTCAATTGACTTGAGAATCCCATTCCAGCGCTTGGAGTCGGGCAAGTCCAGAGAATGACCTTTGTCCGTCGGAACGATCTCAGTAAGCCAATCAAGAAACGAGTTTGACGATTGCTGAATATTTATCGGCGTCCGCTCAACGGTGAGTGCATGGGGCCTAAAAACCCTGACGAATTCAAGTTCACAATCCGAGTTTACAAAACGAAAATGTCCCAATTCCTGCCGATCAGTGGCGGGACAAAACCCATCAATCGAAAGTTCAGAATTGATTCCATTGGGGATCCAATACTTTTCGTTGCCATGCGAAACTCCAAAGCGTCGCGACACTCGGCCTGGAGAGAACTCTTTCAAAGCGTTTGCTACAGGCATCAACTCTGAGCGTGGCGGGATTTGTCCTTGACCTGGAAGGCGAATGATGACTTCTGGGAGTTGCAGATCACTAAACAGCGTCTTTGGTACGAACTCTGGCAGAGGCGACTGGAGCGCGTGAATTTCCTTTCCGGAAGAGGAGAAGCTTCTCCATCCGGTCTCAAGACGCCTTAATAGCGTAGGCGCAGCTTCCATCATGATGGAGCGCGGCGGATCCCACATTAGTGCGTCAACTTCCCCCTGAGGAATCGAGAGGGATCTTCCGAGGAAACGAGCAAAATCCTCTCTAGTTGTTTTGTCGGATAGTAGCGCCCTTAAGCTTTGGATATAGATCGTTTCACGGTGTGCAGCCTTTTCTGAGAACGCACTATTTAGCACTTCGGAACTGGGCCTCGAAAAATCGCTCCAGGGATTTGCAAACGAGTTGCTGGGAATCCTCCGTGCGAGCCAATCAAAGAGTGCAAACGTCCCCTGCATCTTCAAAACCGCTCGATTCGTCAAAGGCAGATATCGGGCGCTGAGCGACGGCGAAAAAAGCTGTTCATATGTCTGAAAACAAGTGCGATCCCGACCGAAGTCCGAAAGGACGATAACCATCCACGGCCGCATATCTTGCTTTCTGCCTGCACGACCCTTGCGCTGAAGATAAGCAGATGCACTTTGCGGTGCTTTGTGTTGAAGAACCGCGCCAACTTCCGGGTCGTCATAGCCGACCTCCAAAGCAGAAGTTGCGACGACAATGCCTGCTTCGAAGTCGACACCGAGATCTTGTGAACTGGTCCTGCCGACGCGCACACGGCTGCCGCTGGCTAAAGAATGTCCAATTTCTTCAACCAGGTGCCAGTTCTGTCCTGAAACAAAGCGGGCTCGGGCATTTGGCAAAGTGCTGGCGCGCAGATTGGCAAGGGATCCGGCCGGGCGCGCAAGGTTCGGTCTGCCGAAAGAGTTAAATCCTTCAGCGTCTAGAAGGTTGTGATAGAGCCGATTCGTGACGTCGAGATTATCGGTGAAGACGAAGACTTTAGTGCCGAACTGATTATTCTGTTCGAGCGCCAAAGTCCTTCGCAAAAGCATTGCAGCTTGAATCGTTGTCGACAACAAGCTTGTGCCAGAAGTCGGATCGCCACGCAGCGCGATTAGGTACTCGGCACCCTGACCTTGAGTCTCTGGCACCGCGGGACTGATTTCGGCGACATACCCTGCCGGCAATCCGACTAGCTCACCGAAGAATCGAGGGGCGTCGGCCAGTGTGGCAGACAGTCCCACAAAGTTAGGCTTTGCATCCGAGGCTCGCGTCCAACGTCGTAGCAGCAAAGCCACGTGTGCGCCATGCACACCTTCGTATGAATGAACCTCATCTACTAAGACAAACAGCGGCCGTTTCTCCGTTTGAACGTCGATGCCGAACAGGCGCTTGAAATTGGAATCGGCCAGTCGCTGATTCAACATTTCGGTAGAGGTGAAAAGGACGTCGGGAGGTTCAGCTAGCATTCGCCTCCGTGTCAACCTAATCTCATCATGCTCAACCACAGCACCACACTTGGAGTCGGAACAATGAAGTATCTCGAGGGATTTGGTCACGTCCTTCTCAAGCCAGCCCATTGTCGAACCACAGTCAGGACAACGAACAAATGGACACTCGTAAGCTGCCTGTCCCTGTATCGAAAACTGCGACCAACATTGGTCTCCTGTAGTAACGCGTTTGGCATCATTTGGGGTTGCGCCGAACAAAGCGCCAACGATGAGTCGTCTCTTTCCAGACGCAAGGAGAGCTGGGCCAATTCGCCGAGCACTCGAAAGCGCCTCGCGAAGTTGATCTTTCAACAGTTCATTCCTTGGATAGAGAGCTAAGCATTTGGTCCAGAAAGTTGACGGCGTAAGAAGAGGAGCCATAGCCGAATACGCAGGTAGGTAAAAGGCCATCGTCTTTCCACTTCCAGTACCCGCACTTACGACGGTACCGGCCGGACCATTCTGGTTTGCCATCCGTAGGATTCTTGCAGTCGCGCGAGCTTGGAAGGGGGCGGTCAAGCGCTCGTTCGCCGTGCCAGCCCCAAGAAATGCTTTTAGAACCTTGATCTGCAGGGCCGACAGGGGATGCGCTTCTTGTACTAATTCGACGACGGAATTGGGAGCGATTGTTCGCGTTGGAAAGACGCGTCTGCGCACGAGAAGCCGATAATCCGCCACCAAATTTGGCGCCAGACGCCACGAATCATTTGCGGCATTCGGAAATATCTGGCGAAGCCGGGAGAAGAGTCTGACGGTTTCCGCCATCCGGGTGCGATAGCGATTTGAGCCCGGCAATGTCCACAACAGTTGTTCGTCAAGCAATGCGGAAACTAGGTCGGCACCTGTTTCATAGCCCGTTGCTTTAACGCGATTAGCTTCGAGAAAGGCTTCAGCCCGTTCTACGATCTCATCCTCGGAGAAGAAACTGTCCACGACCCCCCACACGAGGAGCGCTGTCTCTGCGGATTCAAGATGACTTAGAAACTCGAGAGCCAAGTCACAGCTTGTCATAAGAGGACACCCAATTCTTCACCTTCAAACAATTGTTATGCGCAGGTCCTTGAGTTGATCGTGCTGCGCGAGCCAGGCCCGAACTGTGTCTGTGAGTGTGTCTATCGACGCCTGGTTCAAACGCACGGCTCGGAAGAACTTCAACACTTCAGGCGGAAGGTCTTCGTGCTTAAGTTCATCGGCCAACAACAGGAGTTCCGCACGCCTCGTCAAGAAGACATCGAGATCATTGGGCGTCCGGAATCTCTGGGAAAATGCTCTTTGATACTCTTCCTTTTTTTGACGGACCGCGGCAATTTTGTGTTTGAATGCTGGGACGGTTTCGAGTTGCTTTAGAACGGATTCTTCGACCGCTCCTAGGGGGCTCTCAAGTTTATCAACCGCGTTCTTAAGTGCATCTTGAACTGCTTCGGACGTCTTGTTTAGTGCCGCACGTAAGCGGCCGTAGGTATTCTTTTGTCCCAGTTCCGGATCTTCGAGCGTTGAAAGAAACTCCTCTGCCATCGCAAGGACATTGGGTGGCATCTTAAACTTTGGGATCTGAACTCCTTTCGCTCGGAGAATGCGACTCCGGGCCAAATCGTTACCCAGCGAGACGCTCAAAGGTGCTAGCTCGTCTTTTCGCGTCCGATACTTCGCCGCGTCACTGTGTGCCTCTTCCTTCGAATCGAGGTCTTTGACCTTCCTAAGTACTTCATCGCACACTTCGATGATCGTCATAGTTCAGAAATCTCCTTAAGAACCGGCACCAGTTCAGAGACTTGTGCTCGTAAACCCCCTACAGCTTCGGCCTTGGGATCTACACCAAGATTCAAGGATCGCCCTTGAATTGCCGTTTGAACGCCTGCGAGAAATGCCGTGAACTTCCGTTCGAGGTTTCGAGATAGTTCAACCGTGGGTTGGTGATTTGTACCGAGGATAGCTAGGACCGTTCCTCTCGATTTCGCTGCGTGCAGTCTCTCAATATCGTCGAAAGCGGTTTTAAAGGGAGAACGCCCAAAGTCCTCGACTAACCTGACAAGAGTTATCGGTTCAAGCCCAACGGTAAGCCCGGCAGCTTTCGCTTGTTCGATTGTCGTCTTAAATTTTTCAGCAATTGCTTCTTTATCTGGCTTCTCTCCGGCCCAAGAGATGACATCCTTATACCAACCTTTCAGAGCGTCAGCCTCCTTTTCGATCGCCCGACTTTGAGATTTGAGGCTTGTATGAGCTCGTTTAATGGTGTCGAGTTCGTTCGATCCTCCGGAGGGAATAACGGCATCAAATGCCCAGGAATCGAGTACTTGTTCAATTGATCGTCGCAACCTCGCTACATCGATTGCGTGAACAGTTCGTGCACCACCCTGACGGGCACCGAGGAGGTTCAGAAGATGATCGATCCAAGTTTCGGTTGTCGATCCTGGAATCTTGATGCGACAGGCTCTGAGAGCGGATAAGAAATCCTGCCAGTCTGAAGGAGGCGCCGTCGGATTAGCCAAGGCCGCCACGACAGGATTTTCGTTGTCGAGGGAGGGCTGTTCGAAAAGCGAATTGATGGAGGATGCCAAATCGCGGCCTCTCGTCTGGGGATCCAGTCCAAGGGCTTTTGCACCGATGAGTAGGCCTTGAACGAGGGCAGGCACGGGATCGAATTGTGCTTTAAAGTAACGACCTAACACAAAGGATCTCGCTCGATCGACGAAGCCTTGAATCAGCGCAGTGCAGTGGGGTAAATCCGTTTGCGCTTCTGGGTAATTCCAACTCGCTTTGTGAACAATGTGGAACCTATACACGGCCAATATAGCAAGACAGACTTGAGCGCTCCGGTCCGGATTCTTTAAGTCCGCTTCGGAACATACTGAGAACATGGTGGAGACGCTGTCCTCGGTATTGGTGGAATTTCCTTGGGCGTTTGGGATGTAAATATTTCTATAAAAACTTGGAACGCTCTCATTCGGTTTGAACAGATCCCAATCCCAATTGATAAAGCTATCTGTTGCGTCTGCAAGCAGTTTGCGAAGTTGATTTGCCTCCGTCTGGCCCATGCGCTGACCGTTACGCCAGGTTTCTAGGCTGTTCTCCAAAGCAACTTCGGCCTCGCTTCGATGTGATGTCACAGTGACGCTTGGCGTACCTTGAATTGGGCCTGCTCCCTTCGAGGCTCCCGTCGTCGGCGTTTGTCCTACTTGGCGTTGCGTCTGTACCTCGCCGGTCGGTTTGAAAGGCCTTGGATCGAGACCGAATACCGAGGCCACACGTGGAGAAAAATGTGCCAATTCTTCTTGTGTGTTAGGACGTCCTCCCCAATAGGAAAGAAATCGAACCCAACGGTCGTAGTCCTCTGGAGGAACTAGAGAACGAACCTCTTCAACAATCTTTGCGGGCAAATGACGACCTGCGTTACGAAATGACTCAGAGGGAAAAGTTTTCTCTTCAAAAGAACTCCGATTCGAGAGGACCTTTTTCAATACATTTTGAATAACGTATCGAGGGTTATAGATGAAATGGCCATCTTTAATGCAACCTTCCAAACTGAGTTCTCGAATTGCAGCTTTATTGAATGGAAAGAGTTCATAACCGTCTTCAGAAGTATCGAAGTCTTTGAGCGTAAGCTCGGTCGAGTTATCGAGCGGAGCCTCAAACGCAGGAACCCAGCCTCTTCGCGAAGCCTTCTGTTCAGTTGCCTCCTTGTAGGCTTCCTCTAAACGTACTTGCCCATTTCGTGCTGCGTTGAGATAGGCACCCACTAATTTCTCGATACGAGCGAGAATCTCTATCTCATTGCCCGGATTGTCCGGAATTTCGTATTCTAGGCCGGCCCTTGTGAGGACGGTCGCGGTATCCAGATAGCCAGTTGTGTACGCGAGTACCGTGCGCATTGTGCACATGACTTGTTTGCCATCTCGAAACGCTTCCTTGATGATGACTTGAAGGAGTTGCTTCTGAATGCCTGACAGTACAACGAAATCCTCAACCAAGAGAATGAGTTCCTTGTCCTGTTCGAGCAGTTTGGAGCGAACGGCGTCGAACAAGTCGGTCACCGTCGGATCGATTCCAAGAATCTTTTGCTTTGCTTCATCCAATGCGTGATTGAGGACTTTTGTCGCGGTAACGCGACGCTCCTGTCGTGACAGTTGCGCAATGGCCGTCTTTTGTTCGAGGCCCAAGTCGTCGGTCTTTACGCCTTCAAAGTTGAGATCTTCAGGAACGAAAAGATGTTTGCGATCGTCTTCTTCGCTCGAATCACGGCTCACCGTGAGTTGTTCCACCAATCTTCGGATGGGAGCCAGATTGTTTCCAGGCTCGCGGACAAAATGTCGATCTCGCAACTCGTTGTTTCGTAGGAGTGTCGGAAGCATAGCGGATCTTCCGTAGTCTGCTGACTCTCTCGCGAGTTTGTTGGCGGGATCGGTTACGAGTAGAGAGCGGGCCGCCTCCGATTTCTCGATGAGAGTTTGCGCCAGCATTTCGCAAAGGAGACCAGCGGACTGCTCCGGGTCAAGTTGTTCCTGAGCACTCTGGAGCTTTAGCCGAAATGGCTCATACTCCGGTTCGTCGAGTTTCTCTAGAAGGAGACCAATCGCGCCCTTCAGACTGGTGCCCTTTGGTATCCGGATGATAACCCTTCGATCGGCGTCTGGCAGTCTGTTCAGGCTCGCTGATATCCAGCGAACAATATGTGACTTTCCGGACCCGGTCGTGCCCACCAGAGGAACAATTATCCTGCCATCTGAGAGAGTGGGTTCTAAAAGGGCCCGTAGGAACTCATTCTCATCACAATGGTCAGGGCTGTTCGTTTGGCTACCAATCGCCTTTCGCAAGAAGACGACAGGTTGATGAACAGAGAGAAAGACCGCTTCGCTCGCCGACTCCGCATCAATTTTCATGCAAGCAGCGACTTCCTCCGGCCGCGGCCAGTAAGACAGCAACTCTCTAATCACTTCTGACCTCCTGAAAAGGAAACATGACTGAAGGACCGCAATGGTTTGGACTGTGCGCCGAGAAGCGTTCGAGAGGAGGTTGCGTCGGATCGCATCTCCAACCGCAAATATTGTTGGGCTTCGAGGGTAAGCAGTGCCATCGACAGACTGGGGGACACTTCAGTAGCAGTCACTACTCGCGGCGGAGTCTTGATCTCTTCCTCGACCGCTAGGCGTAGGTAGCCGCCGTCCAAGACCGGGACTATTACCGCGAGACTCTCTAGAAACTCGGATTGCGACAACTCGGATCGCCCTTGGACTATTTCGTTAAGGAAAGAAGACAGGGCGAGGGCTGGGTTAGGCGTCAGTCTTCCTCCGACCATAACAGCCATTCCCAGAAACACAGCCCATTCTTGAAAGCCATTCCATCGCGTGTTGTTGACGAAAGGTTTGGGATCGATACCCTGCTTGCCTTGCAGAAACTCCGCTTCCTCCAAAGTATTGGGGAAGCTGAACGGGTCTTGTATCAAGGTCCACGCAATGGCGCGCGTCAAATCCGATGCCCCGGTAAACTCTGTTTCGTCCTCGGATGGAGCAGAATGCAAAGTAGAGTTATTCTTCTTTGAAAGTACCAAACGAAGGATAGCGGTACGGACCGCTTGCTGGTCCGCCGGGTCAAGTCCCTCGAGTCCATCAGAAAGTCGGACAGGTTCGTTTTTGCCTCCTGAGAAGAACCCGAGCTGGAGCCAACGGGTAAGAGTCCTTCGTGCCATCTCCGGTTTCGCATCAGCAAGCATGGCTGGCGGGGCTACCAGGGCGATGAGATCAGACTCAGACTTCGGACCAAACGCTACAGTCGCTCGGTGCAATGCCAGCAAAACGCTAATGAGACCATCTGAGGCGCGATTTAGAACTGTCATGACTGCATCCTCGAAAGTACCTCTGGAATGGAAAGGCGCGGCACCACGTCAACTAAATGCCGCGTGGGGTGTCTTGGATCAAGTGCTGCTGTGGGGAAAAGGATGATGTGTCCAGGAGCATCGAATTGCATAACCTGAGCGAGTGCCTGTGGAGTACACGCTAGATCGTCAAGGACGCTCATCCGAGGTACGCGTAACGTCTGACTCGGAGACTGAGACACGTCGGAATACACCAAAAAATTGTAAGGACTGTCGTTCCTTAGCATCCTCCAATCAATGATTGAAAAGATGTTGCCGGGTGTCGCGAAGTGGACCAATCCCCCAGCAACCGAAAATCTCAGCAGGCTATTGAAATCTCGGATTGCGCTTCGTTTTCTCAAGGAATCTTTCGGTATTGGATCGAATTCAATCCAATATCGCCCTTGTGCGTCCCGGCAGTCCGCGATTCGCTCGACGAATTGCCGCGAGAGATTCAGTTCGAACGCAGGCAGGACAACTTCTGGAGGAACACCGGTACTGAACTGAACTGTCTCATTCTGCCGCGTAACTGGACAGCTGCCGTTCAGTTTTTGAGGGCGAAGATCGAGTTGGGGGATCGAATAAACTTCGCGAAATAGGTCGTTCAGGGGGCGTCGTAGGTTTCGAAGTTCTTTCATCCATCCAATAGATCGCTCTTCGCCAGAACGCAGGGATTTCCTTACTAGATGAACATACTTCTCCCAGTGCCGTTCATCTGAATGTCCCGGGTCGAGAACACGAATCGCAACTTCGCGAGAGAAACGCTCGAATTCATCGCGCTGACGCTGCTCAAAGACAATTGGATCCTCTTCAGGACTTCGCTCCAGCTGCGTAGGAAGGTGAGGACGAAACTCAATCAATTTTGCCCTTCGCATCAGGGTAAGCGTGCGCAAGTTCCACGACGCGTTCTGACTTCCAGTGAACGCGAGATCTGAAGGTTTTTGATCGAGCGAAATAGCATACACATCTTTGGAAACTGGTCTGCGGTGAACCCACATCGCATTCCAGCGCTCATATCCCCTTTCGATGCTGATCCGATTGTTTGAGGCGAGGCCTATTGCCGTCTGCTCGTCTGAGGGAGAAGTCACCAGCAAGCACACAGAGGCACGTCCGTCTCGGCCGGCCCTACCGACCTCCTGATAGTAGCGATCGATGGACTCCGGCAGACAGGCGTGAATGATCGATCTGACCTCACTTTGGTCGACTCCCAAGCCGAAGGCGGAGGTCGCAACAATGATGTCGATGTCACCCGTCCTCCATTCGAGCAGCAACGCTTCGCCGGCAGCGCTCGAGAGGTCTCCTCCGCGCACAATTCTGACTCTCTTGTATCTTTGCTGATCAAGCCGCTCAATCCAGCGCTTAGCATCGTCTCGAAGAGTCGTATAGAGAATCATTGGACGGGGAAGATATCTTAGTGCCTCATCGATCTGTCGAATGCGATGCTCGGCAGTTTCCGAGATGAGAAAGGCGGGTTCTGAGCGAAGTTCAGACTCTGCGATAACTTCAAAGCCGGTCTTTCCAAAGAGAGACCGAAGCGTCTCGTAGCAATCGGAAGTCATCGTCGCAGTCATTAAGAGGGTTCGGAGAGCTCGACCCTTCGGGCAAACTTCAACAAGCGCGTCTCTCAGTCCGGCGATCATATGGAATTCTGGCCGGAACATTTCTCCCCATTGCGCAACGACGTGGGCTTCGTCGACCACAAGATAGTGCAGGAAGCCCCGCTCGGCAGCAAGGAATAGTGGTCTGCGCAAAGAGCCCATCAGGGCTTCCGGCGCGGCGAAAAGAATCTTCTGAGAACCATCTTCGATGCGCTTACGAATTGCATGTTTGTCCGCATCTGATAGGCCGCTATGATAGGCAAACTTGATTGATTCATTCCCGATGCCATGTCGTTTTGCTAAAACTTCCGCAAAGCGAATCTCCTGATCTCTGGCAAGAGCAACCGTGGGAACGACAACCACGGTAAGGCCTCCGTTCTTGAATGCGGCCAGGGCGGTAGTGTGAAAAACGAGAGTTTTGCCAGATCCGGTAGGCAGGAGGAATAGTGCTGTTGACCCTGGAGGAATCAGGAGTGCCGCTTCGACTGCAGTCTTTTGTCCTAGCGAAAGATAATGTTCTAGTCCGAAGAGTTCCTGAATGGGGGGATCACTCAAGACCCGTCGATCATCCCGCCTTGGCTGCATTTGGATGGCCGCACTCACGGCGGCGCCTGCTCCACGATCAAGCCAGTTGGGCTCCCAGGGCCTGGCACGAAGGTACGAAAAGCCGAGTCCAGCCGACGATACCTGGCAATCAAAGTGCCTCCAAGTAAGGTCGTCGGGCCATCCGCCTCCCTGCGGTATACGGAGAGGGCCGGGAACGTCAGAACCACAGGACAGCAAAGCTTGGCGGACCAGGCCTGCCATGTCACTCTGTCCAACCTTGCTGTTGGACGTGTCAAGCTCACTCAACGTCGATGCGATGCGTCGAAAAAGTGGGTCGTCGAGCGCAGGGTCGCGCCGATCCGTCAATTCGCCCAGAACAAGCTTTTGAAGGGAATCAAACCTCTGCATCAATGCCCCCAAGTGGTTCCGTGGAGACAACAACACAACCTACCGAATCGACGCGGATCTTCGGCTTCGCAATGCCCTGTAGTATGGCCTGATCGACGGCTTCATCGATTTCAGATGTGAACAGTTCGCTCGCCTTCGCCGCACCATTCAAGTGTGCAAGTCGACTATCCACGATGTTGGCTTTCTCTTCCATCGCGGCCAAATGTTTTGCGGTCGCCGAGCGGACCGTGTCCTGGAAAGTTCTTGCTTGTGTTAAATGCGATTCCGCGGCATCCCGACCCCGGTTGCACAACTCGGCCCAATCAAAGATGTCCAGTTTGGTTCGAGCCAACTGCCAACGCTCCCAGTTCAAATTTAGATCGTAACCTCCGTCGTCGCGCTGATGTCGGCTGTATGGATATTGAAGGATCGCCATCCGATCCATATCCATTACCAATTCCAGATCGGAATTGATCCAGACCGTTTCATACTGCACAGGAAACACTTCGTCTGCGCGTCTTCGTGCGGATTCATCGAGGCCCGAACCGTCCATAAGTGTTTCAGTTGCGGAGACGTTTATGTCAGCCTCTATATAGAAGTCAAACCGAAAATAAATATCGGTGAAGCTCCTATCGCCGTCATGTATATATCTCCACAAAGCATATGCGCTTCCTCGATCATCACCGCGCACAAAAGACACCAACGCATCAAGAATCGGATTTCCAACTCTAAGGAGAGATACATTCTTCGCCTCTGCGAGTTCACGGCTGAAGGTCATCGGAACGAGCGGCATTTCGTGCCGGCGTCGCGGTAGGCTGGAATCTCGGTCTATGCTCTCCTCAAAGGTTCGAAAGGCCTCAAAGACAGGAACCAGGGTGCGATCCCCGTTGTGGATATACCGACCGATCTCGGGTTCAAGCCGCTGGTAATCGAATTGCAAACGTTTAGTGACCCACGCATCCAAGCTTGCCCTGCCTTCGCGCTCTAAAGATTCGTCACACTCGAGAAGCTGCGCGAAGAATCCTGCCTCTTCGTCTGAATCCACATTGACGGAGTCGATTGTCTCTTGTGCGGCAATTCGCCGAAGTTCGGCGGTGACTCCAGTCTCTGGGTTGAGAAGCAACTCTCTTTCTTCCTCGAAAGCCTCGCTCCCGGCAGCCAACAGGCGCCGATGAATGCGTGAGATCGACTCCGACAAGAGATATTGAAGAGGTGCGATAGAGCGATTGAAGACTCCGATCCCTTCTGACAGGCAACCAAGCCACCGATGTTCATATGAATTGGAATGAGAGACGACAATGTTGGTAATGCGCGCTCTTGCCTCAATCCTGTCGACTCGTCCAATTCTCTGCTCAATTCGCCAAGGATCGAGTGGGAGATCATAGTGAACGATAGCGGCCCCGCCGCGCTGAAGATTCAGACCCTCTTCGGCCTGTCTGTCACATACCAAGAAACTTCTTGATCGATTCGCTTCGAACTCTCGCAGTTGCCCTACCCGGCCTTGATATCGGATGACGCGAACGTTTCTGGATCTGTCCTGAAGAATGGAATAGACATCATCCGCAATTTTTGGCTCACTCACAAAGACAATAATTCTTCGCATTTCTGGGTGTGCGTTGGCCCAGTCGGCGATCGCGACACTTCGATCGGCGTCTTCGACGAGTGATCCGATCAATTTCAATCGCTCCAATAAGAGGTCGCGCTCTCCTGGAAACGCAGGACTCTGAAGCACCGAGATCTGACCCGTTTTTGATTCCCGAGGATGTCCCGCATTCAAGTGGGTTAGGCGCTTTTCGATCTCCCTAACGAGGAGCCGCGGATCGGTCATAGCGGCGATGACGAATGTTGCAAATAGCTCTTTAGAAGGCTCGGGTTGATGGTCAAGATCGTCGAGGCTGAGTCGCCAGGTATCGAGGAAGTCGGACGCTTCGGT
>Ga0105239_10006728_pt1 | contig 13277 bp, 12 predicted proteins | sample KBSC44metaG_FD_92761 | JGI IMG/M metagenome (GOLD analysis project Ga0105239, IMG submission 92761) | Corn rhizosphere microbial communities from Kellogg Biological Station, Michigan, USA - KBS C4-4 metaG | ecosystem: Host-associated > Plants > Roots > Rhizosphere > Soil | place: Michigan, USA... | reverse complement strand
GCAGGTGACGAGCGACGAGCCCGTCCTGCGTGAAATCACGCGCGCGGCAGGTTTGAGCGAATCAAATGAACGACTGGATCGCGAAATCGTCGAACGCACGTTCGAACGGCTGGCTGCGGTGACGCTAGGTCGCCCCAATACCCAGGAGCGCCTTCCCGAGGATCTGCGCTTCGCTTCAGTTCTCTTGATCCTGCGCGAACTCATGCATCACTTGGATATCTCTTCCATTTCGCTTCAGGGAAATACTGAGAGTAGTAGCCCAGGCGCGTCGCAACATGCCGGAAAAGACCGCGAACGGCAACACGATGTTCGATGGCCACAACGACAGGTGAACCACACGACCTCAATCAGGAGACTGCAATGAACGACCAAATTTCAAGAGTCATGCGTATTGCCGTGCTCGGCGGTGCCCTTCTCGCATCGCAAGTGTTTGCTGCCACTGACGCCGAAAAGCTCGCGCAGTTCGAAACCGCGAAGAAGATGGCGTCAGAACACGTCGCGAAATTCGACACTCTCGATTTCGACGTATTCACCAATCAAAAATGGGATCGACTAAAGGAGAGCCACTCGGCTGATATCACGGTGCACTGGCCCGATGGTCACGAGACCCACGGTATCGAAAAACACATCGAGGATTTGAAAGCGATGTTCGTCTATGCGCCAGACACGCGCATCAAAGTGCATCCGGTCAAGATTGCCAATGGCGAATGGACGAGCGTCATCGGCGAGATGGAAGGCACATTCACCAGGCCCATGCCAGCTGGCGACGGAAAGTCGATTCCACCAACCGGCAAAGCATTCAAGCTCGTCATGTGTACGGTAGGCCACTGGAAGAACGGTGTCATGGACCAGGAATACCTGTTCTGGGACAACCAGACTTTCATGAAGCAGATCGGACTTGCGCAATAAGGTCCACCTGGAAAAAAACCGTACGACCGCTATCTGTCAGGTCGCAGCGCTCTGGCAGATGTTTATCGCGGACCTACGGCAGCCTCGCACGATGATCTTCTGGGGCGCCGTCGGGGCGGCGCTTTGCTCACTTCGAGCTTGGGCGAAGCGACACGGAGCCGACCCCTTTCTGCTGGTCGCGAGCTGCTGCTATTGGGAAACCCAGGTTTCATTCCAGCCGGATGTACAAACCTCTGTAGACTATCGGCGTCGCCATTCGAGGAAGTGGGCAGTGTTGAACGGGCACGACTCGAGCATGACGTCTGTAGAACACGAGTCTCCGCTCGGGCGCTGGGGAATCGTCCTGCGGCGCGTGCATCCAGCACTGAGTGGCATCATCACCCAGTTGTGGCATGGTGCGGGACGCGTCGCTTACAAGCGCGACCGTATCCTACCGCGCGCGCAAAGCTATCTCCTGATCAATCTTGGCCCCCCGCAATACATGGTATTGCGGGGTGAGCCCGAAATTCGCGTCGCGTTCGATGACATCTGGTTTTCCGGCATCAGTGACATACCAATCGATACGGAGGCCCCGCACGGAAATGTTCTCCTCGGTGTCGCCTTCACTGCTTGTGGTGCGGCGTCTCTACTGGGATTGCCGCAGTATGAGATCGCAAATCGCACGGGCTCGTTCGCTGACTTGTTCGGCCGCGCCGCATTCGATCTGCGCGATCGCCTGCTCGAATTTTCTGATGCTGCCTCTCGCCTGCAGCTAGCCGAAGAATGGCTACTCAGCAACTGTGTTTCAGGACGTCACATCCATCCGCTCGTGGCGTGGGCTACCCGCCGCCTGGCCGAAAGCGGCGGCAAGTTGCGAACGGCAGAGCTTGCGCGCGACGCCGGCTGCAGCCGCAAGCACATCGCCGGGTTGTTCCGCGATCGTGTGGGCCTTGCACCAAAGACGCTCGCTCGCATCCATCGCTTTCAGAACGCGCTGGTCTGTATCAGCGCTGATCATCAGGTCGACTGGAGCGAACTGGCCACACACTGCGGTTATTACGACCAGGCGCACCTCATCCACGACTTCCGCCAGTTCGCCGGGTTGGCGCCCACTGAGTTCGTGCGCTGTGCTCGGCCGGACGCGGGGAGCGTCGTGCTGAGGTGACATTTTTCCAAGACGTCACGATTTCGCCCGTCTAGACTTCGCTGAAACCATACGAGGAATCCGAAATGCCCGAAGTCAACTATCTCGCCATCGCCGCTGCTGCCATCGCGACCTTCCTGCTTGGCGGTTTGTGGTATTCGCCTGCATTGTTTGGGAAAACGTGGCAGCGCGAAGTCGGATTGAGCGACGAGCAACTCGCGCGCGGCAACATGATCCGCATCTTCGGAATCACACTCGCATTAAGCCTGATCGCCGCATTCGTTTTCGCGCTGTTTCTTGGACCACGTCCTTCGATGCCCTTGGGGCTCGGAGCAGGATTCTCTGCAGGCTTGTGCTGGGTCGCGTCAAGCTTCGGCATCAACTACTTGTTCGCGCGTCGTAGCCTCAAGCTGTTCTTTATCGACGGTGGTTACCACACGTTACAATTCACGTTGATCGGCGTGGTTCTAGCGCTTTGGCATTGATCGAATCCATTGTCTGCTTCATCGCAAGGTCTCAAGACGCTACAGGTAGGTACGCCGCAGCCATCGGGCCGGGATATCGCATGTCAAAGTAGTAGGGCAGCAACTAGGGAGAAACTCCCCCTGCACGCCTACATTGACTATATTGCTGTCGTACGTCAGAGGTGGAGTTTTGTTGCCTGGTATCATGTGGAAATTGTTGGAATGACACTTGGCGCAACGGTTGCTGTCGGCGCCGCGTTAAAGGTAATAGTCGGGTCACCAGTTACCGCACCAATCAGTTGCGCCACTCCTCCGCCGAGTGAATGGCCTGTGAGTACAATCCTGCACGTCGAGCAGGGTTGCCAAAAGTGGTGGGGACGCTATGCTGGAATCGGCCAACTCCCGTCACTTGATACACACGAATACTCGCCGTGGAGCGGGCGCTCGCCTTTGCAGTGACCCGAACTCGACGATGCGTCAATTAGCTAAGTAAATGATGCCCTGTACCGTCATTCCGTGATGATAGCTTTTGGCTCGAGGAATTCTTTCAATCCAAAAATTCCACCCTCGCGACCGATTCCGGATTGCTTGAATCCACCAAACGACGTGAGTGGATCGTGGCTCAGTGTGTTGATCAGTGCTCGTCCCGCTTGAAGCTGTCTCGCCACGCGGTTGGCTCTTTGAACATCGGTCGAACTGACGTACGCCATGAGACCGTAGTCGGAATCGTTCGCCATCTGAATGGCCTCGGCTTCCGTCTTGTACGTCAGTATCGATAGAACCGGGCCGAAGATTTCTTCTCTTGCAATTCTCATCTCGTGTTTGACGTTCGCAAACACTGTGGGCTTGACGAAATTGCCCTTCTCCAGCCCTTGGGGGCGACCTTCGCCGCCGACCACAAGTTCTGCACCTTCATCGATGCCCGAGCGAATGTAGCCCTGGATTCGCTGATATTGCTTCTGACTGGCCACTGGCCCCATCGTCACCGCGGAATCCGTCGGATCGCCGACCTTGATCCCTTCCACCGTCGCCTTGACTAGTCGCTTCACCTCCTCGAGTCGACCTTCAGGAACGAACAGGCGGGACGCTGCGATGCAAGCCTGACCATTGTTGAGGTAACACGCGTTTACCGCCATGGGGATTGCCTTCGAGAAGTCGGCGTCGTCCAGGATGATGTTCGGCGATTTGCCGCCGAGCTCCAACGTAAAGCGCTTCATGGTGTCGAGTGAATTCTTGGCGACGAGTTTGCCGATCGGCGTCGAGCCCGTGAACGCGATCTTGGCCACGTCGGGACTACTGGTCAGTTCCGATCCGACAATTTCACCGAGACCCGTGACGATGTTGATCACGCCCGCGGGCAAGCCAGCTTCGTGGAAACTCTCCATGAGTACCTGAGTCTGCATCGCGCTCATTTACTTGGCTTGATCACGACCGTGCATCCGGCGGCGATCGCCGGCGCCAGTTTGATGGCGATCGAACCGGCACTGGAATTCCACGGCGTAAAGATGCCCACTACTCCCAGCGGTTCGAACACCACGTTCGAGGTTCCCGCGGTCGTTGCGAAGTCGAAATCGTTGAGGACTTCCTTGAAGTGCAGAAAGATGTTCGCCGCGAGATTGTTGGAGCCTTTGGCGCGCTCTTGCGGGGCGCCATATTCCGTTACAGTCGCACGGACCAGATCGTCCATGCGCTTGGACACGGAGTCGTGCAAGCGCTGCAGGTAATCCATTCGCTCCTGCTTGCTGCTCTGCGAAAACGTTTTGAACGCCTCCTTTGCGGCCGATATGGCCTTCCGTGTGTCGATCTCGTCCGCCAGCGTGACCTTGCCGATCACCTCGTTGTTCGTCGGATTGATGAGATCGATGACTTGCTTGCCATGGGGCGTTACGAACTGCCCGTTGATATAGGCCTGGTCGAATACGCCCGTTGCCGCCGTCGTCTTCATCGCAATGCTCCCGCAAGGAAAGGTTGTGTTAGCTAAAGATAGGTCTCCCCGATTGATCTTACTAGCCGTATAATTATTGATGAATCATTGAATAACTTAGGACAATGAAAACATCGGGCTTGGGCGAACTGGAGGCCGTACTCGCCGTCGCACGACGACGCAGCTTCCGCGCTGCCGCGATCGAACTCGACGTGTCGACTTCGGCGTTGAGTCATGCCGTCGCGACATTGGAAACGCGCCTTGGCGTACGCCTGTTCAATCGAACGACGCGCAGTGTGTCGTTGTCGGAAGCAGGCACACGGTTTGTCGAGGGAATCGCGCCCGCGCTGGCGGCGATACGTGGGGCCATCGAACAGGTCAGAGGTCTGCGCGATACCCCATCCGGTACGTTGCGTATCAATACGTCGCTCGGTGCTGCAAGACAGGTGATGCCCCTATTCATGAGTTTCTTGCGCAGATACCCGGATATGAAGCTGGATATCGTCACCGAAGGCCGGTTGATCGATATCGTGATCGAGGGCTTTGATGCCGGCATCCGCCTGGCTCAAAGTGTGCCGAAAGACATGATTGCGGTGCGGTTCCGACGGCCACAGCGCTTCGCGGTAGTCGGCAGTCCGTCCTACTTCGCCAAACACGCCAAACCGAAAACACCGGCGGACCTTGCCGAACACACGTGTATCCGATCTCGCACGCCGAGCGGAGCCATCGACCCGTGGGAGTTTTCACGCCGAGGGAAAACCATGCGGGTATTCGTAAATGGCGTCGTCACGCTGGATGAGCCCACGCTCATGCTGGCGGCGGCGCGTGATGGCTTGGGTCTCGCATACCTGACGGAATGGAATGTCGCCGCCGACTTGAAGGGTGGGACGCTGACTAGAGTACTTACCGATTGGACACCGCCGTTCGGTGACCTATGTCTTTACTATCCCGGCCGCCGACACATTCCCGCAGGACTGCGCGCGCTGATCCAGTTGATCAGAGAACAGCAACCTGCCTTGCGCGACACGAAGATGAATCCGTAACGACACATGCCGGTAGCGGCTTTAAGTGCGCTCGATGGCCAGGATTCGGTCAAAAAGTCTTGACAGCCAGCAGCGTTGCCAATGCCATGACAACGCCAATAAGCGCGTACAGCACACGGTAACGCTGTTGAAGGCGCCGGATGTTCCCAAATCCGAGCCCTGCCTTCCATGCTTCCCATGTCCACCACAGATGAAACGGATAAAGGCCGGCGACGAGCACGAGGACACGCGGCACCTCGGCGCGCATCGCCAGCGCAAAAAGCAGAACGTATGCAACCGTGAAGAGAAAAAAACCAAAGGCAAAGCTTCTCGCAGGGCCGAACTTCACCGCGTTCGTCCGGATTCCGTTGAGAATATCGCTCGCACAATCGCGCGCCTCGTGTGTCAGATGGCCCGCGGCGAACGTCAGCGCGAAGAAGCTTCCTATCGCGAGGCCGTGTCCGTCGGGACCGCGGAACAGCGAATAGCCCAGCAAAAAGTGAACGAGGCCGCCCGCCAGGTGCAGGGCGGAGTTGGCCAACGGCACCCCTTTCATGCCAAATCCGGGAGCTGAATAAAGCGCACTCAGCAACGCTATCATCAGCGCCAGAAATATCGGCGTGCGGCCGAAAGGCACCAGCAGCAGAAGACATAGCACGAGCAGCGAAATGCACAAAACCTCCACTGCCCTGCTGCTGATGCCGCGCGTCGTGAACACCCGTGCCATCCTGTTCGGATCCCTCAGATCAGTGTCGCAGCCGCTCCAGTCGTTCAATAAATAAACGTGCGCAACCAGGCAGGAGTTGGCCAGGGCCAGGACCAGCAGCTTGAGGCAGCCCGCCATCGTCAGCGGGCCCATCGAGAAGAGCGCACCGAGTATTGGCGCGCCCTGCAGCACGAGGACTTCATCGAGACGAATGCACGACAACAGCCGGGACAGCCACCGCATTGTGCCCGCAGCAGACGGCACATTTTCCTGCACAACTGACATTACATTGAGTCCTGTGTGGCCTCGCGGCCGAGTTCGAAGTACAGCCTAAGCCACAGAGCGTAACCGAATTCTTCCGACCAGTAGAATCTGGACACCGAGGCGGTCATATCGTTGTGATAGAGCAATGGCGGCGAATCTCGCACGACGGAGAAGTCGTCTCCAGCCACGTTTTGCAACCATTCGTGAACCTCAGCCAGGTTGGTCCGAGAACCGCCATCGTTCGCCCGATCAAGCATCCGGGCGGCGGCCATCCAAATCTCTTGTCCGGGAACCGCTGTCTGTTCACGCGATGTTGGCACAGCCACGGAGCATCCTGCCTGGCGCAAATCGACCTGGCGCAGCATGGGTATCAGAGGTGCATTCCTGTAGTAGACCCAGACTCGCTCGTCATTGATTGAGCGCTCTATCGCCGCGCAGAGGGCCTTTGCCGCAGGCGGCTCCACTTTCGACAACAACAAGAACACGTGCATCTGGATCGCAATATCAGTCGGGTTCGGATCGGAACCCGGGTCGACGCACTCGTACCGATCCCGGGGCGCAAGCCATGTGCGATAGAGGCCGTCGGCGGTTCGAAACGCGGCGAGCGTCTTGAGAGCGGCCAATTGCAATTCATGGCGCGCGCTCGGCGCGATCCGCCAGGCCAGCGCCGTGTCGTCGGCATCGGGAGTGATGGCGCAGCCGAGCGTGCCGATAGTCGGCGCATTGGCAAGTCCGTGGTAACGAACGAGTCCGCTCGCTTCGATCTGCTCGCTCAAAAAACGCCGTGCTCTCTGCAAGTTGGACTGGAGTCCGGCGAGTTCAGCGACCGGATGCAGCATATCCAGCATCATCGAGGGAACGAACGTGTTCATTTCCACGTGTGAATGTTCGAATCGACTTTTTGTGGTGTGAGCAGTGAGCCAGTAGCCGCCCTGCTGCTGATGGCTGGCGAGAATAGCCGCCGCGCGATGGGCGCTGGCACGCAGATCCGCAGGCAGCGGCACGTCGAAATCACGTTTGGCAACCAGTGACACCCTGCCGCCCGGATTCGCACGCACGAGAACCGCGAGCACGTGATTGCCTGCCACCAGTTGATTCGCCGGCAGCGTCACGTGCCAGCCACTCGACCCCTTCGCACCTAGCGTGGTCGAAACATCCGGGCGTGAACCGAAGACAGTAGTTGACGCCGCCACATGGCCGTCGACCAGCACCACGACTTCCGCGGGCGAGTTGCGGTCAGCAAGCGCCCACCCGTCGACGCTGACTTCCCGACCGCTGGAGCCATGGCCAACGTTAATCACGTCCACGTAGCCGCGCACGTCGGCGCTCAAATCAAATGCTGCGCGGGGATGCCGCAATTCCGCGATGAATGGAGCGTTCTGCAGCTCCCACGCCGAGCGCATTGGATTTGATTCGGCCGCAGAGGCATAGATCGCGACATCGCTCTCGCCCGTATACCAGAACGCGCCGATCGTCTCGATCACGACCCCTGCGCCTATGGCGAACAAGAAAACGACACGCGCCGGTCTGCGAAAATCGTTCAGTACCGGCACGAGCATCCAAATCAGGAGCGGAACAAGGTCGGTCAGCCAGCGCGGCCCCCAGGAACCGCCCTGCCTCCAATCCGCCGCGCCATAGACCAGCAGCTCCAGAATCACCGCGCAAAGGGCCGCTATGCCAAGGCCCCGGGTAGCCCGGTCACGCAGAATATACGGCAGACAAAATGGTACGAAGACGAGAAACGGCGAGAAGACGAAAAGTCCTTTTGTCGGGCTGAACAGCAGGCCCGCAAGACCCGACAAAACGTTGTGCCGAAAAAAATCTGGAGTGCCGACGAGTCCGTAGGCGCCGGCGACATGGCCGATGACCCCGACGTTGTAGATCAACAATGGTACGAGCGGCAACAGCGCCGCGACGACGAACGGCAGCCTGAATCGTCCGGCCCACCCCAGCCCGTAGATTCCGAGCGCGGCGGCGATAAGCGCGTCGGGAGGCCGGTTGCACGCGACGAGGCCAAGGACAAGGCCTGCTGAGATTGCTCGATTGCGAGTGCAACGCCCGGTGAGCAGGAGCAGCGTGCACACCACCAGCAGTTCGCCGACGCCGTGCTGCCACAAAGCCTGGCTGCTGATCACCCACGTGGTGGTTCCGAAAGCGTATGCAACCGTCAGCAGCAGCGCTGAACGTTGATCGGTCCTTCGTCGCAGCACCAGATAGAAAAGCGCGGCAGAAATTGCCGCCAGCAGTGTCGCGGAAATCTTTTCCATGATTCGCGCGACCTGGTCCAGCCGGTGCTGATCCCAGTCCGTGGCGTGCAGGTAGAGCACCGCCGGCAGGTACAAGGGTGACACGAGCAACGGGGCGACCACGGGATAAAGCGATACGGCGTGGCCGCTCTGAAGGCGAACGACCCAGAACGCCTCTTGTGGATCGACTCCTTTCACCGTGCCCTTGGCCCGACCCGGCGTGATCGGATTCCAGCCCTGGGTGGCGATATCGACGATGGGATCCAGCAACACCGTGTGCGAACGCCAGATCGCGAACGGAAGATAGCGCGCGGGATAAGTGTCACCCGCGCTGATCACGCGGAAATTCGCCGAATAAACGACGCAGCAAAGCAGGCCGATGATAACGCTGATGCGAAGCTTGCCGCGGCTCGCCGAAGTCGCAGCGAACTCTCTGCCCTCCGTTGAGGGCGTTGCTGTTTCAATCATCTTTTCGCTGCTTGCACCGGCGGATTGCTCGGCCAGACGATTGCCGCATCAACGTCGCGCTCGCTTGGCGCCCGATTTTTTCGCCGCTTTCTTCGCGGCTTTCTTGACGGCCTTCTTCGCGGTTTTGCTCGCAGGCTTTTTCGCTGCCACTTTCTTCGCTGCTTTCTTGCGCGCCGGCGCAGCAGCCTGCATTGGCTGCCATAACCCCAGGATGTTGCCGTCCGGGTCAGAGCACAGCGTGAACCAGCCCATGCCGGGCACTTCCTGTCTGGACTTGTGGATGTGCCCGCCGGCGGCGCTGATCTTCTTCTCGGTTTCGCCGAGGTCGCGCACGTTCACATAAGGCGTGATCACGATAGGCATTTGCGGATCCGGCGCCTCGAAGATTCCGCCGATTCCGTCGATCATGGTGTAACCCGGCATCGCCTCGCGAAACGTCCAATCGAACACGCTGGTGAAAAACGTGCGCAGGCGTGCGGGATGGCGTGTGGTCCATTCGATGTGCTGGATCAGGTTCCTCGGCATGGTCGTTTCTCCTTTTTGTGATACGCGGCAGGCTACTCCCCCGTTTGCAGCGGTTCAATCGCTCACTCCTGCATGCAAAGGCCGCGCCCCCGGTCTGCATACAACACTGCCCTTGCTGCAAGATAAACGCAATCATGCCAATGGCACTCTCCTTGCGTCCGAGCTGGATATGGATACTGGAGATATCGTCGTCACGGTGCCGGCATCCGGCAGCGGTCCGGGACACGAGCGCACGGCACGCGCAGCGATGGCGAAACAGCTCGCCACCCTGCTCGGCTATGCTTTCGCTGGCGACTATGATCCGCGCCTGCTGCACTCCGGCCGCATCTATTTCGTGCCGCAGAAAACGCTGTTGCGTGAAGAGTCGCAGCAGCTCGGCATCCGCAACGAGGATGATCTGTACGGCGGCGTGGTGCCGGATTATTTCGTCGCGACGAAAGCGATCACCCATGCCGCGATCGATGCCGACGCGCATGTGCCCGACGCGTGGTCGCATCACCTGGCCGAGCATCTGCGCGATGTCGTGCTGCCGGGCTATTCCGCGTTCAGCGCAGCCGACCTGCGGCGCGCCGCGCAGCGCCTGCTGCAGCATGGTCGCGTGCGCATCAAGGGCGCGCGCGGCATCGGCGGCAGCGGCCAATGGACTGCCGGCAGCGAATCGGAACTCGACGAGGTCATCGAGCAGCTCGACGCGGGCGAATTGCACGAACACGGCGCGGTCGTCGAGCAGAACTACGAGCTGGCGCAGACCTGCAGCATCGGCGAAGTGCACGCCGCCGGCGTACGCATCGCCTATCACGGTGTGCAACGCGTCACGCGCAATCATCATGGTCACGAGGTGTATGGCGGCTCCGACTTGCATATCGTGCGCGGCGGCCTCGCCGATCTGCTACGCCGGGAATTGCCGCAACAGGTGCGACTGGCCGTGCAACAGGCGGCGACCTATGACGCAGCGGTCGGCAAGGCATTTCCGGAATTTTTTGCGTCGCGACGCAACTACGACGTGCTGCAGGGCCTGGATCGGGACGGCCATTTCGTCTCCGGCGTACTCGAACAATCGTGGCGCATCGGCGGCGCGAGTCCGGCCGAGATAGCCGCTATCGAGGCGTTCAAGTCCGATCCCGACATGTGCAGCGCAAACGCCTCGATCCGGGAAATCTATTCGGCCGCAACACCGGTGCCGCAACATGCGCACGTGCTGTTCCACGGTGTCGACGACCACGCGGGCTGGCTGCTCAAGTATTGCGTGATCGAACCCGGCGACGATCCCGCCTGATCGGCCGGATTGCCGCTCAGCTCGCAGTCATCTATCGGCGCCGCAACGGAGTAGTATCGTCAATGAGCCCAATCAAGCAACCGACCGAAAGCTTCGCAAGAAGCGCCATACTCGGAAAGTTCGAAAGGTTGGGCTCACTTGTGTCCGGCCGCGGAAAAACGGCGATCACACTGGCATCCATCGCGTGCTCGCCGATCAAGGATGAGCACGGATGGAAATCGAAGTCGACACCGTAACCATCGCCAGCGAGCAGCCGCTCGCCGGCACAGTGATGGCGCCAGCACATGAATTCCCCGGCATGCTGTTCGTGCACGGCTGGGGCGGCAGCCAGAGTCAGGATCTTGCGCGCGCAAAGGAAGCGGCCGGTCTTGGCAGTATCTGCCTCACGTTCGACTTGCGCGGTCACGAACCGCAATCGAAGTCATTCCAGAGCGTGACGCGTGCCGACAATCTCGCCGATCTCGTTGCCGCTTACGACTGGCTCGCGCAGCGTCCCGGCGTGGACGTCGACTCCATTGCCGTCGTCGGCGTGAGCTATGGCGGCTATCTCGCGGCGCTGCTTACGGAGTTGCGCCGCGTACGCTGGCTCGCCCTGCGTTCGCCGGCGCTGTACAAGGACGAGCAGTGGCGGACGCCCAAACTCGAACTGCACGTCGATACCGATCTGCCCGCGTACCGCAGGCGCCGCATTGCGTGGGAGGACAATCGCGCGCTGCGCGCTTGCGCTGCATACACCGGCGACGTGCTGATTGTCGAAGCCGCACACGACGAAATCGTGCCGCATCCGGTGGTGGAGAACTACATCGCTGCGTTCAGCCAGGTCAGATCGCTGACGTCGCGCCGTATCAGTGAAGCCGACCACGCTTTTGCCGCGGAACGCGCGCAGAAGGATTACACCGATACACTGATGCGCTGGCTGACCGAAATGATCGTAGGCGGCCGTCAGTCGGTGGCCAAGGAGCGCCTCGAGGAACACAAGGCGCAGACGCCGGCGCTCAGCGCCGCGTGAGCTTGCGATAGCGTGCCATGTGGCGGATCGCGTCCTGGGCGCGGCCGCTTTCCTCGTACAGCAGCGCCAGATTGTAGTGGCCGTCGGCGAGATCTGGATCCTCGCGCAACGCTGCCGCGTACGCTTCCATCGCCTCCGCCTTGCGCTGCAGATCTTCGAGCAGCACGCCAAGATTGAAATGCAGCAGCGGGTCGCGGCTGCCCAGGCGCACCGCTTCGCGATAGACGCGCTCGGCCTGTGCGAACTCGCCGGCCTCGTGCAACAGCCGGCCCAGGTTCAGACGTGCGTCCGCACGCGCCGGTTCGATCTCGAGCGCGCGCTCGTACGCGGCGCGTGCGCCGGCGGCATCGGTATTTTCCAGCGCAACAGCTTGCTCGAACCAGTTTTGTTCGGCGCGCGCAGGTGTGGGCTTCGCTTCGATCACGCCGAGCACGCCTTGCGCGGGGTCGCCTTCGAAGGCAAGCAGATACTGGCCGGAATCCGCCTGCCAACGCCCATTTCGTTCGCTGACGACAACACGATCGCCGACGGCGCGGATGCGCAGCCCCGACAACGGCATCGATTCGGGCAGGCGCTTGCGCAACGCTTTCAGCGATTGGGTTATGCGGCGGGCCGGCACGTTCGCTTCGACCAACGCCTGCGCCGTGCGCAACACGATCAGGTCCTGGAACGAGAACTGCCAGGCATTGCGCGGTCCGCGCGTCGGCGTGACGAAACCCGCAGCGACCAGAGCCCGCAATGTGCGCCGCGGCAGACGCAGGAGTTTCTCGACGTCGCCAACGCCATAGTGCTGTTGCATGCGGCGATTATGGCTCAGGCGCGCGCTGGCGCGCCCTACTTCTTCGATTTGCGTTTCGGCGCGATCTCCGGCTCCAGCGCCGCGACGGCCTTCGGACCTTTGCGTGCCTTGCCGGACTTCACTTCGGCGCCTTTCGCCGGCGCGCCGCCTTTCTTCGCCAGACTCGCACGCAGCGCTTCCATCAGATCGATGACCTTCGCGCTGCCCGCTTCCGGCGCTTCGGCCAGCGTGATTTCCTGGCCCTCGACTTTCTTCTGCACCGCGGTTTCGATGCGCTCGCGCACCTCGTCGGTGTATTGCGATGGGTCGAAGCGACTCGAGGTTTGCTGATCGATGAGCTGTTTGGCGAGTTTGAGTTCGGCCTCTTTTACGTCCATGTGCGGAATGTCGATATCCCTGATCGAACGCACTTCGCGGCGGCAATAGCGCATAGACACGCTCCGCATCCGCCACCTGCGTAATGACCCATACCCCCGTCTCGACGGACGCCCCGCTCACCTTATGAAATTCCGAAGCGATCGTCATCACCGCCGAATCCGGCG
>Ga0105239_10006727_pt1 | contig 13278 bp, 14 predicted proteins | sample KBSC44metaG_FD_92761 | JGI IMG/M metagenome (GOLD analysis project Ga0105239, IMG submission 92761) | Corn rhizosphere microbial communities from Kellogg Biological Station, Michigan, USA - KBS C4-4 metaG | ecosystem: Host-associated > Plants > Roots > Rhizosphere > Soil | place: Michigan, USA... | reverse complement strand
GCGGGATCGAAGAACAAGCCGTAGCCGGGACGCCGAAGGTAATCGGCAAGGCCGCGGCCCACATCTGCGTCAAATGCATTGATCACCGCCACCGGATCCTCCGATGCACTGAGGCGCGACAGCGAATCGTCAATCTTTAGGCTAGGCGCTGTTCCACCGCTCTGAAAGAGTGACCATGCAAGAGCTGATCGCGCGGAGGTCTCTGCTGCAAGTGCTCGGATCTCCTTCGGGACGAGTTCTAGATCAGCCCATGTGTAGTCGGCATTTGGGGCCTTAAGATAGACGCGCAAATGCAATGTCCTAGACTCGTCCCGAAGCTTAATCGCGACAAGATACGGCTGTCCCGCGCCACTGTTCGCCAGTAGCGTGAGCTCGTTCTCAGCGGCAGCGAAGTCCAGATGATTAGGGTTCCCAGGAATCGTTTCGGGAGTGGAATCGCTCGGTGAGGGCGACATTTTCCATGCCTTCGGCGCTCCGAAGCGTGTTTCCCATTTGAGGTGCGGACGGTCGGCGGAGTTGAAAACGAATGATCCGGGCGCCGTTCCTTTCGGCCATCGATAGGTGAGGGGAATGGAGCCCTCCTCGCCACCAGCCAGTGGGAAAAGGCGGGAAACTGCCTCGATAAACTTTGCCTTCTTGGATAACTGAATGTAGTCCTTCGTGTACTTGGTGTCGGTTCCGTCCAGGCGTCCGTATGTGGCGCGGTGTGCCGAAAGGCCGTAATAGATCACCAGCACCCATTCGACCGGCTGCGCAGCCATCAAGGCCTCCCGATGATAATGGCTTCGGGCGACTCGTGTGCTTCGACCTCCCGCCGGCTCTGGGCGGCTAGCGAGCGGTGAGTCGTAAAACGGATGATCTCGGCGTTCGGAAAAAGATCATGAACCGAAGCGGTATCGCGGTTGGACATTACCCAGCGCACACCGCGCCGAGATAGTTCGGCGCAGATCTCAGCGAGCTCAACAAGATCGGCCATCTCAAATGTCTTTGCCGTGTACTTGTTGAATTTCGCTGTGGGTTCCTTCTCGACGTCGGGGCGTGTGAATATAGGCAGGTACGGTGGGTCAAGATAGACAAAGTCTCCGCGCTCGGCACCTTTCAGCACTTCGCGGAAGTCTGCTGCCACGATGTCCGCTCGCGCCAGAACATCCCCGATGGTTTTCATCGTGACATCATCAATACTTTTGAATCGCCGGTCGCCCCAAGGCACATTCATGGCGCCAGTTCGAGAGTTCTCCCGCCACAAATGGTTCCAGGAGACTCCATTCAGGTACAGGAAGCGAGCAGCTTTCTCGACGAGGGAGTGTGGTGTGGCCGCACGAACGTCGTAGTAGAAGTCCTTCGAGTCGTTCTGCTGATACCAATCCAGCAGTGGACGCAGCTCTGACTGATGGTCCCTCAGTGCAATCCAAGCCGCGACGAGATGCTCGTTGAGATCTGCCAAGTGGGAGCGCCCTGACACCCGAGCGGAGCAGGCGAGGAAAACTGCTCCCCCACCAATGAACGGCTCAAAGTAGTTCTCGATTCGACCAGGTACATGTGGAAGGATACGGGGCAGGAGCCGCCACTTGCCACCAGCCCACCTGATGAACGGTCTGATCTGCCCGCATTCTGCGTTGGGAGCACTCAGTACGAGGGGGGGCGGGTCAAGCGCAGCCAGCGTCACGGTCTTCCACCCTCTGGGCTTGTGTTTCGACGACTCATGATATGAGATTAGAATACGCGATGCTCGTGCCTCGCCATCTCTGCCCTCGAGGCGTACATGTCTGACGTGCAACTCGTCTGGCCAAACAAGGACCTTCCGCTGCGGGCATCGGGCGAGACTGGTTATGAGTGGGTAAAGGAGACTGATCCCCGACTCCGCGGGCCGCTTAAGTTCGAACGCCTCACAGCGAACCCGTTGAACGTCCGGGCGAACGTGCTCGCTATCGGTGATGGGTTGGACGTCCTAGATGCGCTGGCCACCCGAACGACCGCTCTAAAGGGCGGGATCCGGCTCGTATACATTGATCCTCCCTTCAACACGCAGGTGAACTTCCGCCAATACAAAGACACGATGCCGCGCCCGATGTGGCTGAGCATGATGCGCGATCGTCTTGCGGCATTGCGCCCCCTACTTGCTGAGGACGCAAGTGTTTGGGTACACCTTGATGACGCCGAGGTGCACCGAGTTCGAGCAGTTATGGATGAAGTGTTCGGTGAGAGCGCTTTTGTTGCGTCGGTTGTGTGGCAAAAAAAGACCACCCGCGACTCACGCGCAGCCTTCTCATCGAATCACGACACAATTTTGGTCTACGCCCCAAGCGGGCCGAAGAAGTGGAAGACTTCGCGGAATCTGCTCGTCAAGGAAGATACTCTCCTGCGGAACCGCGACAATGACCCGCGCGGTCCCTGGGCCGACGCACCCTTCACCGCACCTGGCTTTCGCAAAGCACAGCAGTACGACCTCGTCACTCCGACCGGCCAAGTACTGCGACCCCCAAGAGGTCGGTCTTGGTACGCGACCGAAAAGACCTACTTCGATCTGCTTGCAGACGAACGAATATGGTTTCCGAAAGGTGGGGACGGCTCACCGCGATTGAAACTGTTCGCGCATCAACTCAGAGGACTCGTGCCGTTTACGGTGTGGGGTGCGACGGACACGGGAACGAATGACGACGCGAAGCGACACCTCATGGCCATGTTCCCAGGGGTCGAGGTCTTCGATACCCCCAAGCCTGAATCGCTTCTTGAGCGGATAATTCATATCGCGACCAATCCTGGCGAACTGGTGGTCGATATCTTTGGTGGTAGCGGGACGACCGCTGCGGTCGCGCACAAGATGCGACGCCGATGGGTGGTTGCCGAGCGCAATGCCCAAACGGTCATCGACTTCCTCCTGCCGCGGCTGCGACGAGTAGTCGACGGCAGCGATCCGGGCGGTGTCACTGATATTACGTCTTGGATCGGCGGCGGTAGCTTTGAAATCGTCCATGCGTCGCCACGCTTCGGAACGCTAGTTGGAAGATGCCGACCTGAGGCCATCAAGCAGCGCTTGACCACGTTGGCGGAAACTCGAGATCTGTTCCTGCCTCGGAAGGACCGCTCGGCAGCAGCATGAGAAGGGCAGCTCGGTAAGTATCCCTGCATGCCTCATTAGATGTGAGTGGCGAGCTCCACATATCGACAGAACGCGTTCGCGAGTTGCATCTGCCGAGGCGTCTGGCACTCCGCTTCGAGCAACTGTGGCGACGACACGATGATCGATATGCACCGAGCACGTGATGTGGCGACGTTCAATCGGTTGAGACTGTAAAGAAATTCCATGCCGCGTGGCGCTTCAGCGTGACTCGACGTTGCCATTGAGTAGATGGCAATCGGTGCTTCTTGTCCTTGAAACTTGTCGACGGCCCGCCCACGCGACAGCGAAGGCCATGCGGTCGCACTGAGCGATGAGCTCGAGGATTGCGACAACGGCATCGCGGTCAGTCAAGAAGCGCGCGCTCATTTACGCTTACCCCGACGCCGTGGTGCGCGCGGCTCCCCAACGATTTCGCGTACCTCGATGGCGAGACTATGCTTTTGTCGCGCCCATGCGATGGCCTGCCAGGCTGATTGCACTTTTTTCGTCCCCCAGCTCTCGAGATCAGCACCAAGCGATCAACCGGATGTCCTAGCTCCTTGGCTATTAGGGCTTTCAGAATGTCTTTTTCGAATTCCGTGCCGGGATTTTGCAATCCGAGCGCGATCTCGACAATTGTTGATGCTTCCCGAAAATAGAAATCAACAGCTAACGCAGTCGCCTCACCACAAACTCGTTGCTCACTGTGATCCTGACCGAAGTGGACGGCCACTGCCCGCCTCAGTTCTCGCATCAACTCGTTTGTGGCGTAGTTTCCGCTGCCCGGACCCTTCACTTGGGCGAACGCAGGGTTCGCTGCCACGAGCTCATTGGCAATCATCATAATTTGGTCTACGGGATCCGCAAGCATGCGGGCCTCTCAGATTGCCGCATTCCTGTTGAATGAGGGAACATACAATATCTTTGCGGGTGGCCAATTTTGCAGTCGTCTAGATGGCTGGGTACTACAACTGACCGGTTAGCACGAGCTGGCAGACCCAACTAACTAAACCTGTCGATTTGAGCTCTCGATGCGGTTGCCGAAATTGATGAGAACTCCGTATCGAAGTGAGCCAAGAGAGTTTCAATTAGACGACCATGGTAGACACCATAGACGACTTTGGTCATAGCGATTCCTTTCACGCCGAACAGGGCAAATGACAACTTGTCGTTGTTGACATAGCACCGGAACCACGCCTTGTTCTTCCACTGCGGGGGGGAATGCGTTAAATCATTATCAGTGTCGATTTCCCACGTCTCAATGCGGCCTTGACCAATTGCAGCGCGTATTTTTTCCCACACTACCTGAGGACTACCTGTGAAGACAAAGATTGCCATAGGTCAGCTCCCTCTAAACGCCTTTTTCCTGCAAACTAACTGCAGGCGTTTTGACTTCACCTTCCACGATTTCAAACGCATCGGTCTCAAACAGATTGGCGCTTTGGATCTCTGCGAACGGCAGGACCTTCAAAAACGTCGTCGGATCATCAGCCGCTTCGACAGCTTCTTTGTACGAGGTAGTCTTGAGGACTTGTTTGTTGGAAGAATCACGGTAGCCACTCCAGATGGGAAGAAGACGTACGTATTGCAGCCCTCCTGATGTCACTGGAGGCAGTTCGTCAATTAGGCCTACATAGACCTTCCCGTCTTGCATAGTCAGCATTACTGGTCGGGGAGCTGAGGCGGAGAAAATGCGATGACGGCGCCCCCACCTCTCCACCAGTCTCGGGATGTTTCGCACCGAACCGGGTCGCCTGATCCACCGCCACTTGCGAAATATCAACGACAACCCTAGGAGGACAGTCCGGCGGACCTGTCGCCAAAATAGTTCAAGGTCACCCATCCGCGATTCGTTGGGGGGCAAGCCAATAGCGCTGTGAAGCAATAGCGTTTCCAGCTGATTGAAAGCACCATTGTTGTATAGCCAGAACCCCGCAAGATTCTCCGGCACGAGCGTGTTGAAGAACCACCGAGCAATATATGCGATTACTATGGTGCCCAGGGCGGTTCCGACATATGCAAATGGCGCGGCAGAATGTATGGCGGTCGCCAGTCGATCGCCCCCTAGATGAAAGATTGCGATACAGGCGGCCCTGGAAAGCAGCAGCGTGACCAAGCCCGCAAGTGACGCGCTTAGGAGCAGCTGCTCTTTCGCCAGCTGGGACGTTGAATATCTATAAATGTATATTTTTGAGATGACGATGAAGCCCGCAAGAAGCGGGAGCAGCAAGAGATTGAAAGGCATCGAGCAACCCCTCGCCTATGGTCAACTTGCTTTCTTTACAAACTCCTTCGAGGCTCGATCCACGCTCTCGAGGAGAGCCTTTCCTGCGTCGGACCTGAGGTAACGCGCCAGATCGACCTTGATGCCGCTGGAACTAAAGTTGACATAGCCACGTGATGCTGACCGTAGTCGCGTATCTCGCGATGGCTTCCCCTTCTTCACGACATCACCTCGCATAGAGGGCTTGTGCCCACAGTATGGTGCTGTACTGTGAATCCTTCAAGTCCAGTTCGTATTTCCGTGGCGAGCATCAGACGAATGCGCTCACACAGCAGACAGGTCCCGCAAACAATTGCCTCTACGCGCGCTTGAACCTGGAATCCACAGAGGTGGTTGAAGGCTGGTCCGAAGTCTGAGGCCCTAAAATCCCCGGCGCGAGATGTGCGATAAGGGCTGGCGTCATGTCTATCCGGCGTGCGAGTTCCGCTAGCGTCACATTGCGAGTCTGCAGGTATGTGTTTACCGCCGTGACAATCAACTCGGGCGTCTCAAATGGAATGCGATCATCGTAGTGTTCCACACGGGCTTGCCCAGATTGGCTCAGGTAACGATTAGCCGCCTGATACTGCACCGCGTTGAGCAAGTTCAGCACATGGGCTCGCCTAATCACCGCGCGGGCGCTGACCCGCCACCTGATCTTCATCGAATAAATCGCTTGCCAGTCCAGTCTCCCTGACATTGCGGGAAACTCTTTCGAAAATGGTTCTCGCGGCATGAGAAACGCGGAGGCAAACCGATCAGCTTGCGACTCAGTAACTTCGTCCCCTGTATCGATCCCCTGATGAATAATCAAATGCGCGCACTCATGCGCCAAGTCAAACCTCAATCGACCTGGGCTTTCCTTGGCCGTGTTGCGCACGACAATTGGTCGAGAACGGGAGATTCCCAACGCATCAACCTCGTAGCGGTCAGTGTTGAAGAAAGTCAGAACCGCCCCCGCGCTCTCCAGCGTGCGGCACATATTCGCTATCGGTCCTTCACCAAGCTTCCAATGCTTGCGACACTCCTCAGCTGCAGCTTCTATGTCGTTATCGGACGAAACGTCAATATGCGGGAAATCAACGACAGGAAGGCTTAAGGATTCATCGAGGTGCCTTACAAGCATCTCGAACGCAGTGCCGTGCGCAATAATTTGTTCGGCGACCTTGTCTGGCATGGACCGTCGACTGCGGAAATGACACTCCTCCTCCCGGACTTCGGTAGACAGTTGGGAAAAGAAAAAGGAAGGTTGCACTTTGAGAAGCAGAGCAAGCGCCGCAATCAGATCACCGCTCGGAGCCTTGCCAAGCTCGAGCGAATGGACGAACTGCCGCGAAAGAACCAGTCGTTCCGCAAGCTCCGCTTTAGTCCAACCGTTCAGCAGCCGAGCGAGTCGGAGCTTTGACCCCTCGAATTGCTGCTCAGCTGGCATCGTTGCGGGTGTCAGTGGAAATTGCCGGCTTGACGCCCACAACTGGCGCGGGAAGTTCCACTATGTCGTCGATACGAGGTTCGGCTGGCGCGACCGCCTGCAGTTCAACCGCATCGAACGGGAGCTTCCAATGGCATACAACTGAGCCGTCCTCCTTGGCCAATCCAGCGAACACGACTGCAGTTGGCTCACCAAGCAGTCCGGTCTCAATTGCAAAGCGATAGTGCAAATCTTTGAAGGGGGTGTCAGTTCCCTTGAACGCGATGCTGAGCTGCTCAAGCTCGGGAGCGTCGTGCGCCAGCGTGTTCAACGTCGGCTTGTTGTGGCGGCCGCGATAGAAACGTACCGGCACCGAGCCGATCGAGAACACAAATCTCTTTCCCGACTTGATCACGCTGAACCAAGGCCACTCCCTGCTTTGAGCTTTCTTCGCCAAGCGGTGACGCCAACGAGCATTGCGCCTGCAGCCCAACGACCAGCCGTCGTCACCAGCTGACGCGTCATGAAGCAGAGCCACCTCCGCGCAAACCGTCGCGAAGAATTGCGCAAGCGGTATCAGACGGTCCTCCTGCAGATCGGGATGCCATTCGCTGGGGTTATTCGAGACCGACATGATCAGCTCCGTCATTGCGACGGAAACAGAGAATGATGGAAATATCAGAAAATGTCAACCAGTTTTAGTTCGGTCAACTACCACCAAGAAGGTCACCCAGCCAGAACTCCGCTTGTAGAGTCTCGATGCGATCGTTGACGACACCCCGAACCAATATACTTTTCATATACTTTGTAGAATACATTGACAATATAATAGCAAAATAATACTCTTGGCCTCGTCACACGAGGGGAGCCAGCCATGACCGAGGAAGCCATTGTCGTTTTCACCGCCCGGAGCCCACAGCGCATTGTTCGTGAGGGTGGCTCTCAATCGTGGGTGCTCAACGCCGCCCGCGCCAAGCAAGCCGCATGGCTGGTGTGCACGCAGAATCGCCACAATCGTGATCACGAGTTTTCGGACGCCACGCAAGAGCATGGTGCAGCTTTCCTTATTGGCAAAGTGTCGGGAGTCGTTAAGTCGAAGGAAGAGAGCGCTGACGGGAAGCAGCGGTGGCGGGTGACGATCAGTGAATATGCGCTTATCGATATTCGCGACTTTTGGGGTCACGAGCGAAACCCCGTGCGCTATATGTCCCGCAGTGAGCTAGAGGGAAAGGGCATCAATTTGAGTGCGCTCAAGTTCCAGCCGATGGTGACGCGCGAGGATGCGACCAACACGGCAGCGACGGTGCTCGCTTCGGCAGCTCAGCCGCAGCGCAACGCACCTCTGACGATTGCCGAGGCCCGCGAGGGTTTGGCGGCAACCTTCGGTGTAAGGCCGGAAGCCATAGAGATCACAATTCGCGGTTAAGCGTCGATTCGAAGGGGTCCGACCTCAAATGAAGCGTGCTTGAGCAGCTCGATCAACGTCGAGCTGCGTCCGTCGTGGGCCAGGATCTAGAGGCTTCGGAAGTTCATGCTGCTCGTTCGAACTGTCTAGCAACGCCGGTCCTGTTCATGCGGTACGTCAGCATGCGCTGGCTGACGCAGTACTCGGCCGTTGCATCTGCGTCTGACATCCCTGCTTTCTTGATATGTAGAAGCGCATCGCGTGGAAGGAGAAGACAACCGGCGAGCCAGTCGGCTTCTTCCTCCCACTCCTTTGCGTAACTTTCAACCAACATCAACCCGCCTTCACTTATGCGAACCTTCTCCGCTGTGTGCCCGCGGATGCGGTGCGCCAGTTCGTGCGCCAGGTCACTGGCCTGTCGCGCGGGACTATGAGACGAATTCAAGATAACGACAACACGCGAACCCACCACTAGCGTCACGGCTGACCAGCAACTCGGGGTGACACCGTCATTCCTTAGCAAGACCTCAAGTGCCGCCGAACTCAATCCAGGCACGTCATGAGGCGTCCACACGCGCACGCCAAGATGAGCGGCCAGGGCCCGAGTATCGAGCGGACCGGATAAGGGAATCTTGAGAACGGCTCGACACTGACTCGCGTACCGTTCGCACCATGTCTTGAATCCTCGTTCGAACACTCACGTCAGCCTTCGATTTCCTCAGCCATTAGTGCCTGCTGTGCTGCCAAAATCATTTCGCCGAGTGCTCGCGCGCTGTCCTTCTTGATCGCACTACCCTTCTTGAAGTGCACTCTTGCAGTCGGAGAGACTGCCTCTTTCGCCGATTCGATACCTAAGTACACCGCCGGATCCTCTCCTAGCCATCGACAGATTTTGCTGAAGGTTTCTAGGTCCGGAACCTTGCCATTCTCCACACGTGAAAACGTGGCTGGGCTAATGCCCACCTCGGCGGCAGCTTGCCGCACTCCCATTCCCGCTCGTTTTTCTTCAATTCGTTGGGCGAGGCGATCGATTCGCAGTGAATCCACGCCGTATCTCCTTTAAGACAGTGTGTTTGACACGTAAGACAACCTATGCCATGCTGCGTCTTACATGTGAGATGCAGTGTCTCACAAGGCCCCACTTAGGTCAACGGCCGGCAGAGTTTTGGAGATTGATTATGAATGAGAACGAGCAAGCACTGGCAGATGCTGCCAGCGACAAGAAAACCCAGAAGTTTCGTATCCACGTGAACCGTGATTTGCACACGATTGACACGCACACCATTTCCTACGAGCGCGTGGTCGAGTTGTACCTCGGCCAAGGCGGCCCGACGCTGCCCCAGTACGTGATCCGCTATTCCCATGGGCCGGCCGCAAATCCCGACGGTCCGCTCGCTCCGGGTGAAGAAGTGAAGGTGAAAGATGGCATGCGCTTCCGCGTTTCAGGAACTGGCGAGTCGTAATCCGGTTCTTCAAGAACTCGTCGACCTGGGCTATGTCGTCGACTTCATTGGCGGCCACGTCGTGGTCTACGGGGTAAAACACCTCGACGAGCACGGCGCCCTCCAGTACGGCGTCTTGTGCACGCCGGTGGACCTTGGTGAGAACAACATCATCCTGGCAACCGGCACGCATCAGTGCTGGTGGCGAGGTAGCAAGCCGCATTGCCGGCAAGGTGTTGCTCTACCCCTCGGTCCGCAGCCTAACAACACCCAGATCACCGCCCAGCTCACGACCGACTTCGCGTTTTCGTTGAAGTTGCTGGATGATAACAAGCAGAAGCGTGAGTACGCCTCGTTCGAGGAGAAACTCAGCACTTACCTCGGCATGATCACGGCGCCCGCGTTGGCTGCGCATCCGGGTGCTCCATCACAGGGCATTATTCAGCGGGCCGCCGAACAGGCCAGTCCCCTTCGTATTCCCGACACCGCGTCGGCCCGATACGGTCAGAACGACGTCGCGGACAAGCTGCGGGGCAAAAAGGTGGCCATCGTGGGGCTCGGCGGGACTGGCGCGTACATCCTCGACTTCATCGCTCGCACGCACCTCGAAGGCATCACACTGTTCGACGACGACACGGTGCATGTCCACACGCTGTTTCGCGCACCCGGCTTCATCGAAGCGGGCCTCGACAAACCAAAGGTCAGCGCGCTCTATCAGGTCTACGACAAGTGGCATGCGGCCATCACGGCCGTTCCCGAACGCATCACACAGGAGAATATCGAGCGCCTGGCGACGTTCGACTTTGTATTCGTCTCGGTCGACGACGGTCCGTCACGGCAGATCATCGTCGACTGGCTGAGCTCGCGGGGTATCCCTTTCGTCGACTGTGGCATGGGCCTGGAGCGGTCGCTGGAGGGCTTGAACGCCATGGTGCGCATCACCGGGGTAGACCGCGCGACCTACGAGCGAACCAGAGGAACACTTTATTTGCCTACTGAGAACCCCAAGGATGCAGAGTACAAGCGGCAACCGCAGATCATCGAGTTCAACGCCTTGAACGCAGCGCTCGCTGTTATTCGCTTCAAACAGCACCTCGGGCTCTACGAGCGCGTCGTCGATGCCGCGTGGCACGTGTTTGAGTCGGCCTCCTTTAGTCTCGACAGGGAAAGGGACCCTCGATGAGGTTCGTCTACGAGCAGGCCGATCCGATCCCGAAGGTCATGAAACCCGGTGTCGTTTACCACGACACCGAGTTCGAGCTCGCAGAGTTGCTCTGCCCGTGCGGGTGCAGGCATCGCATCACGCTACTGGTGCCCGATGGGCATCGCATTTCCGTCCATGGCACCACGCCATCCATCTCGCCGTCGATTGCCGTGTGCGATGCGCCGTGCGGTTCACACTTCTTCATCCGGGACGGCGAGGTCGATTGGTTGCCGGCGTTCTCGCCGGACCATTCCGCTCGAGTCATGGAACAGCAGGTGGCGCGGCACGTCGCCGACAACCTGCGCAACATGTCCCGCTGGGAGCGGCTCCGCCGTTGGGTGTTCCGGCTTTGGGATCGCCTTAGTGCGTACTTTCGCGTTGGCCGAGACTGACGCAACCAACTAGGCACGAAGGTGCCTCTTGGGCGGTCCGGCAATACTTCCATTAGGCATCCCGACAAATTGCCCCACCCGTAAGCTACGCTGGACTCCTAGCCTCTCTGGGGAGGTCCTGAGCTGAGGTAGAAGCAGTATCTGGCCAATCGCCTGGCACAAACTATGATTGGCACCGAATACGGCTCGGGCGAAGGTCAGCATCACCAACTTACTGAATTTGAAAGACCGGACAAACTGGAGTTGCCGATCGAACGGGGAAGTCTGTACCGGGACTGCTCGCGAGCTACATACTTTGCTTACCAGCGCTGCACAGACTTCGGTGTTTTTCCTAATAAAAATCCATGTAGTCAACGGGTTAGCATCGTATTAATTGCCGTTTTCGCGCGCCAGTGCCATTCGTGATAGAACGTCCACCTCCGAGTCCTGGACGCCGTCTTGCCTTCTCCAGCCAGCCCGAACCGGCGCCGCCGCAATGCGCAGACCGTCGCCGAAGCGCGCGGTTATACCGCCACGGATTTCCAGGTCGCCTTCCTGTCGGATCTGGCGCAACTGGCCGACCGGGACGGCATTCCGGTTCAACCCTGGCTGGCCGGACTCGGCCTGACCCGGGCCCAGATCGACGATGCGACCGTGCGCGTCTCGTTCCGGCAAATGAGTCTGGTCATCAAGCGTGCGTTGCGGGCGTTCGGCCGCAGCGACATGGGTCTGCGCGTCGGCATGCATCAATCGGTGGGTACATTCGGCATACTCGGGCTGGCGATGATGACGGCGCGCACGTTCGGCGAGGCGATCGCCATCGGCGTAGAGCACGCGTCGATCACCGGCGCGATGATGGACCTGGAACTCGAACCGGTCGGCGCCCGTCAGATCGCCCTGATCGCCCGCCCGCGCTTTCCCGACGACGAGATCCTGGTATTCCTCTGCGAAGAGATGTTCGCCAGTACGCTGGTGCTCGCACGCGGTCTCGTCGGCGCGTCCTACCGGCCGGTGCGGCTGGAGCTGACCTACCCCGCACCCGCGCACGCCGCGGAATACCGCAAGCTGTTCCAGTGCGAAGTGCGGTTCGGGGCGAAACAGAACCGCGTCGTTGTCGATCGCCGCTGGCTGGACGTACCGTTGCCGACACATCATCCGGTCAGCGCCCAGCAGGCGCTGGCCATCTGCCGCGAGCAGGCCGCGCAACTCAAGCGCCAGAACGAAATCGTCGCCGCAGTCGAGCGCATCGTGCGCCGCCGCCTCGCCGAGCGGCCGACGCTGACGACCATTGCGCAGGCGCTCAATCTTTCGGAGCGCTCGCTGCGACGCCATCTGGCGACGGCCGGTCGCGTCTATCGCGAGATCCATGATCGACTGCGCACCGAGCGCGCGCTCGAACTGCTCAGCGCCGGCGCACTGAGCGTCGCCGACATCGGCGGCGAAGTCGGGTTTTCGGATGCGCGCGAATTCCGCCGTGCATTCAAGCGCTGGACTGGCTCCGCGCCGACCACGCGCCGGCGCGCGGTGGCATAAACGGCCATTCCAGATTGGCCGATTTGCCCCCCATCGCCAGCCCTTTTCGCCCTTAACCGCGAGCGCCGGCGGGCGCACATTGCTGCTCTCGTCCGATCTTGCGGAGGCGGCGTCATGCGCAAACTTGTTCTGTGCACTCTGTGTGTCCTCGTCGCCGCCTGCGGACCGGGTTCGGCGCCGCCGCCCGACGCTGCCGATGCGGCATTCGAAAAAGCACTCCAGGAACAGTTTCTCGATGCGAAACCGGGCAGCGTGATCGAGATTGCGCCGGGCAAGCACGCCTTGCAGCGCGTGCTCACGCTGCGCGCCAACGGGGTGACCGTGCGCGGCGCCGGCTCGGACAAAAGTATACTTTCTTTCAAGAACCAGATCTCCGGTCCGGAGGGCATGCTTGTCTACGCCAACGATTTCACGATCGAGCATCTGGCGATCGAGGACAGCAAGGGCGACGGGCTCAAGATCAACGACGGCGAGAACGTCACGATCCGCGACGTGCGCGTGGAATGGACCGCGGGACCGTCGAAGGACAACGGCGCCTACGGCATCTAT
>Ga0105239_10006726_pt1 | contig 13281 bp, 10 predicted proteins | sample KBSC44metaG_FD_92761 | JGI IMG/M metagenome (GOLD analysis project Ga0105239, IMG submission 92761) | Corn rhizosphere microbial communities from Kellogg Biological Station, Michigan, USA - KBS C4-4 metaG | ecosystem: Host-associated > Plants > Roots > Rhizosphere > Soil | place: Michigan, USA... | reverse complement strand
GCAGTTCGCGCACGACCGCGCGCGAGCCGACCATCGCGCCGCCGTAGCCTTTCTCGACGTCGGTGTCGTTGTCCTTCTCGCCGTGGAAAATCCATTGCGGGATGCCGGTGATCGAATCGAGACCGGCCAGTTCCGTCATGCCCGACATCGGCACGCCGGCGGCGAAGCATTCGGGCCAGGTTTTGAGCGCGTCCCACACACCGGTGCCGCCGTCTGAAATGCCGGTGAGGACGATGCGCTTGGGGTCGATCATCGGGAACTGTTTCAGTGCATCGGCGATAACGGCGGCCACGCGATGCGGCGGCCAGTACGCGCGCGTCGTCTCCGGCGCAATGTATACAAGTGGAACATTGTTGCGGATGGCGGTGTCGACCAGCTCCAGCGAGCCGTTGCCATAGCCGCCGAGCTGCGATTCGTTGTCGGTGCCGTCCTGCCAGTCGCCGTGCAGGAAAACGATCAGCGGCAGTTTCTCGTCGTCGATGCGGCCGGGCGTGACGATCGCTCGATACGGCACGTGCAGCTCATCCGCCGTCCAGAATTTGCCGAGCGCGTCGAGTTCGATCGCCCCTGCCGGCGACGCCAGCGCCGCCAAAACCAGAAATAACCACCGCTTCAAACGAATGCCTCCGCAAACCCGGTTCGACCCCGCGCCAACAATCAAGTTCACGCGGTGAGCGGACGCTGAATCTGACCCCGATCTCATTGATACATTCCGCCATCCATCGTACCATTCATCTCTTCATAAAGATGAAAGGATAGACGTTGGACCTCGCGGCGACCTCCGCCCTGCTCCGCCTGCTGTCGGACCCCACGCGCGTGCGCCTGCTCGCGCTGCTGGAGCGCGAGGAACTGACGGTGGCCGAGTTGTCCACGGTGCTGCATCTGGCGCAGCCGCGCGTGTCGACGCATTTGGCGAAGTTGAAGGAAGCCGACCTCGTGCGCGACCGCCGCGCCGGCGTTTCCGCGTATTACCGCAGCAACAGCGATCTGGATCAGAAAACCGGCGCGCTGCTCGGCGCGCTGCGCGCCAACGTCACCGATTCGCTGATTGCGGACGATCTGCGCCGCCTGCCGACCATCCTCGCCAAACGCGCGCACGCCGAAGGCTGGGCCGACACCGTCGCCGGCGACATGGAGCGCCACTATTCGCCCGGCCGCACCTGGGAAGCATTGGCGCGCGCGCTGGCGAGCCTGCTCGATTGCGGCGATGTGCTCGATGTCGCCTCGGGCGACGGCGCGCTGGCCGAGTTGCTGGCGCCACATGCCGAATCGATTCTGTGTCTGGATGCGAGCGAGCGCGTGGTCGCCGCCGCGAAGGCACGGCTGAAAGCGTGCAAGAACGTCGAAGTGCGCGCCGGCGACATGCACGCGCTCGATGTCGGCAATCGCCGTTTCGATCTGGTTTTGCTGATGCACGCCCTCACGTACAGCGATCAGCCGGCCAAAGCGATCGCCGAGGCGGCGCGCACGTTGAAGCCCGGCGGGCATCTGCTCGCAACGACGCTGGCCCAGCACGCGCATCGGACGGCGGTGGCGCCGTTCGATCACCGCAATCTCGGCTTTACGGTCGACGAATTGCGCGAGTTCGCGCAGAAGGCCGGCCTGAAAGTCCTGCGCTGCGAACCGATCACGCGCGAGCGGCGCAAACCGCATTTCGAAGTCCTGAGTCTGCTGGCAAGGAAACCGACGCGATGAACACACTGCCCTATCTCAACCCACCGTGCACACAGAAGCTGCTCGATGCACTGAAGCAACGCATCCTCATCATCGACGGCGCGATGGGCACGATGCTGCAGAGCTACAACCTCGACGAATCCGGCTATCGCGGCGAGCGGTTTTCGGGCGGCTGCGATCGGCATCACGCGCACGGCACCGCCTGCGACCTGAAAGGCAACAACGATCTGCTCACACTGACGCAGCCCGAGATCATCAAGGCCGTGCACATTGCGTATCTCGATGCCGGCGCGGACATGGTGGAGACGAACACGTTCAATTCGACGTCGGTCAGCCAGTCGGACTACCACCTCGAACATCTGGTCTACGAACTCAATCGCGAAGGAGCAAGGATCGCGCGTGAGAGTTGCGATGCCGTCGAGAAGAAGACGCCTGACAGGCCGCGCTTCGTCATCGGCGTGCTCGGTCCGACCAGCCGCACCGCATCGATTTCGCCGGACGTAAACAATCCCGGTTTCCGCAACGTGTCGTTTGAGGAACTCGATACGGCGTATCGCGAAGCCACACGCGGTCTGCTCGACGGCGGCGCGGACGTGATCATGGTCGAAACGATATTCGACACGCTCAATGCGAAAGCCGCGCTGTTCGCCGTCAACGAAGAATTCAAACGCCGCGGTGCACGCGTGCCGATCATGATTTCCGGCACGATCACCGATATGTCCGGCCGCACGCTATCGGGACAGACGGCCGAATCGTTCTATTACTCGCTGCGTCATGCCAATCCGTTGTCGATCGGTCTGAACTGCGCGCTCGGCGCGGCGGAATTGCGCGCGTACATCGATGCGATCGCGCAGGTCGCGGAGTGCTACGTCAGCGCGCATCCGAACGCCGGTTTGCCGAACGCATTCGGCGAATATGACGAAACACCGGAGCAGATGGCCAAGACCATCGGCGAATTCGCGACGAGCGGACTTGTCAACATCGTGGGCGGCTGCTGTGGCACCACGCCTGCGCATATCCGCGCGATCGCCGAGGCCGTGCGCAACGTTGCACCGCGCCAGCTTCCGCAACAGGACGCACGCGCGGCATGAACGGAGCTCCTCGTTATACGCGCCTGTCGGGCCTCGAACCGCTGGTCATCACGCCAGAATTGCTGTTCGTCAACGTCGGCGAACGCACCAACGTCACCGGCTCTGCGCAGTTCAAGAAACTGATCAAGGACGATCGTTACGACGAAGCGGTCGAAGTCGCGCGCCAGCAGGTCGCCAACGGCGCGCAGATCCTGGACGTGAACATGGACGAAGGCCTGATCGATTCCGAAATGGCGATGGCGAAGTTCCTCAACCTCATCGCCGCGGAACCCGACATCGCACGCGTGCCGGTGATGGTCGATTCATCGAAATGGACCGTGATCGAATCCGGATTGCGTTGTCTGCAGGGCAAAGGCGTCGTCAATTCGATTTCGCTGAAGGAAGGCGAAGAAATCTTCTTCGAGCACGCGCGCAAGGTGCTCGCGTATGGTGCGGCCGTCGTCGTGATGGCGTTCGACGAGCAAGGCCAGGCCGACACGAAAGCGCGCAAAGTGGAAATCTGCACGCGTGCTTACAAATTGCTGACCGAAAAGATCGGATTTCCGCCGGAAGACATCATCTTCGATCCGAACATCTTCGCCATCGCGACCGGTATAGACGAACACAACAACTACGCCGTCGATTTCATCGAGGCGACGCGCGAGATCAAGGCGACCCTGCCCCACTGCCATGTCTCCGGCGGCGTATCGAACGTGTCGTTCTCGTTTCGCGGCAACGAGACGGTGCGTCAGGCGATCCACAGCGTGTTCCTGTATCACGCGATCAAGGCCGGCATGGACATGGGCATCGTCAACGCCGGCGCGCTGCCGATCTATGACGATCTCGATCCGGAATTGCGCGAACGCGTCGAAGACGTCGTGCTCAATCGCCGCGCGGATGGCACCGAGCGCCTGCTCGAAATCGCCGAACGCTACAAAGGCAAGAAAGGCGAAGCGGCGGTCGAGAACCACGCGTGGCGCGATCTGCCGGTGCGCGAGCGGCTGTCGCACGCGCTGGTGCACGGCATCGATCAATACGTCGAAGGCGACACCGAAGAAGCGCGGCAGCTTTCGACGCGTCCGCTCGACGTGATCGAAGGCCCGCTGATGGACGGCATGAACGTCGTCGGCGATCTGTTCGGCGCCGGCAAGATGTTTTTGCCGCAGGTGGTGAAATCCGCCCGCGTGATGAAGAAAGCGGTCGCGTATCTCATTCCGTACATCGAAGAAGAAAAGTTGCGCACCGGCGAAGTGCACAAATCCAACGGCAAGATCGTGCTCGCGACCGTGAAAGGCGACGTGCACGACATCGGCAAGAACATCGTCGGCGTGGTACTCCGTTGCAACAATTTCGATGTCATCGATCTGGGCGTGATGGTGCCCGCGCAGAAAATCCTCGACGCGGCGAAGAACGAACAGGCCGACATGATCGGGTTGTCCGGGCTGATCACGCCGTCGCTCGAAGAGATGAGTCATTTCGCGCGCGAGATGCAGCGTCAGAAATTCGAAGTGCCGCTGCTGATCGGCGGCGCAACCACGTCGCGCGCGCATACGGCGTTGAAAATCGAACCGCATTACAAATCGCCGACGGTGTGGGTGAAGGATGCGTCGCGCGCGGTCGGCGTGGCGCAATCGCTGATCTCGAAGGAACTCGTCGACAACTTCATGGAAAAAATCCGCGCCGAATACGCGGAGATTCGCGAGCGTCACAAGGATCGCGGCGCAGCGAAGCGGCTGGTTTCGCTCGAACATGCGCGCGGTCAGGCGTTCGATGGAAATTGGAGCAGTTACACGCCGGCCGCGCCGAACAAACCTGGCGTGACGATTTTCGACGACTATTCGATTCCCGAATTGATCGAACGCATCGACTGGTCGCCGTTCTTCAACACGTGGGAACTCGCCGGCAGATATCCGGCGATCCTCGACGACGCCATCGTCGGCAAACAGGCGCGCGAACTGTTCGACGATGCGCAGAACATGCTGCGCAAGATCGTCGCCGAGAAATGGCTCACAGCGCGCGGCGTGATCGGTTTTTTCCCGGCATCGCGCGTCGGCGACGACATCGAACTCGACGACGGCACCATCCTGCATTGCCTGCGCCAGCAGGCCGACAAACCGCCCGGACGTCCTGATTTCTGTCTCGCGGATTTCGTTGCGCCGAAAGATAGTGGTGTGAAGGACTGGATCGGTGCGTTCGCCGTGACCGCTGGCATCGGCATCGAAGAGAAGATCACCGAATTCCAGCGCGACCACGACGACTATTCGTCGATCCTGCTCAAGGCGCTCGCCGATCGCCTCGCCGAAGCCTTCGCCGAGCGCCTGCACGAGCGCGTGCGCAAGGAATTCTGGGGCTACGCCGGCGACGAAACGCTCGCCAACGACGAACTCATCGCCGAAAAATATCGCGGCATCCGCCCGGCGCCGGGCTATCCGGCCTGCCCGGATCACACCGAAAAAGCGACGCTGTTCCGCCTGCTCGATGCGACGAAAAACGCCGGCATCGAACTCACCGAAAGTTTCGCGATGTATCCGACGGCGGCGGTGTCAGGCTGGTATTTCAGCCATCCGGGTAGCCAGTATTTCGTCGTCGGCCGGCTTTCGAAGGAACAGGTCGAGGACTACGCCGAACGCAAAGGCTGGAGTGTCGCCGAAGCCGAGCGCTGGCTCGCGTCGAATCTCGACTACGATCCGGACTGATTCTCGAAATCTTCCTCCGCGCCGCCTGGCGCGACGACCTCCGGTTTGTGGTGCCGGATGTGGATCATCACGTTGTACATCGACACGAACATCGGGAACGCGTTCTGGATGATGCCGACCGAATCGTTCTTGCCCCAGATGAAATAGCCGAGCGTCATCACGCTGCCGACGATCGACAAATACCAGAACGCCATCGGCATCACCACGCGCTTGAGACGCTTGGTCGCGTAGAACTGCACGAACCAGCGCGCGGTGAACAGGAACGTGCCGATATAGCCGACAAGCTTCCACGGCGTCACGCCGATGTGGTGGATATGGAACAGGACTTCGTTCATCGATGGCTTCCGGCGGTCGGTGCGGACCCGCATTTTATCCGCGACGCGCCCACAACGGGTACGATAGGCGCGACGGGCCGCCGTTCGACCGTCGATCTCGATGCCGAATTCCTCTAAGCTCAGCGCGATGTCCGACGACAATTCCACGACGATCGACGGCCCTGCCCTGGCTGGACATCGCGTCTATCTGCTGAAGATCGCGCGCATCCAGCTTCGCGACGAAACGCTGGCCGAAGACCTCGTCGCCGACGCGCTGGCGCAGGCCTTCGAGCGCCGCGCGCAATTCCGCGGCGGCAGTTCGCTGCGCACCTGGCTGACCTCGATCCTGAAAAACCGCATCGTCGACTTCCTGCGCAAAAGCTGGCGCGAGCAGCCACTCGAACCGGCATCCGACGACGACGAAAACGCCATCGACCGAATCTTCGACGCCAGCGGCCATTACATCCACATGCCGAGCGATGTGCGCGATCCGGCAGAACTGTCGCAGCAGGACAATTTCCTGTCGGCCGTGCAGCACTGCGTCGACCGTCTGCCGAAACGCATCGGGCAGGTTTTTGTGCTGCGCGAAGTGTTCGGCACCGATACGAAAGAGCTGTGTAAGGATTTGAACCTCACCTCGTCCAACGTCTGGGTACAACTTTATCGGGCGAGGATGATGTTGCGGCAATGCCTGGAACGCGGCGGATTCGGTCCGCCGCAGGCGGAATGACGATGGCGATTCGCATCAGCTGCCAGCATTCGTCACGTCTGCTCTCGCAACGCGAGGACGAACCGTTGCCGTTCGGGCAGCGGGTCAAACTGCGGTTGCATCTGATGATCTGCGACGCATGCACGAATGTCTCGCGGCAGTTCGCTGCGTTGCACATGGCGATGCGCTCAATACGCGATTCCGATGACGATTAGGTAATAATCGTCGTATCGAGAACACAGTCCGTCTTCTGTCCGATTACCGTCCGCAACCTGTGACTGCAACCTTCTAGGATTCCTCCGTCCCCACCTGACGGCTATGAATCCGTATGGACTCGCGAGTCTTTCTACCTTACGCAGTTCTTTTACTTGCAAACGTGATTGAACCGTTGACAGCTCACGCCGCCGACAAAATATCCGTTGGCGCGGAGGACGCTTGCGCAATTGTCGGTTCACAACTCTTTTGTTGGGGTTACAACCGATTGGGACAAACCGGCACGGGTACGGACGCCGTTGTCTCGCGCCCGCGCGTCGTGCGGCCGCCGCAGCCGGACGCAATTTGGACCGACGTCGCGGTGGGAGACTTCCATACCTGTGCGATTTCCGACGCATTCGGAAATCGATCGCTCTTTTGCTGGGGCGACAACAGCAGCGGTCAATTGGGCAATGGAACTACCAACGACTCGTCTTCACCGAGCCCTGTGCTGGACGCAAACACGATGATGCCGCTTAAAGACATCACTGCCATTTCCGCAGGTGGTGTCGGCACATGCGCGGTTTCGGACAACAAAATCGCGTGCTGGGGTATAAACGACGAGAGCGAATTGGGTGACAACTCCACCTCCAGCTCGGTATTTCCCGTCGTGCTGGAAACTCCGGGCGATATCGCCCAAATCTATGGCGGAAACCGTTCCAACTGCGCTACTACTAATGCCGCTGCGCTATATTGCTGGGGCTGGAACTACTTCGGCCAGGTCGGTGACGGAACGACGACGACCGCTGTGCTGCCGACGCCGATCTTGAGACATGTCTATCGAGTCAGCGGCAGCGGTCGCTCCACATGCGCACTCGCCGACTGGGGTCCGGACCGAGATCATTTCCTAAAGTGCTGGGGCGACAACCGAGAGGGTGAACTGGGCGATGGCACCGAAGCGATATCCGCCGTTCCTGTCACCGTGGTGAACCCATCGGGATCCGCACCTCTTCTTGGAGTGGTCGATGTCAGCGTTGGCTACCAGCACTCGTGTGCTCTGACATCGGACAGTCACGCCTACTGCTGGGGGTCAAATTCCTTTGGCGTGCTCGGCGGCGGCAGCTCTCTCGATTCACAAAAACCTGTTGCCGTGCGTGATCCGCAAAACGACGGTCCGCTGACTAACGTCGTGAGTATCAGCGCAGGGACGAACGAAACGTGCGCCATCCAATCGGGTTCCACGATTCTTTGTTGGGGTCGCAATGAGGGCAATTTGGGCGACGGCACAACGATCGACCGCAATTTGCCCGTCGTCATCAGCCTGGACGAGATCTTCAGTTCCGAATTCGAAACACACTCATGAATATCGCTGCTGTGCAACTTTCAATGTAGCGAATTCCAGAACTATCTCGCGATCAGCGCAAGAGCTTTCGGTTCCGCGCCGTCCTGTATGTGCTTGTCGACACGGTCGCGGACGGTTTGATGTCGGTAAGAAACAGCTGAGTGGCCGCAGCTTGTCTCCTTCCTGTTAGATGAACGGCTCGATCCTTTACTAAGCCGTTCGGCAACGCATTCTGAAATTTACTTGCGCAACCAATCGTGGATCGCCGACGGCACTTCCCGCTGCGCACGTCCGGACACATAAATGCCTATATGGCCACCCTTGAACGCGAGTTCAGTGTAGTCGTCGGTGCCGATGACGTTTTGGAGCGGGCGCGATGCCGACGGCGGCACCAGGTGATCCTGCTCGGCGAAAATATTGAGCACGGGCATCGTAATGTTCTTCAGATCCACTTCCTTGTCGCCGATCATCAAGCCGCCTTCCATCAGCTTGTTGCCCTGATAGAAATCCTTGATGAACTGGCGGAACGCTTCGCCGGCTTGGTCGGGGCTGTCGAAAATCCATTTTTCCATGCGCAGGAAATTTTCGAGTTCGGTCTTGTTGTCGAGGATGTCGACCATGCCGATGTATTTCTGCTGGAACAGTCGCACCGGTTTCAACGTGAGGTAGCACCAGTTCATGAGATCGGCGGGCACGTTGCCGAGCGTGTCGACGAATAGATCCACGTCCATGCCGCGCGTCCAGTGCGACAGCATGTTGTCCTTGGTGTGGAAATCGACCGGCGTGACCATCGTGATCAGGTGCTCGACCTTTTCCGGACAGATCGACGCGAAGCACAGGCTGAACGCGCCGCCCTGGCAGATGCCGAGCAGGTTGATCTTGTCGACCTTGTGCCGGCTCGCGACTTTCTCGACGCAGCGCTTGATGTAACCGTTGATGTAATCGTCGAGCGTGAGGTAGCGGTCGGACTGGTCGGGATAGCCCCAGTCGATGATGTAGACGTCTTCGCCGAGCGCGAGCAGGTGTTTCACGAGCGAGCGGTCGTCCTGCAGGTCGACCATGTACGGGCGGTTGACCAGCGCGTAGACGATCAGCAGCGGCGTCTTCGACGTCGGTTTGTTCGCGCCCTTGAAGCGATACAGCACGAGCTTGTCTTCGCGGTAAATTTCCTCGCGGTCGGTGACGCCGAAATCGACGTCGTCGAGCGTGCGCAGTGTCTTCAGGCCGGCGGCGAGTTTCTCGTTGAACTTGGTCGCTTCCTGGATGGCGCGCTGTGGATCGATGCGGATCGGGTCCATCTCAACGACTCCTTGTCCGGTGGCGGCGTTTGCGTTTCAGGATCGGCGACGATTTCGACGCGGCGCTCGCGACAGCGGCGGCGGGTTTGCGTTTGGCCGTCTTCTTGGCGACGGTGCGGCGCATCGCCTTGATCGCGTCGGCGAACGACAGCGGTGCGTGGCCGTGCACGCTCGCCGAACGCGTGTGCGATCGTTCCGCGGTCGCGCGTTTTGCGGCGGCTTTCCGGCTTGGGCGTTTCTTCTGCGAACTCGTCGCCGCAATGCGTTCAACCGGATTGGCGGCGCGCGACGCCGCACGCGGCGGACGCGCATGTTTCACGGTCGGCGCAGGTTTCGGCGCCGGCGCTTTCTCACGTTCGGCCATCGCGCGTTTCAGCTCGCGCACTTCGGCGCGCAATTCCTCGATCTCGCGCGACGATTCCGGCGAACACCCATTGCGAACCTCTCGACGCAGCTCGTGCAGACGCTTGTGCACGCTGTTCAATTCCGAACGCGTCGGCATGCCGAAGTCGGTGCTCATGCGCTCGACTTCCTGCTGGATCGCCTGCCGCACGCGCATCTGCGAATTGACGACGTCGCCGTATACTTTGCGGAATTCTTCCGACAGCGCGATCTCCGCGTACGCATCTTCGGCCGCGTCGACCCACAGGTCATACAGCGCGCGCATCGAATCGATCTGGCGTCCGGGTTCGTCGTGTTCGCCGAGCTTGCTCTCGAAAATCTCGAAACTACGCTGGCTGGATTTCAGCATCAGCGCGTTGTAGCGGCCGAGCGCGTCCTGAAAATCGACGAACGCGGCCGCCATCTTCTGATAATGCTCTTGGTGCTCGCGCGCGAAACCGAACGCCGGCGCGTGCAGCCAGGACAGCCCTTCCTGCTTCATCTGGTTGAGGAACGGCGCGAACGAGTCGGGCAGTTTGTCGAAGCCCATCGCGTGCGGGCCACGCATGTCGGCGAATATTTTGGTGAACGGATTGTTTTTGAACAGCGCATCCATGCCAGGCATGTTGAAGCCGTTGCGGAGTGCGTCGGTCCAGTTCGGGACCTCAAATCCGGTCGGAACTTTGCCGGCCGCGGCGCCGAGCAGCGATTGCATCAATCCGACGTAATTTTTCGCGCTCGAAATCAGCCGATCAGCCGTCTCCGTCTGCTTGCTCGACGTGCCGAACATCTTCGACCACTGTTCGAGCCCTTCCTGCCACGGCGTCGTCACCTTCGGCGGCTGCACCACGCCGCGCGTCGCGTCGGACCAAGCATTCCAGTACTGCTGCTGCAGCGCTTGCCAGTCGTTCATCCAATCCTGGGGTGATTTCGTGCCGATCATGATGCGTCTCCGACAGGACAGCTATGCTATCACGCGGTTTTTGCAGACCAAAAACCGGCACGCAGGCGTTCGTCAGCGCGATCCTAATCGCAGCCATCGGCGAATAATTCATCTTCGCGAAGTACGAACGTGCCGTTGTCAGGTGAGGCGACAACCATCGTCGGACGGCCAAAGGCATCGACCGCGAGGCCGGCAGCCGTGCAATCGATGAATCCGCAGGATTGCTCGTATATTCCGGATTCTCCGGTCGCAAAGTTCAAACTGCCGTCTTCATTGAAATGCAGCAATTCGATCGCTGTGGCCCCGGAATGCAGTCCGTAGGAGGTCAGCGTGACGTTCGCTCGGTCCGACGCGTCCAAGGCCAGAGCTGCCGGACTGTCGCTAGTTCCGACGCTCATGAACGCGACCCCGTGCGTCCCGAATTTTGCGTCGAACTGCCCGGCCGGCGTGAGCCGGGCGATGAATGCAAACTCCTCGTTCGAGGTGCCTGCGATGTAGGTGCGGCCCTGCCCGTCAACGGCCATGCAGCAAAGCCGCTCGGATGCCGAGGAAAGATCCACGACGACCGCACCACCCGCGCCGAACGTCGAATCGGGATTGCCATCGGATCGAAATTTGAATACCGACCCCTTGACGCTTCCGTCGATGGAGGATGTCTGATTCGCGCCGACGAAAACTTCGCCCGATTTCGATGTGGCCAAACCGGCAGCAGCGAGTGAATCGCCCGCGGGAGCCTGCATTCGTATTTGGCCGGACGTGCCGAACGAGCTGTCGATTTTGCCGTCTTCGGAAAGTCGCGTAACGACGATGGACGTCACTCCACCGTCGAGCACATCGGAGCTGACGAGCGTCCGGCCCGCTGCGTCCACGGACGCGAGGACATCCAGAACATCCGCGCACGGCGCCTGGATCAATGCGCTTCCTGCAAAACTCCCGCTGGGGCCGAACGAGGTATCGATCGACCCTTTACTATCGAACCTGCTGACGAACGAGTAGCTCGTATAACGGTCGATGTGGTCGCACGTCCGTATCGGCAAGACGACCGAACCACCAACGCGTATCCGCCCTTCCCGATCTAGCGCCAGGCTCGTCGCATCGTGTTCCAAGCCGGCGAACATATCGATTCCAAAGTTGTACTGGGCGAACCCGTTCGGTTGCCAGAGGATCGACACGAATGCCTGATCGTTAGACGAAACGCGTCGCGATCCCGCCACGACGATCGTTCCGTCGGTTTGCACCGCTATCGCTTTCGGCGAAAGGTCGTCGAACACGCCGGCGGTCTCGATGTCGCGCACACCGTTGCGACCGAATGTCGGGTCCAATGGATTTGCGGTGCCAATGGAACAGAGAACCGCACCCGCTGTGAGCAGATTGACCAATAAGACTTTTTGATTGACCACGCTTCCAGCCTCCGTTTTCCGGTAGCGTAGAACCGCGATCGAGATTTATTCGGACGGGATGGGGACAGCTTGCGATCAAGGTGCAATCGCAAACGGCTTACGCGCATCGATGTCTGGAAGCCAAAAAAAAGCGGACCGAAGTCCGCCTCTATAGTTCGATTTGACCAAGCATCCGATCCGAAATCTTACTGAAGATCGACGTCAAATTTGACGCGGTGGGCGCAACCTCGTCGCCCACCTTTCAGGTCGAGCTCTTGCAAGACTAAGCAGCGCCAGCGTCTTCGGTGACCGCCTTCATCGACAAACGAATACGCCCCTGCTTGTCGACCTCAAGCACCTTCACCTTCACGATATCGCCTTCCTTGAGCTTGTCGGAGACCTTCTCCACGCGCTCGTTGGAGATCTGCGAGACGTGAACGAGGCCGTCCTTGCCCGGCAGGATGGTGACGAACGCGCCGAAGTCCATGAGCTTGGCGACCTTGCCTTCGTAGATGCGGCCCGGTTCGACGTCGGAGACGATCTGCTCGATGCGCGCTTTGGCGGCTTCGGCGGCGTCGCGGTTGACCGAGGCGATGACCACGGTGCCGTCGTCGGTGATGTCGATGGTGGTGCCGGTTTCTTCGGTGATCGAGCGGATCGTGGCGCCGCCCTTGCCGATCACTTCGCGGATCTTGTCCGGGTGGATCTTCATGGTCAGCAGGCGCGGGGCGTATTCGCTCATCTCGGTGCGCGAGGTGGAGATCACCTTGCTCATTTCGCCGAGGATGTGCAGGCGGCCGCGCTTGGCCTGTTCGAGGGCCACGCGCATGATTTCTTCGGTGATGCCGTCGATCTTGATGTCCATCTGCAGGGCGCTGATGCCATCGGACGTTCCGGCCACCTTGAAATCCATGTCGCCGAGGTGGTCTTCGTCACCGAGGATGTCGGAGAGGACGACGAAGTTGTCGCCTTCCTTGACCAGACCCATAGCGATGCCCGCGACCGGGGCCTTTAGCGGAATGCCGGCGTCCATCATGGCGAGCGACGATCCGCAGACCGAGGCCATCGACGAAGAACCGTTCGATTCGGTGATTTCCGAGACGACGCGGACGACGTACGGGAACGCTTCCATCGACGGCTTCACCGCCTGCACGCCGCGCTTGGCGAGGCGGCCGTGGCCGATTTCGCGACGCTTCGGCGCGCCGAAGCGGCCGGCTTCGCCGACGGAGAACGGCGGGAAGTTGTAATGGAACAGGAACGGATCTTTCGATTCGCCTTCCGGG
>Ga0105239_10006725_pt1 | contig 13282 bp, 10 predicted proteins | sample KBSC44metaG_FD_92761 | JGI IMG/M metagenome (GOLD analysis project Ga0105239, IMG submission 92761) | Corn rhizosphere microbial communities from Kellogg Biological Station, Michigan, USA - KBS C4-4 metaG | ecosystem: Host-associated > Plants > Roots > Rhizosphere > Soil | place: Michigan, USA... | reverse complement strand
TGGAAAAGTCCCAGCGGCCCTAGCTTGATCCAGCGCCGCGCTCCCAAGGCCTTGTGGCCTATCCCCGGAATGAGAACCAGCATCAGCGCGAAGAGAAAAAAGCCATAGACCCACGGAACGAAGTCGATCAGCTTGTGATAATCGACCCTCGACAGAACAAACATGGCAAGTATGCCGCCCACAATCCAGTAAATCTGCTTGGTGTGGAATCCGACATACTTCGTGTGCAGCGTGGCGGAGTAGATTTCCAGCACGGAAACCACGCAAAGCGCTCCCACAAGCCCGAACAGCGTCCAGTCGAAGTCGCGGAAGCTCATGAACCGGCGCATCTGGCTCATTGCGATTTCACCTGTGCGGGCTTGCCGGGCAGAGCGGGCTGGGAACTTAGCCTTGCCGATTCGGACCGTTGCTGTGCAGGTTTGCCGTTTCCAGCGTGAGCGGATGTGTCGGGAGAGTTCGATGATTTCGCAGCGCTTGGTACATGGTTCCTGGCCACCGCCCCCGCGCGGGCCGCAGTCTTCGACGGAGTTGCCGGCTTGCCACCGCTGGCTCCCGCGACAGTTCCATTCGCACCCACGTAGAACTTGCCCGCCTGCATCTTCATTTGAGGATCACCCTGCCCGGCCACAGCAGGATTCGGTGTGGTCCATACCGCGCCGACTTCGACGGGCTTCGGATTTGGCGCCTTCACAGGCATCAGGTTGTTCTGCAAACGCCGCTGTTTTTCAACGTATGCTGCGACCAGGCGCGCACCGAGCCTGGCAGGGAAGTAGCTGAATTCGCCATGCTCCCAGAGCACCGCGATCACCAGTTCGGGATTCCGCCGCGGCACGACGCCAACAAACCATACGTTCGGCAGCGTGTGGTGGCCTTTATTGGTCTTGCCCAGAGCCTCGTGGCTCATTACCTGGGCGGTGCCCGTCTTTCCAGCCAGGTCAATGCCTTCAAGATGCGCCGAACCGGCCGTGTGGAAATACCCCGGCTGCGTCACTTGTGCCATCCCATCCGTGATGGTTTGCCAGTTGTCCGGATCGATCGGCAGGGTCGCATCCCCCGTGCCCTCGAGGCTCTCGTACAGGTCCTTGCGAAACTCCGCCGGCAGCTGAGTCGGAGAGACCACATGCGGGCGAACCAGATGCCCTTCCGATGCGATGCCGCCGATAATCCGTGCCAGTTGCAGCGGCGTCGCCGCCACGGCCCCCTGGCCAATGGCAACGTCGAGCGTTTCATCCGGATACCAGCGGCGGTGGTAGCCCTTCATCAGCCAGCGCTGGCTCGGCATCAGTCCGGCCTGCTCGCCCGGCAAATCGATTCCCGTCTTCTGTCCGAACCCAAAGGCTGTCGCATACTTCGCAATGCGATCGATCCCCAGCTTGTCGCCAAGCTGGTAGTAGAACGTGTCGCAGGAGAACGGAATCGCATTATGGATATCGACTGCGCCGTGCTTCTCGTCGCAATGGTGATAGTAGCCATAGGGTCCCCACCCGCCTGCGCAGTTCACGTGCATGTTCTGCGCAACACCTTCCTGCAATCCCGCCACCGACATCAGAATCTTGAAAGTCGAGCCCGGCGCGAGCTGCGCCTGGATGGCCTTGTTCATCAGCGGGTGATCGGGATCGGTAATGAGCTTGTTCCATTCGCTCCGCTCGATCTTGACCGTAAACAGGTTGGGGTCAAAGCTCGGCCGCGAGACCATGGCCAGGATCTCGCCATTCCTCGGATCCATCGCCACAATCGCGCCATTCCGATCGCCCAGCGCCAGCTCCGCCGCCTTCTGCAAATCGTTGTCGATTGTCAGCTTCAAATCCTGCCCGGGAACCGCGTGTTGAATGCCAAGGAAGCCAACCTCGCGCCCGTGGCTGTCTACAATCACATCCCGTGACCCGTCCTGCCCACGCAGCACCTGGTCGTACATCTCTTCTACGCCGCCCTTGCCCACCACATCGCCCGGTTCATACGCGGCATACCGAGTCTGGTTCAGGTCTTCTTCGCTGACCTCGCCCACATATCCGACCAGGTGCGACGCGTAGCCATCCCTCGGATAGAGCCGCCGCTCGCCTTCGATCGTTTCCAGTTCCGGCAGCTCATTCCGATGTGCCTCGATAAAGGCCTGCTCGTCCGCTGTGACGTCTTCCTTGATGGGAATCGGCTGGTATCCCGGCGACAACCGATATTTATGAAGCGTAGCCTTCAGCTGGTCGAGATCGAGATGCAACCCATGCGCGATCATCGGCAGGTCGGCATCGACGTTGCGGTTCTGCTCACGCACCAGAAAGCATGAAATCGACGGGTAGTTATCGACGACCAGCCGGCTTTCGCGATCGAAGAGCTTGCCCCTCGGCGCCAGGATCGGGACCTTGCGGATGCGATTCTGCTCGGCAAGCACTCTGAAGTTCTGGGCGCCCAGAACCTGCAGCCGCCACAGCCCGGAAGAAAGCGCCAGAATCAGCGCAAGAATGCCGTACTGAACCACCGCGAGCTTGATGGAGGAGATCTTTTCGCCGCGCGTGACCTTATCAAAAACCATGGGAAGCTACTACTAGGATACCCCTATCTTCAATTCTTTATTCAGTGCGTTTGCCCGCGCTACCACTGTTCTATCGTGCAATGAACCAACGTACTCAATCGCGGATTCCTGGTCGTGAACTGCCGTTCCGGATTTCTAATCCCGAATCTTTGTCCGGTCGAGCAGAGGAAAGAGCACCAGCGCGATCACCGAGTTACCGATGGCTTTGTACAGCTCCGCCATCCAGTTCGTGTCCATCGACATTCCAAGCAAAAAGCGGACAACAAAAAAGTACGTCGTGCTGCCCACCAGGGACAGAACGAACGTCATGATCAGCCGTACCGCGTGGTTTTCGACGTTTACCAGGATCCCAATCGTAGCCGCAAGATAGCCGACCAACGTCTTTGCGATCCCGTTGATTCCGATCGGGTGTCCGCTTAAAGCATCTTCAAAGATACCGAGAACTCCGCCCATGATCGATCCCTGAATCGGGTTGCGCCGGCTCAGCGCAAAGAAAACCGTGATCACCAGGGGCAGATCGAACCACGCAAACCGTCCCAGCACCCGCGGCAGCCATGCCTGCAGCACCACCGCAAGCACCGGTACCAGCGCGTAGATCAGCGCCGGATAACGATGAATTTCGAAGTCGCGCCGTGCGTCTGCCGATAGCACCGACATGCTACCTGTCCCCCTGCGGTGCTGGATTGGCCTGCTTCGGCGTCTCCGGCTTCTTCGGTGCAGCTTGCCCGCCATCCTGCGTCGCGGCGGGTGGAGCTGAATTTGCAGGCGTGAACCGGTCCGGGTGAATCGCCACCGGCGGCCGCGAAACCGGATTCGGATTCGACGTGTCGTTCAGAGGCTGCTGGTCCGCAGGTAGATTTGGATCCATCAGGCCGGGCAGCTTCTCCGCCATACCTTCTGAGGTCTTCTGCTTTTGCGCTTCGGCTCCCTTCAGAGCCTCGCTCGTCGCGATGTCCTGCTGCTGTTCCGGCGCAAAACGCGGTTCAGTTGCTGTAATCACCAGAACCTCGTCCAGCTGATCGAGGTGAGCGGCCGACTTCAGGATCACGTCCACAAACCCGTCGCGCTCCGGATCGTTCACGACTTTCTCCACTACCCCCACCGGCAATCCGCGTGGAAAAATCTGATCGCCCCCGGCTGTCAGCACCTTGTCGCCCGCCTTGATACGCTGATCGCTGATCACGTCCACAATCTCGGGCCGTCCCTGCGCGTTCCCCCGCAGAATGCCCCGGATCCGCGTCGATTCCATGATCACGCCTGCGCCGCTCGACTGATCGTTGATCGCCAGCACCTGGGCGGTGTGCCCGAACACATCACGAACTTTGCCCACGATTCCGTCCGGCGTAATCACCGCCATATCGCGATCGATGCCGTCCTTCTTTCCTTTATTGATCGTGAAGACCCGCGACTGTTCGGTCCCGCTCGTTCCGATCACCTCGGCCAGCGTCGTTTTGTAAATATATTTCTGCTCGAAATTCAGCAGCGCCTGCAGCCGCTGTCCCTGCTTTGCGTCTTCCAGCAGAGCCGCCTGCTCCAGCCGCAGCCGATCGATGGTTTTTTGAAGCTCGACATTCTCCTGCCGGGCATGCCGAAGATCAAAGTAGTTGTTCCAGATCCACGAAACGCCCGAGCCAGTGTTGTGCAGAATCTTCTCGGGAGGGCTCACGATGCCATTGGCCCACAGCCGGATAAGCCGGACTTCCTGTCCATCGCCCTGCCCGCCGTTGACGCGCCGCACCTGCATGGCAAGACCCAGAATCTGCGCCACCAGCAGAGCCAGCAGCACCAGCAGATTCCGATATCGAACTACAAAGGATTCCATAACGTCAGGGAACGAGGGGACAAGGGAACGAGAGAACAAGGACGTCGGGCGTAGTCGTGCTTCGTGTCACTTTAGGTCCTCTGTCTTTGCTTTAGGCTTCTACTAATCATCTCAGAAAGTCGGTTCGAACCAATGGGCCAATCGTTCAAGGATCTTGTTGTCTGGCAGCGTGCAATTCAACTCAGCTCCGAAATTTATCGACTCACAGCGTCGTTCCCTGCCTTCGAACAATTTGGACTTGTCAGCCAGATGAGACGTGCGTCAGTATCGGTCGCAAGCAACATCGCGGAGGGCTGGGGCAGGTCTACAAAGGGCGAGTATCGCTTGTTCCTGGGGCATGCACGCGGATCGAATTGCGAACTGCAGACCCAGCTGATCATTGCGAACTCACTCGGATTTGGCGATAAAGGTTCGCATGAACAAGTCGAAAAACTATCTGCTGATGTGAGCCGCATGCTCATCGCGCTCTCGAGCAAACTGAGGGAATGAAATCGCTCGTTCCCACGCCTTCTTGTCACCTGGTTCGCTGGTCCCCTTGTCTTCTTGTCCCCTCGTTCCCTGCTTCTAATCGATTTTGATCTTCCGCAGCAGCCTGAAATCCGAGAGCATCTTGCCGGTTCCCAGCACTACCGAGGCCAGCGGATCGTCAGCCACCGAAACCGGCAGCCCCGTTTCCTCGCGAATCCGCTTGTCGAGGTTCTTGATCAGCGCTCCGCCACCTGTGAGCACGATGCCGCGATCTGAGATATCCGCTGACAGTTCAGGAGGCGTCCGCTCCAGGGCTACGCGGATCGCATTCATGATGACGGCGATGCACTCGCCGAGCGACTCGCGAATCTCGCTGTCATCGATCGTGATCGTCTTCGGAACGCCCTCAATCAGGTTGCGTCCCTTGATTTCCATCGTCAGCGGTTTATCCAGCGGATACGCCGACCCGATTTCAATCTTGATCTGCTCTGCCGTCCGCTCGCCGATCAGCAGGTTGTACTTGCGCTTCAGGTAGTTCGTGATCGACTCGTCCATCTGGTTGCCGGCCATGCGGACCGACCGCGAATAAACGATGCCCGAAAGCGAAATCACCGCGATGTCTGTCGTCCCGCCGCCGATATCCACAACCATGTTGCCGCCCGGCTCGGTAATGGGCAGACCGGCGCCGATGGCCGCCACCATGGCCTGTTCCACGAGATAAACTTCGCTGGCCTTGGCGCGATACGCCGAGTCCTCGACCGCCCGCTTTTCCACCTGGGTAATTTCTGAAGGCACGCCAATTACGATCCGCGGATGCACCAGCATCTTGCGGTTATGCGCCTTCTGGATGAAGTAGTTCAGCATCTTCTCGGTGACTTTGAAGTCCGCGATGACGCCGTCCTTCATCGGCTTGATAGCCACGATGTTGCCGGGCGTACGGCCAAGCATGTCCTTGGCTTCCTTCCCGACGGCTTCTACCTCACCGGTGTTCTTGTTGATCGCCACAATGGAGGGCTCATTGACAACAATGCCCTTGCCGGCGGCGTAGACCAGGGTGTTGGCGGTGCCTAAATCAATGGCAAGATCGCTCGAAAACATGCTGAAGAGTGAGCGCAGGCCATGCGACCGCGAAGTGCGCGAAGGATAACCGTTCTGAGACATTTAGAAAGTACTCTACCTCAAAAACATTGTACGGTGACTCTACACCTAAACAACAAACACCGCTGGTAATAGGGAAACGGGGGGAGCATTTGTAAATACCCCGTTCGCACCACCGGTTTGAAAGGGAAGAGCCGGGACCCGATGAACTCACTCTAGGCTAGTCCACGTTGGCCTTCGGTGACATGTGAACATCGGACGTCAGCCACCCCGGTACGCTAAAATCAGTTGGTTTTGAGTCCCTGAGCCGCAGCCCCCGTTCGTTCAAGCGGCATAACTTTCTTTTAACCGAGTTTGATAACTCATAACTGACCCCTGATAACTGAGCCCTGACTATGACCTACCCCACATATCACAATCTGATCGGCGGCGAGTGGATGCCCGCTGCAAGCGGCAAAACCACCCTGAACGTCAACCCCGCAGACCACGACGACATCGTCGGCTCCTTCCCATCCTCCGGCCCTGAAGATGTTGCCAAAGCCGTCGCCGCCGCGAAAAAGGCCTTCGCCACCTGGCGCCTCGTCCCCGCGCCAAAACGCGCCGAGATCCTCGTCCGCGCCGGAATCCTCCTCCAGCAGCGCAAAGAGCAGTTTGCCCGCGATATGACCCGCGAAATGGGCAAAGTCCTCGCCGAAACCCGCGGAGACGTCCAGGAAGCCATCGACGAAGCCTTTTACGTTGCCGGCGAAGGCCGCCGCCTCTTCGGCCAGACCACCCCCTCCGAACTCCAGAACAAGTTCGCCATGTCCATCCGGATGCCCGTCGGCGTCGTCGGCCTCATCACGCCCTGGAACTTCCCGATGGCCATCCCCAGCTGGAAGCTCTTTCCGGCCCTCGTCAGTGGCAACACCTGCGTTATCAAGCCCGCAACCGACACGCCTCTTTCCACCTACAACCTCGTGCAGACCCTCGTCGACGCCGGCCTGCCCGACGGAGTGGTGAACATCGTCAGCGGCAGCGGAGGTTCGACTGGCAACGCACTCATCGAGCACCCCGACGTCCGCGCTATCAGCTTTACCGGATCGAGCGAAGTCGGCTCCCACGTAGCACAGCGCGCCGCCGCCACCTTCAAGCCAGTCTCCCTCGAGATGGGCGGGAAAAACGCCCAGATCGTCCTCGACGACGCCAACCTTGACATTGCTCTGGACGGCGCGCTCTGGGGAGCCTTCGGCACCACCGGCCAGCGCTGCACAGCCACCAGCCGCATCCTGCTCCAGAAGGGAATCGCCCGCAAGTTCACGGACGAGTTAGTCGCCCGAGCCAAAGCGCTCAAGGTCGGCAACGGCCTCGACGAATCAATCCAGGTCGGCCCGCAAGTCAACAAGGGCCAGATCGAAACCTCCGCGAACTACGTTGAGATCGCCTCAAAAGAAGGCGGCAAGCTCCTCTGCGGCGGCCACGCCCTCACCTCAGGCGATTACGCCAAAGGGAACTTCTTCGAGCCGACCATCTTCGGCGGAATCACGCCCTCGATGCGCCTCGCCCGCGAAGAAGTCTTCGGCCCCGTCGTCGCGGTCATCGAGTTCGACACCTTCGAGCAGGGCATCGAGATCGCAAATTCGATCGAGTACGGCCTCTCCAGCGCCCTCTACACCAAGGACCTCAACCGAGCCTTCGCCGCCATCCGCGATCTCGAAGCCGGCATCACCTACATCAACGCACCCACCATCGGCGCAGAAGTGCACCTCCCCTTCGGCGGAGTAAAGGCCACCGGCAACGGCCATCGCGAAGGCAACGGCGCGATCGACTTCTTCACCACGTGGAAAGCGGTTTACGTCGACTACAGCGACAAACTGCAGCGGGCTCAAATCGACAACGCGTAATTTGCGCGCATTTACTCCCGCCCATTGAAATGAACTGGGTGCCCCAGGTCTCGCTTCTGAGACCTGGGAGTCCGGCGAAACCTTAAGCCATTAAACCTTCGGACTCATCATCTTCCCTCGCCCCAAACGAAACATGCCGCGGAATCAACCGGTACTCATATGCCTCCCGCTCCAGCCCCTCCCGAAAATCCGGATGTGCCAGCTCGATAATCCCCTTCGCCCGCTCCGCCACCGACTTCCCCTTCAGGTTCACCATCCCGTATTCCGTCACCAGGTACATCACATCCGAGCGCGGCGTCGTCACGATATTTCCCGGCGTCAAGCTGAACACGATCCTGCTCTTCCGCTCTCCCCGCTTCTCGTACGTTGACGCAAGGCAGATGAAGGACTTGCCATATTTCGACGCATAGGCACCGCGAACGAACTGCAACTGCCCGCCGGTACCGCTGAGATGCCGTTGTCCGTCGGACTCTGAAGCCACCTGTCCCTGCAGATCCACCTGCGTCGTATTGTTGATCGACACGGCCTTTTCGTTCTGCATAATAATGTTCGGCGAATTGGTGTAGTCCACCTGGTGGCAGTACATATCCGGATTGCGATTCATCGTCGCGTACAGCGCATGAGATCCCAGCGCAAAGGTATACGTCACCTTGCCTGGGTCCAGCGTCTTCCGCGATCCGGTCACGCGCCCCGACCGGTAGAGCAAGCCAATCCCGTCCGTCATCATCTCTGTGTGAATGCCGAGATCCTTCACGCCTGTTTCGAGCAGCAGGCTGCAAACAGCGTTCGGCATGCCGCCAATCCCGATCTGCAGGCAGCTGCCGTCCTCAATTTCGGCAGCAATCCGTCGCGCCACCGTGCAGTCGGTCTCATTGGGATCCGGGTTGGGCAGTTCAGCGCCCGGCTGATCGTCCCCTTCGATGATGTAGTCCACATCGCGCAGGTGCGCGCCATTCTCTTTGCCGAATGCGTACGGCATCTCGCGATTGGTTTCCACGATCACCATCTTCGAGCGCTCGATCACTGCCCTCAGCCACATGTTCGTAGGGCCGAAATTGAAATACCCGCCCTCATCCATGGGACACGTTTTGATGATCGCGATGTCCAGGGGTTCGAGAAACCGCCTGTAGTAGTCCGGCACCTCGCCCAGGTTCAGCGGTACATAATTGCAGCGCCCTGCATCATGTCTTCTGCGGTCGTAGCCGGAGAAGTGCCAGCTGAACATATGAAAGTGCCGGCCTTCCGGATCGTCCTCAATCACCGCGCGCGGCCGCATCGAAAGGCACGAGCGAATCTTGACGTTCTCCAACTCTTCCTTCCTTGCAGCCAACGCCTTGTCGAAAACATCCGGCTGGCACAGCGCCGCGGCATAGTCCAGCCACATCCCCGATTTAACGAGGCTGGCTGCATGTTCTGGAGAGACCGTTTCCGGCATCGTGACCACCAGGGAAGAGGGCATTCACGTTCGCAAGGAGTCTACAACGAAAAGCCCGGCGCCGGGTGCCCCATATTTCCAAGACTCTTGTCCAGGAGATGTGGGATGCGATGCCGGCCCGTCAACTCACTTCCTTCTCAGACTTTCGCTGTTCCGCTTCCTTCACCTTCAAAATCTGATCCGCCGCCGGCTTCTCGATCCGCTGCATCGTTCCGCTCGGCCACCGGATCTCTGCGTAGTTGATCTTGCTCTCAGATCCCAGTCCGAAGTGGACGCGCCTGTCGCTCGACGACATGAATCCCACACTCGTCGTCACATGGTTGTAGAGCTTCCGCCCCGACGCGGTTTCAACCTCGATCCTCGCACCAATTCCATCGCGGTTGCTTTTCGTTCCTTCGAGGTCCAGCATCAGCCAGTGATTCTTCTTGAGCGCATTGTTCATCAGGATTCGCGGCTTTTCGTTCAGTGACGTCACCACCAGGTCCAAGAACCCATCATTGTTTAGATCCACAAACGCCGACCCCCGCTGGTATCCCATGTGCCCAAAGTCCGGTCCCATCTCTTCCGAAACATCCACCAGTGTCTTGCCATCCACGTTGCGAAACATGGTGTCGTGCTGCTTCGCATTGGCCGTCAGGTTGTCCACATCGCCATTCGCCGAATAGAGGTCCTTCCAGCCATCGTTGTCGTAATCCACAAAGCCGACGCTCCATCCCGAAAGCCTCCGGCTCAGCGCGCCCAGCTTCGAGCTCCACGCCACATCCGTGAACGACTTCCCGCCCTCGTTCTTGAGCAACCCAAACACCTGTCCCGAAAGATCGTTGTAGACCACGTCGACCCAACCGTCGTTGTCGAAATCTTTCGCGTCCGATCCCATGCCCGACACGCTATCGCCCTGCATGTTGTAGGCGACTCCAAACTCAAGCCCGCGCTCCTTGAACGTGCCGTTCCCCTGGTTCATGAAAAGAAAATTGGGCTCGGTGTCATTCGCAACGAAGATGTCCATCCATCCATCGTGATCGAAATCCGCAATCGAGATGCCCATACCTTTCCCCAGAGCTTTGCCGATCCCGCTCGCTTCCGTTACATCCTCAAATTTCCCGCCTCCGAGATTCCGATATAGTCGCGACGCCACGCTCTTATATACGGTCGGCGTACAGTACTCCTCATGCTCGGGATCTCTCAAGCATTTCTTATCGTTCTGCGAAGTCCACACCGTGTAGTTGGTTACGATCAAATCGAGCAGGCCATCGTTGTCGTAGTCGAACCACGCCGCGCCCACGCTCAGCAGGTTTTCCGGCTTGTGATCCAGCCCCGACCCCGCCGTCACATCGGTAAACGTACCGTCCCCATTGTTGTGATACAGCGCGTTCCGACCCGCGTTGCAGACAAATAGGTCGGGGTGCCCGTCGTTGTCGTAGTCCGCCACCGCCGCTCCGAAGCAGAAACCCAGATCCGTTCCCAGCAGTCCAGCCCTTTCGGTGACATCGGTAAAAGTCCCGTCGTGGTTATTGCGCAGCAGGCAATTGTGATATTCCGTCCCCGTCTTCTTCAACTCAGGAAGCTTTGCTCCATTCGTGAAGAACAGGTCCATCCACCCGTCGTTGTTGTAATCAATCGCGGCCACGCCGCCGCACATTGGCTGCGGGAAATACTTTCTGCCCGTGAAGTTGTTGTTGCTGCGATAGGAGAAGCTTGATTTTTCTGCGACGTCAGTGAACCAATGCCTCTGTGCATCGTCTGCCGCACCGCTCGAGTGCAGACCTGCAAGGGCTCGTCCAAATCGAGACGTCGTCGGCAGCATGGCTGCAAGCGCAGCCAGAATGTCTCTTCGATTCATGCCGGGCACTGGCTAGGATCGTAGCATTTGTATGCACCTGGCCAGTCCCTGTTCGCGATGAACGAAACGGAGCTAGTTCAGTCGCGCGTGCAACACCGCGGCTCCGCCCGGAGCGGTCAGCGCGCAGTTTGCCTGCTGGTCGCAGCGATAGTGCACCAGCGTGTTGTTGTTTGCCCACGCCATGGCGGTCGCCTGTCCCACAAGCCTGTCAATGTGGAATGTTCTTCCTTGCGTAAACAGCTGCCCGCGCGCCGCATCGTACTCGGTCACGCGTTCGTCACCCTGGAAGATGAATCCTGTCTGCGGCCTGTTGGATGTTCGTTTGGCCGAACGCGCTCCCGGATCCGACTTCAACGCTGCCGCTCGCGGATCGAGCAACGCAGCCTGATCATCAAGCGACGGGAAATTCGTATTCATGTCCCAGTAGCTGGCTTTCTGGTACTGATCCGGAGAGCAGGGAAGCGCTCCCTGCACGTTGACGGCCGTCACCAGTCCCTCAGGCCCTACCTGGTTTTGGAAGACGTCCTTGCCTTGCTCCCGAACCACTTCAGCAGCTTGCATCTGGGCGATCGCGCTCTGACGCGCTGCCTGGTATGCCGCATTTCGTTCGGCCACCGAGAGTTTCTTTCCGTTCGGACCAATTGCAGATGGCATTGGCACCGCAACTTTTTCATTCTGCGGATCGAAATGGAATGGGATTTCCTTCCCGCAAAGTGCAAACCCCGTCGCGTCCAGCAGCCTCATAGTGACCGATAACGGCTGCGGCGGATTCAACACTGCCTTCGAGAAGCCTGGCTGCCAGCGGTCCTCCATCGATTCAACGTGCAACTGGTAGACGAGTTTCCCCGTCTTCCTGCTGCCATCCCAGCGCGTGTTCAGGTGGCCGCGGAGTCCCGCATTCGCCACGATGCCCGGTCCCATGTCGCCCGGGGGCGGCGCGTTGTCCTTTGGCTTGGTGGAGGTATAGACCACAAAGATGGCAAACCCGATCAGCACCGCAAAACCGCCGATCATCCAGATCGGAAAATTCTTCTTCGGCGGAGGCGGAGGAATTTCTTCCAGCGACCGTTCAGCAGGATCAGTGAATTCCGGTATCTCCTGCTCCTCTTCGAACTCTTCCTCTTCCTCTTCTTCCGCTTCTTCCGCTTCAGGCTCAGCCACTGCCACCGGTGCTGCGGTCGCCGCCGGAGCTAGAGCCACGCTTGGGCTGGAAAGCGGCGACGGCTGCGACTTCAGCATGGCTCTCAAGTCATCCGCGGTGTCTTGCCCTGACGAAACCGCAGCCCGCGCAGGCTCCGGAACGGACTTCGCAAGCGGAGGTGGCGGGGTGACGTGGCCGAGTTCGTCGAACCCTTCGTCGAACTCGTGTTGATCAGACTCGAACATAACTACGCCTTTCGCAGGCCCTCTTATCGCAGATACTCCACTTGAGCTGAGGTCATCTGGAATTGTCCCACGTTGGTAACTCGACCGCAAAGTACCGGCGTAACCCCACTCTACAGCGGGATCTGCAAGCTTTCAGCCATTTACAAAGTGACTAGCTAGGTTCGCGTCTTCTACAGCCCCGGTTCCATTACAGCCTCGCGCCATCCAGAACATCCCGAAGCGCGAAGCTCGTCTCCAGCCGTATAACGCCCGGCAGGCGTGACAGCTCGTTCTGGTGAAGCCGCCCGTAGTCGTCGATTCCGGCAACCCGCGCCACCAGCATGTAGTCGTACTGGCCCGCCATCAAATGGCAGCTGACGACCTCCCTGCAATGCCGCACTGCGGTCTCAAATGCACTAAGCACCGGAGCTGACTGCCTCTCCAGCGTCACCCTGATATAGACCGTCATCCGCTTCCCGAGCACCCGGTCGTCGATCATCGCCCGGTACCCGCGAATCACACCCGCCGCTTCCAGCGACTGAATTCGCCTCGAAGCCGCGGAAGACGAGAGCCCGACAGCCTCTCCAACCTCGTAGTTCGTCGCCCGCCCATTCCGCTGCAGGAAACGAAGTATGGCTGAATCCAGGTCATCCAGGTCGACACCCTCTGTGTTCTTGACCTTGCTGGTAGAGATTTCTTGCGCATGATCGCTGGAGGGCTCATCTTTTGTGCTCATGACAGCGTTTTAACACGATGTTTGCACACATTGGAATCGATTTGCGCCGTACGATGTCTTTTATCAGGAAACAAGCAATGAGCCGCAGAGCCGGATCAGCCCTCCCCC
>Ga0105239_10006724_pt1 | contig 13285 bp, 10 predicted proteins | sample KBSC44metaG_FD_92761 | JGI IMG/M metagenome (GOLD analysis project Ga0105239, IMG submission 92761) | Corn rhizosphere microbial communities from Kellogg Biological Station, Michigan, USA - KBS C4-4 metaG | ecosystem: Host-associated > Plants > Roots > Rhizosphere > Soil | place: Michigan, USA... | reverse complement strand
CATTCTGTACGGCGTCTTAGGCGCTATATTTTTCTTCGCCGGCGTTGGACTTATCCGTAATACACGCGATAGAGCAACCTAGTAAGTGTGGAATTGTATCCTCAGTTTATTCTTCAATAAACGCCACTATGCAAAAAACCATTAAGCGCCTGCATTAAAGGCGCTTAAATATATCAACATGCTTCCTACAGTACTGTTCTGCCCTGATCAGAAAACCAACTACAAATCACAAACTATAAACACAGCATGCCCGAGGGACCAAGCCTCATTATTCTAAAAGAAGCCGTACAGTCATTTAAAGGCAAAAAGATTTTATCGGCAACCGGTAATACGAAAACTGATAAGGAAAGTTTAGCCAGTCAGAAAGTAACTGACTTTAAAACCTGGGGTAAACATTTTTTGATCTGTTTGCCTAAGTTGACGGTACGCATTCATTTCCTGCTGTTCGGTTCTTACAGCATTAATGAACAAACAAGACAGAATCCACGCTTGCATTTACATTTTAAAAACGGCGATCTATATTTGTATAACTGCTCGGTAAAGTTCATTGAAGAAGACCTTGACATCGTGTACGACTGGAGCAGCGACGTATTAAACGACACCTGGGACGCCAAAAAAGCAAGAAAGAAATTAAAAGCACAGCCAGACCAGCTGGTATGCGATGCCCTGCTCGATCAGAACATCTTTGCCGGCGTTGGCAACATCATAAAAAATGAAGTATTGTTCCGCATTAAAGTGCACCCCGAAAGTACCATCGGCGCACTACCTCCCCGAAAGCTTACCGAATTAATTAATGAAGCTCGTAATTACAGCTTCGATTTTCTAAAATGGAAAAAAGCCTATGAATTAAAAAAGCACTGGCTTATTCATACAAAAAAGATCTGCCCGCGCTGTAATATTCCCGTTATAAAAAAATACCTGGGAAAGACCAATCGAAGAACATTCTATTGTGAAAATTGTCAGAAGCTGTATCAGCAGTCCGAAAGAGAAAAAGTCAGGAAAGTCGGAAAGAAAACTAAAAACCTGAGTTAATTAGTTATCCGTCCACACTTTACCGACTTCCAGACTTTCAAACTTCTCTACTCGTACCGCAAAGCCTCGATAGGATCAAGCCGTGATGCTTTTTGTGCCGGATAATATCCAAAGAATACACCCGTAATAGCACACACTAAAAACGATAATATAATCGACGACCTCGATACCAATGTAGGCCACGATAAAAATATCGTAACCAGCTTCGATGCGGTAATACCTAATACCACACCTATAATACCACCTGTAATACTGATCAATATAGCTTCTATCAAAAACTGAAATAAAATATCAATACCCCGGGCGCCAATCGACATACGCAAACCGATCTCCTTGGTGCGCTCCGTTACCGAAACATACATGATGTTCATAATACCAATACCACCTATAACGAGCGAAATACCAGCAATGGCAGTCAGCAATACCGTTAACAACTGACTTGTAGAGCTGAATGTACTGATCAGTTCGGCCTGTGTACGAACTAAAAAATCATCATCATCGCCGGGCTTTAATCTATGCGAGGTGCGTAAAATATCCGTAATCTCGGCAGTTGCTTTTTCTGAACTGCTTTCGTTTACTGCTGATGCATAAATATTCTGAATATACGGAATGGCGAGAATTCTTTTTTGCACCGTTGTATAAGGCGCAATAATAATATCATCCTGGTCTTGCCCAAAAGCATTCTCGCCTTTTTCGGCCAGTACTCCAATTACTTTGAATGGAATCTTATTGAATCTGATGATCTTTCCAACCGGGTCTTCACCCGAACTGAAAATATTGTCAACAACAGTCTGCCCCAACAAACAAACTTTGTCTGCTGTGTTTACATTATCCTGAGTAAATGTAATACCATCTTTCACTGGCCAATCCCGAATGCTTAGATATTCAGGAGCCACACCCTGAATGGTAGTAGGCCAGTTTAAAGAACCATTAATAACCTGACCTTTTGCCTGCACTGCCGGAGAAACTGCCGTAATAAAAGTTGCCTGTTTTTGTATCGCCCTGATATCATCAAGTGTAAGTGATTGTAAACCGCTTTGATCCAAACGGGCGCCTCCGCCTACAGTTGAATTGCTGTTAGGTCGTACAGTTATCATGTTCGAACCCATGCTGGATAGTTGGTCCTGTATACTTTGTTTTGACCCCTGCCCTATGGCTACCATCGCAATTACCGCTGCTACACCTATAATTATGCCCAGCATGGTTAAAAAAGCACGCAGTTTATTTCGCTGCAGTGCCTTTAATGCAATTCGTATGAGATTTAAGAGTTTCATTTTGATTGTATATTAATAGTCCGTAGACACCGGTAAAGCCGCCAGCATTTCCCTGGCAGAACGTACACTTTGATTCTTCGCATCTTTTACCACCTTGCCATCTTTCAATGTTATAGTACGGCTGCTGAAAGCAGCAATATCAGGTTCGTGCGTAACGAATACTATTGTTTTGCCCTGTTGCTGGTTTAATTCCTGAAACAATGCCATTATTTCATAAGATGTTCGGGTATCGAGGTTACCGGTTGCTTCATCCGCCAATATCATTACCGGTTCATTTACCAGCGCACGTGCAATAGCTACACGCTGCTGTTGCCCACCCGATAACTGATTGGGCAGGTGATCGAGCCTATCGGCAAGCTTTACTGCTTCCAGTGCTTTTACCGCTTTGTCATGCCGCGATTTTGAAGATATAGATGAATTGTATAACAAAGGCAGCTCAACATTTTCAAGAGCCGATGTACGCGCGAGCAGGTTGTATGCCTGAAATACAAATCCTATTTTATGATTTCTTAATATCGCCAGTTCATTACGCGATAATTTTTTTACATCAACGCCATCCAGTAAATAAGTTCCTTCGGTTGGCTGGTCAAGGCAACCGAGAATATTCAGCATAGTGGTTTTACCCGATCCGCTGCTGCCCATAATAGTTACAAATTCGCCCGGATCCACACTAAATGTAACGCCCTTTAACGCACGCACTATTTCAGCTCCCATTCTGAATTCACGTTTCAACTCATGTATATCTACTATCTTGTTAGCCATTTGTTGTATTTTTGAAATCCTGAAGTAAAGAATAAGAAGTATAAAGACTGTGATATGCTTACCTTATACTTCATGTTTCTACTTCCTACTGTGATCTTCCACCGCCACCAGGGCCGCCGCCACTTCCGCCGGCGCCACCTCTGTTACCGCCACTGCTGCTACCACCTCTTCGTTGTGGCATAAACGGACTTCTTGCTGCTCCTGATGAACCCTTGCCGCCACTCGTTATCTGCTGTGCGCCGGTTACTACTTCATCATCAGTACTTAATCCTGACAATACCTGAACATTTGTATCATCACTCAATCCTATTTTTATTACACGGCGGGTAAGGGTGCTGTCTTTCTTGATCCATACCATAGCTGTTTTTGCACCAGATCCCGTTTGCAATGAATCACGTTTTCTTTTACCAACGTATCCGGTATTGGTACTGTCTTTCGGTCCTTCACTTCCTATATGCATATCATTTTTCCTATCGCCTTTATGAAGCCCGCCTCCTTCGATCTTATATTTTTTATATAAGCTTGAATCTGGTCTAAAACGCGTTGCCTTGGCAGAAACAAGTAATGCATTTTGTATTTCCTGTGTAAAAACCGTTATGTTGGCGGTCATACCGGGTTTTAGTTTCATATCTTCATTCGGGGCGTTAATAATGGTTGAATAGGTAACTACGTTGGCTGAAACGCTGGGACGTAAACGCACTTCCTCTACTTTTCCATCAAACACATTATCGGGAAAAGCATCTACTGTAAATGTTACCCGTTGTCCGGCTTTTACATTACCAATATCAGCTTCATCTACCGCTGCCTGCACCTGCATTTTCGTAAGGTCTTTGGCAATAACAAACAGGGTGGGTGTATTTAAACTTGCAGCGACTGTTTGCCCTACACTTATATTTCTTGATAAAACAGTTCCGTTGGTAGGAGAGTAAATATTTGCATAATAAAGATTTTTTTGTGCCGCTTTTAACTGAGCAGCTACACTGTTTACATTATCGCGTGCACTGTTAAACTGGTTCAATGCAGTTTCATAATCTGCCCGGCTGATGGCGCCTACATCCAGCAATTGCTTTTGTCTGTTGTAATTGCTGTTCTGATATTCCTGGGCACTTTTTGCCTGTTGCAAATTGGCAGCGATCTGATCAACCTGTGCCTGTAATATCGTTTTATCCAATTCAGCAATCAGCTGGCCCTGTTTTACTTTGTCATTAAAATCAACATACACTTTGCTGATAGTTCCTGATACCTGCGTACCAACCGATACGGTATCCACCGGCTGAAGGGTACCTGTGGCTGTAACACTGGTAGCAATAAATCCATAGTGCGGATGTTCAGTTTCCAGTACTACTGGCTTTTCTTTCTCTCTGAATTTCCAAAACCATATGCCAATGCCAACGAGTAGAATTATTAATGTCCATATTAGCCATTTATATCTTTTCATTGTGTAACCTTTTATAATTATTCATTTATAGTGATACAGGTACGCCTGTATAGAAATCATATATTTTCTTATTCAGAATATTGCTGTACTTGGCCTGAACATACGCCTGCAACGCCTGCACATACAGGTTCTTTTGCGTAAGCAGATCAATTGTATTTAAAGCACCCAATCGCAACTGTTCATTGGTAATGTGATAACTTTCCTGCGCCGTTTTCCATTGAGTTTCGGCGGCAGATAGCTGCGCTTCGGCATTTAATACACTTATATATGCTTGCTCAACTGCCTGATCGAGGGTGGTTTTTGTTCCCTGTAACGACAGCTTAGCCTGTTCAATTTGTATTTTCGATCGTTCGATATTGCTTTTGTTAACCCGGTTGGCAAAAATGGGCACCGATACCGTTAAACCCAGTCGCTGATAAAAGTTATTATTTACCTGCGAAAAGTATTTCAAACTACTATTGTCTGAATAACCACTTGAAAGACCAGCACCCAAACTAACTACAGGCAATCTGCCGGCTTTATATTTTTCAAGATCAAACTGGGCCGATTGCACACCCAGCTGTCCAATTTTTATTTCGGGTCTTGTTTGCAATGCAGTATTTTCAGCCTCGGGTAACGAAGGAACAGTTTGCGCCGCAATGATTGTATCGGGTTTTACTATGTCAAAGTTTATCGAAGAGGGCAATTGTAAAACCTGTTTCAGCGTAATAAGGTTCTGCCTAAGTGTATTTCTGGCCGTTACCAGATTATACTGGTCGTTTGCCAGTGTAGCTTCTAATTGAAGGTAATCTTTGCGCGCCAGAGCGCCTGCATCAAACCGTTGCTTACCCAGTTGTAATTGCGATTGCGATGTTGTTACCAGGTCTTCGAGATATACAATATTTTCCTGCGCCAGTAAGATATTTAAATATGCCTGAGTGATCTGAAGCGTAATATCATTTTCTGCCTGTTGTACACTTAAATTAGATGACTCCAGTAATACATTCTTTTGCTTTATATCATTATTGATATAACCACCATTGTAAAGGGTCATCGATGAACTGACCGAGTAGTTACCCGATGCTGTTGCCTGGGTTTGAAAACCACCCACCACCGGGTTAGCATTATTACTGTGAACAACTGTTTGAGAAAGGGAAGCAGATAAATTAGGATATCTTGCCGCCTTAGATTGTAATAGATTTTGCTCGCTTATTTGCTCATCACCACGAAGCGTTCTGATTGTGATGTTATTCTTTTTCGCATAGTCCAAACAAGTCTGCAAATCCCATTTCAATGTCGAGTTTAAAGTTGTATCCTGGGAGTAACCAGTGATAACCGTTCCAAAATAAATACCGGCTGTTAGTAGTAAATATTTCCACATACTTTACAGTTTATAAATATGGCCATTCATATCTATTAGAAGTGTTTGAAGAATTTTTCCCGTGGGTGTTTAGTAGGTTTCTGCCGAACTTAACAATTCATTTAGCGATTCATGGGGCCGAATGAACGATTTTACATACCATATAGTAAAAGACCTATATAGTACATAAAAACAAAAAAGCAGGCCATTGCAGGAATTTTTTGATATAACTCCTGCTTCTTCCTTCTGAATAAATGATTACTATCGAAACCTTCAAAGTCGTTGATTTGAGGAAATAATTCCACATGAGCAAGTCCGAAAAGACCGAAAGCCAGAAAGTCCGAAAGATAAATCTGTTAAATGTATCTTTCGGACTTTCCGACTTCCCGACTTTCAGACTTGTATTACATATTTCTGCGATACTGCCCTCCTACTTCAAATAAAGCATGCGTAATTTGCCCCAGCGAGCAGTACTTAACAGTCTCCATCAGCTCAGTAAAAATGTTGCCATTATTAATGGCTACTTGTTTAAGCCTGCTGAGCATTTCGGCCGACTGCTTTTCATTACGCTTCCAAAAGGCATGCAGGTTTTGTATCTGTTGTTCTTTTTCTTCTTTTGTACTACGTATTACTTCACCGGGTAAAACGGTTGGACTTCCTTTCTTATTCAAAAAAGTATTTACACCAATAAGCGGCAATTCTCCATTGTGTTTAAGACTTTCATAATACAGACTTTCTTCCTGAATTTTATTGCGCTGATACATTCTTTCCATAGCGCCCAATACACCGCCCCGTTCTGTTATACGATCAAATTCAGTGAGTACGGCTTCTTCAACCAGATCAGTTAATTCTTCTATTAAGAAAGATCCCTGTATAAAGTTCTCTGTTTTGGCGCTGCCCAACTCACGGTTTATTATGAGCTGAATAGCCATTGCCCTTCTTACACTTTCTTCTGTTGGTGTAGTAATGGCTTCATCATAGGCATTTGTATGCAGACTATTACAATTATCATAAATAGCATACAGCGCCTGTAATGTAGTACGTATATCGTTGAAGTCAATTTCCTGCGCATGTAAACTGCGACCGGAAGTTTGAATATGGTATTTTAATTTTTGACTGCGGTCATTGCCCTTGTACTTATATTTCATGGCTTTTGCCCAAATGCGCCGTGCCACACGGCCAATTACACTGTATTCGGGGTCCATACCATTGCTAAAGAAGAAAGACAGGTTTGGCGCAAATTCATCAATATGCATACCCCTGCTCAAATAATACTCAACATAGGTAAAGCCATTGGCCAGCGTAAAAGCCAGCTGGGTAATAGGATTGGCGCCTGCTTCTGCAATATGATATCCGCTGATGCTTACACTGTAAAAATTGCGCACCTTTTGATGAATGAAATATTCCTGCACATCACCCATCAGTTTCAGGGCAAACTCTGTACTGAAGATGCAGGTATTCTGTGCCTGATCTTCTTTTAATATATCTGCCTGAACCGTACCACGCACCTGAGCCAATGCTTCAGCTTTTATTTTTTCATACACATCTTTTGGCAATACTTCTTCACCTGATACACCTAATAATTTTAAGCCTAATCCATCATTACCATCAGGCAAACGTTCGGGGGCAGATGGATTATAATAGCCAGGCTTTGGTAACTGTTTAAATTTCTCTGCTATTTTATTATTGACCATCGACCACTGACCATTTGCCTCAATCCATTTTTCACACTGCTGATCAATGGCAGCATTCATAAAAAATGCGAGTATAATAGGCGCCGGACCGTTAATGGTCATGCTGACTGAAGTTTTAGCATCGCACAGATCAAAACCGCTGTACAATTTTTTAGCATCATCTACAGTTGCAATGCTAACACCACTGTTGCCTACTTTACCATATATATCCGGACGATGCGCTGGATCTTCACCATATAAGGTTACACTATCAAATGCGGTTGATAATCGTCTGGCAGGCTGGTCGAGCGATACATAGTGAAAGCGTTTATTGGTACGTTCTGGTCCGCCTTCACCGGCAAACATTCTGGTAGGGTCTTCTCCTTCGCGTTTCAATGGAAACACACCAGCCGTAAAAGGATATTCACCCGGAATATTTTCCTGCAACTGCCATTTAAGAATATCGCCCCAGTCGTTATACTTGGGCAATACAACTCTGGCTATTCTGGTGCCGCTTAATGATTTTGTAATAAGCGATTGCCTTATCACTTTATCGCGCACCTGATATTCAAAATAATCGGCTTTATATTTTGTAACAAGAGCCGGCCAGTAAGCAATCAGCTTTCTGCATTCGGCATGCAGTTTTTCTTCCAGTGTTTTTTTGATCTTTCCTAATTCCTCTGTTACTGCAGCAGAAAGATGATTTACCGTGGCAAGTGTTCCCTGTACCTGATATAGCTGTGTTGCAAGGGCGCATTGTTCTTTTACCCATGCATCGTAGTTTCTGTTGTTATCGGATATTTCTGAAAGGTAACGAACACGCTTTGGCGGAATAATCTGTGATTTTGTAGTAGTATCTTTCAGATGAGCATGTACTTCTACTTTTCCGAACTGAACACCGGTTTTCTGCTGTATTGTTACCATCAATTTTTCAAACAGCTCATTAATGCCTGCATCGTTAAACTGAGCGGCAATAGTACCAATAACAGGTACTTCTTCATCCTTTGCTGTAAATAAATTATGGTTGCGTTTATATTGTTTACGCACGTCGTGCAAAGCATCGAGTGCGCCGCTTTTATCGAATTTGTTAATGGCAATTACATCGGCATAGTCGAGCATATTGATCTTCTCGAGTTGTGATGCCGCGCCATATTCGGGCGTCATTACATATAGACTTACATCACAATAATCAAGAATGCTCACGTCGCTTTGTCCTACGCCAGCCGATTCCAGTATAATAAGGTCAAATGCGGCTTCTTTACAAACCTCAATGGCATCCTGAACGTGTTCACTTAACGCGATATCGCTATCGCGGGTAGCCAGTGAGCGCATGTAAGCTCTCGGACTATGAATGCTGTTCATGCGAATGCGGTCACCCAACAAAGCTCCGCCTGTTTTTTTCTTGGATGGGTCAACCGATATAACCGCTATTGTTTTATCGGCAAAGGCATTCAGATAACGGCGAACAATTTCATCGGTCACAGATGATTTACCGGCTCCGCCGGTGCCGGTAATCCCGAGAACCGGAAGCGGAGATCCGGCTTTGGAAACCGCTTTTTCAGCAGCCACTCCATTTTCAGCATTGGTAATGCTTCTGGATATTTTACGAATGTCTCTCCACTCGCCCAGCTTTAATTCTTTTTTAAAATTCGACGGGTTACCGTTCAATGGGAAATCACACAATTTGATCACCTCCTCTATCATCCCCTCCAAACCAAGGCGTCTTCCATCATCCGGACTGTAAATTCTGGTGATGCCATAATTATGTAACTCATTAATTTCCTGAGGCAAAATGGTACCGCCACCGCCACCGAATATTTTAATATGGCCGCAGCCATTTTCATCGAGCAGGTCTTTCATGTATTTAAAAAACTCCACATGGCCACCCTGATAGCTGGTAATGGCAATGCCCTGAGCATCTTCTTCAATAGCACATTCCACAATCTCTGCAACGGAACGGTTATGACCTAAATGGATAATTTCGGCGCCCTTCGACTGTAAAATCCGGCGCATGATATTTATAGCAGCGTCATGACCATCAAAAAGAGAGGCGGCAGTAACAATTCTAACTTTATTTAAAGGCGTATAACTCATAATTTAAGCTTACAAAATCGGCCTAAAGGTAATTCAAAAAAGCTAATGCCCGTTAGTATTGTACTACCTATTCCAAATGATTGCGCTTTTCCTGCATAAATGAGATAATGATATGCAAAAAATTTCGGGAACGATTCCGCACTTTTTCGTTTGGTTTGCAGTGAAAATGAAATAGTTTCGGCCAACAAAAAATTATACCGGTAAAATGAAGCTTATACGTTTTGGAAAATCAGGTCAGGAAAAACCCGGCCTTGAACTACCCGATGGAAAAAGAATCGACACCAGCGCTTTTGGAGAAGATTATACCGAGCAATTCTTTACTAATAATGGCATCGCCCGCTTGGCTGAATGGCTGAAAACAAATCAGTCTGATTGTCCGCAGGTAGATGCCGGCGAAAGGTTGGGCGCTCCTATTGCCCGCCCTTCAAAAATTGTTTGTATTGGCTTAAATTATAGAGACCATGCTGAAGAAAGCAATATGGCTGTTCCTAGCGAACCCGTAGTATTTTTTAAATCTACTACGGCCATGTGCGGCCCCAACGATCAGCTGGTTATTCCCAAAGGCAGTACAAAAACCGACTGGGAAGTAGAACTGGCCGTGGTAATTGGTAAAAAAGCTTCTTATATAGACGAAAAAGATGCTGCTGATTACATTGCAGGCTATATGCTGCACAATGATTATAGCGAACGCGCCTTTCAGTTGGAACGCAATGGTCAATGGGTGAAAGGAAAAAGCTGCGATACTTTTGCTCCGCTGGGTCCCTGGATGGTAACTGCCGATGAAATTGCCGATATTCACAATGTGAAACTGTGGCTTAAAGTGAACGGAAAGATGATGCAGAATGGCAATACAGCTAATCTCATATTTAAACTTCCTTTTCTAGTTTCTTACTTAAGCCAGTTTATGACCCTGCTGCCAGGCGATATCATCAGTACCGGTACACCTGCAGGCGTAGGCTTAGGCCAAAAACCCGAACCCTTATATTTAAAGGCCGGAGATATTATTGAATTAGGAATAGATGGGCTCGGCACCAGCAAACAGGTAGCCGTGGCATATAAATAACGGTTTATAAACTTCAAACTAAGCATGCAACGATATTGTCTTGCCCTGGATTTGAAAGATGATCCGGAGTTAATTGCAGAATACGAACGCTATCACCAGCAGGTATGGCCTGAAATTTTACGCAGTATTCAATCATCCGGCATAGAAGTACTGGATATTTACCGTACCGGCAACCGGCTGTTTATGATCATGGAAACAAATGATCATTTCTCTGCAGAAGAAAAAGCCAAAGCCGATGCGGCCAATCCAACAGTACAGGAATGGGAAACACTGATGTGGAAATTTCAGCAGGCCCTTCCCTGGGCAAAGCCCGGTGAAAAATGGGTAATGATGCAAAAGATCTTTGCCCTTCCGGATGCAAATGCTAACGTTTAAAAAAGCTTGCTATGACAATCGACTCACACGTTCACTTCTGGAAGTACGATAAGAAAGTATACGACTGGATCGACAGCTCCATGAAGTCACTTCAGCAGGATTATTTACCCGAACATCTCACCCTTACATTAAAAAGAAATGATATCGACGGTGTAGTAGCCGTACAGGCTATCCAGGCTGAAGTAGAAACGCGTTTTCTGGCTGAACTGGCCCAAACCCATCCTATCATCAAAGGTGTAGTAGGCTGGGTTGACCTGCAGGCCGATAATGTGACAGACCGTCTGCAACACTTTTCACAGTATCCCATTATAAAAGGGTTCAGGCATGTGGTTCAGGGTGAGCCACTGGATTTTCTCGCAAGAGAAAATTTCCGTCGTGGTGTAGCAGCGCTGAAACCATTCGGTTATACCTACGATATTCTCATCTTTCATAATCAGCTGAAGCCGGCCATCGATTTCGTTAATGCTTTTCCCGATCAGCTTTTTGTTATCGACCATTGCGCCAAACCCGATATCAAACACAAGAAAATCGACGATTGGAAAGCGGGGATAAAAGAAATAGCTACATATCCAAATGTATATTGTAAACTCTCCGGTCTGTTTACTGAAGCTGCCTGGAAAGAATGGAGTGTAGCCGATTTTTATCCTTACCTCGATGCAGTGTTTGATGCATTCGGTACCGATCGGCTAATGTTTGGCAGCGACTGGCCCGTTATACTGCTTTCAGGCATTTATGTGCAATGGAAAAGTTTGATCGACAAATACATGGAAAATTTTCCGGCAGAAGAAAGAGAAAAAATTTTTGGCACAAACGCAATTCAATTCTATAATTTATAAATAACATGGATTTACATCTGACCAATAAGGTTTTTATTGTTACCGGAGGCGCCAAAGGTATTGGTGCTGCCATTTGTAGCTCAATTGCTGCCGAAGGAGCCATCGTTGTAATAGCAGGAAGAAAGAAAGAAGACAACCAGGCTAAAGTAGATGAAATTGTTAAAGCAAAAGGCAAAGCAACTTCCATCGCCGTTGAATTATCTGAAACAGCCGCTTGCAAAGAAGTAATTGATTTTACTATAAAAGAATTCGGACGAATTGATGGCCTTATCAATAATGCCGGCGTTAATGATGGCGTAGGTCTTGAAAGTGGCAATCCTGAAAAATTCTTTCAATCGCTTCAAAAAAACCTCAGCCATTTTTATAACCTCGCTCACTATGCATTGTCCTATCTGAAACAAACAAAAGGCAATATCATTAATATCGGTTCAAAAGTAGCAGAAACCGGTCAGGGTAATACATCGGGTTATGCGGCATCCAAAGGAGCCATCAATGCACTAACACGCGAATGGGCCGTTGAACTGCTGCCTTATTCAATTCGCGTTAATACCGTAATTCCTGCCGAGGTTTGGACACCTCTGTATGAAACATGGATCAATTCACTGCCCAATCCAAAGGAAAAACTGGCGCAGATCGTTTCAAAAATACCTTTTGAGAAACGCTTCACTACATCTGAAGAAATCGCTGATATGGTGGTATTCCTGCTGAGCGACCGCTCAAGCCATACTACCGGTCAGATCATTTATGTAGATGGCGGATATACACATCTCGACCGTTCATTGACCTAAGATACTATAAGGCCCCCGAACAAAAGTTTGGGGGCTCAATCTATAAATCCAAACTAAAATTCCCGATTGCATGGCCCTACCATCGTCAACCAAAGTCCGCCTGAATCAAGAACAGGCTAAAGGATATCTGTTTCCTTTTATCTTAGTAACCAGTTTGTTTTTCTTTTGGGGCTTTGTACATAATCTTGACCCGGTTCTAATACCCCACCTGAGAAAAGCTTTTACATTAAACTATCTGCAATCATCCCTGGTTGATTTCTCGGTATTTATTGCCTATTTCGCAATGGCTTTACCAGCTGGATTTATAATGAGAAAGTTTGGTTATAAATGGGGGATCCTGTTAGGACTATTACTTTTTGGTCTTGGCTCCTTATTATTTATACCTGCTGCCGATACCAGGGTGTATGCTTTATTTTTAGGGGCCCTGTTTATCATTGCCAGTGGACTTACCTTTTTGGAAACCGCCGCCAATCCTTATGCTTCCTTATTGGGGCCAAAGGAAACAGCCACCCAACGGTTAAATCTGTCGCAGTCATTTAACGGACTCGCTACTGTATTGGCGCCTTATATCGGTGGTGAATTTATTCTAACCGGTAAAAATTTAACCGATG
>Ga0105239_10006722_pt1 | contig 13287 bp, 7 predicted proteins | sample KBSC44metaG_FD_92761 | JGI IMG/M metagenome (GOLD analysis project Ga0105239, IMG submission 92761) | Corn rhizosphere microbial communities from Kellogg Biological Station, Michigan, USA - KBS C4-4 metaG | ecosystem: Host-associated > Plants > Roots > Rhizosphere > Soil | place: Michigan, USA... | reverse complement strand
TTTTCCGGTCCCGAAAAAATATAGTGCATCAGGGCAACTTCTTTTCCATTGTCTTCTATAAAGAATGCCCCTCGTTTTCCATCGTTTTTGTTTTGTACCTGCATATTAGTGATTAGAGGTTGGAGACCAGAGATTAGTTTCTGTCCGCATTGTAAAAATAACACAATTATTTGTGACGATAAACCTCCAATGCGCACCCTTATTAGTTTTTTTATCAGGAATAATTTACATTCGGGCTTTACAACTAATCTCCAGTCTCTAATCTCTGATTAACTACAATGGAACCCATTACCATAAATACCCTCAGAACATTTGAAGCATTGGCAAACGTGCCTGATGAGCAGCTGCAATGGCTGATAGATACTTGCGAAGAACGGATTTTGCCTGAAGGGACACTATTTATAAAACCGGGCGATGCGATAGCTGGCCCCCATTTTATTATTGATGGCGAATTTGCCGTTTTTGTGTCGCAAAATAACAGCAAACGCGAACTGGGGATATTCGGGTCGGGCCTGGTTACAGGCTATCTGCCCTATTCCCGCGGAAAAACTTCGACTGTTTACATGAAAGTGCGGAAAGAGTCGCGCATCCTTACTTTCCCAACCGACCGGATCAGGGAAATGATAAAGGACCAGTTTGAGCTTACGCAGGCGCTGGTGCATGTAATGAGTAACCGGGTGCGCGAATTTACCGCCTTTCAGCAACAAAACGAGAAAATGATGGCGCTTGGTAAGCTGTCTGCAGGGCTGACACATGAACTCAATAACCCTGCATCGGCCATTGTGCGCGACTCTGTTTCGCTACGCGAGCACCTGCGCCTCGAGCCGGAAACATTCAAAAAGCTTACGGCTATTAAAATGGACAGGGACCAGGTTGATGCTGTTAACGATGCATTATTTCAAGTACTGGCGGAAACAGACCGGCCGCGGTTAACGCTGAAAGAGAAAACCAAACGCGAAGAAGAAATTGCAGATTGGCTGGATGGGCTGGATATAGAAGACGCCTATGATATGGCCGAAACCCTGGTTGATTTTAATTTTAAGGTGGCCGACCTGGAAAACTTTAAAAAACATATCCCGGATGCTTTTTTGTCGCCTGTCTTTGGATGGATAAACACCCTGCTGGTTACCGAAAAAATGGTGGAGGATATCCAGGAATCAGCACGCCGCATTGCCGAGCTGGTAAAGTCTGTTAAAACATTTACCCACATGGACCGCGGGGCTGATAAACAATATGCAGATATCCACATCGGTATCCGCAATACCCTAACCATGCTTGGTTACCGTAAAAAGAAAGGCAATATTACCCTGGTTGAAGACTTCGATTTTACATTACCACCCGTAAAAGCACTTATTGGCGAGCTAAACCAGGTTTGGACCAACTTGCTTGACAATGCCTTTGATGCTATGGACCAAAACGGCAAAGGCACATTAACTATCAAAACCGAAAAAGACAAAGAATTTGTTCGCGTCAGCATCATTGATGATGGCCCGGGCATCCCCGAGGAAATACGTTCACGGGTGTTTGACCCGTTCTTTACGACAAAAGAGATCGGCAAAGGAACGGGCATGGGGCTTGAGGTGGTGCAGCGCATAGTTAACCAACACCGGGGTTCGATAACAGTAAAGTCTGAACCTGGGCATACCGAATTTATAGTTTGTTTCCCTATAAATGGGTGATTTTAATTTCAGATATCGGATTAACTCCGTTGAGGGCTGCGCCGTTTTCGATATCGGATTTATCGGGGAAAATATACGATTTCCGTCGTGGAGACGCGATACTTCGCGTCTCCAAAGGATAGGTATCTGCAAATCCAGGGGTTGTAATTCTGTGGGAACCCCGAATTTGCGTTGAATTGCACGGGCGGGAGACACAAATATTGCGTCTCTACAAACCTTTACCCTTTCTTAATAACGTAAAAGAATATCCTCGTTCTCGTCTCAAACCCAAGTGATTGGTAAAGATTTATTGCCCTTTCATTTTTCGCCAATACATGCAGAAATGGTATTTCGCCGGCTGCCTTTATGCGGTCCACCTGGTACATAATTAGCTGGGCAGCATAACCTTTACCAACATGGTCGGGATGGGTGCATACGGCACTTACTTCGGCATAGGGTTTGGGATTTAAACGCTGGCCGGCCATCGCCACCAGGTCTTCCCCCGCAAAAATCCCGCGGTAATGCCCGTACTCTATGGTTCTTGGGGCGAAGGGGCCGGGATTGGTCAGTTTGGTAAGGGCGAGCATAGCTGGTACATGCTCATCAGTCAAAGTAACAAATTCCTGTTTTTTTTCTACCTGCCGGGCCGGGGTTTCGCATACCATTTGCAGGCAATCCATGCGCTCAATCAGCCTCCATGATTCGGGGATGGTTATTTCAACCGGCGTAATTACACCGAAAAATGCCTGTGGCGGGGCCTCGTCATAAAGCGTCTGCAAGTTTTCTATTGTATTTTCGTTGAGTGCCGCAAATGGCGAAACGTCCGGCTGAAAATATTTTACATCACCGGTACCGACAGCGAATTGGGGATTTCCGGAGTGCAGCGCATTCCAGGCAGGATTATCAAGCAGATGTTTCATTGCAATGGCATAAATAAAGATGCTTTTTGAGCATCAAAGTATAACTGGCGGCCGCAAATCTATTAAATTACCAATTAGACAAAAGAATTCCAGTGGATTTTTGCGCATCATATTATTGTCATTTTAACCACCTTACGTTGTCACTAATGCCACTCACTCACCTGTCGTAATGAAAGTATGTTTGTAATGTTCAAACTGTTAACTTAAATTATATTAACATGAGTACGTTAGACAAACAATTTACAGCAACCCTGTTAAAAAGCCCCAACAAAGGCGGCTGGACCTATGTAATATGGCCTGAATCAGTTTCGTTTTTTAAAACCCGCGGGCTGGTAAAAGTACGCGGCACGGTTGACGGTCATCCCTTCCGGAGTTCGTTTATGGCCTTAGGCGATGGTACCCACAAACTGCCGGTAAAAGCAGAAATGCAAAAACTCATCAATAAAAAAGAAGGCGACAGTGTTACCGTTGTTTTAGAAGAAAGAATATGAATTGATGTGCGGATGCGTGGATATGCGATGAGGAAATGATTTGAAGAGGTGTTGATTTGAAGATTTGAAAATGAAATCAGTGGTTATTATTTGTCTTAGTCCTAAAATCCTACCAATCCAAAAAATCTTAGTCAAGAAAGGCGTTCCGTATCTCACCCCGGAACGCCATGTAATGTAAAAATCAGTCCCGGTATAACCCGGAACAATCAACTAAATCCAGGCCGGGTATCTCACCTCCCGCACCTTTTCTCATGATTATTTAAAATCATTAAGCTCTTTAATAACTGAATACCTGTATGACGCACAGTTATACGGTATCGTTACAATAATTTTTTGTAAAATCCTTGTAAACAACTGATAGAGCTATATTGAACGCATTTTCAATATAGCCCTATCAGCAAAAATTATAATCCGCCGCCGCCCGGAGGACCGCCAAAACCACCACCACCCGGAGGAGGGCCCATTCGCGGACCGCCGGGGCCACCTGGCCCCATGTTCGGCGCTTTGCCCGCCATTTTGGTAAAGCGATAAGTAAATGTTAACAGGTAGTACCTGCCAAGCTTATTAGCGTTGGTTTGTGTTACAAAGTTTCCGTTTTGTGTGCTGGTGTAGCCTGTGTTCTCATTAAACACATCGTAAACCCCTGCACGTATGGCTGCCATGTTACCTTTCAGGAACCTGCGCTCAACATAGGTGTTAAATATGTTGGGATTGGTGGAGCCTTTATAACCATAATACAGCATCTTGGTATAGTCATAGCTAAGCGTCCAGTTTTTCCAAAAGTAGTTTTTACCGTTAAGGCCCAATTGCCAGGTGCGGAAATTGTCGTTAATACCCGGCTGGTCTATCGAGTTTTTTGATGAGTTGATGGTATAAGTGGTATTGGCTTCAGCATCAATAATATCTGTGATATCAACCCGGAAACGTACTGCCGGCGCTATTACCCAGGTTTTTGCATTATTTTTTTCAGTGGTCGGGTCAAACGTAGTGGCGTCGATATTGGTGATGTATGATGCATTGTTGATGTACGATACATTGCCCTGCAAAAACAGGTTATACTTTCGTTTTTGCCATGGCTTGTTGAATACAAAGAAACCTTGCAGGGCCGAATAACCGCTGGTATTCAGGTATTGCGTTTCAATGGTACCAGCCAGTTTGCTGTTAAGCGGGTAATTAACCGGGTATGTCACCGTATTTGATACAATTTTGTTGGAGGTTGCCGTGTACGATAAATTACTGAAGAAGATATTTCCTGTTTCGAAACTAAAGTTATTGTACCTGAAATCTATCCGGTTGTTATACTCGGGCTTCAGTTCCGGATTACCTGTTATAGGATATGATGCGCTGGAGAAATCAGTAACCGGCTGCAATTGCGAAAAACTTGGCTGGTTGCTGGATCCGCTATAGTTGGCGCTGAATGATTGCGACCGCGAGAAGTTATAAATAAAATGTGCATTTGGCGACACATTAAATGCCGTTGAATTGGTTGGCATCCCGGTAGTTACCGAGTAGCCTTTTAAAACAGAAGGCTGCGCGGTAATACCTAATACATAATTGTACTTCTTCTCTACAAAACGGTAGTTTAAACCAAAACGGTTGGTTATAAACGTAAAGTTGTAGTTATTGCTTAATAGGGGGTAATTATTTATTTGGGTGCTGTTGGTAACCAGCGTATCGGTTTGTTTATCGGCAGTGGTATAGCTGCGGCGAAAGTTGTAATTAACTTCCAGGTATGACCTTCTTGCCAGCGGCTCGATGTACGAAAGCGATGTACCGATAGTATCGGTATGGCTGTTGGTATTGATAAACTGGTCGAGCGGGGCATTTGCGGCGCCATCAATATAAGTATACACCGGGTTTTGATAAGCCCTGCTGGTTGAGCGGCCGGTACCTATGTTTATACTAAAATTACGGCCATGGCTGTTAAACCGGTGGTTATACAATGCATTAATGCCATAATTTGGTGCTGATGAATTGCTGAGTGATTTGAAGGTATAGTTTGATACCGTGGCCGACTGGTTAGTTAAAAGGTTTGAGCCCGTTTGATTGGTGTTAAGCCCGGTATAGGTATAAGTTGGGCTTACTTTTAAATAGTTAATGGTATCGGGTTTCCACTCCAGGTTAAAGTTTAAACGGTGAAATTTGGTTTCATCGTCCTTAACACTGCTTTGCGAGTTTGTACTGGGGTTAACCAGCGATATATTATTTTGAATAGTAGAGCTGATAGTATTTGTCGACTTATCCGAGAAACTGTAGCTACCATACACGGTGATCTTTTTACCCCAGCTATCGCGATAGTTAAAACCGATAGAACGGTTTATTGATATACCGGTTGGGTTATTATTACCTCCCGGGGGCCCTCCGCCACCGCCCTGCCTGCCGCCGGGGCCCCCGCCGTTAAACAGGTTGGTGTTGGTATTGTTAAGGTTACCCAATACGGCAATTTGCTGGGCATCGTTAAAGTTGAACAAATTTGCCTGTGCTATGTAACGGGCGCCGCCGCCGATACCGTCTTTGGTGGGTATCAGATCGTGGCCCGCGCCGGCACTTGCCTGGCCAAAGTAGCCATGGTTGCGGCTTGGTTTTATGTTGATGTTAAGAATGGTTTCGGGGTCGCCGGTTTTAATACCGGTCATGTTGGCCTGGTCGCCGTAGTCGTTTACCATTTGTACGTTCTGTACGGCATCGGCTGGCAGGTTTTGGGTAGCAGTTTTTAAGTCGCCGCCAAAAAAGTCTTTACCGTTTACCCGCACTTTGGTAACGCTCTTTCCGCGGAAGGTCATGTTGCCATCCTTATCCACATCGGCACCCGGAATCTTTTTAATCAGGTCCTCAACAGGTGCGCCGTCACGTACCTTATAGGCGGCTGCGTTAAATTCAACAGTGTCCTCTTTTATTTTAACAGGCACTACGTCGGTAATAGTAACCCCGGTCAGCATAGTTGTTGATGGCTTTAATATAATCGGCTTTAAAAACACCGGGTTGTTGGTGTTATCAAATGTAAGCCGTATTCGTTTTGGCTCGTAGCCTATAGATTGTATTACCAGGCTGATCTGCGTGGCCTTTACGCTGTTAAAAACAAAAGCACCTTTCGAGTCAGTGATTGTACTTACGCTGTCTTTCCCGGTTAACAATTTAATGCTCGAACCTGGCAGGGTAGCCTTGGTACTGTCTATTAGCGTTCCGTGTACATCGCGGCCCGTTTGTGCCAAGCTATTAACGCTTATTAAAAGCAGTGCGGCAATAAAAAAGTATATTGATTTCATATCTTGTTTTCGTTTTTAGATGCCGCAAATAAATAACAAACCTGTGGCACCAAAAAACAGGATAGACAGAGGCATAATAAGAGTAGACTAAACCCAATTTTTAACCCATAAAAGCTGAATATTTATAACTGTTTATAAAATCCGGTTTCTATCGGTGGTTTTTGGCCCGTTGTCGATAAGTTTTGGGCGCTCATAGATTTTCATTGGGTTTGTGCGTATTTGCTTTGTAATATTGTTGTTATAATTGATCGTTATAAGCGTTTGATTTTTAATAATTTAGAGGTAATGATACCAAAATCAAAAAATACTGTAATAACTGTTATCATCCATATTTTAATATGGGGTGTGTTCGGGCTCATTTACTTTTCGCCGCCGCTTAACTGGAACATCGCAATCCCTTACCAATTATGGATAAAACAAGTCATCATATTAGGCCTGCTGGTAATTGCTTTTTATGCTAACTCGTTAGTACTGGTGCCCAAATTTGTTTTAAAAAACCGGACCGGACTTTACTTTGTAATTATTACCAGCATTGTGGCTATCATTTTACTGCTGAATTTTTATGCTGATGAGTTGCTCAACATTCGCCAGTTAATGGAGGCTGCATTTCATAAAAAGGGACCGCAAAAGCACCGCGGCGGCCGCGACCACGGTTGGGACTTTGCCCTTTTAGCCATGAGCGCCCTGGTATTGGGTATAGGCACCAGCATAACCGTTATACAAAAATGGCAGAAGGACAGGCAACTACACCAGGAGAAGGAACAGGAAAGGGTAAGTTCAGAACTGTCGTTCCTTAAAGCGCAGATAAATCCGCATTTCTTTTTCAATACGCTTAATAACATTTATGCTTTAACGCATATTAATGCAGAAGTATCACGCAAGGCTATTCACCAGCTATCGCGCATGATGCGGTATGTATTGTATGATACGCAAAACAGCACAACATTACTTAGCCAGGAGATCGCGTTTATAAAAGACTATATCGACCTGATGAAATTGCGCCTAACCGATGTGGTTAAAATTGATTTCAGCACACCGGCTGCTTTGAAAGACATGGGCATTGCTCCTATGATATTTTTGCCATTTATTGAAAACGCATTTAAACATGGTGTAAGCGCTACCCAGCCAAGCTACATTAGTATAACTGTTAATCAGAAGGACACTACTATTGAATTAAATGTGGTTAACACTATAATTAAGGAACAAAACAATAACTTAGAGGAGGGCAGCGGTATTGGGCTCAATAACACCCGGCGCCGGCTTGATTTATTGTATCCCGGAAAATATACTTTGCTGATAAACGAAAGCACTACCGAAAACGCATATTTAGTTAACCTGACACTTAACCTGGCATGACAATTAATTGTATAGCTGTTGACGACGAGCCTTTAGCGCTTGGCCTGGTATGCTCGTTTATTGAGCAAACCCCGTTTTTAAATTTGGTTGGCCGCTACTCAAGCGCAGTTGAAGCGTTGCGGGCCATACACTCGCAAAAGATAGACGTGCTGTTTTTAGATATTCAAATGCCCGATTTGAATGGCATTGAACTGGCCCGCGTGCTCGATAACAGCAAAACAAATAAGCCCCGCATTATTTTCACCACCGCCTACAATCAATTCGCTCTTGAGGGTTACCGTGTTGATGCGCTTGATTACCTGCTGAAGCCATTTAATTATGAGGAGTTTCTAAATGCCGCGCACAAAGCGTTGGCCTATGCCCAGCTCGTCGAGAAATCAAATGCTGCTCCCGCAGTCGCAGCAACCCCGGTTGCCGCAGTTGAAGAACGCATAGAGGATGAATATCTATTTTTAAAGGTTGAATACCAGCTTGTCCGCCTGGCACTTAGCGATATACTTTATATTGAGGGGTTAAAAGACTACGTAAAAGTATGGCTGCAAAGCGCCGAAAAGCCCGTGCTGTCATTAACCAGTTTGAAATCACTGGAAGAAAAGCTACCGGCAAAGCGGTTTATGCGGGTACACCGCTCGTTCATTGTCTCTTTGGATAAGATAAATTCCATTACCCGCAATGCCCTGCAAATAGGCAAAACAAACATCACGGTTGGCGACCAGTATAAAGAGTCGTTTAGTAAGTTTTTAAGTAAGTGGGTGTAAGGTGGTTGGAAAAGTTGGAGTTGTTGTAAGAGGTGTAGAGGTGAAATTTGGGCAAGGTTGTAGAGACGCGATTCCTCGCGTCTCACGCCGACAGGTTGCCTCTTTGATGGAAGACTTTCAACCAGTTCTTAAATTGCATGATTTTAGACGCGAAGCATCGCGTCTCTCCAAAAACACCATTAATTACCCTTTTTTTGTAACAGATTTGCCCTTCGTGCGTCATACCAATTCATGCTGTCATTTAAACAAAAGGGCATTCTGTTTAATATAAAGCCCCTTGGATTGAAATAATTTTCTCTCCGCCCCAATAAAAATATGTTTGCGAATAATTTAAAGTTACTGTAATGATATTCGAACTGATAAAAAGATAAATGCATAGCATTTACCGGCGAAAAACCTAAGGTTTAAATAACGAATACAATAATGCTGCTATATTTGCGGGCTTTTTAACTCCCCTGTTTTTCTATCACGCTCATGAACACAACTAATAATATAATTTCTTTTTTTACTGGCCGTTCTTTTACCCGATTAATAAAACCTGCACTGGTAATTGCCGGCTTTTCACTGCTTTTAACGTCGTGTGGCGATAAGGGCAAACAAGCAAATGGTGCCGGTGGTCCACAGCAGGTGCAAAGTTTTAAAACAATTACTCTGCAACCGCGCTCGGCAACTTTAAATACCGACTACCCCGCCAGCATACAAGGCTTGCAAAATATCGAGATCCGGCCAAAGGTCGACGGCTTTGTGGAAGGCATTTATGTGGATGAAGGTTCCCTGGTAAAAAAAGGGCAACTGCTTTTCAAAATTAAAGCCCCGCAGTACGAACAGGACGTGCGTACCGCCGAAGCCGGCATACAAACTGCACAGGCCGACGTTAATACTGCCAATTTGCAGGTTAACAAAGTAAAGCCCCTGGTTGAAAAAGACATCATCAGCCATTATGAGTTGGAATCGGCACAAAATACTTTGCAAACCAAGCAGGCTGCATTGGCGCAGGCAAGGGCCGCGTTGGCCAATGCTAAAGTTAACCTGGGCTATACTACCATTACCAGCCCGGTTGATGGCGTTATAGGTTCGTTGCCATACAAACTGGGCAGCCTGGTAAGCAGCACCACCGCCGACCCGTTGACCACAGTTTACAATACGGCCACCATCTATGCCTATTTCGCCATGAACGAGAAAAACCTGCTCGATTTTAGCAGGGACAGTATCGGCAATACTTCCATCAAAACAAAATTAAATAACCTGCCAAAAGTTTCGCTTGTGCTTTCTGACGGTACAACTTATGACCACCAGGGCAAGGTTGAAACCGTGAACGGCCTTATTAATACAAATACCGGCTCGGCCAATTTCAGGGCAGCATTTGTAAACCCGAGAGGACTGTTGCGCAGCGGCGCCAGCGCTTCAGTGCGTGTACCTACTGCGGTAAAATCAGCTGTAATAGTGCCGCAGAATGTTACTTATGAGCTGCAGGACAAACGTTTTGTGTATGTAATAAACAGCCAAAACAAGGTTAAAAACGTAGCTATAACTGTTATGGACAATACACCCGGTCAGTTTTATGTAGTTACCGGCGGCATAAAAAGCGGCGACAAAATTATTGCCGAAAGCGTGAATAACCTGAAAGACGATACTGAAATAAAGCCCGTTGAAGTAAGCCCCGATGTGGTTTATAAAGATTTGAAATAACGTAGGGGCGTAATGCTTACGCCCTTTGGTACCCTGTAACATCAATGCATCCTGAGACACAAGTATTGTGTCTCTACATCATAATAACAATGTTAAAAAAATTCATAGAGCGGCCTGTACTTTCAACCGTAATTTCGGTATTGCTGGTTATTTTGGGACTGATTGGTTTAATAAACCTGCCCATTTCACAATACCCCGACATTGCCCCGCCAACGGTATTCGTATCAGCCAATTACAGCGGCGCCAATGCCGATGTGGTGCTTAAAAGCGTAATCGTTCCGTTAGAGGAGCAGATAAACGGCGTGGAGAACATGACCTACATGACCTCATCCGCAGGTAACGATGGTTCGGCGCAGATCACTATATTTTTTAAGGTAGGCACCAATCCCGATTTGGCTGCGGTAAACGTTCAAAACCGGGTTTCAAGAGCCGCCAGCCTATTACCGCAGGTAGTTACCGAAGCGGGCGTTACCGTTGCAAAAAGCCAGAACAGTAACCTGCTTATATTCTCATTATACAGCGAAAACAAGGATTACGACGACACGTTTTTACAGAACTATACCAAAATAAACCTGATACCAGCCATACAGCGTGTTAATGGGGTTGGTAACACGCAGGTATTTACGCAAAAAGATTACTCGATGCGTATCTGGTTGAAGCCGGATATGATGTCGAGATATGGCCTTGTTCCGGATGATATTACTGCGGCGTTAAACGACCAGAACATTGAAGCGGCGCCCGGTAAATTTGGCGAAAACAGTAACGAGTCGTTTCAATATGTTATCAGGTATACCGGCAGGCTTAAAACCACGCAGGAGTTTGGTAACATCATTATCAAATCAGACGGCAAAGGGCAGTTGCTCCATTTAAGTGATGTGGCCCGCGTTGAACTGGGTGCACTCGATTATTCTGTCGATTTAAAAACTAACGGATTAGCGTCAATCGGTGTGGGTATTACCCAGGCTTCAGGCTCAAACGCCCGCGACGTAATTAATCAAACCAAAAAAATCCTCGAAGATGCATCTGCATCATTCCCAAAAGGCATAAAAATTACTTACCTGGTTGATGCCAACGAATATTTGAATGCTTCTATCGAAAAGGTAATCAGCACACTTATCGAGGCATTTATCCTCGTGTTTATCGTGGTGTTTATCTTCCTGCAGGATTTCAGGTCTACACTTATCCCGGCTATTGCTGTTCCGGTGGCTATTGTGGGTACGTTCTTCTTTTTAAACCTTTTTGGTTTTACCATTAACCTGCTTACCCTGTTTGCGATGGTGCTTGCCATCGGTATAGTTGTGGATGATGCCATTGTGGTGGTTGAGGCGGTGCACGCCAAGCTGGATAAAGGCTATAAATCGGCCCGCAAGGCTTCGGTTGATGCCATGAGCGAGATATCCGGTGCGATAGTATCCATCACGCTGGTAATGTCGGCGGTGTTTTTACCGGTAACCTTTATTACGGGTTCGACCGGGGTATTTTATAAGCAGTTTGGTATTACGCTGGCTGTGGCTATTTTGCTATCGGCAGTAAATGCGTTAACACTTAGTCCGGCCCTGTGTGCCATCTTTTTGAAGCCCCATAACGAAGAACAAAAGAAAAAACGTTTTTTAAACTTCTTTTATTCCCGGTTCGACAAAGCTTTTGCAACTGTAACAAACCGGTACGAGCGCAGTGTTCGTTTCCTGGCGGCAAGAAAATGGATAGTGATAACCACCGTAGTTATTTTTATAGTGGGGCTTGCTATTTTAGTAAAAACCACCCCATCCAGCTTTGTGCCAAGCGAAGACCAGGGGACTATTTTCGCCAGTGTGAGCCTGCCCCCTGCAAGCGGCATGCAGCGTACGAGTGCAGTGACCAAACAACTCGACAGTATTGCGCACACCCTGCCATCGGTTCAAAATACGCTACAAATTGTAGGCTTTAACTTTTTGGCCGGCAGCGGCAGCGCATACGGCATGGTGATAGTGAAGCTAAAGACCTGGGAGAAACGCAAGAACGACAATATTCAAAGCGTTATTGGCCAGCTTTATTCAAAAATTGGAAATGTGCATGAAGCAACGGTATTTTTCTTTTCGCCGCCTACCATACAGGGCTTCGGCCAGGGCGGCGGCTTCGATTTCCAGTTGCAGGATAAAGGCGGGCATACACCTGCTGAGATATTCAAAGTAACTACCGATTTCCTGGCGGCGCTAAACAAACGTCCCGAGATACAGAATACCAATACGGCGTTTAATCCTAATTTCCCCCAATACCAGGTTGAGGTAAACGTGGCGAAATGTAAAGAGGCGGGTGTGCAGGTTACATCAGTAATTAACACATTGCAGGGTTATTACGGCGGTTTGTATGCCTCCAACTTTAACGAGTTTGGTAAACAATACCGGGTAATGGTGCAGGCCGACTACGCTTACCGCGCCAATGAAACCGGGCTGAGTAAAATTTTTGTACGCAACGGCAGTGGCACCATGGCGCCCATCACCGAGTTTATTAAACTGACTAAAGTATTCGGCCCGGAAGCAATAGAGCGGTTTAACCTGTTTACATCGGTATCAGTAACCGGTCAGCCTAAACCGGGGTTTAGTACGGGTGATGCTATTAATGCTATTAAAGCGGTGGCGCTTGAAAAACTGCCCGCCGGATACGGTTATGATTTTTCGGGCTTAACCCGCGAGGAATTATCAAGCGGCACACAATCCATCTATATTTTTATCCTGTGCCTTGTATTCGTTTACTTTTTGCTGAGCGCACAATATGAAAGCTATATCCTGCCATTTGCGGTATTGCTTTCATTGCCGATAGGTTTAACAGGTACATACCTTTTTGCAAGGATAGCAGGAATAAACAGCAACATCTATGTGCAGATATCGCTGATCATGCTTATCGGCCTGCTCGCCAAAAATGCCATCCTGATCGTGGAGTTTGCGCTTGAGCGCAGGCGTGCAGGTATGACGATTGTACAAGCGGCCATCGACGGCGCCGAGGCACGTTTAAGGCCGATTTTGATGACATCGTTTGCTTTCATCTTTGGTATTATGCCGCTGATGTTTTCAACCGGTGCCGGCGCATTGGGTAACCGTTCGATAGGTACCGGGGCTGTTGGCGGTATGTTTATAGGTACTTTCCTGGGGGTATTTGCAATCCCCGTATTA
>Ga0105239_10006721_pt1 | contig 13287 bp, 9 predicted proteins | sample KBSC44metaG_FD_92761 | JGI IMG/M metagenome (GOLD analysis project Ga0105239, IMG submission 92761) | Corn rhizosphere microbial communities from Kellogg Biological Station, Michigan, USA - KBS C4-4 metaG | ecosystem: Host-associated > Plants > Roots > Rhizosphere > Soil | place: Michigan, USA... | reverse complement strand
GTGCCTATCGCATGACTCCAGCCAAGCCTTCTACAATTTTCTTGCAGTTCCCCCAGGCCCCCAGCTACTCTCGCACAGATTTGGCCCTCTAAAAGGTGAAACTCTGGAATCTGGTCAGTACGGGGATTTCGACCAATCCGCTTGTGCCTCTCACCAGCTACAATGTGATAGGTCGAGCCTAGGCAGACAGCATCTGGCGGATCTGGATCACAAATCTCAGCCTTATCATTTTCTGTCATGTACGGAGTATGCAATCTCGACACAGATCCTGGAAAAGTCAATGGATCTCCTATGGACCTGTCCGAGTATGTGCGGCAGGTAATATTGATCGACCAGAGTCCGGCGGCTGAAGAATACCTACACGAGCGTATTGCATCTTGCTTCGTTGACGATCCCAATCAATGCCGCCTAACATTAGTCCAGTCCAAGTGTTCGGACATCAATGCTGAAGACCCCCCGAATAAGCCGAACTCAGAGACTGTCCTAAGCAATCCTTCAATTGAAGAATTGAAGAAGAATTTGAAGGTATTCATCCTCACGATTCTAAACATATTTGTTAACAGTAGGAGCAGCTATCCACGGTCTCCAGCCTATTCATGTATGCCTCAAACCTCGAAGACTTGACCACTGTTGGCAGTTGCTAAATGTGATAGATACATCACTTCGAGAAACTCGCTCAGTCGTCTGAATGTCACCTTTGGTCTCTTTACCGCCCTGGTATCTGAGATACAGTCATCTGCTCGGTTATACGATTTCGTGTGTTGCTTCGGCCTTAGGAATGGCGAGAATGAACTCAGTCCTCCCCGAATACATTTCCATTGGCTAGGACCCGATCTCAAATCCTCGTTTGGTAAGTATAATAGCTATCCTAGAAACAAGTCGGTAGTGCTTACCGCTTTAGAATGCATCTATATCGTGAAATTTGTGGAGCTTAACCATCGCCACGAGAGCAATCCCTGGTCGATCCGACAGGCACAGCTCTACCATCAATATCGAGAAGATTCGCAACAATCAATATGGCTTCTTATCTCAGCCTCACCCTCAATCCGCCGCCAGATCGGCCACTATTTAGCGGCGAATTGTATCAACAAAACCCAGGATCCTTTTACGATCCACCTCCTCGTCCTAAATGTCGTGGTTGGGACATGGAGAAGATATCTCATCTATATCGCCGAAGAAGTGCGACAACAGGTGCAGCTACCCTGGGTACATAAGCCCTTTATTATCTAACATAACAACTCTAGGGCGATCGTGCAATTGCAACTGATTTCGAAGGTGACGGCGCCCAGTTTGCTCGGCTCGAGGAAGGACAATATCTCAAGCAGCTTGAAGATATGATCACGGACCTTTTAAGCGCGTTGAACTCGACCCTAGATACATGCAATACCCTTATCAGGCATCATATTAGCTTAAGAAGCTGTTTTAAACTGAAGCGCCCCTCCAATTTGAATACCAGTGACGAATATCTTGAAGTTATTACTGAGGGTCTGCGAGAAAAGGCGAATGATCTAAAGCACCACCGGCTTCAGGCTGACTCACTGAGGACCAAAATTCGGAGTGCCTCCGCTTTGGTAATTGCCACGGTGGCACTACAAGATAAATATGTTTCAATAGGCTGACTATTTTGTTTAGGTGGCTAATATCTTGGACTTGGATAATGGAAACGCTTTGAAGGAGCTCGCTATTGAATCAAAGGCAGAGAATGCAATAATGCATAGCCTGACAGAGAAAGCAACCCGTGACGCAGCCGCAGTCAAAGTTCTAACCATAGTGACTTTGGTATACTTACCAACAACGGCCGTTCTGGTAAGTTCTTCCCAGACCCACGAAGTAATTCCTGCCCGGAATCGAGAAGAGTTTCTTACGTTAGTTGTGAACTTCTAGAACTTCTTTTCAACATCCTTTGTCAATTTCTCGTCGAAGGGCAGTGGTTCGTCGGAAATAGTCTTTACCAATGACTGGTGGATCGGCATTGTTATTTCTCTCCCGCTGACATGTGTGACTTTGTACATCTGGTGGTTTTATGTGCAGAAACAAGTCAACGGAGAGTATCCGAGGTGGTGGGTAAGGCTAGGCGAAGGCGTTGGAAGGCTGCGTGGACGTCCTCGTTCTGGTTTGGAGACTGATTCTACGTTTGATCGAGAACTCGAGGCAAGATAATTGGTCTCTGGGTTTCGGTTTCCTGTATCTGCATCTTTGGTTGAACTTCGACGTTGGACAAGGCTGTGAATTGGGTGGGCGGTGGCCCGGACCAGAATAATCGAATGAGGAAGGCTCAGCTGCAGCCGAGCCCCGTTGGCCCCTCGGCCCCCCTCAGGCTGGGAAGGTGCGACCCTCATTGCGCCTCGGCTGGCGCCATCAGAGGCTAAGCACCTTTGCGCAAGTCAAATCACCCACCCATGACCTCTCGCAGTTCATCTTCACACCGGATCGATCATGCAACACTTTGCATTTGGTAGACCCCCTCCATCAACTCCTGCAGAAGACGCCTTTCTTCTCCACTGATGACGCCCATGATCTCATGCCTGCAGGTGATCCACCTGCACTGGTGGTTTCTCCAAAAGGTTGTTTAGCACTTCCTTGCGCGGGTTTGGGCATAGCCTTACGCCACAAACCTCACCTAATCATTGCCTATTGGTGTCTTCATGATGATGCAGACGTCCTGTCAGTCCAGCTTGCAGATCGCAGAACTGCGTGGTACATTTCTCCCATTTAGTGTGGTAGCCGCATTCTACTCCAGCAGAACTCAGAAGATGGTCTTATCTATAGCCTCATTCCCTGTTTGCCTCTCTTGTCATGGCCAGTCCAGTGTGAGGCAACATGCCAGTCTTTGGGTTCAGAAAATGGGTGGCCAGGCTGATGCGGAAACTTGGGTTCGTGCCATTGGTAAACAGTAGGAGGACCACTGACATTCGCAGAAATGAGTAAGATGTGTTGACCAGTCACCATAGGATCGCAAGGCCATCGATGTGATGAAGCCATCGACAAATCGACATCACCACAGAAACGTCCTTTCAACCACTCGGAGAATCACCACGACGAAGTTCTTAGAGATGCTGCACCACAAGTTTCCACACCCCTCGAGAGGCCTCCAGGCACCGAAGAGGCCACAGTGGAGGGCCAGAGTCTTCCAGGTCCCAATGCTATCAGTGCCTTGAAATATGCCGCTGTTGCTCCTGTGTCTCATGCCGATAAAGAAGTGAATAGTGAGCAATGCACGCCCCGATGGAAATCGCAATCCGTTCCAACTGTACCTTCCTCCCGTGTGGTCGAAAATGAGACTCTTACAGACACACATGACCAACCTCTGAGACTGAAAGTCTTGAAAAATAAGATAAAAGCCTTCGATGACGAGACAGTCTCAATTTCATCCAATACAACTAGTACCTCCCGTGGGAGCGAAGAAAGAACGAAGCTCTTTGAACGGTTTTCCATCGAAGGTACTAAGCTGGCAACTGAGCTCTCTGTCGGGCCGGAGATGACACTCGGGGCTACGGAATCCAGTGAGATCGCAGGGCCCTCACCTGAATCTACTGAAGTTACGCCCCAAATTTTAGTCCGAGCAGCAACATCTCTGAGTGTTGCGGTGGAAACGACTTTATCTAATCACAACCAAGGTGCGATGCAACCGGTGAGGGAGTTTCTCGGGATCCCTCCCCGAGACAGTCGGTATCCCACACAGCAGGAACAAAAACGCAAGGCGACCCTATCTATCAGCAGCGACACAAAAACAGATGTGGTATTCCCATCGAAGATCCATGTGGATGTGCATCTTAGATTCAATGGAAAAAGCGGGGATTTTAGTCCCACACAATTTGAAGATTTTGAGTGGACGGTGCCCGCTAGGTACAATGAGCTCAACCCTAAAAGGACAATCGACAGGCATGTACAGGCCCATCCCAAGCTGAAGGGTCAAAAGATATACATCAGGCATGGTTCTTGCCAGGTAAAAGGGCCGTCTAATATGAAAAGTGCCGGCGAATTCTCCAAAGTTGACTACATGAAGGCCTTGAACCAATATGCGATTCGAGATATATGTGGATTCATATCCAAACATCCCTTTTATACTCCGCGCCTCGAGGTGCACTGGGACTTTGCTTCTGCGCAACTCAAACCGCTACCTCAACAGGATTTTGCAGAAACGATCCAAGTTGAGCTCCAGAAGAAAATGTGTAGAAACTTCAACGGCCAGGAGTATATCCCTAAGTGTGACCTCGAGGAGTTCTTGGACGTGAGTGTAGCACGCCTCCTCCTGGATCGGGATCCGTCTTTAAACATGAGTCAGGAAGATAAAGACGAATTCCTGGAAAAGGTGCAGACACTGCCAGCAAGGAAACTTCTTGTGATATGTGTTTTCGTCGGGTTCAAATTGGACAAGCTGAGGCACCTCATATATGATCATAACTTCAGCGACCGCGATCTCCCCAAAGGTAGCACAAAGGGCTCTGGTGCAGAGATCTCCAACGGGAACACAAAGTGCTTGGATGCAGATTGCACCTTCAAATACGCACGGCTCTGGAACCAGATGAATGCCTTCTTCCCCAAAGACATCAAAAAGGGTCAGAAACGGCGCTCGCTTCCAACAGATAGGGTCGTGCCTGTGCAATACCCAGACTCGCAACAGCGTGAACTTGGCCAGGGTGCTTTTGGAGTCGTCACAGAGGTTATTATTGATCGATCTCATCATTCATTGTCTGGGGTAAGCAATGAGCCTATCTATGCGTGTATGGTAGTTAACAACACTTATAGGACCCTGACTGCTTTTTCGCGTTGAAAAAATTTGCTGGAAATGCGCTAGCCATAAAGGCTTTCGAGCGTGAGGTGTCGATGCTGGAGGTTCTCGACGAGCATAGCCACAACAACATTGCTTGTCATATTACGGCATGGTCACAAGCAGGTCAGCATTTCATACTGTATCCGAAAGCAGCACACAACCTTAGATCATACATGCTCGAGGTAGAGCCCCCACCGTTGGAGGAACAGGTCATGCGGTGGTTTTTCAAACAACTCAAGGGGCTTGCTGGTGCTATCGCCCACGTCCACTCATTAAGGAAGAAAATAAGGAAGAAAACACCAGAGAGCAGTACTGACAGTGAAGCTGAGGAGGCCATCGAGGGTGTTCATCACGATATCAAACCGGAGAATATCCTTGTTTTTGAAAAGGTGCCGAACACAGACTCGATTTTCAAAATTGCCGACTTTGGTGCAGGTCATTTTCACCTGGGCCTCAAAGATGCCAAAAAGAGTAAGCAATATTCCAAGACTGGAGGAACAGAAACATATTTCGCGCCAGATATGGAGATACACGGAAATGTATCTCGGTCATTTGATATGTGGGCCTTGGGATGTGTCTTCCTGGAACTACACCTATGGCTGTTCAGATTTCACTGGGAGGATGGTGCTGGATTCTCGACAAGACGGGCCGAGGTCTCAGGCGCTGACCCCCGAAATAGCGACGACCGATTCTGGGTAAAGACCGACAACGGTTATGTATTGAAGCCTGCAGTGGAGAAGGTAATTCAAGACCTCGAGTCAAAGTGCAGCGAGATGCAGGCGTTCAACGACCTCCTTGAGAACATACGCCGACTCTTGGAGCCCGATCGACATGAGCGCTGGAAGGCACCTAAGCTGATGAAATCAATGAAAGGTATCATTACGCAGCTCAATTCAGAACTCGAAGCGAACCCCAACGCTTATCTTGAGGCCTACCAGCGGAACACCGGGGGGGTTCGGCCAAAGAACGAGTTGCCTTACGAGAGAGACAAATCCCTTGAATCAAGCGTGGGATCGTCCAAATCCCCCAGCTTATCGGGTCGCTCTCGTAGAGGGACCCAGGAGAACGAAGCACGACCATCAGATGTGGCGGATTCTTTTACTTCATCTGTTGTGGTGGAAGCAGGGATGGCGGTCGATTCGACAGAAGACGCGGTGGCCGACAATCCAAGCGACACCGAGCTTGGCAGTCCTGATGAAGAGACTCACAATCCTATGATTAGCAGCATGTCTCCGAATGAGCTGCAGAGCTTGGAGACTCTGAGTTCAACTTTGAAGTCTCTCAAACCTCGGGTCAACTTCCAGGATGAAACGGAATGATCTTGCCAACCTTCTGACATGAAATATTTCAGCTAATTTAAGGAGGGAGTTCTGGCGTATAGTCGATTGCATTTTAGCCCTGCACGGGTCACTAATAGCGACGGTTGGGAAAGCCGTGGATAGGAGGGGCATATATTGGGCGCAGATGCTACTAGACAGCGGATGTCGTTTGCATGGATAGGGCATTGATTGTGCAGTTAAGTCCCTCCACCTAGAGTCCACCCTGCTGCATGGGGAGTTATGCTATGCGATGCATAATATTACTTGACAAATGCTGGCAAAGCCTCTCCTAGTCTCAACAGCTAAGGTTTAAGAAGTCTGATGCGAAAGTTTAGCGAGGGCCTTTATAAAACAAATGGGACGATATAGCAGGTGACGACGCATATAAAAGTACATGCCAGATAATCACAAGAGCGTCGTTTGGCCATCTTCCACAACCAAGACGATCAACGAGCGATTGAGAAGACTTCAATGGCCCTTTACCGCGGCATAGACCCCCCTCTGACAGCAATGAGAAAGAAGGACTGAGGTAAATCTGTCGGCAGAGATAGATAGCAAACGCTGGAAGCCCAGAAACGAATAAGCAGGCCCAGCCCATTGTGAACCACACGTCACTGACTGGTTAAATCCTACTTAGGCCAAGGGCAACAAGCCCAGGGATTGAAGTCTGCGAGAGAGTGAGATCCTAGACAACCCAAGCATTTGCTCGAGGGAGATAAATTGAAGGCCAATTCAGTAACGACCCCGATCCGAGCGTCCAGAACCTTCACGGCTTGATGGGTGAGGCGAGTGATATGAAGCCGGCGAGTCTCGAGGGTTTTGAGACGATGCTGTACTCGGTGTTGATGTTACTGCTCGACAGCTGTTGCAGGTGTCGTGTTGGGAGTGTAGCTAGGATCGACGGTCAGGTTGAGAGATCAACATTTTGTGCCACGAGAGGCGTCTGTGCAGCAAATAAATAGCTGTTAGGGATATGTTTGGCATTTGCCAATCAGCAAGCTGGCGCATACTTTGGTGACACGTCTCGAGTAACTTTCTCAAGTGGTTACAGTATTTCACACGAAACACGAACACTACCCTCGATTCTCATTATCTCCGTCAATTGTTTCCCGAAAGTTGAAATCCATTCAGGCCTCAATAAGTCATACATCCTTGACTTTATTCTCTCAAAATGTCTGCAGACAGTGGGCACTAATGTCCTTCCTTTCGACAAGATGAACCAGGATTCTACCATTGAAGAGTCGATTAAACTCGACAATAACCAAATCCTCATCATGCTTCACTTTCACGGAAAGCTAGTGTCGATTAATCAGTCTTCAATACAAGAAACGAAAACCAAGGATCCACCCTGGGCTCATATATGGGAATCAAAACATTGGTTGAATTATCCAAGACTCAAGCCAGAAGAGATAAAGCTATCTCAAATTTCTCAAGCTTGGCCAGATATCAATCTCGTAATATTCAACAATGGGATTTGCTGGTTTAAAACCTGTTCGGTCTGGAGTTAGCGAGCTTCCCTATATCAGGGAAATCGATATGCTATTCAAACCATCTCAGGACGATTGCAGTCAAGGATTACTACGCTTTCCAAAATTAAAAGCAATGTGCTTGACAGCGAACATGGTCATAAAGGAATTATTAATGGGCTCATTTTATCTGCTATTTATCCTAATCATGGAACTTTAGCAGATCGAGTTGATGACTTTCATGAACAACCGCTCACAATTACCTTGCGCACGCGATGGTATAATGACATCAAGAACATGATTCAGATCTTACATGAAAAGCACTTTATCTGGGGAGACGTTTCACCAAATAATGTGCTTCTTGATGAGAACGAAAACATTTGGATTGTTGATTTTGGCGGGGGGTGCACTGAGGGTTGGGTTGAACCGAAGAATAAGGAGACCCAGAAGGGGGATCTGGAAGGGTTCAAGAAGATGAAGGAATACCTATTGGATATGGACTAAAAGGAAAAGTCAAGGAAGAATTTGGTCAGAGAGAGAACTGAGAGCCAGTATGGATCTTGAGTTGCTCCCCGCCGTACTGTGGAAGATCTGCGCACCTTGGTGAACCTTGAGCACTACTAATTGAGAATTGGTGATGCAGGGCTGGTGCGGTTGACAACATGAGCCATTATGTCTACAATCTTCATGGTCGCAATATATGTATCTCGTCTCGGTCGGTTCGTGGGATCAGGCGCCAGTCAAGGAAAGCTGAGGGGGCCAGACGTTGATAAGTTTAACTGAGGGCTTGGTCGTGCGGGTCCCTCCAGGAGGGGCGATCCTCAGCTGTTCAGCCATTGCGCACGGCCCTCCTACGCAAAGACAGCCAGCGACAGCTGTCGCAAATTAATTTCCTCGAGGGCTTAGCGAGGACAGATGCTTCCTTGCAGATGACGAGACGGTGATGGATCTCAGGGAGCTTGATAGCTGGCATGTGCTTAACCATGAGGCTAGGGAGAGCATAGCGTGGGGACCTCTACTCGGCAATTTGGATGAATCAGGTCAAGCTGCTGGAGCGTTGGGAACCTCTGTATCTGTTGCAATTGGGGATCACCAGGGGTCAACCTAGTTGAAGATTAGGTCACCACGTTCGAGGGTCAGCCCCTAAGCCGAGCCTAAATTGTTTCTTCGATGATGTGCGTTTCAGCTCCATCTTGCAATCTTGGCATCTGGCCATCGCATTCCTTAACTGGGGGAGGGCCGAGGGGTGGTGATTAGTTAAGATGACGCCCAGCAAAGCGCCCCTCCAGGCTTCAGCAACGCCTGAGACGCGGTGGTCCGTGGTTAGCTCCCTGATAAGCAGAGAAGACATGCCCTGAAGGGTCGAGGGGCATCCAGATTTACATACCCATTTGGTCCCCTCTTGGTGCCCAGTGCTTATCGATTATCCACTCCCTAGGCCTCCACCTGCACGTCCCCCCCTGCCATGATCCACTCCAGCTTCTCGTCTTCCCTTTTTTATCCCTTGCCCTGGAGATCGCGCGTCGCCACCATATCATTCATTCATTTCTCCTAAACTTCAACTATTAGTCCATCCGTCTATCACTCCCTGTCCCTTGACCTCGACCACGCTCTTCTTGGGCTTGTTGTATCCGCACTCATGTCGTCCAACATATAATCTCTTCCTGTCGAGCCTCCGCCGCATCGAGTCCTCAACAGTGCCAGTGCCGACTGTTGCTCCTCGCCCATGGCTTTTGCTCTCCCTCGAGGCCTCGGCCCCGTGCGGCTAACCATTATCTTTCTCATCCTCTTGTCGATCCTTGTATTTCGCTCATACTACCTCCCCGTTCCTGGTCAGCCTCAGGCAGCTTCAGCTGACTCCAAAAACTGGCTATCAGGATTCCAGTCTGGCTATGTTGACGATGTGAGCGACGTGGACCCCGACCGCTTTTCCTCCGTCGACGATGGCGACAATTCAACCCTATCCGACAGCTCAGATGCTTCTGACAACTCCGACAAGTCCGACTCCTCGGGTGCCGCACATCTCTTGGACCTTGCTGAGGAGGAGTACAATGAAAAGACCTACAAACCGACTTCCTGGCTTCCCTCCGAGCCCGACAGTTCGATCTCGTATGTCGATGCATCTAACATTCCTGCATGCCGACAACTACCGGGAGCAGACAAGGTCGTGGTGATCGTCAAGACCGGGGCCACCGAAGCATTTGCCCGCCTTCCTCAACAGCTTTTGACCCTGGCAGAATGTGTCCCCATGTTCATGGTCTTCTCTGATATGGAACAGGACATGGGAGATTTCCACATCTACGACGCCCTCGACGAGGTTGGAAAGGAATACAAGGAGAACCACGAAGACTTCAAATTCTATAACCAAGTTCACACTGCACATGCTGCCCATGGAGATGTGAGTGTGCTTGGCTCCGAAAAGGGCTGGAATCTGGACAAGTGGAAGAACATCCCAATGCTGCACAAGGCATATACCGTCTATCCTGACGCCGATTGGTACATGACCATTGACGCGGATACTTATCTTGGTTGGACTAACCTACTGCTTCTCCTCAATAAAATGGATCCAGAAGAGCCTCTGTACGCCGGCTGCGTCTACTGGCACGGACCAACTGCATTTGCACAGGGTGGTACTGGCTATCTGCTCTCCAAAGCCTCCGTCAAGAAATTTGAGGACATTCGGACCCCAGAAAAAATTGCAGATTGGGAAAAGGAAACCTCTACCATTTGCTGTGGCGACGTCATGCTTGGGGTCGCTATGGGACATGCTGGGGTCAGTGTAAGCGGTGCTTGGCCGATGTTCCAAGTCGACCCACCCTCTGGCCTAACCTGGTCCGATTCATACTGGTGTAAACCAGCAATCACTTGGCATCATTCCCCTACCTTCGAAGTTGAAGCTTTGTGGGATTTTGAGAAAGAGTGGTTGAACAAGACCTGGGATGACGAAGATCCCGGAGCTGTTCCCTATCTCTTTCGAGACGCCTTTGAATATTTTGTTGAACCCATTCTAACAGAGGAGAAGGCGGATTGGGACAATCTCTCTGGTGACATGACCTACACAAAACCAAAGGAAGACCATGTCAAGGAGGATAATGACTGGGATTGGAAAAACGATGAGGAGAAGCAAAAAATGTGGGACGATTTATCAGAACTTCAGAAAAAATCTGCCGAGTCGGTGAAAGACTGTATAGAAGCCTGCAAGGACAACACCGAGTGTGTCCAATGGACCTGGCATCCTGAAACCTGCAAGCTGCAAAAGTCCATCAAGCTCGGCCGCACAGCGGACCCGAAAAAAGAGACCACTTCTGGATGGATGCTAGAACGCGTCAAGGCCTTCAAGGAGTCCCGGGGTGATTGTGAGGATGCAACATGGTCTGTGGATGGCCGTTGATTTGATGGATGGGATGTCATACATACAAAACAGCTGATGACGTTAACGACGTTACGACATGTGTGAGATATATCACCTGCAACACCCCTAGCCCGCTTCAAGCACTACTCTTAATGACGTGTTGCTGAATGGAAGGACGCAGGTTGTCTTATTATAGACCAATATTTTTTCTCTTTGGCACTCCTTTCGCAGGGAATCTCGCATTGATGCCTAACTAGGCAGATCTGCTGTGGCCGAGCATGGCCGCGAGAACTGCCATTTTGAAGGTGTGGTGAGTGGCTGAGCGGATGGAGAACTGGACGACTCGCGCTACAAGCGCCCTCACCACACGCCTGATTGATGTAATGTTGGGAAATTTCCATGCAAACTGAGTGTTGATATCTACCAACCTCGATTTCAGGAACCCATGACTTCATTATTATTCTTGGGAGTTCGAGACCGAATATGCAATCACTGGAAATCGGAGGCGGGTGCGACTTCGAATACACCCTGGGATTTTGATTGGGAGATATTTCGCAGCTGTATTTTTATACCGGTGTTTTGGTTATGGCTGGCCCAAGTGAGCGCCGAGTTGTTTAGAATTATGCGTATGAAAATTGTTTTACGACGTGCATCTACACATATCTACGTTCAGTCTTGGATTCAATTCCTACCCAACAACAGCTTGAATTGTGGCGCGCATTCACTCACTGATGGGAACATCCCGACGATCCTAGCATCTAGGCACCTATGAGTCTCTGTGGAAATGAAGCTGTTCTAGTGGTGCATCACATCTTGATTCTTGAGACGCCATCGGAGGATACTTGTATGGTAATCGAAAAAGTGAGCTGGTTGTAACTTGTTTATATTTTGCTGTCGCGTCTGCCTGCCCGACGCGCCTACCTGAGAGCCCAAACTCTCCGTCGACCACCATTTGGCATTTATGCACTAACTACGGCCCACCGCTGGCCCTCAGGGCTTTAAAAGCACCTCTCGTGAGAATTTCGTGCATGCACGTTCCCTCCCCTTTCAAAGCATAATTCAAGAAACATGTCTTCCGCTTCAACAAATGCGCAACTGAAGCAAATCAAAGTCTACGTGCGATGGCGGCCCCTGAGCGCCTCCGAGCTGGACATGCCCGAACTCGAGCGGAAAACGGTGGGGAATGACAACAATAAAGACGAGGGAGAGCCGTCCATGTCCATCTCGCTCACTGGACCTGCAGACGTGAAATCCCGTAAGGCGCGGTTCTGGAAGAGCGGTGCTGGCTCCTTCACGGGCGTTTTCGACGCGGGGGCGGGCAACCAGGATGTCTATCGAGACGTGGTGGCGCCCACGCTGCCGCTGGTGCTTGGTGGGAGGACCTGTAACTTCTTTGCGTACGGCCACTCGGGCAGTGGGAAAACCCATACGATCATCGGCTATGACTATGAGCACGACGAGGACCTCGGGTTGTTCCTTGGCGCAGCTCGGGAGCTGACGGTTGCAATTGAGAAGATGAATGCAGAGTTGTCCGAAGTTGATGGACAACAGGGCACCAAATTTGGTGTCGGACTACGGCTCTACGAACTACGACGGAAGAGCGCGTTCGACCTGCTCAACGCGCACAACGAGTGCTATATCCGTGAAGGGCCTGATGGGCAGACACACATCCGCGGCGAGACGGAGATGCTAGAGGACGGGAAAGTGCGAGTCCGGCCGATTGTGACGCGTGCCTGTTGGACTTTCGAAGAGGTCCGCCGGCGGCTTCTCGAGGGCCTACAACTGAGGAAAACCGGCGCGTCGACCGTCCACGATCAGAGCTCCCGTACGCATGCCGTGTTGGAGCTGGAGGTCGTGAACTCGATGCTGCTCAAGGCTCGCGATGCGGTCATTGAGCGGCAGTCGGAGCTGGTCCCCGTCGGCAAGCGCGCGACGGACATCTACCTGGAGGAAGTGTCGCGCAGCCTGATCAAGAACGAAGATGGCACGTACACGCAAAACCCCGACTGTCCGCCGAACCAAGCGCGGATCGACGCCGCCGAGGCGGAGAAGCAGCAATTCGAAGCCCGTGTCGCCGAAGCCGAAGCGGAAGTCAGGCGCGTCTTCGCGTCGAGCCCGCACCCCGGCCTCGGCGGCAAATTCGTCTTCGTCGACCTCGCGGGCTCCGAGTACTTCGACGCAGGGACAGGCACGTCGACGCTCGGCGCCAAACCCACTCCCCAGGAACGGCAGGAAGGGAGGCAGATCAACACGGACCTCTTTGGGCTGAAGGAGGTTCTGCGCGCCCGCGCCCTGGGCCTCCCGAGGATCCCGTTTCGCTCGGCGGCCCTGACGATGGCGCTGCGCGAGCACTTTCTCGGTGGTGGTGGTGGTGGT
>Ga0105239_10006716_pt1 | contig 13288 bp, 11 predicted proteins | sample KBSC44metaG_FD_92761 | JGI IMG/M metagenome (GOLD analysis project Ga0105239, IMG submission 92761) | Corn rhizosphere microbial communities from Kellogg Biological Station, Michigan, USA - KBS C4-4 metaG | ecosystem: Host-associated > Plants > Roots > Rhizosphere > Soil | place: Michigan, USA... | reverse complement strand
GTAAAGAGTAGTTTGCGCGGCGGCAAGATCATCGCTTTTCTTTCCGCCAAGGGCGGATTCGGCGCTACTACCATCGCATGCCATGTGGTTTCTGAAATGGCCCGCCAGAACACCGGCAAGATTCTGTTGGCGGATCTGGATTTGCAGTCCGGCATGGTGGGCTTCCTGATGAAGACCTCCTCCACATACTCACTCGCGGACGCCGTGAACAGCCTGCAGCGGCTGGATCCGAGCTATTGGCACGGGCTGATATCGAACGGCATCCCTAATCTGGAGATCATGAACGCACCCACGTCTCCGGCCGCCAAGCAGTTGCCGGCCGGCCATGTGAAGCAGGTGGTGGCGTTCGCGCGCACGCTCTATGACTGGACCCTGCTGGACCTGGGGCGCAATGTGAATCCAGCGACACTCTCCATCCTGGATATGGCGGATGAAACATATCTGGTGACCACGCCCGAGGTTCCGGCGCTGCATCAGGCCAAGCAGGTGGTGCAGGTGCTGCTGGATGCCGGGTATTCGCGGTCTCATTTACGGCTGGTGCTAAACCGCACCACCAAGCGGGTCGATGTGACTTTCGATGAACTCGAAACCATGCTGGGAGTGCCCGTCTTCGCAACCGTCGTCAACGATTTCGATTCTCTTTACGAAGCGTTCAGTGAAGGGCGGCTCGTGAATGATTCGAGTGACGCGAGCACGGATTTTGCGAGACTCGCGGGCAAGATCGCCGGTCTGCCGGAAACCAAGAAAAAGCGGTTTTCCCTGTTTGGATAAATGGCTGGGATGGATTTTCGTTGTTTGGATAGAGAGGATAAGCGGTAATGGGAGCTAACTCAAACGCCTTGGTGCACACTGAATCGGCCTGGGTGGACCGGCTGTTTTCGCAGTCGGAATTCAGTCCGCAGTATCAGGATTTGAAATTCATCCTGCACCGAAAGCTGCTTGACCGGATCAATCTGGAGATGCTCTCCAGCGTGGCCGTGGATCGGGTGCGTTCGGAAGTGCGCTCGGCAGTAGCCCGTCTGGTGGAAGACGAAAAGACGCCGCTCACCATGATGGAGAAGGACCGCATTATCGGCGAAGTCCTGGACGAGGTGTTCGGACTGGGTCCGCTTGAACCGCTGCTGGCTGACCCCACTATCTCCGACATCCTGGTGACTACTCCCAAGCTGGTGTATATCGAACGGGCCGGCAAGCTCTACAAAACTCCGGTTCAATTCAAAGACAATCAGCACCTGATGCGGATTATCGAAAAGATCGTGGCCCGCGTTGGCCGGCGCGTGGACGAGTCCTCGCCGCTGGTGGACGCGCGGCTGCCGGACGGATCGCGTGTCAACGCAGCCATTCCGCCGGTGGCGGTCGACGGCCCGCTGCTGTCTATCCGCCGCTTCGGGCGTGACCCGCTCAAAGCCGACGACTTAGTGCGAATCCTCACCATGACTGATGGAATGATGGAGCTGTGTAAGGCTTGCGTGAAGGCGCGGCTCAACATCCTGATTTCGGGTGGTACTGGCGCGGGCAAAACGACCTTATTGAACGTGATGTCCAGTTTCATCTCCGAAGACGAGCGCATCGTCACTATCGAAGACGCCGCCGAGCTTAAGCTACGGCAGGAACACGTGGCGCGCATGGAAACGCGTCCCCCCAACATTGAAGGCACCGGCGCCATCCGCATTCGCGAGTTGGTGATCAACGCTTTGCGTATGCGTCCCGACCGCATCATCGTCGGCGAAGTCCGCGGCGAAGAGGCCCTGGATATGTTGCAGGCCATGAATACCGGTCATGACGGGTCCTTAACCACGATTCACGCGAACTCTCCGCGCGACGCCTTTGGCCGTCTGGAGGTCATGGTGGGCATGGCGAACGCCAATATGGGAATGCGCGCGATCCGGCAGCAGGTCAGCTCCGCGATTGACCTGGTGGTTCAAATCGCGCGTATGAGCGATGGCGCGCGGCGCGTGGTGGCGCTCACCGAGTGCGTGGGAATGGAAGGCGATCTCATCACCATGCAGGATATTTTTGTGTTCGAGAGGACTGGATTGACCGAAAAAGGCCGGGTCACCGGACGCTTCCGCGCCACCGGAATCCGCCCGCGGTTTTACGAGCAATTGCGCGCATCCGGTGTGCAGATACCCGCCACGCTGTTCCAGACCGTGGTGGAGTTGGGAGTGCCGCATTCATGACACCCATCATCGGCATCGTAATTTTTCTGGTGCTGTTCGCCGTGTTGATGGTAGCGGTGGGACTGGGTTCGCGTTTCCTCGAACTGCGCGGCAAAAAGCAGATGGAAACCATTCTGAACCCCAGCACCGGCGAGACGCAAGAAGTCGAGACTTCCATCCTGGTGGCTCCCGCCAACCGCGATCCGCTGGACGCATTCCTCGAACGCTCGCAGCTCCAGGGCGGTATTCAGACCCTGCTGCAGCAAGCCGGCTTGCAATGGGCTCCCAGCCACCTGCTAGTGGCGATGGCGGTAGGGGCATTGGTGGGAGGGGTGCTCGGTCTGACGTTCCAGCCGCTGGGATTCGCGTACGCAAGTATGCTGGCGTTTGCCTTCGTGCTGGGTGGATTGCCGCTGTTCTACGTTCGCTTCAAACGCAGCTCCCGGCTGAAGCTAATGGAGGAACAACTTCCCGACGCTCTCGACTTTCTGGCGCGCTCCATGCGTGCCGGGCACGCTTTTTCGATCAGTCTGGAAATGATTGGCGCGGAAATGCCGGATCCCTTAGGTCAGGAGTTCCGAGCGCTGTTTGCTGAACACAATCTGGGCGCTCCGCTCGAGGTGGCCATGACCAATTTCGGCCGCCGAGTGCCCCTGCTGGACGTGCGCCTGTTCATTTCGTCGGTTGCCCTGCAGCGCCAGACCGGCGGCAATTTGAGCGAGGTCCTGACGCGCCTGGCCTTCCTGATTCGCGAGCGCTTCCGGCTGCGCGGCCAAGTCAAAGCGGCCAGCGCCCATGGACGCCTTACCAGCATGGTGCTGACCATCCTGCCGCTGGTCATGATATTCGCGCTGAATTTTGTGGCGCCGGATTATCTGTCCACGATGGCCAAGGATCCAGACGGCAAGTACATGATCGTAGCCGCCGTGGTGTTCCAGATACTGGGCTACCTCATCATGCGGAAGATCGTAAACATCAAGGTCTGAAGTTATGGAATCTATCCTTATTTCCATATTTGTTTTCGCCGGATTGCTGGCGTTTATTCTGTACCTGGGATATCGCTTCTACGCGCGCCCGGGCCGGGTATATGAGCAGCTCGGCGGTCCGGCATCTGTGGGACTGCCTCAGGTGGACCGCACCGAAGCCGGCGAGCTGAACGTAGTGGTGTCACTGGTCGAGCAATTGGGCCACGCGATCCCGATCGGCGAAGACGATGAGTCGGTCGTCCGCCATGACTTGATCGCCGCCGGATTCCGCACGGATAACGCGGTGTGGATTTACTTCGGGCTGCGCGCGCTCACTGTGATCGCGCTGCTGGGCCTGGCGATCATATTCCGCGATAGCGTCACCTCCAATCCGATCCTCAGCATCGTGTTCCCGATCGGCGCGGGGGTCGCCGGGTGGTTTGGACCGAGTTTCTTCCTGGATTACATGGTGAGCGCCCGCCAGCAACGCATCCGCGAAGGCCTGCCGGACACGCTGGATTTGATCGTGGTGTGCGTCGAAGCAGGACTGGCGCTGGATCAAGCCATGCAGCACGTGTCGCGGGAATTGATGGATGTGCATCCGGATATCAGCCGGGAAGTTGAAATGGTCAATCTGGAGATCCGTGGCGGCAAGCGGCGCGCAGAAGCCTTGCGCGGGCTGGCTGATCGCACTGGCGAACCGGAACTTAGCAAACTGGTGGCCGTGATGATTCAGACCGATCGCTTCGGCACCAGCATCGCGGATTCCTTGCGGACTCACTCCGACTTCATGCGCGTGCGGCGGCGGCAGGAAGCCGAAGAGCGCGCCGCAAAGGTGGGCGTGAAACTGGTTTTTCCCATCTTTTTCCTCATACTGCCTGCCATGCTCATTGTGGTGGCTGGTCCGGGTCTGCTACAAGTATTCAAGTACCTGTTCCCGCTCATGCGGAACTTCAGGCGGGGGGGTGCGTGAGCGAGGTGCCGTACCAACATGCTTAAGGAGAAACGCGCGTAAATGAGTAACAACACACTGCAGGCGATTTTATGGATCAGTGCGGCCCTGGTGCTGGTTCTGTACTTGATGCGGCGCAGCCGGCGTAAAAAACGCCGCTAGCGCCAGTGCTGAGCGGTCTCAGGCTGCTTCTTTAAAACCCCAGATCAATGCTGTATTCGGAGGATCTTCTGGGCCGTCAAAACGCCGATGGCGGTTGGAGTTACTTCCGTGGCGGCTCGTGGACGGAACCGACTTGTTATGCTCTCTTAGCCCTCGCGGCGAGCGGAACGGGCCACGCGGTGGAGGTGCGCCGCGGCTTGGACTGGTTGCGGCGCTGCCAGCGCGCGGATGGCGGTTTCGCGCCTCGCGAATCGGTGCAAGAGAGCACCTGGGTCACGGCGCTTACCTTATTGCTGCCCCCTGGAACCGAAGCCTTCGACCGCTCCCGGGCTGAGGCCTGGACGGTGGATCAGACCGGGCGCGAATCCGGATGGGCGTTTCGGCTTCGCCTATGGATGTTGGGTGCGGACTCGTCCGCCGATTCCCTGAGTTTTGACGGATGGCCGTGGTATCCCGGGGCGGCTGCCTGGGTCGGACCCACCGCGTTATCGGTTCTCGCACCGCAAAAGCTGGCTAAGCGCGGCGGGCCTGCAAATCCTTCGGCCCTGAAAAAGCGTATCGATCAAGGACTCGGTTATCTGCTGGCGCGGCGCTGCCGGGACGGCGGTTGGAATCACGGCTCCACCCGCTCGCTGGGCTACGATTCGGATTCGTACCCGGAGACCACTGGCCTGGCGCTGCTGGCGCTGCACGGCGTGAATAACCCAAAGGTGGCGCAGGGCCTGGCGCGGGGCGAACAGCATCTTGCCGTGTGCCAGTCCAGCGCAGGCGTGAGTTGGCTTCGCCTGGGCCTGGGAGCGCATGGCCGGGCTCCGCAGGCCGCGGCTGCCGTAAGGGCTCCGCACCAACCTGGGGACGGCTCGAACATTGCCGAAGCCGGCGCCAAGAATCCAGCCATGCACGGCGGCGTGATGGAGATTGCACTGGCCGCTCTCGCCGATGCCGCGCACGCCGGAAAGAATTCATTCCTCGACGTATGAATCCGAAAAAGCCACTCGACCCAACGCGCCGTGCCTGGACCAAAGCGGCGGGGATGGCCGCGGCCAGCGTCGCGGCTGCGGGGACGATCGAAAGCTGCGCGCGGCCGACGGTACGGCCACAGCCGTTCGCGCCGGTTTCGATTTATCGCGCCGCCGCTTATTCGGAAGAACTCTACACCTTGGTCCGGCGTATTATCGCCGAGCATGCTCTGGATGTGCGCGGCAAGCGCGTGGTGTTGAAGCCGAACCTGGTCGAGTTTGACGCTCATACGGTGATCAATACGAATCCGAAGCTGGTACACGCGGCCCTCGAAGCGTTTCGCGCTGCAGGCGCGGCAGAGGTTCGCATCGCCGAGGGGCCCGGCCATCGGCGCGTGACTTTGGACCTGGCGGATGCCGGCGGATACTTTGCCACCGTACCTGACTTCGAGTCGCTCTTTACCGACCTCAATCTGGACGAAACTACCAAGGTCGATCTAGTGCGTCCGGTATCGAAGCTTGAGTCGCTATATCTGCCCAACACCGTATTGGGATGCGATCTTCTGGTGTCGATGCCCAAGCTCAAAACGCATCATTGGGCGGGCGCCACCCTAAGCATGAAGAATCTGTTCGGGGTAGTGCCGGGCGGAGTGTATGGATGGCCCAAGAACGTGCTGCATTGGGCCGGCATTCACCAATGTATCGCCGACCTGCACACCCTATTTCCCAAGACGTTTGCGATCGTAGACGGAATCGTGGGGATGGAAGGGAACGGTCCCATTCAGGGCACGCCGCGCACCGCTGGCGTAGTGGTGGCGGGCGCGAGTTCCGTGGCTGTGGACGCCACCTGCTGCCGTATCATGGGCCTGGACCCGGCGCGCATCGGATACTTGCAGCTCGCGGCTGGCGTGCAGAACTTAGGCCAGGAATTGATTCCGCAACACGGAGAGCGGATCGAAAGCGTCGCTGCCAGCTTTGCGGTTTTGCCGGAATTAGCGGGACTGCGCTTGTCGCGCTAGTGCCGGCGGCGCTGCAGTCGTGCGGATGTTCCTGACGGCGTCTCGCGCTCCGCGTGTGGTCGCAGGAACCGTTCGGAGGAACCTATGTCGAGGGAAGCTTATCCCGAGCCCCCGCCCCGTGCAAAGCCGGGCGCGCAGGCCCACGCGTTGTCTCCAGCCACGAATCTGATTCTGATCGCCGTGGTGGCGCTGCTGCTGCTGGTTCCCTGCTTCTGGCAGCCCCACATCATGGCCGGCGATCTGCCGAGCCATCTTTATAATGCGTGGCTGGCGGGGCAAATCGAGCGAGGCAATTTCCCAGCGCAGTTAAGCCTGGCGCATCCCATCACCAATGTTCTGGCTGACTGGGTTTCCAAAGGACTGTTGTATAGCCTGGGGCCCTCCGCTTCCGAGCGCATCGTGGCCGGAGCCGCGGTCGAGATTTTCTTCTGGGGAGCATTCTGTTTTGTGGCCGCCGCGGCGGGTCAGCGCTGCTGGATTATCGCGCCGAGCCTGGCGATGATTGCCTACGGACTTGTCTTCCATATCGGTTTCCTGAACTTCTATCTCTCCACTGGCCTGAGCCTCTGGATGATGGCTTTGCTGTGGCATCCTCGCTTTCCCCGGTGCTGGCTCGCGGTTCCACTGGCCGCGCTGGCTTTGCTGGCGCACGCCGTTCCACTGGCATGGGCGCTCGCGGCGCTGCTCTACGTGCACGCGCTGCGCATGGTTCCGAAACCGCAAAGGATACTGGTCTTCTCGGCAACAGCCGGCCTTTTGGTCCTGGCGCAGTACGCTCTGCTCGCGAGTTTCCCGGCGAATCGATGGTCTCTGGGCGAACTGGTGTCGCTAGAGGCGGCGTTGGGACTCACCGGCACCGGGCAATTTTGGCTGTACGGCCCCGAATACGCGATCGTGGTCTGCGGAGTTCTGATCGTCTGGGTCGTTTTATTTCTCCAGCGAGTGGGCCGGCGATCCTTCCTGGACGATCCGGTCATTCACGTTTGGGGATTGAGTGTTCTGGGCTACGCTTTGATGCCGAGAGCCATTGTATTGCCGCAGTACCATTCGCCGCTTGGGTTCATGCAGTATCGCATGTCGCTCTTCATCGCAATTTTGCTGTGCGCGGTGCTGTCCGGCGGAGCGCACGGGCGCAGATTGACCCGTGTTTCCGGCTTGCTGGCCAGCCTGTTCTTTACATTGATGTACCTGGACGCCAGATCGCTGAACCGGGTGGAGGCCGACCTCGCAGGCTTGTTCTCCACTCTGCCGCCGGATTCACGGGTGGCTGCCGCGCTGCGGGATTCCGCAAGCTGGCGGCTGAATGGACTGGAGCATGTCCCGGCGCTCGCCTGCCTCGAACGCTGCTTGGATTATGGGAACTATGAGCCGGCGAGCGGGCAATTCCGAGTCCGCGTGTCCGGCCCCAACGGCGTGGTGGCAAGCGATATAGACACGGCAGGCGGAATCACAACCGGCGAACACATCGTTACTCCGGCGGAGGCGCCGCTTTACACCGTTTGCGCACCCAAGCCAGGAAACGCGCAAGCGGACGCGGGGAGTGGAGCCGGAGGTGGCGCCCGGTTTGAATTGCGAAAACTGGGCGCCGGCGACACCACTTGCCAGGTTCGGCTAGCTGCCACCACGAGTTTCTAGACCCCGTATTTCGGCGTACCCGACGGCGCCCAGCAAGAATAGGTACAGCGCTGCAACCACGGCGCCTTCGCGAATCAAAATGAACAGGTATGCGAACGGCAACAGCAGCACGAGGGCGCAACTGCGGACCAGCGGGCTGCCCAAGGTTTCAAACAGGGTAACCAGTGAGCCGGCCAAAATCGCGCAGTCTTGCAGATAGGCATGCCGGGTCAACAGGATGCTTCCAAGCAGAGTCGCCGCCAGCGCCACATCGAAACGCGCCCGGCGTACGATGCACCAGACCAACACCATCACCGTCAAAGAGAGAAACACCTCGACGAATCCGCTGCCTGGTATATGCGCAACCAGGCTATGCAGATTCGGCATGAGGGGTGAATTTGGGTCTACCGCCGGATCCAGAATCAAAGCCATGTACTGCCGAATCCAGCCTGGTCCGGCGGCAAGGAATGAGAGCGCCAACAACAGGATGGTTCCAAGGGAGAAACCTGCCGCAAGACGCCATTCCCGTTTTCCCAGGAACAATAAGGGAAGCAGCACAAAGAGATTGAATTTTATCGCGCAAAGCGACAAGATGAACCCGCCGAGCAAGCGATTCCCGGCGTAATGACTCCGCAGGGTCACGGCCAGAATCAGCAAAATAAAGCTGACGTCTTGCCCGATTGTAATGCTAAAAACCAGCGGGAGTGACCAGCAACCGGCAATCGCGAATTGCCTCCTCTGGACGCCAGGATACAGGCTGACAAAGAATAGAGCTGCCAGCGTTGTGCCTGCGGTCCACAGCAAGAGCGCGAGCCGGTACGGCAACCGGGCCAGCGGTGAAAGAAGCGAATAGTAGAACGGCAAGCGAACCGGCGTCAGATGCAGGTTCGAATACCCGAAGGCTTCCCGCTGCGCCTCCACGATGCGGCTCTGACGGTACGAGCTCCCGCTGCCGGCTAATTTCCCGCCAATATAGAATTGTCGAAAATCATTGCGCCCTTCAAGCGCACGCTGGGACGCGCCAGGCCCGATAATCGCGCAATTGACCGCGAGACCGAGCAAGCACAACACCACCGCTAGAGGGCCCGAAACCGAACGGGTAGACCGAGCGGGAGCGGAAAAAGAGGGGAGATCAGCGCTCATGAAGTAGCCAAGACACAGTCGTCGGGGAGAATACCGGCGCCTCCAGACCCGCTCCATGCAGCATACACCAGACCGCTTCGAACTATCCGAATCTGATTCGCCGGGCCTCGCGGAAGGATTGACTTTCTGGTCATAGTTTTAACTCCACCAGTGAAATTTTCCAAAAACATCTCGAAACAAGCCTCCGGCATCGCCCGTTTTTGATATACTTTCTCATCGCGACGCTCCATCGTGGATAAGCGTAGATTTCGGACGGAAACCGTGAAGATTCAGGCCTGTGTGATCATTACCGGTCTCTTGATCACGTCCGCGCTCACGGCTTGGGTGAATCATCGCTATTACGGGTTGGGGTTCCAATCGGACGACTTCGTCGAGTACTATGCCGCCGGAAAATTAGCCGGCACAGGACATCTTTACGAGTACCCGGTCATCCATGATCTGGAAACTAAATATCATCCCGGAACTCTAACGCTGCCCTTTTTGCGATTACCATTAGAGGCCTGGATGATGAAGCCGTTGAGCTTCCTTTCGTTTACCGGGGCCCGTGTCTCATGGTTTGTCATCTCCTCGATTGCAGCCGCGTTATGTGTGCTATTGTGGCCCTCCGGTACACTCGCGACGCGAGCCGCTCTGGCCGCCTGGTTCCTTCCATTCACAAACGTTGTGATCTGCGGGCAGGACGCGGTCTTTTTCCTGCTGCTCTCTGGAATTGCACTTCGGCTTTTTATGCTTCAGCGGGAAGGCTGGGCTGGTCTTGCGATAGGATGCTGCATTTTCAAGTATCATATGGGACTCGGTTTATTCGCTTATCTGCTTGCCACCCGCAAGTGGCGGGCGATTGCCGCCGCCACTCTTTCCGCTGGAATAATCGTCTTTTCTTCTTTCGTGTTCGATGGGCCACTGTGGTTCTCACAGTACCAGGCGGAACTTGGCAGTCCAGTCGCGGATCTTGGGGCTGGGTCACAGCCGAATATAAGGGGGGTTTTGAACAGCGTTTCGACGGGCTTAAGTCCCGAAGTTCTGGTGTCCTTAATTTTCCTGCTTGGCGCCGGAATTGCCTTTCGTAACATCCAGCCTGGTATCGCAATCTCGGGGGCCCTAGCGGTCGGCTTACTGGTGGGGCATCACGCGTTCCAGTACGATCTGGTCCTTGCGCTTCCGCTATTAATGGAGTTGTGGGTGGCTGGGTATCGCTGGATCATAGCCCCCCTGCTGTATCCTCCGCTTTATGAACTTCCTTACCTGCTCGGCCTGCCAGTATGGGCGTTTTTCGCGACACAGATTATCATCGTAGGTTGCATAGCCGTCGCGATAATCGCACTGCTGAATCTCAGAAAATGCGATTCCCCGCGTGCGTGAAGGCTTGCCAAAGGCGATACGATTGCCAGGGCAACCGGCTACGTACAATAATCTAATTTCTTCTTGCTTGGTGTTGAATCTCCGGATATCGTTAACTCGAAAATAATCTGAATTGCGGCCACGGTGATGGGCAAGACAAATCCGATGTTTAACGCAACCGGTAGCGCCGCTACGGGGAGCAGCAGAATATTCACTAAGGCGGGCGTCACTCGCCACAGCATCAACAAGGCTGGAAACGCGATGGTCCAGTCGTGCAAATAACCGTGAGGGCTCACTAACAGACCGGCGATCAAAGCGACCGGAAGCGCTATCTCGAACTGCTGTCTGACGCATGTCCGGAGCACCAAGAACGTGATCACTATAGCCAAACCCCAATAAAGAGCACCTGCGATGCTGTGATTCAAGCCGAAGGTTTCAAAAAACTGAAATGATCCGGCCAGGTTCGGCATCAGCATCGGTAATGCGTTCATGTTGGGAAGATGCAGCACCGTCCAATACTCGCGCGCAAAATCAGCGCCCTGTAGAACGAATGAAAATGCAATCAGGGCGGTGGACCCTATGACAAACCCCGCGAGTACGCGCCATTCGCGGCGCAGCAGAAACACGACCGGAATGAAAATAACGAGATGCCACTTTTCGAGACACAAGCTCAATGCTAGTCCCGCTAGAAATAACCGCTTGTGCATCCGCAAGCGTAGCGCGATTGCAATCCAAAGGATGACGAAAGGCGAATCCTGCCCCATATAGATCGCATTTCCGAAAGGGATGAACCAGCACAGCAGGAATAATGTAATACGCCTCTCTGCGTACGGGAACACAAACGCGAATCCGATCAGCGCGGCGACCGACAAAAAGCCCCATACGACGATGGCAGCCCGATACTGAATCCATGTCAACGGGCGGAGAATCGCGGCGAAGTACGGCAATCGAACGAATATGATTGAGTTCGTTTCGGTCGCTCCGATTTTTCGCTGGACTGCGAGATTTGCCTCCAGATCATAAAGAGTTGGGGATGTTACAAGCGAAGCGCCAACGTAAAGCCCGGTGAAATCCCGTATAGCGTTGAAATTCCAGCCTCTCACATTGAGCCCCGCCAGGAAGGTGACGCCTAAACACCCGAAGACAATCAGTCTGATCGGCGACCACGCTTTCAGATAATCCAGCATAATCAGCGGATTATGTCACGCCCCGGGGGAATGACTCAAGTCATCATCGAGCGTCCGGTTTGGCGCTCCTCGTAGGCTCGAGCCTGCTACGGATTTCGCTTACCGGTCTGGTCTGCATCGAGCGGCCCGCCGTCTCTGATTTCGCCGTTTACCGCAGCCGACAAGGTATCATCCCGGCAAGGTATCATCAAAAGATTACTAGCGTCGCCTATGTCTGAACCCGGCTTTGTCGATTACTACGAGCTCTTGCAGATCAGCCCCAACGCCGAGCCGGAGACCGTTCACCGGGTCTTCAAGATGCTGGCGCAGCGGTATCATCCCGATAACCCCGAAACCGGCGACACCGAGCGCTTCGTTCTGCTCAATCAGGCCTTCGATACTCTTTCCAACGCGGAACTGCGGAGTTCCTACGACACACTTTACCAGGACCACCGCGCTAAGCCGATCGATTTGTTCGAAACCAAAGACTTCACCATCGGCGTGGATGGCGAAGCCAACCGCCGTATGGGAATTTTGTGCTTGCTCTACACCCGGCGGCGCAGCGATCCCGATGACCCCGGCATTTCCTTGCTGGAATTCGAGTCCATCATGTCTTTCCCGCGTGAGCATCTATTGTTCACTATGTGGTACTTGAAGGAGCGCAATTTACTTCAAATGGATGAGGCCAGCGACTACGTCATCACCGGCGACGGCGTCGATTACGTCGAAGCGAATCTGCCCAGCAACAAGATCCTTTACAAATTGCTCAAGGCCGCCGAGAGCGGCTCCACGCGCACTCCGTCCAAAACCGGACCCACTTCCGAACCCTCGCTTTCATGAGTCTTCCGCCGCCCGCGATCCGGATTTTCCTCGAACTTCTGGTAATTGTTGCCGCCGTCTGGGACGTTCGGACCCGCCGCATCCCGAACTGGCTGACCCTTCCCGGCGTGGTGCTCGGCGTGGCGCTGAATACGTTTCTGTTCGAAATCAACGGGCTATGGTTTTCCTTGAAGGGGTTGGGCCTGGCATTCTGCGTGTATTTCGTTCTGTATCTGCTGCGCGCGATGGGAGCGGGCGACGTGAAATTGATGGCCGCCGTGGGGGCTGCGGCCGGTTGGCAAAACTGGCTCGGCATCCTGGTGCTGACCTCGGTCGCCGGCGCGGTGGCGGGGCTTCTGTTGGTGGCCTTCAAGGGGAGACTGCGCAAAACCGTGGGCAATCTGGGGATCATCCTTTCCAGCTTGGGCCGCGGCCGCGCTCCCTACAAAGAAACTCCTGAGCTGGACGTGAGTTCCGATAAAGCCTTGCGTCTCCCACACGGCGCCTTGATCGCGCTCGGCACCCTGGGATTTCTAGCCTCCGCGCTGCGCTGGGCCCCGCGCTAGGCTTTAGAGCGTGAAGTCTCTGAAAGGAAAAGGTTAAGTATGGCGGGGACGACGGGGCTCGAACCCGCGACCTCCGACGTGACAGGCCGGCGTTCTAACCAACTGAACTACGTCCCCGCATTGCCAGATCGGCGTCCTCCAGAATAGCACAGCCATTTCCTTCCCAACGCCAAGTGAACGCCCTTCGATCGGGTTGCGGGGCCGGGTACCGGAGCGCACGCTACAATGAAGGCGTTCGGGAAGGTGTCGTACGCGCCGCCACTCCGCCCGTCAGAAGCTTTAGCTCACAGGAGCTTGTCTGCATTTCTATCTGCCGCTCTTCATCACCGGGATCGCCTGCTTAAGCGCCGCCGCCGGTGTCTGGCTTACATCTCTGCATGTCTGGTCGAAGCGGCTGGTCCCTTTCAGCGGAGGCATCCTGATTGG
>Ga0105239_10006715_pt1 | contig 13289 bp, 6 predicted proteins | sample KBSC44metaG_FD_92761 | JGI IMG/M metagenome (GOLD analysis project Ga0105239, IMG submission 92761) | Corn rhizosphere microbial communities from Kellogg Biological Station, Michigan, USA - KBS C4-4 metaG | ecosystem: Host-associated > Plants > Roots > Rhizosphere > Soil | place: Michigan, USA... | reverse complement strand
CCTGATGATCACCTGGTCGGGCCGTGAGAGCGATCTCGACCAATTACTCTCGGAGGAATAGTCATGCGGTGGCTTCGACTGATCATCATGGCCGTCCTGTTCGGCACCATGACGGCCCCGCTCGCTGCCCAGCACGAATGCCAATGCGGACTCCGGGAAGTGAAGGAGTCCGACAACAATCCCAACCGCCGCTCGGGAATCTGGGCCTCGCTTGGCGCCGGCGCGGGTGTTGAGTCGTTCAATGCTTATGACGGTCTCGGCTGGACCAACGGCATCTGGGGCGGGGTGGTGTCCGGTAAAGCCGGACTCACGGTGGGCCAGAATCTCACGATCGGTGGGGAAGGGCAACTCTGGATCCATGAGTTCCCCCAGTACCGGCGCATGCTCGGCAGCATCATGATCATCGGACAGCTCTATCCCGTCGCACGGGGGGGATTCTTTCTCAAGGGTGGGGCAGGGTGGACCCGAGATGACCTCCGCCTCTACTACTCGCCGCCGGCTCCTATCCAGACTGAGCGGAATGGCTGGGGCTTTGTGGCAGGTATCGGGTACGACGTCCGGATCGCGAAGGATGTCTCAATTACGCCGAGCCTGGACTTCGTGGATCACTACTACGACATCCAGGAAGAACGGATGCTCAACATGGGCCTGGCCATCACCTTCCACTGACCGGCCATCGAGGGACCGGTCACGAGCCGCTGCGTCGGCTCGTGACCGGTGTAGCGGTTCCGCTACACACCGCCCCCAACCAAACTCGTAAGTCCTAGCGTTAAAAGACACTTCCGGCTACGATAGTCCTCCCCGGGGCGGCATAGGGAATGCCCTCCCCTCGTGATCATGGTCACCAAACAAGGCCCGTGAAGCACTTCCCGCGATCCATCCGCTGGTTTCTCCTGATAGCTCTCGCGGGGGCGTCACTCCAGTGCAACGAGGACAAGCTCATCCTCCCTCCGGAGGGGACACCCACCGACATCGAACTCATTTCAGGTGACCACCAGACGGCAGTCGTCGGAACCCCACTTGCCGACTCCCTCATTGTACGCCTCACCGATTCAAAGGATCGCCCAGTTGCAGATACGCTCGTCACTTTCAAGCTCGTCGGGTCAAATGCCGGGACCGACTTCATCCCGGATACCGCACGAACCGATACCGACGGTCGAGCGCGTGCGAAGTGGGTTCTTGGGCAGACGGTGGGCGACCAGGAAGTCCAGGCGGTACTGGTTGCGGGAACGCTAAAGGTAACTTTCCAGGCCACCGCCACCGCAGGCCCCGCCACGACACTCACCGCAGTAAGAGGCGATCAGCAAACCGGCCAGGTCGGCACCGCGCTGGCCGATTCGCTCGTCGTGAAAGTCACCGACCAGTTCGGCAATCCCGTCTCCGGTTTCTCCGTAAGCTGGAGTGCGCATGGTGGTGGTACCGTCAGCGCGGCAACTGTCAACACCGGCGCTAATGGACAGGCTGCGGTCCAGCGAGTGCTGGGCAACACCGCCGGTCCCCAGAGCGCCGAGGCCGACGCCGCGGGACTCAATGGATCGCCGCTGGTCTTCACCCACACCGCCGGCGCGGGTTCCGCGACCACCATGGTCAAGGATCCCGTCACCGACGGACAGTTCGGAGTCGCCGGGCTCGAGTTGACTGACTCCATCGTGGTCATTGTCAAGGACGCAAACGGCAACGGTGTCGCCGGCCGATCGGTTCTCTGGACCATTGCGACCGGTGGTGGCACGGTGAATCCGACCACCAGCACTACCGACACAGATGGCAAGGCTTTCACTCGCTGGACGCTGGGGCCGACCGCCGGTACCAACACCGTCAACGCCGCCTCGGCTAACCTGACGCCGGTCACCTTCACGGCCACCGCAACCGCTGCTCAGCCATCCAAGATCGTTGCCGTATCCACCGTGACCCAGTCAGGGGCGGCCGGATCCCCAGTGGGCGCACCTCCCTCAGTGAAGGTCACGGATGCGAACGGCAACCCGGTCCAGGGCGAGACCGTCACCTTCACTGTCACCGCTGGTGGCGGCACCGTGTCGGATGGCACTGCCAGCGGTACTACGACAACGGTCGCCACCAACTCCTCGGGCATCGCCACGTTGAGCGATTGGACCCTGGGGCCCACCGTAGGCGGCAACAGCGTCGCCGCGAGCGCGCTGGATGTGAGCAACAACCCGCTTACCGGCAGTCCGGTCTTCTTCAATGCCACTGGTCAGGCCGGCGCTGCGAGCAAGCTCGCGATGTCCATCCAGCCTTCGACCTCGGCGCAGAGCGGAGTAGTGCTCGCGGTTCAGCCGGTGATTCAGCTGCAGGACGCACTGGGGAATCCCGTGGCGCAGAGCGGGAAGCAGGTGACGGTCTCGGTGACGGGTGGGGGTGCCACCCTGGCGGGGAATCTGACGGTAAGCACCAACGCGAACGGCACGGCGACCTTCAGCGGCCTCGCTCTATCCGGACCGGTTGGCTCCTACACGCTGACCTTCACAGCGTCGGGGCTCACCTCCGCGGTATCCGGGTCCATCCTGCTATCCGCCGGAGCGGCGGCTCGTCTCATCGTCGCGACGCAGCCCTCCAGTTCGGCGCAGAGCGGGGTGCCGTTCGCTCAGCAACCGGTGATTCAGGTGGCGGACGTTGCGGGCAATCCAGTGAGCTCCAACGGCGTCTCGGTAACCGCAGCCATTGCAACTGGCGGGGGCACTCTCACCGGCATCGCGACCAAGACGACCAATGCTCAGGGTCTCGCCACCTTCACCGATCTCGCGATCAGCGGAACGGTGGGTCCCCGGGTTCTCAACTTCTCAGCGGCGGGGCTTAGCAACGCCAGCGCCAATGTCGCGCTCACGGCGGGTGGCGCGGCCACGCTGGCGATTCAGGCGGGGGACAACCAGACCGCTACCGCCGGTTCTCAAGTCGCAGTGGATCCGGCGGTGCTGGTCACCGATGGGGGCGGTAATCCCGTGGCGGGTGTGGCGGTGACCTTTGCGGTGGCGACCGGTGGCGGCTCGATCGGTGGTGCCAACGCGGTCACCGATGCGAGCGGCATCGCCGAGGTCGGCGGCTGGACTCTGGGTCCGATCACCGGACCCAATACGCTGACTGCGACGTCGGCAGGCTTGTCTGGTTCGCCTGTGACTTTCCACGCCACCGGCACGGCTGGCAGCGCCGGCAAGCTTGCCATCAAGACTCAGCCGTCGAGCACTGCCCAGAGCGGGGCCCGGTTCGCGCAGCAGCCGGCGATCCAGTTGCAGGATCAGAATGGCAATAATCTGCAGCTCAATGGTGTCGCGATCAGCGCCGACGTGAGCGCCGGCACGCTGAACGGCAACACGACGGTCGCTACCGTGAATGGTGTAGCCACCTTCACCAATCTCTCGATTACCGGAACGATCGGGAATTACACCCTGACCTTCAGCGGGGCGAGTCTCACCGGCGTCACTTCCAACAGCATTTCGCTGAGCGCTGGCGCGCCCGCCCAACTGGTCGTGACTACCCAGCCTTCGACCCAGGTGCAGAGCGGCATCGCCTTCCCGCAGCAGCCTGTGGTCCAGATCCAGGACGCGGCGGGTAATCCGGCGTCGGTCGCCAAGACGATCCTGGCGACGTTGCGCAGCGGCGGGGGCACCTTGGGCGGCACCACCAGTATCAATACCGGTGGCGGTAGCTCGGTGACCTTTACCAACCTTGCGGTCAGTGGACTGGTCGGCCCTCGCACGCTGCTCTTCGCTTCAGGCGGCCTCACGTCGGACACCAGCTCGACCTTCACCGTCATTGCCGGGAACGCCGCCCAGATCGCCGCCGCCTCTGCGGTGAGTCAATCGGCGCCGGTAGGAGCGCCGGTCACCTCGGCGCCGTCGGTTGTGGTCAAGGATGGGGCCGGGAATCCAGTCGCCGGTGTGACAGTCACCTTCGCCATCACTCAGGGCGGTGGAAGCCTGAACGGGGCGACGCAGACCACGAATGCCTCCGGCGTCGCTACGGTGACCGACTGGACCCTTGGACCTCTCGCCGGCACGAACACCGTTACCGCCACCGCCACCGGGAGTGGCATCTCGGGAAATCCGGTGAGCTTCAACGCCACCGGTACCGCCTCCGGCGCGACGCACCTCTCCATTACGACTCAGCCGTCGAGCACCGCCCAGAGCGGAGCGGTATTCGCGGCGCAGCCGGTGATTCAGCTTCGTGACGCGAATGGCAACGCGGTGAGCCAGGCCGGTGTTTCGGTGACCGTAACGGCGAGCGGCGGAACTCTGGGTGGAACGGCAAGCGCAACGACCAACGCGAGCGGCGTCGCCACCTTCAGCGGACTTTCGATCAGCGGATTGGTCGGCAGCTACACCCTCACCTTCCAATCGACCGGCCTCGCATCGGTGACGTCCGGGAACATCGCCCTGTCGGCCGGTGCCGCCGCCACGATCGCCACGAGCGCAGGTGATGCGCAGAGTGCACCGGTGGGCATGGCGGTTCCGATTGATCCGGCAGTACTGGTCACTGACGGGGCTGGCAATCCGGTCGCGGGTCGCAGTGTCACCTTCGCGGTCGCCACAGGTGGCGGGAGCATCACCGGCGGGAATGCCACGACCAACGCGAGCGGAATCGCCACCGTGGGAAGCTGGACCTTGGGAGCGACTGCCGGGCCCAATACTCTGACAGCAACGTCGGCTGGACTCGGCGGATCGCCGCTCACCTTTACTGCGACCGGAACGACCGGGTCGGCGACCCAGCTTGCGATCACGACCCAGCCCAGTGCCACGGCGCAGAGCGGCATCGACATCGCCACCCAGCCCGTGGTGCGGCTGCGCGATGGCAACGGAAATAATGTCTCGCAGGCCAATGTCGACATCACCGCGACGGTGAGCACCGGCGGCACGCTCGCCGGAACTCTCACCGTTCCCACCAATGCTTCAGGCGTTGCCAGCTTCACTGATCTTGCGATTAGCGGTGTGGTGGGGAACTACACGCTGTCCTTCGATGCCACTGGCTTGACCGGGGCAACTTCCAGCACCATCGCGCTGACAGCGGGTACGGCGGCCAAGCTGGGCGTGAACCGGCAACCGTCCGGCACGGCCCAGAGCGGGGTCGCGATCGTGGTACAGCCGAGAATCCAGATCCAGGACGCGGCGGGGAACAGCGTGAGTCAGGCCGGCACAACGATTACGGCCAGCTTCGCGTCGGGCACCGGTACCCTCACCAACGAGACGGCCACGACCAGCGGAGCCGGGCTCGCGACCTTCGCCGGCCTGGCGATTACCGGCACCGTCGGCAGCTACACACTGCAATATGACGCAGGGGGGCTCACCGGCGTCTCTAGCAACCCGATCACGCTGAATCCAGGGCCGGCGAACCATGTGACTATCACGGTGCAGCCGCCTCCCACCGCGTCGAGTGGAGTTGCACTTTCTACTCAGCCTGTCGTTCAGCTGCGCGACGGGGCAGGAAATGCGGTATCCCAGGGAGGCACTTCGATTACGGCCTCCATCGCCTCGGGCACTGGCGGCTCGCTCGGCAATACCGTCGCGACGACCGACGCAACCGGCGAGGCAACCTTCAGTGGCCTCACGCTGAGTGGGCCGGCGGGGAACTTCACCCTGAGATTTGGCGGCACCGGTCTGACTGCGGCAGTGTCGAACACCATTGCGCTGGGTGCCGGGAGCGGGAGCGTGCTGTTCATTCAGACTCAGCCCGGCGCCACGGCACAGAACGGGGTGGACTTCGCTCAGCAGCCGGTTATCCAGCTGCGTGATGCAAGCAACAATCCGGTGAACCAGCCAGGAGTGGTGGTCAGCGCATCGATCCTGTCGGGTGGGGGTACTCTTAACGGGACTACCACTGCGACCACCAACGCCAGCGGCGTCGCGAGCTTCAACGATCTCGCGATTACCGGCGTGGTGGGTTCACGGACGCTCATCTTCTCGGCCAGCGGCTTCGTGAGCGCCACCAGCTCGGCGATCAACCTCACGGCAGGAGCCGCCACCCAGCTTGGGCTGACTACCCAGCCTTCCAGCTCGGTCCAGAGCGGGGTGGTGTTCCCGACGCAGCCGGTGGTCCAGCTCAAGGATCAGAGCGGGAACAACGTCAGTCAGAGCAACGTTTCGGTGGACGTCGCAATAGCGACGGGCGGCGGCACGCTGGACGGGACCTTCCCGATCAATACCGACGCGAGTGGCCAGGCCGCGTTTACCGATCTTGCTATCACTGGTACTCCTGGTGCGCACACGTTGACCTTCAGCTCCAGCGGCCTCTCGAGCGTTACCTCCGGCTCCATGAGTGTCACCTCCGGCCTGCCGAATCACCTGAGCATCACCACTCAGCCGTCGGCAACGGTGCAGAACTCCGTTGCCTTCCCGCAGCAGCCGGCGATTCAGCTCCGGGATGGGGCCGGCAATCCGGTAAGCCAGAACGGCGTGCAGGTCACGGCGTCAATCGCGAGCGGGGGAGGGACGATCGGCGGGACGGCCACGGTCAACACCAATGCGAGCGGCCTGGCCACCTTTGGCAATCTCAAGATCACCGGCACGGCTGGGAATCGTACGCTGCAGTTCACCTCGGGCACCCTGACCTCGGTGGCCTCCGGAACCATCGATATTGTGGCGGGTGCGGCGGCGACGATCGACGTGAACGCCGGTGACGGGCAGTCCGCTGATGCGGGAACTGCGGTCGCGGTGCCGCCCAGGGTCGTGGTGGCCGACGTGAGCGGCAATCCCGTGAGCGGAGTAAATGTGACCTTCGCGGTTGCCACGGGCGGCGGGAGCGCGGTTCCGACTGCGCCGGTGGCGACCGACGTGAATGGGTTAGCCGCTGTGACGAGCTGGACCCTCGGGAATAACCCAGGACCCAATACCCTGAAGGCAACATCGGGTGGTTTGAGCGGCAGTCCGGTGACATTCACCGCCACCGGAGTCACCGGTGCTCCCGCCCAGTTGACGATCACGACCCAACCTTCGAGTGCCGCCCAGAACGCAATCGCATTCCCGCGGCAGCCGGTGCTTCAGCTGCAGGACGCAGCGGGCAATCCGGTGAGCCAGAACGGAGTGCAGGTCACGGCGTCTATCGCGAGCGGCGGCGGATCGCTGGGTGGCAGCACGCTGACGGTGAATACCGACTTCAACGGGGTTGCCACCTTCCCCGATTTGGAGATTACCGGGACGGTTGGCAACCACACGCTCAACTTCGCCTCCTCCGGCCTCACGGGAGCGACGTCCAGCACTATCTCCCTGGTTGCAGGTGATCCGGTTTCGATCGTGGCGCAGGCGGGGGACAACCAGTCTGCCACGGTTGATCAGGACGTGACTACCCCGCCCACCGTTCTGGTTACCGACCTGAGCGGAAATCCGGTGAAGGATGTGACCGTAGATTTCGCAGTCGAATCGGGCGGAGGTAGTATCGCCGGGCAACATCCTAAGACGGACCCTAACGGTCTCGCTGGAGTCTCGCGGTGGACCCTTGGTACTACGTCCGGAACCAACACACTCAGTGCCACCTCGGGCGGCCTGACCGGCAGTCCCGTGATCTTCACCGCGACTGGGACTCCCGATGTGGCGGACGCCGCCCAATCCACGGCCAGCGTCCCCAATGGCACTATTCTGGTTCAGACGGTTATCACTATTCAGGCGAGGGATCAATTCGGGAACGCACTGACCTCCGGAGGGTCCGACGTGGAGGTGACGGTAACGGGGACTAACTCCGCCAATGCCACGGTCACCGATGAAGGTGACGGGACCTATTCGGCCACCTACTTGCCGGTTCTCCCCGGGGCTGATACGATCACCATTACCCTGGACGGTGCCCAGATCAGCGGCAGCCCGTTCACCAGTAACGTTGGCCCGTAGCGTAGCAGGACCGGTCAGCATGGATCGTCGCACTGCGCTTCCTGCTCTCCTCCTTTTCCTCACCTCAGGCTGCGGACAAGACCTTGTCCTGCCTCGGCAGGGAGATCCTGCATTGGTTGCGGTTGTCTCGGGACAGTCGCAGCAGGGCATCGTCGGCGATGCCGTCCAGGATTCTCTGATCATCAAGGTCACAGACTTCGAGGGCCGTCCGGTTACAGGGCAGCCTATAGGGACCAATCTGCTCAACGGAGGATTGGTAGAGGCTGCCGCCCCCCGGACTGATGATGGGGGGCGGCTCGCTTTCCGATGGGTTCTGGGAACTCAGGCGGGCACGCAGACCGTGGAAATCGGAGTCGGCGATTCGACTGGGATCTCCCACCCCGCAGTATTCACCGCGACCGCACTTCCCGCCGCGGCCAAGGCGCTGGTACGCGTCGGAGGAGATGGACAGGTTGGCGAGACCGGCCAGCTTCTGCCGGACATGCTTGCCGTCAGGGTCACGGACCAGTACGGTAATCCGGTCTCCGGAATCAAAGTTGTCTGGAATCCGGGAGCCGGCGGGGTAGACCCGACGAGCTCGGTGTCGAACAGCACGGGTCTAGCGGAGACAGCGTGGACCCTGGGTCGTGGAGCGGGCCAGCAGAGCCTGGTGGCGAAGCTGGATCCCGCCCCCGGCGTCACTATCGACTTCAAGGCGACGGCCACTCCTGGCGCACCCCCGATTCTCAAGGTAACGACCCAGCCCTCTGATACAGCGCGTCACAACATTCCATTCCCCCGGCAACCAGTGGTTCAGCTGACCGATCCACTGGGTGCTCCGCAGGCCATCTCGGGAGTTCGGATAACGGCGGCGGTCGCGAGCGGCGGCGGTACGATCAATGGCCATACGACGGTGACTACCGATGCCGCGGGGCGCGCGGTCTATTCCGACCTCTCACTCTTTGGACCGACGGGCGACTACGTCCTGCTCTTTGCCGCGCCGGGATATCTGACCACCACATCCCACAACATAAGACTCGTACAGCGAGGACCCAGTGCCTCGCTATCGACGATCTCGGCGAATCCGCTGACGCTCGTGGCGGGTACCGGTAACTCGGTCATCACCGTCACTATCCGGGACTCGACCGGGCTGCCGGTTCAAGGTCTCTCCGTCACGCTCACGGCGAGCGGTTCGGGCAACACGGTGACCCAGCCAACTCAAGTCACCGATGCGAACGGACAGACTACCGGCAGCCTTTCTTCCACGGTGGCCGAAACCAAGCGGGTCGGTGCATCGGTGGGGCCGGTGCAGCTGGACGACGAAGTTGATATCACCGTGGCTCCGGGGATACCGGCGGCCGCCACTACCGACGCCAAGGTTCCAAAGGGCAGGCGGCTCCGGTTCACCGATATTGAGATCGAAACTCGGGATGCTTTTGGCAACGACATCAAGACCGGAGGCTTTGCCAGCCGTCTCCAGATCCGGGTGACCGGTACCAACAGCGCGACACCAACGATCGTGGATAACAACGATGGGACTTATTCGGCGCGGTACCTGCCGTTTTCCAAGGGTACTGACCGCCTCGATATCACGTTCGATGGCAACCCCATCAGCGGCAGCCCCTACTTCAGCGACGTGAAATAGCGCCGGTTGCGCGGGCGGCAGATCGGGTTGCGTCTGCTCTGATCGCTCACTAAGATTGGCCCCGCGCCCTGGTGGTGAAACTGGTAGACACGCTATCTTGAGGGGGTAGTGCCGAAAGGCGTCGCGGTTCGAATCCGCGCCAGGGCATGCGTCTTCCGCCACTGTAGCTCAGGGGTAGAGCTCTCGATTCGTAATCGAGCGGTCGTCGGTTCAATTCCGACCAGTGGCTCTGCCAGCAGAAATCGCAGATTAATGATTGCAGATTGAACATCGAAAACCCCGCGATCCGTTTACGGATGCGGGGTTTCTTGATCTTCAGGGTTTATCTACTCAGCCATGCGCTTATAGAGCCAGTACTCCGGGCCCGCCAGTTCTTCGGGCCAGTCGGCGAAATGCTGATGTCCGCGCCAGCCGCCGTGTTCCTCCACTTCATCCTGCTCGATATTCCAAACCGACGTCGCCTCGCCGAACCAGGAAGTATCGTCGGGGAGGTGCACGTCTCCACGCCACGCTTCCGTGGTGTCCCAAGGCTCTTGATTCGAGCGGTCGTCGCCATCAAACGCGTACGGCATCCTGTTCCTCCTCGCGGGTAGTTCCTCCACCCCGCTTCCCCACGCTCTCAGTCAAAGCATGAGTGATGCCACGCGTCGGTGTGTTGTTCCTTTCGCCTTATTTGACGGTGTTTCCGGGCACTGTACAAGAGTGATGCACCGGCCCTCTACCCCTTCAGCACTTCCTCAGCCATGTATCCCACGGGGACGGGGCCCTGCCGCATGAAGCGCTCGTGGAACTCCCGGGCCGAGAACTTGTCCCCTTCTTTCTGACGCACCTGCTCGCGCAACGCGAGGATCGCATTCTTGCCCAGATTATAGGTGATGGCCTGGGTGGGCCACTTGGAGTAGCGATAGATGGCCCGTGTCGCTCCCTCCACGATGGCTTTCGCCTTCGCATCGCGCGCGGCCGCAGCTGCCGCCTTCGGATAGAACGATACGTGCTCGGTGAAGAAGTCCACAGCATCGGCGAAGCTCATGCGGCCGGTGTGCAGGCCGGTGTCCACCCGGACCCGCACCGCGCGCAGCAGCTGCCCTTGCAGCTCGTAGAGATGCTCCGCCGCCGTGTAGAATCCGTGCGTCCGTCCTTCCGCCGGCTCGGCCATCAACTCCTCGCTGTACAATGCCCATCCTTCGGTTGACTGGGAGTCGAGCCACATCGCGGAAGAATCCTCGACCGCCCCCGGTGTGAACCAGCGGACATTGGAAATCTCGGCCGCGTGCTGGTTCATGTACTTGTAGTGCCAGTCGTGGCCCGGGAAGCCTTCGTGCACCGCCGTATCGGCGACGGACGCGCGATTGTTGAGCTTGAGCGCCGCGGGATCATTGCCGGTCGGGGTGAGATAAAAGCGGCCCACGCCGGTCTTTTTGAAAGGCGGCGCCGGATAGTAGGCCGCGTCAATCGTGCTGCGGAGAACCGGCGGAGTCGGGGTGACATCGAGCCGGTAATCCTGGGGGACGTCGAAGAGCTGGTGTTCCCTTCCGTACTCCACCGCCCGCTTGCCGGCGTCGATGTACCACTGGAGCAGCTCGTCGTCGTTACGGGGTGAATCCTTGGAGAGATACTCCATCACTGCCCGGATGCCGTCGTGCTTCTCCGCGTCGGTTCCGAAGGGAAGCGAAAGCCCGGCTTCCTTCGCCACTTCCTGCGCGACTTCGAAGATCTTGTTCTCGTAGAGGGTGGTCTGCTCGAGCCCGTAGTCCCAGAGTTGCGCCGCGGTGCGTTTTTCCTGGAGAACATTCTCGAGGCGCCACTGGTATTCCTTCTCCCCTGCACTGAAGTGGTCGGTGACATCCTGAGGATCGTAGGTCTTGAGCAGGAACGCAGCGAAGTCTTCCCACGCATCGGCTGCCTGTCGGCCGGAAGACTCGAGATCACCCAGAGTCGAGCCAGCGAAGGGCCGGCTCCCGAGGAAGGTCTTGGCAGTGGCTTGAAGCGTGGTACGGAAATACTCGGCGTTGGCCTTCGAACCGTTGATCCCGTCGCGCTCCACCATGCGAGGATCCGGAAGATTCCCCGCCGCTTTCCCGGCCTCGAGATTGGCCTTTGCTACCTCGAGATAGGGAGGAATCGCGCGGACTCGCTCGACCACCAGTCCCCATTCATCCTCGGTGCCGAGCTCCGGACTTCCCTCCGTGCCACCTGACATCCCCTGGATCTGCCAGTCTACACCACGGAACGGCTCGGCCACGTAGGTATCGATCGCCCGCTGATACTGCTTCAGGTCTTCCAGCTGGTGAAGCATGAAGCGCAGCTGGGCCGTCATCACCTGGTGATCTACCCGGCTCACCGAGCTGAGGGAGGTCGGATCGATCGCCTCGAGCTCCTTGCGTATGCCGAGGTAGAAGGCCCGTTCGTCACCCAACGCCGGCGGCCGGAAGTCGCGGAGCCGACCGTTGATCTTCGCGAGCGACGGGTCGTAGCCGTCCCCGCCGAGATAGGTTGCCGTCACCGGATTCAGCTCGAGCGCCTTCAGGAAATAGCGGTCCCTGAGGGAAAGGAACGCCTGGTCGGCCTTGCTGGCGCCGGCTTTTCCGGGGCCGGCGCAGGCCGGGAGATGGCGTAGAATGCCGAACGCGAGAGCCGCTTCGCCGGTATGCCGCAGGAAGTTGCGACGGTGCATGGGTGTTTTGGGAGACGGGAGAAGGGAGACGGGAGAAGGGGGAACAGGGAACAGGGAAAGGCGGAGAGGATTCTACAATGGACCGCGTCCGGGCGACAGGCGACGAGGTAGCATAGGGCGCATTTTACTACGGCCGGTCCGCCGGCGACCGAGCGCCCCCAGGAACGCGGGGCGCGACTCGGCCCGACGGAGTCCTTTAGGGTCCGCCGGTCCGCCCCGACCGGCCCTGTTCGCCTTCCCGCCCAACCGCCATCCCGCCCGCACTGCAGGTAACACGCAGCGACGAGGATTTCATTCGACACTGACTAAATTATTGTAAGCGTAGACAGCACAATAGTTTAGGTTGAGTAGCCGAATTGGCCCGCGACGTGCTTCCTCCTGCGCCCGCGAGGCTGGCCTCGGGAAAGCTTTTCTCCGGGATCGCAGGTCGTTGGAAGGGTGCGCTCTGTGGTTCAACCCGGGGCTGGCCGCGCGCCACTCTTAGAAGCGAACAAATCTCAGACAGGTAAGTGTCATGAGTCTTGAGTCATGGGTCCCGCGACCCAGGGCTCTCGAAGTACGACGCCCGACCATCTCACGGTCCAACCCCAACACGACACGCGACTCCGGCACCTTACCCTCAAGGGAAGACGAAGCTGCTAGCAGTTAGGTATTGGTGGGTCTAGGGGCTTGCAGCTTATGGCCTACGGCTTATGGCTTAGAGCTAACAGCTCGCCGCTAAGCGCTTTAGGGTCAGTACGGCCTAAAGGCAGTCTTGTCGGCGCCGGGTGATCTCCCCACTTTTCCGGGGTCCGTCACCAAATGCTTCCCCTATCGGGACCACGATGATGACCAAACTCGAAAAGCCTCTCAAGCGCGAGATCGATATTGATGGCCAGGCCCATGTGCTGACGATTTCTCCCCAGGGTCTGCTGCTTACCGTCAAAGGAAAGCGCAAAGGCCGTGAACTGACCTGGAAGGACTTGATCTCCGGAGATGCGGCGCTCGCCGTGGCGCGGAACGCGTCGGTGCAGGATGGAGGGGAGGCGGGGATGGGTGGGGGGATTTGAGGGATTGAGGGATGTGGGGATGTGGGGATGTGGGATGTTTGGATGTGATGTGCGGATCGAATAGTGACCCTACACCCCTCTGACTATCTCGGGATCAGCAGGGAAATCATGTCTCCCTT
>Ga0105239_10006713_pt1 | contig 13290 bp, 7 predicted proteins | sample KBSC44metaG_FD_92761 | JGI IMG/M metagenome (GOLD analysis project Ga0105239, IMG submission 92761) | Corn rhizosphere microbial communities from Kellogg Biological Station, Michigan, USA - KBS C4-4 metaG | ecosystem: Host-associated > Plants > Roots > Rhizosphere > Soil | place: Michigan, USA... | reverse complement strand
GACGAGATAGTAATGGTCATTGTCGCGGCAAACCGATTGACCGCCCGGTCCCTTGAAGCGCTCATTACCGACCAGCACCTGCTGCCCAAAACCGTGCATCATGTCCTTGCCCTCGGGACCGACGAACGGCCCGAGCACATCTTTGGAGCGTCCCGCCACAATGTTGTAGGTGCTCTTCGCGCCCCGGCAGCAGAAATCGAACGAAACGAACAGATAGTAATACCCGTCACGCTCGGTCATGAACGGCGCCTCGATGGCATCGGGCGGCTGCGGGCGTGACGCGAGCGAATGGACGGTCGTGTCCGATCCGGGCTTCCCGGTCGCGGGATCGAGCGCGATCATCTTGATGCCGGTCCAGAAACTGCCGAAACACAGCCAGTGCTTGCCGTCACGATCGACGAAATGGTTGGGATCGATGCAGTTGTATTTGTCGAAGGTGTTTGAGCCGATCACCAGCCCCTGATCCTGCCAGGCGTAGCCCGGTGCAGCAGGATCGAGCGTCGTGTTCGTGGTCAGACCGATGACTGAGTGATTGGAGCCGAACGTCGACACTGCGTAATAGAGCCGGTACTGACCGTTGAAAGTGGAAATGTCAGGCGCCCAGATCCCTTTCGTACCCGGAATCGCGTCCTGCGCCCATTTCGGAAGTGTTGGGAATACGCTGCCGCGGCGGGTCCAGGTCACCAGGTCTTTCGACGTACGCCAGGGAATCAGCCCCGTGTCCGAACCGCTCGGCCCCGTGCTGAACACATAAAAGGTATCGCCCTGCTTGATCATGCAGGGATCGTGTGTAGGCGTGAGATCGCCAGTCATCTTGTCGTTGAGCACGCCGGCCAAAGCGCGCCCGAGCGGCGCGAGCGTCAGTGCCGCCCCTGATCCCACGATCGCACGCCGGCTCATCATCTGAGCGTCTCCTTCAAAAATAAGGCCGGCCGCCCGAAACGGACGACCGGCCCCCCAGCGTGCTTGAGCACAAACCGGTCTTAGAGTTTGAACCTGAATCCCATCACGAAAGTCTGGTCGAACCGGCGTGTATCGCGCGGGAACTCCGGACTGCCGAAGTAATCCTGGTAATCGCTGTTGAGAAGATTCGTCGCATCCAGCGTGGCCGTGATGTTGTCGTTCAACTGATAGCTCGCCGACAGATCGAGCCAAGGCTGCGACTTGGCGAAGATCGTGCCCGGCTGCTGGCCACCGCCAGGTGCGGGACCCACGTTGAACCCGTCACGCCAGTTGTAGGCGAGACGCAACGACACCGGGCCCTTCTCGTAGATGCCGATCAGGTTGTACGACCATTTCGAGATGTTCTGGAAATTGCCATCGACGAACGTCGCATTCGCCTGCGCACCAAGACCGCTCAAAAGCCCCGGCAGGAAGTCGAAGAACTGGGTGTAGCCGACTTCCACACCATCGATATGGCCTTCAGGAGCGTTCACAAAGCTCGAGATATTGTACGTGATGCCACCGATCGCTTCGGGGAAATTGTCGATTTGAATGTAGCCGCTTATGTCGCGATAGAAGACAGCACCGGTGAGCACATTCTGTGGACCAAAATAGTATTCCAGCGACAGATCGACGTTATCGGATTTGACAGGCGCCAGATTTGGATTGCCCTCCGACCCGGAACCGAGCAGCGTTCCCGTTTGAGCCGACAACGAAAGCCCGGGATTCAACTGAGCAAACGTCGGATGGGTGACTGTCTGGCTTGCGGCCAAGCGCAGGAACAGGTCGTCCTGAAGCGAGAACCGCATATTGAGGCTGGGCAGCCAGTCCAAAGTGTTTTTGTTGCTCGCCGTCGGGATGTAGCTGAACGCATAGATATCCGGCGGGGTGAAATCGACGACGATCTGGTTGCCCTTCATATCGGCTTCCGTGTCGACAACTCTCAGGCCGATATTTCCGTCCACCGGAACCGAGCCCAGGTCGAAACCGAAATTCGCCTTCACATAACCGGCGTAGCTTTGCTCCCGGTCGTCAAACGACTGAGTCGGATCGAGCGGTGGCGGCGCCCCGACAGGTGACTGATCATACAGCTCCCGCAAATACGCGATGTTGTGGTTGAGCCAGTTGGGATCTGCGTCCGTCCATTGCGTGATGCCGAACTTTCCGTCGAACTGGCTGCCTTGGGTGACATGAGCCGCACCGCCGCGAAGAGCGGATAACGCCATGTAGCAGGCCGGTGAATTCGCGGCAGCGAGGATCATCGGGTACTGCGGGCTCGATTTTGCACCTTCCAAATCGGCCCGGCAGTCGAGGCCGCCGGGATTGTCGGCCCTGTTCTTCGCGAAGCGGTCTACATACCGGATGCCGGCATCAAACGACTTGAAGAAGCTCGATCCGTCCATGTCGTAGTGCAGATCGCCGCGCCAATCGACTTCGTTACCGTATTGCTTGACCCATTGGTCGTAGAACTGCCGGATATGGAATTGCGACGGATCGGTCAGGTCGACGCCCGTGACGTTCATGTAGGGCGTGCCGGAATTATGATAGTTGAAGTCTGCTGTATAGCCGTCAGGCGGCGGATAGTACTCCGTATCCAGGATGAAGCCGGTCTGGTCGAACCGGCTGTCCGTATAGTCGAACTCCGTGGAAAGTGTGAGATTGCCATCCCGCCACGTTCCACCCGTTGCTGTCTGAAACGTATCCGTCTTCGGCACGAACGATTGATCGCTGGTGAGATCATAGCAGCCGCCGGTCACGGTCTTCACGAGATTGGTACCCGGGAAGACGGTGGCGGTCAGCGAGTTGGCGCAAATCCAAGGCAGGCCGACGAAGAAGTCGACGTTGTTCGGATTGCGATAGCCAGTGTAGAAAAAATCCGCATAGATGTCAGTGTTGGAATTCGGCGCCCACTGATAGGAAATATTGGCCGCGCTGCGTCGGCGATTACCGTTGATCGACTGCGCGCCTTCGGTCAGGGGGACCCAAGCGGTACCGTCGGGATTCGTGGTGCCCGGCACCGGAAACTGCGGAGAACCGATTAGCTGGGTGTCGATATAATTGTCGAGGATCTCTTCTTTGTAGTGATCCTGGCGATAGGACAGGTCGACGAGAAGCCCCATGTCGCCAATTCCGGTGGACCAGCGGTCGCTCACCAGGATACTTCCATCGCCGTCGGTGTTGCCGGACAGCGAGCTGTGCGTTCCGTGCGCGGTGCCCGCAATTTCGAGACCGTCGAAATCGAACGGCCGATGCAGGCGCACATCGATCAGGCCGGCGATGCCGCCTTCGATATCGTCTGCGCGCGATGACTTTTCCACATCGACACGGGCCAGAAGCTCGGCGGGAATATCCTGCAATGTGACGAAGCGGCCGGTGGAGGTGAAAATCTCACGCCCGTTGACCAAGGTCGCAATGTCGGGAAGGCCGCGGATGAGAAGCTGATTAGCTTCTGCAGCATTTCTGCTGATCTGGACGCCGGTCACATGCTGTAGCGCTTCGATCACGTTATTGTCTGGCAATTTGCCGATGTCCTCGGCGACGATCGACTCCACGATCTGGTCGGATTTCTTCTTGATGTCCAAGGCGGACTTCACGCTCGCCCGCACACCGGTCACGACGACCGTTTCGATGCCGGATTGCTGCGCCTCCTGCGCGTAACTCTGTCCGGCAGAAACAAGAGCGATGGTCGATACCGCGCAGGCCAATACGCTTCGCAATGTCATGATGATACGTCTCCCCGTCGCGCGCGATCACGGCCGCTCTGCGGCGAGTCACGCCTTATAACTCAGACAATAAGCAAGTTCCCGGGACCGGCGCAAGGCGTGGGATGCTATTGTCTGAGTTTTTTGCGCGACAGTCCACGCCTGTGTTCTTTGTGCCACTTGTGGAAATGTCATGCTCTGGTTGGACAATTGGACCGGCGAGCGATACAAAATTTTCTTCAGGAAAACAGGTCGTTCGCTCCGCATGACAGCATCGCCGCCTTCACCCGAGATACGGGGCAAAGCTCTGCGGTTGCACGGAACGATCGCGCGAAAGCTCGGAATCGCCATCGTCTCCGGCCAGTACCGGCCCGGAGACCTGCTCGACGGCGAGATCGCGTCCAGTGAACAATTGTCGGTGTCGCGAACGGCCTATCGCGAAGCGGTGCGCATTCTGGCGGCGAAGGGGCTGGTCGATGCCCGGCCCAAAGTCGGAACGCGCGTCAATCCGCAGACCAAATGGAATCTGCTCGATCCCGATGTGCTCGACTGGACGTTCGAGTCCGAACCCGATCTGGAGCTTCTGAACAGCCTTTTCGAGCTTCGTAATGTGGTGGAATCGGCGGCCGCCGGCTTCGCCGCGACACGCCGTTCCGCCACGCATCTCAAAGCCATGCGGTCCGCACTCGAAGGCATGTCCAAGCACACCCTGGCGACCGAGGCCGGCCGTCAGGCCGATCTCGATTTCCATGCCACGCTTCTGGATGCGACCAACAATCCCTTCATTATCTCCCTGACAAACGGCGTCAGTGCGGCCATCAGCACCACGACGATGTTCAAGCAGCGCAAGCGCCCTTTGAGGCGCGACCCTCTGCCGGACCATCTGAAAGTCTTCGAGGCCATCGCCGAGCGCGATCCCGGCAAGGCCCAGGAGGCCATGAGCGAACTCATCGAACTCGCGCGCATGGACACGCCGATTTCGCGAAAGCCAAGCGGACGCCGCACGGGCTGACACGGGGCAGAAAAAGGCTGACTTATTGTCTGAGTTATCCTAGTGTCGCGCGTCAGACCTTTTGATGTGCGTCTATGTCCCTGACCGGCCAACTCATTGTCGGCTTCGAGCGTGTTTCGACCGCCCAGACCTATCGTGCCGTCGACGCGGCGCGTGGGGCCGAAATCGATCCCCCCTTCAGCATCGCCGGTCCCCAAGAAGCCGCGCGGGCCTGTGAACTTGCGGATGCCGCGTTCGATACCTATCGCGAAGCGGGCGTCGAGCAGCGCGCACGGTTTCTCGAGCGCTGCGCCGACAACATCATGGCGCTGGGCGACCAGTTGCTCGAGCGGGCCGGCCTCGAAACCGCCCTTCCCCGTGCGCGGCTGGAGGGCGAACGAGGAAGAACCGTCGGCCAACTTCGCCTGTTCGCGCAGGTCGTGCGCCAGGGCGACTGGCTCGGTGTTCGCATCGATCCCGCGCTTCCGGATCGCAAACCGCTGCCACGCGCCGATCTGAGACAGCGCAAAATACCGCTCGGTCCGGTGGCCGTATTCGGAGCGAGCAATTTTCCCCTGGCATTCTCTGCGGCGGGCGGGGACACCGCGTCAGCGCTCGCAGCGGGCTGTCCCGTCGTCGTGAAAGCGCATCCTGCCCATCCCGGAACATCCGAACTCGCGGCTAGCGCGATCGCGGATGCCGTGAAGACATACGGCCTGCCCGAAGGGGTATTCTCGCATTTGAGCGGGCCTTCGAACGATCTCGGCGCGGCGCTGGTCCGCGATCCGCGCATCAAAGCCGTCGGATTTACGGGCTCGCGTGCCGGCGGCCTCGCGCTGATGAAGCTCGCGGCGGCGCGGCCCGAACCCATCCCGATCTATGCCGAGATGAGCAGCATCAATCCCGTCATCCTGCTTCCCGCGGCGCTCAAGGCGCGCGCAGAGGCCATCGGCGCCGGCTTTGTGACGTCGCTGACAATGGGCGTCGGACAGTTCTGCACCAATCCCGGATTGGTGCTCGCGATCGAAGGCCCCGATCTCGACCGGTTCGTGGTGGAAGCTGCCGAGGCGCTGGCGAAGATCGCGCCGGGACAGATGCTGACGGCCGGTATCTGCGCGAACTATCGTAACGGCGTGACGCGCCTCCAGAATCATCCGCGCGTTTCGCCGTTGGCCGAGGGCATGTGCGACGTTGGCGCGCTCAGCCACGGCGCGCTGTTTCAAGTGACGGCGCAGGACTTCCTCGCGCATGCCGAGCTGAGCGAGGAGGTGTTCGGCCCCTCTTCGATTATCGTGCGTTGCCGCGATCTAGCGGAGATGAAAACGGTATTGATGAATCTGGTCGGCCAGCTCACCGCAACATTGCAGCTCGACCCACAGGATCACGCGGCGGCCGCGCAAATCCTTCCGATGCTCGAGAGAAAAGTCGGACGCATTCTCGTCAATGGCTGGCCGACGGGTGTGGAAGTGAGCCCAGCCATGGTGCATGGCGGACCGTTTCCAGCGACGTCGGATTCGCGCACGACCTCGGTCGGCACACTCGCCATCGACCGGTTCCTGCGGCCGGTCTGCTATCAGGATGTGCCGGACGATCTGCTGGCGCCGGAACTGCGCGACGAAAATCCTCTGCACTTGCAGCGCCTGATCGGTGGAAGGCATGAGTCGCCATGACGCTCAGGCTGATTCAAATCCGGACTTCGACCGGCGAGCGCATCATTGCCGCTAGCACGCAGGGTACAAAGGCACGGCGCGTAAACGGCGTGACGAGCATCCACGCACTCGCAACAGCGGCGATTGCCGCGAAATCGACACTCGTCGCGACGGTTGCGGATGCGGGTTACGGTGAGGAAATCGATCTCACAGAAGAGCTGCATGAAGGGCGCATTCTGGCGCCCGTGGATCATCCCGATCCGGCGCGCGTGTTCCTCACGGGTACCGGACTGACCCACCTCGGCTCTGCGGATGCGCGCGACCGCATGCACGCGAAGGCACATGCCGACGATGCCACCGATTCCATGAAGATGTTCCGCATGGGACTCGAAGGCGGCAAGCCTGCTTCCGGAGAAACCGGCGTGCAGCCGGAATGGTTCTACAAAGGCGACGGCCGCAGCATTGTGGGCCCGGAGCAGGCCCTGCCCTCGCCCGACTTCGCGCGCGACGGTGGCGAAGAGCCCGAGATTGCAGGAATCTATTTGATCGGCAGCGACGGCACGCCGTTCCGGCTTGGCTTCACCTTGGCGAATGAATTCTCCGACCACGTGACCGAGCGGACGAACTATCTTTATCTCGCTCATTCCAAACTGCGTCACGCAGCGCTGGGACCGGAGCTGCTGACCGGCGAACTCCCCTCGGACATCCGGGGCACATCGCGCATCCGCCGTGGTGGCAAGCCGATCTGGGAGAAGGCGTTTCTCACCGGCGAGGCGAACATGTCCCATCACATTGCCAACCTCGAGCACCACCATTTCAAATATGCGCTGTTCCGGCGGCCGGGCGATTTGCACGTGCACTTCTTCGGCACCGCGACCCTCTCTTTCTCCGACGGCATCCGCGCGCAGGAAGGCGATGTGTTCGAGATCGAGGCGCCGCCGTTCACGCTGCCCTTGCGCAACCCGCTTAAAATCGTTTCGTCACCGGACACATTGGTCCGCAGTCTTTAAATAAGCCTCCGCCAGAGGGGCACGAAGGAGGAAGCTTGGGAAATCCGGTTCACATCGGCCTGGTGGGCGTCGGAAAGATCGCGCGCGATCAACACATTCCGTCCATCGCCGGAAATGCCGATTTCACCCTCGCCGCTGTCGCGAGCCGTCACGGACACGTCGATGGGGTGCCAAACTATCCTGACATCGAAACGATGCTGGATAGTCGGCCGGAGCTCGAAGCGATCGCAATCTGCACACCGCCACAGGTGCATTACGAGGCGGCGAGGCTCGCGCTATCGAGAGGCAAGCATGTGCTGCTGGAAAAGCCGCCCTGCGCATCCGTTCTGCAACTCGACAATCTCGTCCGGCTGGCGGTGGCCGTGGGCCGCACGTTCTATCAGACGTGGCACTCGCAGCACGCGCACGGCGTAGCACCGGCCGCGCGTCTGATGCGGGAGCGTGTTCTACGGCGTGCGCATGTGACATGGAAAGAAGACGTGCGTCAGTGGCATCCCGGCCAGACCTGGATCTGGCAGGCCGGAGGCTTTGGCGTGTTCGATCCCGCCATCAACGCCCTCTCGATCCTCACCACACTCTTCCCCGAGCCGATCTTTCCCCAATCCGCGACGCTCTACGTGCCGTCGAACTGTGAATCGCCGATTGCGGCGGATGTGGAGTTCGTGACCGACAGCGGCGCTAAGATCTCTGCCGCGCTCGATTTCCGGCACACCGGCACGCAGACCTGGGACATCGATATCGAGACCGATCAGGGGCCGCTCAAATTGTCCGCCGGCGGCGCGAAACTGACTGTCGGCAGTGACGCTGTGCCGCCGGAAGCCGGGGCGCTGGAAAGCGAATATGAGGCGATCTATCGCCGCTTCGCGGCTCTGATCGCGCGCGGACAATCCGACGTGGACGCGCGGCCGCTTCAGCTTGTTGCCGACATCTTCATGGTCGCGCAAAGGACCGCTGTCGAACCGTTCGAGGACTGATATCAACCGGGGGCAATCATGACAGGCAACGCACCGCAGGTCTCGGTGTTCAATCTGGAAGACTGGCTGGTCGTGGCACTTTTCGCGGCCGTCATGCTGGCGATCGTTATTGCCGCGGTCAGAGCCAAAGCGAAATCCGGCGAGGATTATTTTCTCTCAAGCCGCGACAGCAACTGGCTTCAGATCGGCACGTCGATTTTCTCCTCCAATATCGGCTCGGAACATCTCGTCGGTCTCGCAGGCGCCGGCTTCGCCACCGGCATGGCGATGGCGCATTGGGAGATGCAGGGCTGGATCATTCTCATTCTCGGCTGGGTTTTCGTGCCGCTTTACGACCGCATGAAGGTCTTCACCATGCCGGAGTTCCTCGAGCTGCGCTTCAGCCGCGGCTCGCGCAACGTGCTCAGCCTGCTCACCATCGCGAGCCTTGTGCTGACCAAGATCGCGGTCACGATCTATGCCGGTGACGTGGTCGTCCGCACGCTGCTGGGAATCGACACGGTCGATATTTTCGGTTTCCGGGTCGACGTGTTCTGGGCCATCGCGCTCGGGCTCGCGTTCACAACCGGCCTCTACACCGTGCTGGGCGGGTTGCGGGTCATTATGTACACCGCGGTCCTTCAGGCGCCCGTCCTGATCCTTGGCTCGCTTTGCATTCTCTATTCCGGCTTGAGCGTGTTGGGACATGGCGATCTCATCGCCGGCTGGCACGCAACGGTCGTAGCCGCCGGCGCGAAAATTCACCTGATACGGCCCTTGGGCGATCCCGACTGGTCCTGGGCCGCGGTGCTCCCGGGCTCGGCCATCATCGGTTTCTGGTACTGGTGCACCGACCAATACATCGTGCAGCGCGTGCTCGCGGGAAAGAACCAGCAGCAATCGCGGCGCGGCGCAATCCTCGCAGCCTTCCTGAAACTGACGCCGGTCTTCATCTTCCTGGTGCCAGGCATGATCGCCTTCGCGCTGACCCAAGTTCCCGCATCGGGGTTTCACACCAGCGGCGATGCCGCCTACACCTCGCTGGTCGCGCAGATCCTGCCGCACGGCCTGCGCGGCATGGTGGCCTGCTCGATGATCGTCGCGCTGATGGCGTCGCTGGCATCGAAGTTCAACGCTTCGGCCACGCTGTTCACGATGGACTTTTTCCGCGAATGGTATCCAAACGCATCGGGCCGCACCGAGGTTGTGGTCGGACGGATTGCCACGGCGGCCATTGTCGTCATGGGTGTCTGTTGGGTGCTTGTGATCAAGAGCCTGCACTCCGACCTCTATGTCTATCTGCAGAGCGTGCAGGGCTATCTCTCGCCCGCGATTGCAGTGCTGTTCCTGCTGGGTGTCTTTTGGACACGCGCCACCGCGCCGGCAGCGCTGATCGCATTCGTTGTCGGCGTCACAGGCGGCTTTGCGCGCCTGATGGCCGATCTCGTCATGCGCGACGACGGTGTTGCGGTGACAACGCTTAAACAGCAGCTCTATCAGCACACAATCGGACAGCCGGCTTACGACAGCGCCATCGCGGTGATCCGCGCAAGGCACGGTTGGGTATTCGATTTCTGGAACATCCACTGGCTTTATTACACGCAGATCCTGTTCGTCGTGACTGCTGCTCTGATGATCGCAATCAGTCTTATGACCAAGACACCGAATCCCGCGACCGTGAAATTCACCTGGTACGGTGCAACGGCCGAGGAAAAGGCCGCCACGCGCGCAAGCTGGAACGGCTGGGACGTGGGCCTCAGCATCGTCGTGGTGGCGGCCGTCGTGGCGTTCTATATCGCGTTCTGGTGAGGCTTACGCGGATACGGGCTGATACAACCGCGTCGTCTCTCCGCCGATGGTGTAATAGGGCTTGAATGTCTGCGTGCCGTCCGCCGTCGCGACGCGCCAGTCGCTTGCGCCCTCCGCCGTCTGACGAACCGATATCAAATCCTTCCGCGTGAATGGCAGGAAGCGATCTCCAACCGCAAACAGTGCAAGCGGTCCCTGCATGACGGCAAGAAGATCAGGGTGCTTTTGGTCTACCGCTTCGAGACGGAGCGCCCTATCGAGTGTAAGCACGATACGATCGCCATCGCGCCATTCGCGCCGGATCTCGTGGAACGTGCCGGGTTTCAGGCTGGCTTGTCGTTTGCCGTTCATGGCAACGGCCGTCCCGGGGCCGACCCACGCCGGAATGCGTAGCGCGACGGAAAATGTCTGCGGTGTTTCGGCCTTGACCGCGATCTCCACCACGGAATCGAGCGGGTATCGGGTTGTCTGCTGTAGGCTTATTGCGCGTCCGTTCTGTTGGAAGCGCAGCTCCGACGGCGTATACAGATTCACGATGACGCCTCGCGCATCAGTGAAGTAGGTGCTGATGGCATAATCCGCGACGATCTGGCCGAGCGTGCCGGAGCAGCAGGGGCACTTGTATTCGAAATATGTCTTGGAGCCGTTGCCGTTGTAGTCGGCGTAATAGAACGACGTGCCATCCGGCTTCATCGGCAACGCGCCGAGCACGGTGTTATAGAGCACCCGTTCCATGCTGTCGCCGTAGCGGCTGTCTCCGGTCACGCTCATCAGATAGCGCGCGGCCTTGAAATGGCCGTATGCGCCGCACGGAGTCTCGAAGCTCGCATGCGTCGTGTCGAGCGACGTACCCAGATCGCCGGAGCCTGGTACGATGAAGCGTTCATTGGGACCCCATCCGCCTGTCGCAAAGCTTTGCGCCAGAATGAAATCGAATCCGTTCCTGGCGGCGTGTAGGTGTTTCGTATCGCCCTCGACGAGCCAGGCCTGCATCGCGGAACTGAGCGCATTCATATGGCTGTAGGCGTGCTTGTCGGGCAGCACATTCTCGCCACGCGCCAGCGGCTCGAAATAGGCTTGGTCGAGCAGAAAACGCCGGGCCAGCGTGCGATAGCGCTCACCGGCGCCGCGCCGCCACGCCAGATAGAGATTTTCCGGGAGCGTGTAGGATTCATCCCAGGTATAGGCCGCGTTCGGGTGCGGCCGCGCGGCCATCTCGGGCCGCGTCAACGCCTTCTCGGGCAGGTGCGGCAACGCCGCGTCGGTTGCACGATTGAGCGCCACAAGCGCCGTCGTGTCGCGCGCGAATTCGTGCGCATCGATCAGGCCAATATTGATCTTGTCGAACAGATAGGCCGGGAGTGGATAGTCGCGATAGATGCCTTCACCAATGGTCGGCGCAAAGCCAGCGACGAGCCGTTGCACCTTTTCCTTAGTCGGCGTGTCACCGGTTAGCGCGTAAGCCCGCGACAGGCTCGAGACATATTGTCCGAAACTGTGGCCAGGGATGAACCCGTGCATATCCTTCGGCGGATTGAAGCCGGAGAAACGATTGTACCAGCCGCCAAGCGCCTCGCCGGGTGCGGGCAACCCGGCTGCCTCACGGAACGGCTTCAGAAGCGCGTCCTCGTCCATCGTCAGAAGCGCGGCATAGTGAAACCGGAACTGGTCGCGCATCGGGCCGTCGAGAAGCGTGACGTCCGCATAACGAGCGGGATTCAAAAGCGGCCCGGCTGGCGCTAACGCCGCAGCAGCACGGGAGAAAGCTCCCTGCTGGACCGCGAGAGAACTGCCGGCAAACTTCAGCAATGTGCGGCGCGACAAGCCCTTCATTGTGCCACCTATTTGTCAGACATATAGACGGTAGCACAATTTTGGCTGCCGACTAAGGCGAGCATCTCCGATCCAGACGGCTTACCGCGACCCTGACGGCTATTTTGCTGCCGGTTCTGCCGATCTGCGCCAGGCGTAGTAGCCATCCAGAGCTTTGAGCTGTTCGATATTCGGAACCGGAATCGGCGCCGGTGTCGTATCCAGCTGCATCACTTTCTGGCTGCTTTCGGAAAAGCCGGGCCATGCCGGCGCGCCACCGCCATTGGGATCGCCGGTGCGCGCAAAATTCGTCCAATAGCTCTGGATGGTTTCCGATACTTTCCGGTCGGCGTCGCTCCAGGGCGGGCCCATCCCATTCTGATTGCCGAACACATAGGCGATCTCCGCGCCATGCGACGCGCCTATATCCTTGAATATCGGCATGTCGGGATAGGGCGGACGGTGCGTGAAATAATAGACGAAGGCTTTGGCTTTGCCCGTCTGCGACTGGAGCCGCGCCCAGCTCCATGTGGGCCACGCAAAGGCCGTGTCGCGGAAAACATTGCGCTGCGACTGCAATGCCTGCTGATCGTTGGCCGACGGATAGGCGGCAAGAATATCGTTCGCATGGTCGCCATAGCCTGCGCGGATTTCATCGGTGAAGCTGCTGACCGTCGCGGAGCGCACGAAGAGAGAGCCTTCATCCGAATTGGTGCCGATCAGAACAGGCACGTCGTTGTACCGGCCCGCCTGATACATGCGGTACTGATCGTCCACGAGCACATCGCCATCGAGCGCGGGCCAGAAGGTGGCGAGTGCCGGACCTGCCGCCTTGACGATGGCATCGGTCGAGACCTTGCGTGCCTCCGCGATGGTTTTGGCGCCCAGCTTGGCGAGAAAATCGACACCCTGTTTCTCGGCGAGTGCGAGCGACGGCACGTTCATACCGCCTTCCTTGCCCGTCTGCTTCGTCGGCGCGAACGAGCCGCCGCTTTCCGAAATCGCGCGCTGGAAAAGGTCCTTCGCTTTCGGCGACGCTGCAAGCATGCTGATCGAAATGCCGCCGGCGGATTCGCCGAAGATCGTGACGTTTCCGGGATCGCCGCCGAACGCCGCGATATTGGCCTTGACCCATTTCAACCCGGCGATCTGATCCATCAGCCCGTAGGTTCCCGACGCATGCGCTGGCGATTCCTTGTCGAGGTCCGGATGCGCGAGGAAACCGAAAGGCCCCACGCGGTAGGCGATGCTGACGACAATCACGCCTTTGCGCGCCAGATTGGCGCCGTCATAGACCGGAAAAGCGGTCGAGCCGCCGGTGAATCCACCGCCGTAAATCCAGACCATGACCGGCAGGCGGTCACCAGGCGCCTTCGCAGGGGACCAGATGTTGAGATAAAGACAGTCCTCGCTCAGCGGCAG
>Ga0105239_10006712_pt1 | contig 13292 bp, 4 predicted proteins | sample KBSC44metaG_FD_92761 | JGI IMG/M metagenome (GOLD analysis project Ga0105239, IMG submission 92761) | Corn rhizosphere microbial communities from Kellogg Biological Station, Michigan, USA - KBS C4-4 metaG | ecosystem: Host-associated > Plants > Roots > Rhizosphere > Soil | place: Michigan, USA... | reverse complement strand
CTGCATTGCATAGTTTATCAAGCGCGCAGGTTGCACGTAATCGCCTGAACCCGTCTTGACCGTGTAATGCGCGAGCGGCCGGCCCTGGGCGTCGAGCACGCCGCGCAGCGCGCGCAGCGGCACGGCGTGACCGTCGGCCGCGAAGTACTGGTACATCTGCGCGACGTTGAACGGCGACAGATCCACTGCGCCGAGCAGCAACGACGGATTCGGATTGACCGCGGCGAACCCGAACGACTCGAGCAGCCCGCGCACGCGTTCCACGCCGAGTTCGACGCCGAGATGGACCGTGGCGAGGTTGTACGAGTGCGCCAGCGCATCGACGAGCGCCACGCGTCCGTGCGCCTCGTGGTCGTCGTTCTGCGGCGTCCAATGCGTGCCATTCGGCTGGGTCATGTCGACCGGCGCGTCGTCGAGCAGGCTTGCCAGCGAGTATTTCTGTGGCTGCGCCAGCGCGACGAGATACACGAACGGCTTGATCAGCGAGCCGATCGGCCGTTGCGCTTCCAGCGCGCGATCGAATCCCGGATCGGCCGGATCGCGCGCGCCGATCATGGCCTGCACTTCGCCGTCGCGCGCTCCGGTCACGACCATCGCGGCTTGCAGCTCCGGCTGTTTCTTGCCGAGTGCGTCGAGTGTCTGGGTCAAAGACTGTTCCGCCAGGGCCTGTGTCGACGGTGCCAGCGTTGTGTAGATCGACAATCCGGCGCGCTGCAGTTCGGCCGCGGGATAATCGCGCTGCAACTGCGTGCGCACGAGATCGAGAAATGCCGGCGCCTGGTTGCGCGGCAAACCGGGCGTCTCCGCCACGCCGAGCGGCGCGGCGCGTGCCGATGCAAGCGCCGCGTCATCGATCAGGCCGGTCTCGTAGAACTGGTTGAGCACGAGGTTGCGCCGCGCCAGTGCCAGGTCCGGGTGCCGGCGCGGATCGTACAGGCTCGGCCCGCGCACGAGGCCGACCAGCATGGCCACTTCGTCGGCGCGCAGGTCGCGCACTTCGCGCCCGAAGTAGAACTCCGCCGCGGCGGCGAAGCCGTGCACGGCCTGGCCGCCTTGCTGGCCGAGGAACACCTCGTTGCAGTACGCCTCGAGGATGCGATGCTTGTCGTAGCGCGCCTCGATCAGCAACGAGAGCAGCGCTTCGTTGAACTTGCGCGTGAAGCGCTGGCCGCGGTCGAGAAACAGATTCTTGACCAGTTGCTGCGTCAGCGTGCTGCCGCCCTGCACGACGTGGCCGGCGAGAGCGTCGGCGAACGCGGCGCGCAGGATCGCGGCGACGGCGATGCCGCGATGATGCTTGAAATCGCGGTCCTCCACAGCCTGCAGGCCGGCGATGAGCAATGGCGGCAACTGTTCGAGCTTGACCACGCGGCGTTCTTCCTGCTCGGCGCCGTACAGCGTGGCAATGCGCGCCGGTTCGAAGCGCGCTTCGTCCAAGGTCGCCTCGCTGCCGGCATCTGTCAGCGCGGCAATGCGCGAAGCCGCAATCGTCAGGGCAATGCGGCGGCCCGGCACGCGACCGTCGAGATCGACGAATGCGCGGCGCGCGATGGTAAAACGCTCGCCGTTGTCCGCGTAGGTGCCCGGCTGGCGCGCCTCGCCGCTGCGGACGTAGCGTGCCGCAGCCAGTTCCAGACGCAGCGCCTGCGCCGTCATCGGCGTGCCGGGCTGCAGCAGCAGCGGCCGCGCATAGACCCGGCTCGGCAGGTCCCACGCAAGATCGTCGAAACGCACGCGAACCTGGCTGTCCAGCCAGACCAGATATGGCCCGAGAAACCCGAGCGTGAAGCCCAGCCCGAGCCAGAACGGCACGCGCGCCCAGCGTCCGAAGACGCGCAGCGTTTGCAGGAAAAAAGAACTGGACAAGGAATTTTGATCGAACCGCCAACTGCCGACAGTCTAGCCGATGCGGTGTATTTCGCGGCTCGCTTCCGCGATAATTGAGGCATGCATTCGTTCAACGCGGCCGAGCCACGCAAATCGTGACTACTCACCATCCTCCGCGGCCGCTTTAACCCATGCGCCAGGATAATCAACCTGCCCGGGTGCGCGTCTGCATCCATGGTGCCGCACCCGCCGCGGACTGGCTGGCCACCGTCGCACGCGGACTGCCGGCCGGAACCGGCACGGAGTTCCTGCCGGACTGCGCCGAGGCGGCCGATGCCTTGCGCGCCGCCGCTGCGGAATTCCCGAACGATGACCTGATCCTGCTGCGAGCCGGGACGACGTTGCCGGAGTTCTGGTACCAGCGTCTCGTGTGTGCGCTGGAGTTGCCCGATGTGCTGGTTGCTGCGCCGCTCGACAACGCCGACCCGGCGCGCGCGCCGCTGCCGGCCGGTGCGAGCAGCGCCGCCGATCCGCGCCGCATCGACGCATTGTGCTTCGGTCACGGTCAACGCGCGGTGCTCGACTGGCCGTCGTTCTCGACCCTGCTGAGCGCATGGCGTGGCGAGGCGCTGCGCGACCTGGATCCTGGAAAAATCCACAATTGCATTTTTCCGGAAATATTCGCGCCGCGCCGCTGCGTAATGGTCGAACATCTGTACGTCGCCGATCCGGCACAGCCGCTGCGCGGGCCGCAACTGCCCGCGGCCAGCGCCGATGCGCCGCCGCCATCGGCGCTCGGCGAATTGCGCGAGCGCGTCCATGCCGCGCTGGCATCTGCGGCGACGCCGCCAATCGCCTATCCCGGACTCGATGGCAAGGCTGTCATCCTGCATGTGCTGCACGGCTGGGGCGGCGGCGCCGAGCGCTTCGTGCGCGATCTCGCCACCGCGGACGCGCAGCGCCATCATCTGGTGCTCGTGGCGCGCGGCAGTTTCGCGCGCCGCCGTTATGGCGAATGCCTCGAATTGCTCGACGGCACGTTAGCGCGCCCGCCCCTGCGCCAGCTGCAACTCGCCGATTCGATCGCCAGCACGCGCCTGCACGATCGCACCTATCGCGCGTTTCTTGACGAGATCATCGCCGATTTCGGTGTCGATGCGATCGTCGTTTCCTCGCTGATCGGGCACAGCCTCGACGCATTGCGCACGACGCTGCCGACGACGTGGTTGGTGCACGACTGCTATCCGTTCTGGCCGCTGCTGCATCGCAATCTCGACGCTGCTGACATCGCGTTCGACGGCCAGCGCCTGCGCAACGAACTCGCCGCGGCGGGCGACCGTTTCGAATTCGCCGAACGCGATGCGGACTTCTGGCTCAAGCTCGGCGAAGAACTGACCGGAGCATTGTTGGGCGCGAACGCGCGGCTGGTCGCGCCGAGCCGATCGGCACTGGCGATCCTGCTGAAGCTGCAGCCGCGCCTGTCCGCACTGGCGCAAAGCATGGTTCCACACGGTATTGCGGCATGGCCGGCGGTGGCCGCGTTGCCGCTGCCTGCGCCGCCTGCGCGAGCGCGGCTGCGCCTGGTCGTCCTCGGACGCGTACGCGGCGGCAAGGCGGCGGATTTGCTGCGCCAGGCGCTACCGGCATTGTCTGCATACGCCGAGCTGTTCCTGCTCGGCGCCGGCGCCGAAGCGACGGAATTCTTTGGCCATGCCGGCGTGCACATCACGCTGAACTACCGGAATGCGGAACTGCCGGCCCTGCTCGCGCGCATCGCGCCCGACGCTGCACTGATGCTGCCGAATCTCGCCGAGACTTTCAGCTACACGTTGTCGGAATTGCGCAGTTTCGGCGTGCCCGCGATCGCCACGCGGCTCGGCGCGCTGGCCGAGCGCATCGACGACGGCATCGACGGATTTCTGGTCGCGCCGAACGCCGACGAAATCGTGGCGAAAGTGGCGCAGCTGCATACCGATCGTTCGGCGCTGGCGCGCGCACGCGCAGCCCTGGCGCGACAACCGCTGCGCACGCTCGCGGAAATGGCCAGCGACTACGGCGCGCTGCTGCCACGCACCGCCGCGCCCGGTGCGCGCTACGCGTTGCGCGAAACCAGTCCGGAACGGATGGCGTTGCAGGCGCGCACGGCGCAACTCGGCGACAGCCAGCGTCACGCGACGGTGCTGGAAGAGGAAGTCGATACGCGACAGCAGGAACTCGAACGGCGCGCAGAGTGGGCTTTCGATCTGGATCGTCGCCTGCGGCGCGCTGGCGACGAAATCGAAAAACTGCAGAGCGCCGTGGCGGATCGTACGGCCTGGGCTCTCGCTGCGGTCGAACGCGAGGGTCGCACGCGCGCCGCGCTGCAGCAGCTGCACGAGGAATTCGACGAGCGCACACGTTGGGCGAAAACGCTCGATGCGGAACTCGAGTCGATGCGCCAGAGCACTTCGTGGCGCGTCACCAGACCGCTGCGCTATGTGAAGCGCAAGTGGCGCGCCCTGCATACGCGTCTGCGTTACGTGCTCGGCCGCCTGCGTGCGATCCGGCATCGCACGCGCGGCAGCCTGGCCAGCCGCGGCTTCATCGGCACGCTCAGGCGCGCCGCCGACGAATTCCGCGCGCCGCCGACCCTGACCCAGCCACTCGCGATCGCCGAGCCGGATGCCGCGTTCGCACCATTCGCCGTTCCGGCGAGCGCCGCGCCGCGCGTGTCGATCGTCATTCCGGTGTACAACAAGATCGAATATACGGTCGCCTGCCTGCGCTCGCTCGCCGAACACGCGGGTGCGACCGCGTTCGAAGTCATCGTCGTCGACGATTGCTCCAGCGACACGACGGCTGAGCGCCTCGCGCAGATCGACGGCGTCCGCGCGATCCGCAATGCGCAGAACCTCGGCTTCATCGGTTCCTGCAATGCCGGCGCGCAGGCTGCGCGCGGCGAATTCCTGCTGTTCCTCAACAACGACACCATCGTCACCGCCGGCTGGCTCGAGGCACTGCTGCGTTGTGCCGAGGAGGAACCCGACGCCGGCCTGATCGGCGCCAAACTCGTCTATCCCGACGGCCGCCTGCAGGAAGCCGGCGGCATCGTCTTCAGCGATGGCTCGGGCTGGAATTACGGCCGCTTCGAAGACCCGAACGATCCGCGTTACAGCTTCCGTCGCGACGCCGACTATTGTTCCGGCGCAGCGGTACTGCTGCGCCGCGACCTGTTCAACCAGCTCGGCGGGTTCGATATGCGCTACGCGCCGGCCTACTATGAAGACACCGACCTCGCCTTCGCGGTGCGCGCGGCGGGCAAGAAAGTCCTGTACGAACCACGCTCGGTCGTCGTGCATTTCGAAGGCGTGACCTCGGGTACCGACGTCGGCAGCGGCATCAAACGGCATCAGGTGCTCAACCGCGACAAATTTGTGGAAAAGTGGAAATCCGCGCTGGCCGCGCAAGCGCCGCCGATCCATGACGCAAAACATGCCGATGCCGCGGCGAATTGGCGCACACGCGGTCGGGTGCTGATCGTCGACGCCTATACGCCGACGCCGGACCAGGATTCCGGCTCGCTGCGCATGACGAATCTCATGCGCCTGCTGCGCGAAGCCGGCTACGCGGTGAATTTCCTGCCCGACAACCGCGCGCATGCCGGCTGCCATACGCAAGACCTGCAGGCGCTCGGGGTCGAGGCGCTCTATCACCCGTTCGTGAGCGATCCGATCGCCTGGCTGCGCGCGCGCGGCGCGGAGCTCGATGCGATCATTCTCTCGCGACACTACGTGGCGACGAACTACGTCGGGCTTGCGCGGCTGTATGCGCCGCAGGCGCGCCTCATCTTCGATACGGTCGACCTGCACTATCTGCGCGAGCAGCGTGCCGCGGAGGTCGACCGCAGCGCGGATATGGCGCAGCAGGCCGCGCGCACGCGCGCGCAGGAACTCAAGTTGATGCGCGAGTGCGACGTCACCCTGGTGGTGAGCGCCGTGGAGAAGGACTTTCTCGCGCGCGAGCTGCCGCAGGCACGCGTGCAAGTGCTGTCGAATGTGCACGAAGTGTACGGACGCCGTCGCGAATTCGGCGAGCGCCGCGATCTGGTCTTCATCGGCGGCTTTCAGCATCCGCCCAACATCGACGCCGTGCTGTGGTTTGTGCGCGACGTGTTCCCGCGCGTGCGCGCGCAGGCGCCGGCCATGCAATTCCATGTGATCGGCAGCAAGGCGCCGAAACAGATCCTTGAACTGGCCCACGACGGCGTGACGATTCACGGCTATGTCGAAGACATCACGCCGTTCATGGACGGCTGCCGCCTGTCGGTCGCGCCACTGCGCTACGGCGCCGGTGTCAAGGGCAAGGTCAACATGGCGATGAGCTACGGCCTTCCGGTTGTCGCCACGACACCGGCGGTGGAAGGCATGCACGTGCGCACCGGTGAGGACGTGCTCGTCGCCGACACGGCCGACGAGTTTGCCGCGGCGATCCTGCGCGCCTGCGGCGATGCAACATTGTGGACAAAGTTGTCCGACAACGGACTGGCGAATGTGCGCCGGTACTTCTCGTTCGCTGCAGCGCGCACGGCGCTCAGAGAGATTCTTCCACCGTTGCGCGGGTAACGGCCGGCGTGCGTTGGTCTTTCTGACCCGCGAACCGGGTCTGCGCTTCCGCAACCCCGCGTCACGCTGTGTCAATCCGCGTCTCGCCAGCCCCGGCTCCGTTGGGTCCAAACCGCCGCTCGATCAGCGCGAGCGAACCGTCCGCACGCGCATACGCGAGCGTACTTGCGCGGGTTCCATAAGCCTCGCCGACAATGAAGATCGGCGCGAGCATGCGCTCCAGCGCCGCGCCGACGCCGGTGTCCGGCAACTCCGTTTCCTGTGGCTGTCCGCTATCCTTGAGCAGGGCGAGCAACGCCGAATCCGTCGGCGCTTCGCGGCCGAGCAAGGCGGAAAAGCCTTCGCGCAGGCGCCGCATCTTCGGCCACTCGTCGTCGCGCGAACCGTTGCTGAAAGCGTGCACGCCGGCATCGAGGCGGCGCGGCACGCCGTCGATGCTGCTGACAAACTGCGCCTGCGCGCGTTCGCCAACGACGAGATTGAACGGTCCGTATTGCTCGCGTTGCGCGGCGACGCTTGCGGCATAATGATCCGCGCCGACATCTGCGCCGACGAAATCGGCCACCAGTGCACCGCGCGAGCGCGGTGCACTGGTCTGTCTGCCGGTGCGCACATTCGTCACGGCAGCAAAACGACCATTGCGGTTCAACGCCAGCCAGCTGCCGGCGGCAACCAGGTCGCGGCCGCCGAATACGCCGGCCCGATCCGCCCAGAACGCAGCGGGTGCGCTGGCTCGTGCGTGGAATTCATCGCGATTGGCGAGCAACAGCCACGGCCGATCGGGCACCACATGCAATGCGAGCAGCAGCAGGCACATGTGTGCCGGCAGGTCAGCCGCCGGCAGGCGCGGCCGGCGGCGCGGGCGTCGGTGTCGCCGGCGGATTCTGCGGCACCTGCTGCGCCTGCAGCTTCGCTTCGATCGGCGCCAGGCGCGGATTCGACGGACTCAATTCGCGTGCCGACTTGAGCGCCTTCTCGGCCTCGGCGCGGCGGTCCTGCGCGAGCCGCGCGTCGGCCTGGTCCAGATAGGAAACAGCGAGGCGTTCACGCAGCGCAGGCAGCGCGGCATCGCCCGGATCGGACTGCGCGATCGCATCCAGATGCGCACGCGCCTTGCGCGGATTGTCCTTGACCGTCTGCTCGAACAGTTCCTTGGCGCGGCCGGAAATGCGCGCCAGGCCGGTCATCGCCTTCGCATTGTCGCGGTCGATGCGCAGGATCGCGCGGTACTTGTCGTAGGCGCAATCGCCGGGCGGCTCGATCAGGTTGCCCTCGATCAATTCCCGGTCCGCCTCTTCGAGCAGCGCGGCGATGCGCGTCTGCTCGGCCGGCGAAATCTGCGCCTGTTGCTTGGCAATGTCCTGTTGCTCGCGCGCCTCGCGCAGGCGCGAACGCAACGCGCGCAGATCCGCAATATCGGGCGCCGCAGCCTCGGCCTGCTGCAGCAACTTCTCGGCCTGCGCGGTGTTGCTGCCATCCAGTGCCTGGTTCGCCTGGGTCACCAGCGTCTGCGCCAGCTTGCGCAGGCCGGCCTTGGCGCGCGCGTTGTCGGCTTGTTTCTTCAGTACTCCCTGGAACAGCGCCAGCGCCCCGTCGTCACCGCCGATGCGACCGGCGCGCTGCTGGGCTTCAGCCTTCGCGAGCGCCTTTTCGAGCGCGTCGTTGTCGCTGGCGTGGAGCTTGGTGACGTCGGCGCGCAACTCCGGAATCGCCGCATGGTTCGGCGACAGCTGCGCCAGCTCGGCGATGTGCTGATTGGCGATATCGCCTTTGCCGTCGGCGATCGCTTCACGCGTCTGCTCGACGAGACGCTCGGCGACTTTCTTCAGTCCGTTCATCGCCAGTGCGTTGGTCGCGTCGGCATCGAGCACATGCTGGTAGCCTTCCGCTGCGCTGCCGACGCCGACGAGCTTGCCCGCAGCCAGCGCCGCGTCGGCTTTGGCCAGCGTTCCCTCGCTCGCGCTGCTGCGGTTTTCGGCGGCGTGCAATTGGGTTCGCAGCTGCTCAATCTCGGCGCCGCCGCCGAGCACTTCGTTGGCGGCATCCAGGTCGGTTTTCGTCGTGGCCAGATCATTGCGGCCCAGCGCGACGCGCGCCTGTTCGAGCAATTTCGCGCCGACCTTGCCCAGTCCTGCGCGCGCCTGCTCGTTGTCAGGCTCGAGCGTGCGCGCGGCTTCGAACAATTCGCGCGCACTGTCATGCTTGCTGCCGATCAGGTTGCCGTCGGCGAGCGCCTTGTCGGCGCGGCCGATCAGACCATTCAATTCCGTGTTCGGGATCAAGGCCCGCAGGCGCCCCTGGAACTGCCACGCGCCGGCCGCGAGCGCGACCACGAGCACCGCGGCGATGGCCAACCAGACTCCCTTGCGGCTGCGCTTCTCGGCACCGTGCCGGCCGCGCCGACGCAGCGGTTCGTTGGCGATGTCGTCCATGCGGCCGATGCTCGGCTCGGCGCGAAACCCCATGCCTTCGGTCGGCGTCGCAATGGTCGGCCGCGACTGCGGCGGTGTGCCGGCCGCCGGCCGCGACTGGGTCGGCGTGTTCGCGCCAAGAATCTGCCGGCGATAGCTTTCGTCCAGCTGGCCCAGTTGCGGCAGATCGCCGCGCGCCAGCGCGATCTCGATCTGCTCGATCGCATCGGCCACAGCCGCGCCATTCTGGAAGCGGTCGTCGGGCGCCTTCGCCAGCATCTTGTTGAGCAGCGGCTGCAGCGACTGCAGGTGTTCGGGCAGGATCGGGATCGGCTGCGTGATGTGCATGATGCCGACAGCGAGCGAATCGTCGGCGTGATATGGCACGCGTCCGGTCAGCAGTTCGTAAAGCACGACGCCGAGGCTGTACAGGTCGGCGCGGCCGTCGAGCGCGCGGCCGCGCGCCTGCTCCGGACTCATGTAATGCGGCGTGCCGATCACCGTGCCGGTGCGCGTCATGTTGGTCGACGAATCGCTCGCCCGGGCGATGCCGAAATCGGTCAGCGCCGAGGAGCCGTCGTCGCGCAACAGGATGTTGTCGGGCTTCACGTCGCGATGCACGAAGCCCTTGGCGTGCGCGTAATTGAGCGCCATCGCGATCTCGCGGATCACGCGCAGCGCAAACGGCGCGGCGCGCGGCTCGCCGTCCTTGCTCAGCAGCGCGCCGCCGCCGAGGTATTCCATGGCGATGTAGTGATGGTCGCCTTGGCGGCCGACGTCGTGCACGCCAACGACGTGGCGATGATGCAGCTTGGCGGCGATGCGCGCCTCGCGCAGGAAGCGCTCGCCGAAATTCGGGTCCACCAGCAGCGCCGGCGACATGATCTTGAGTGCCACTTCGCGCTGCACCGATTCCTGCATCGCCAGATACACCGTGGCCATGCCGCCACGGCCGAGCTGGCGCAGAATCTTGTAGCCGGGAATTTCGATCACGACGTCGCGGCACCCCGTATGGCAGCGCAGGATTCGCTCGCCTGCGCCGGATTTTGCCTGTGTCAAAGCATAGCACGCGGCCGGCCGCGGCCCCAGCAAAAACAAGGGATTGGCGGCGGTTCAGGCCTGGCGGCGCGCCTCGATCACGTTCGGCACGCCGGACAGTCGCCCGAGCAGTGTCGACAGCTGCTCGAAGTCGGCCACGCGCACGGCGAAGTTCATCGTCGCCAGGCCCGAAGCGGAATCCACGCGCGAGTCCACCGCGATCAGGTGCACGTTCGCGGCGGCGATGACGTTGGTGACGTCCTTGTGCAGCCACTTGCGGTCGTAGCCGCGCACGAGCACGTCGACTTCGTAAGCCTGCGCTTTCGCCCCGCCCCATTCCACTTCGATGACGCGGCTGGCATCGCGCGCACGCAGGCGCGCGAAACTCGCGCAGTCGGCGCGATGGATCGATACGCCCCTGCCGCGCGTGATGTAACCGACGATCGCGTCGCCCGGCAGCGGCTGGCAGCAGCGCGCGAGCGTGGTCAGCAGATTGCCGACGCCTTCGATGACGACGGCATCCTTGTCGCGCTTCGGCGCGCGTGGCGGCGCGGAAGCGGGTGCCGATGGCGGCGTGTGGGTCTCGTGCAGCGCGCGCGCGACCTGTCCGGCGGTGACTTCGCCGAGCGCCAGTGCGACGAGGAAATCGTCCAGCGTCTTGTGCTGGAACTTTTGCGGCAAAGTATCCAATTCCACATTGCCCAGGGCCAGGCGCTTGAGCTCGCGGTCGAGGATGGCGCGGCCGGCGGCGAGGTTGGCGGCGTGATCGGTGTGCTTGAACCAGGCGCGCACTTTCTGCTGCGCGCGATGCGTGTGCAGGAAACCGTGCTGGGCGGAAAGCCAGTCGCGGCGCGGCTCGGCGGTCTTGCCGGTCAGAATCTCCACGCGATCGCCGCTGACCGGCTGATACGTCAGCGGCACGATACGCCCGTTCACTTTCGCGCCGCGGCAGCGATGGCCGACATCGGTGTGCACGTGATAGGCGAAGTCGAGGACGGTCGCCTCGCGCGGCAGATCCAGCACCTGCCCCTGTGGCGTCAACAGGTAGACGCGGTCTTCGAGAATGTCGGTGCGAAAGCCGGCGAGCAGCGCGGCGTCGTCCTCGCTGTCGTCCTTGGCTTCGAGCAGCTGGCGCATCCACGCGACCTTGCGCTCGAACTCGGCATCGCCGCCGCCGCCTTCCTTGTAGCGCCAGTGCGCGGCGACGCCGGCTTCGGCATGCGCGTGCATGTCGTGCGAGCGGATCTGCACTTCCAGCGTCTTGCCTTGCGGGCCGACCACCGCGGTGTGCAGCGACTGGTAGTGGTTGCCCTTGGGCCGCGCGATGTAGTCGTCGAATTCATTCGGCAGCGGCGGCCACAACGTGTGCACGATGCCGAGCGCGGCATAGCACGCGGCGACATCGTTCACGAGCACGCGCAGCGCGCGGATGTCGTACAGGTTGGCGAAGTCGCCGCCCTTGCGCTGCAGCTTCTTCCAGATCGAGTAGATGTGCTTGGGCCGGCCGGCGACGTCGGCGGCGATGCCGGCATCGCGCAGCGCGCGGCGCAACGTGTCCATCGCGAAGGCGATGAAATGCTCGCGATCCGTGCGCCGCTCGTCGAGCAGTTTGGCGATGCGCTTGTAGGTCTCGGGCTGCAGGTAGCGGAACGCAAGGTCTTCCAGTTCCCACTTCAGCTGCCAGATGCCGAGCCGGTTCGCGAGCGGCGCGTGGATGTCGGCTGTCAGTTGCGCGAGCGCCTGGCGCCGTTCGGGTGCGGCGGTGGCCGCATTGCGCATGCGCGCGAGCTGGCGCGCGAGCAGGATGAACACCACGCGCAGGTCGCGGATGATCGCGAGCAGCAGCCGGCGCAACCCTTCGGCGTGACCGGCGCCGGTGCGCGCGGCGTACAGCGACCAGACTCGTTCGGCGGCCTGCTGGCCTTCCGTCAGGTCGCGCACGCGCGGCGCGTCGCGCACGATCGCTGCCAGCGGCACCTCGATGCCGGCCTGCTGCAGCGTGTGCAGCACGCATGCGCCGAACGTTTCCGCATCGGCGCGCAGTTGTTCGAGCAGATCGAGCGTTTCCAGCAGTTCCGTCTCGAACGGATGCGCTGTGCCGGAAGCGGAGAGCGCGGGGATGTCGCGCAGCGCGGCGCCCCACGCGGGCGCGCCGTGAGAACCGAGATGCTGATCGAGCCAGCCACGCAGGCTGCGCTCGCCGGGGCTTGCCGCTTTCATGCGGCTACTGTGGCATGTGCGGACGGCCGGGACAATCCGGCCGTTGCGGGCTTATTGCGGGGGCGCCGCCGCCACCGTGAATGCGGAGGAAGTGCCGGTGATCGTACTCGTCGACGCATCCGTGGCGGTGACTGTCTGCGTTCCGGTCGTGTTGAGCGTCACGTTGAAGTTGCCGCTGCCATTGGTCAACAGGCTGTTTGCCGGCAATGTCGCCGCCGCATCGCTGCTGGTGATGTGCACGCTGCCAGAGTAACCGGTGGCAATGTTGTTGTACGGATCGTAGGCGTATACGGTAACCGTGAACGGCGAGCGCTGCGTCACGTTGTAGGACTGCGCGACGACGCTCAGCCGCGAAGCGGCTGCCGGGTTGACGGAGATGTTGCCCGATGTGCCTGTCAATGCCGAAGTCACCGTGTCGGTCGCCGTAATCGTCTGTCCGCCGGTCGTCTTCAGCGTCGCACTGAAGGTGCCGGTGCCGCCGCTCAGCATTGCATCCGCGGGCAACGCGGCCAGGGGGTCGGTGTGACTGGTGAAGTGCACGGTTCCGTTGTATGTGCCGACCGTGTTGTTCGCCGCATCCAGCGCGGTCACGACGAGATTGTTGAATGCGCTGCCAGCAGTGGCGGATGATGGCGCGCTGACGCTGAAATGCGTGGCGACTGTCGGCAGCATCGTGATCGCGAAGGAAACCGTCGAGGACAACGCCGGCGCGCGGTTCGGCGAAGCGATTCTCGCGGTGCAGCTGGCGGTGCCGCCGAAATAAACCGAACCGTTCGGCTTGAACGTGAAAGCAAGCTGCAAGGCACCGCTGGCGCCGGCCGACGTCACGAAACTGCCGCCGGCCAGAGGACTGGCGAGAATTCCGTTCGGATCGCTGCACGACACATTGCTGACGCTCGCGGTATTGAGCGTATCGGCCGTGCTCGGCAGCGTACTGCCGCTGTATGGGCTCACGTAATAGACCAGCGGATCGACGTTGACCAGTCCGCTGGAGTTGATGGAATTGTGATAGGTGACCTGGGACGGCACCGCGTTTCCATCGGGGCCATACAGCGTGCACGCGGTCGAGGTCTTGTTGTTGTTGCAGACGATGTTGCCGACATTCAGCGTCGCCGGATTGTTGCCGCTGGCTACGGCCACCTTGTCGTCGTAGCGCTGCGGATAGGTGCCGAACGGCGGAAACACGGCCGCCGTG
>Ga0105239_10006711_pt1 | contig 13293 bp, 1 predicted proteins | sample KBSC44metaG_FD_92761 | JGI IMG/M metagenome (GOLD analysis project Ga0105239, IMG submission 92761) | Corn rhizosphere microbial communities from Kellogg Biological Station, Michigan, USA - KBS C4-4 metaG | ecosystem: Host-associated > Plants > Roots > Rhizosphere > Soil | place: Michigan, USA... | reverse complement strand
GTTAACAGATTCGTAAGAATCGCGATCTTGGCGCGGTGGGGCAATTTATGGACGTACGGGGTTCCCGGCACGTGATGGCGGGGCGCGCGCTGCGCTTGGCGCTTCTCAAGGGGGCGAGCAGCGCCGCGCTGGCGGTGGTGCTGGGATCGGCCCCTGCATATGCGCAGCTCGCCGCGATGCGCGCCGCGCTTGGCATTCCGAACAATGTCGGGGCGGGCGCGCCGGCGGTCACCAACACGGTCACCGCGGTTACGCCGACGATGAGCCAGATCATGGCCCGCCACCAAAGCTATCAGGCGCGGGTGGCGCAGGCGGCGGGGCTGGTCGCGCAGGCCAATTCCGCAGCGCGCGCTGCTGCCCAGGCGGCGGCGCAGAGCGTGCGCGACGGGCTTGGCGCGGGCGGGCTGGTTCCGGTCGCGAGCCCAGTCACGTCGACGCAGGATCCCACCGGGCTCAACGTCTGGCAGGGCGCGTCCCAGCCCACCCAGACGCAGAACGGCGCGGCGGTCAACGTCACTATCAACCAGACGCAATCGCGCGCGCTGCTCTCGTGGAACAGCTTCGATATCGGCCGCAATACGACGCTCACCTTCAACCAGCAGGGCAATAGCGATTGGGTCGCGGTCAATCGCATCGTCGGCGGCATCGATCCCGCGACCGGCCTGCTTGATCCGTCGCGCGGGCCGACGCCCACGCAGATCCTCGGATCGATCAAGGCCGATGGTTCGGTCTATGTGCTCAACCGCGCCGGGGTGATGTTCGGCGCGAACGCGCAGATCAATCTTCATTCGCTGCTCGCCAGCAGCCTTGAGCTCGGCTCGGCGTCGGTCCCCTCAGGCGGAACCCAGCTGCGCGCGCTTTCGCTGCAGGAACGCAACAACGCCTTCCTCGACAAGGGCCTTTTGCCGGATGCAGTCTCCGGGCTTGTCTCGGCAGTGGCGGGCGAGCAGCATGGCGCAGTCTCGGTGGCGCAGGGCGCGCAGATCACCGCCAATGGCGGCTATGTCATCCTCACCGCGCCCAAGGTTTCCAGCGCCGGCGAAATCAAAACGACGGTCGGCGGCCAGGTCAGCCTCGAGGCCGGCAATCAGGTCGACGCGACTGTGTCCACCGGCGCGACCGGGAGCGCCGACCCCAATGTGCGCGGCCTCGTCCTCACTTCGCTCGGCGGCGGCACGGTGGACGTCACCGGCTCGATCGATGCGCCGCAGGGCTATATCTCGCTCGGCACCGATCTTTCCGGAACGGTCACTCTGGGCGGCGTGCTCACCTCCACGACCAGCGTCTCGCGCAATGGCAAGATCAGCCTGATCGGCGGCACCGTGAACATCGCGCCCGGCGCGGCGATCGCGATCACGCCGGATACCGGCAGCGACACGATCCCGCAAAGCGCGGATTCGGTCGCCGCGTTCAAAACCTCGCAGATCGATATCGGCAGCCATTATTATACGACCACCCAAGGCCGGATCACCGGCAGCGACGATGCCAAGACATCGGACCTACTGCCCGCCAACATCACCATCGGCAGCAATACGATCATCGAAGCGCCCAGCGCCAATATCTCGATCGGCGGCAGGGCAGGGGATGTCACCCGCACCGTCGACGAAATCCCTGGGCTGGCGAGCGCCAAGGTCGAGGTTCAGGCCAATGCGGTGATCGACGTCAGCGGCGTTACCGATTATCTGCTGCCGGCGTCGCGCAACATGCTCGAAATCTCGCCGGCGAAGCGCAACGAGCTGCGCGATACGCCCAATTATCGCGATTCCACGTCCGACGGCAGCTTCACCTTGAACGGCAAGACGCTGTTCGTCGATCCGCGGCTGAGTGGCGTGCGCGATGACGGCGTCGCCTGGATCGGCTCGCCGCTGATCGAGGCCGGAAGTCTCGCCGCCCAGATTGGTGTGACCGCGCAGGAGCTGATGACCAAGGGCGGCAACGTCACGCTCTCCACCCTCGGCTTCAAGGCCGCGCCGCCGGTGGGAGCCGACATTCCGAGCATCCGCCTCGATCCGAGCGCCACCATCGATTTTTCCGGCGGCTGGGTCCGCTATGCGGCCGGCTATGTCCATTATAGCAAGCTGGTGACCGCCGACGGCCGGATCGTCGACATTTCCGATGCCGATCCGAACGATAATTATGTGGCGGTCGGCGATGGCTTCGTCGAGCAGCTTCCGCAGCTTTCGACGCCGATCGTCCACGCCAATTCCCTGCTGCAAGGCGGCACGTTCGAGGCGGGCTATGTCGAGGGGCGCGATGCGGGCGCGCTGACGATCAACACTCCGGCCGGCGATCTCAACGCGAATTTCCATGGCGATGCGGTTGCGGGCGAACGCCAGATCGGCGGTGGCGTTGCGGCGAACGCGGCACCCACGCTGCCGGGGGACATTCGCAAGCTCCAGGCCGTCAACAGCCAGCTTCCAGCTGCGGGCTTGCTGCACGTCCAGTCTATCCCCGGCGGCGGCATTGTCGTCGGTGGCCCGACCACGCCGCCGCCCCAGGGCGCGATCCGGTTGGACGATGCCATGCTCGACAGCGCTAGTCTCGGCGCGGTCTCGCTGCAGACGTCCGGCACGGTCACGTTCGCGGCAGCGAGCAACCTCAACCTCGCGGCCGGCGGCGCGCTCAACGTCGATGCGGGACGCACGATCAGCTTCAACGGCAATGTCTCGGTCCCCGCCGGAACGATCACAGCGCGCACCTACGGCATCCAGCTCGGCTCGCTGTTCGACGCCGGCGACGACATACCGTTCGATGGCGTGCTGACGACCGACACCACGCCGCGTATGTTCGATATCGTCGTGGGCTCGGGCGCGACGCTGTCCGCGCGCGGCCGCTGGGTCAATGACTCGCTCGTCACGGATGGCTTGTTCGGGGGGCCGGGCTACACCTCGGGCGGCGCAATCAGCCTCACCTCGGCGCCGCATGTCGTCGCCTTCAAGCAGGATGGCTCGGGCGCGGTCGATCTGAGCGGCAGCATCCTGCTCGATGCGGGCAGCCTGCTCGACGTTTCGGGCGGCGGCTATGTCTCGCCCACCGGGGTCTTCTCGCTGGCCGGCAAGGGCGGCGACGTCAGCCTGATCAACGAAACCAGCTATTTCCAGCAGGGCGGGGTACCTTCCGCCGGCGGCCCAACCCCCACCGGCGTCAAGCTGTTCCGCAGCGATCTCACCACCTTCCAGCTCACCCGCGACGGCAGCCACCAGCCCTCGGTCGTGCCGGACAGCGTCAACGCCACCGTCACGATCGATGGCGACATCCGGTCGTTCGGCTTCAAGGGGGGCGGCACCTTCGCGCTGGTCACGCCCGATCTTAAATTCGGCAGCAGCGATGGCGGCGGCACCGCGGTCCCGCTCGATTTCCTCCAGCGCACAGGGTTCGGCACGCTGTCGCTGACGGCCTGGAACACCAATTTTCTCGACAATGTGTTCAGCAACGGGCTGGCCGGGCGGACGGCGTTGCTCGGCACCGAGCAGGTTCAGATCCGCGCGGGCGAGACGCTCAACCTCACCCAGTCGATCCTGCCTTCGATCCTCTCGACGAGCCAGATCAATATCCTCGCGGCGCAGGCGAGCGGCACCGACATCAGCCGCCTCGCCGCCTTCGCGCCGACCAACCAGCTCGCCGATTATGACAATCTGCCCGCCAATCTGATCCTCGGCGGCCTTACCGAACTCGATCTGCTCGGCGGCACGATCATCGGCGCTCCCACCGCGTCGATCAGGGTGCCGAAGCTCTATAATGCCGGCACCATCCGGATCGCGGGCGGCAGCATTTTGCAAAGCGAGACGCTGCCGTTCAGCTATGTCCAGAGCACCGGCACGCGCGCCGCCATCGCTGTTCAGCAACAGCTCGATCCTGACGGCGTCGATCGCGGCGCGGCGCTGGCGGCGGTGTTCGGCACTGCGGACGCCAACGGGAAATATGATGAGAATGGCGCCAATGCTTCCGGCTTCCTGGATGCCGACGGCAATCCACTCAGCAATCGCGATCTGCTCGCGCTCAATGGTTCTGATCGCCAGATCTATTATCTCGGTCCGCTCGGAGCGGATCAAGGCATCGTGCTGGCGGCTAACAGCGTCACGGATCTGTCCGGCATCAGTATCCGCAATCCCAGAGCCTCGCTGCTGCCCGGCCAATCGGCGCAGATCGCGACCGGCCGCCTGATTGGCGGCGGCTCGATCCGCGCGGCCGGGCTTTACGTCGGGCCGCAGGGGCTCGATCTCTTTTCGACGCCGCAGCTCAGCAGCGGCCTGCCCACCCTCTATTATGAGAACGGATCCGGTATTGCGCCGAATGGCGCGCGACCGGCCTTGACCATCACGGCAAGCGGCGGGGCAGCGATCAATCTTTCGGGCGCTGCGGATCAATACGATATCCAGACCGGGGCGAACAGCTTCACGCCAACCGCGGTGTGGAGCAATGCCGGCATGCTCTCGGCGCTGGGCGGCGGCGACGTGACGGCTGCGTCGATCCGGGCGCGCGGCGGCTCTGCGCAGGCACTGGGCGGCACGTTCGAATGGCTCGATCCGGTGCTGGTGCAGGATAATGCCGATGGCGCGCAAAGCGGCGTGGTCTCGGCCAGCCAGATCGAAGCCGCCGGCTTCGACAGCTTCGTGGCGCGCGGCGATCTCACCACGATCGGCGACGTCGATCTCACGCTCGCGCGCTCGTTCCAGCTGCGCGCGCGCGATTATAGCGGTGCCGCGCTTTCGTCCGCGCGCGGATCGAGCGGCGACACCAAGCCCTTTGCCGATCCCTATTATGCGATCTCAATGGCCGCGACCGGCGCGCTTTCGATCACCGCGCCGCACATCGGCCTGATCGGCATCGATCAGATGTTCGACACGCTGGGCAACGCCGGAACACAGACCGGCAGCCTGGCGCTGCATGGCGGCGCGATCGACATCGCCGGCGCGGTGGCGTTCCGCAATTCGCTATCGAGCGTGCTGCTCGATTCCGCCACGGACATTCGGTTGATCGGCGTCCAGCCGCTGGCGCGCACGCTCACGCCGGATACCGCCACCGACGATCCCTCGCTCAGCGGGCAGATTATCGCCGGCGGCGATCTGCTGTTCCGCGCCGGCCAGGTCTATGCGACCACGGGCAGCGGTAATCTCCAGCATCTGGTCGATACCAATGGGGCCGATGTCGTGCGGCCCTTCCTCATCGCATCGGCCGGCACGGACGCGACGATCCGATTCGAGGGCAATGGCAATCCCACGCCTGCCATCCCCTATTCCGCCGGCTCCTACGTCTCGGTGCAGGCGCCGCATATCGATCAGGCGGGCGTGCTGCGTGCGCCGCTGGGCCGGCTCGATCTTGGCTCGGCATCGCCTTTCGCGCTTGGCAACAGCGCCGGAGGCTCCACCCAATTCGGCCGTACCGAAACCCTCACCTTCGAGCCGGGCAGCATCACCTCGGTCTCGGCGGCCAATCTCAGCATTCCCTATGGCACGACCACCGATCTCACCGAATATTATTTCACGCCGGGCTCCAGTTCGCCGCTGAAGGCGCCGCCCGCGGCCGAGCTGCGCATGGGGGGCGACGCGATCACGGTTGCGCCGGGCGCCACCGTCGATGGCAGCGGCGGCGGCGATCTTTATGCCTATGAGTTCGTATCGGGCACCGGCGGTTCGCACGACGTGCTGAGCCGCTTCAACAGCGACAGCTTCAGCACCCGCAACGGATTCCAATATCCGGACGGGCGGCAGGTCTATGCGATCGTGCCCGCTGGCAGCAGCAGCCTCTCGGCGCTCTACGATCCGATCTATTCGGCCGATTACGGCTCTCTCTATGCCGGCGATGCCGGCAAGATGGTGCATCTCGAAGGCGGCGCGGGCGTGCCGGCCGGCGATTATGTGTTGTTGCCGGCGCAATATGCGCTGCTGCCCGGCGCGATGCGTTTGGTCGAAAATGTCGGGACGGCGGCGCCGCTGCCCGGCGCATCGGCCCAGCTCAAGGATGGCTCGGTCATCGTCGCGGGCAGCTATGGCGTCGCCGGCACCAGCCTGTCCGATTGGCAGCGGCATTCGTTCACCGTGCAAAGCCAGGATGTCTTCCGCAAATATTCGCGGATCGAGCTGACCTCCGGCACCAAGAATTTCACGGCCCAGGCCGAACATGACGGCGTGGTGCTGCCGCGCCTGCCGGCCGATGCCGCGCGGATCGTGATCAACCCGCTTTCGACGCTCGCGATCGGCGATCGCTTCGATACCGATCCCGCCACCGGCGGACGCGGCAGCCAAGTCGATATCGCCGGCGAGATCATCGACATCGTCTCGCCGGGCGCCGCGCCGCGCGACGGCGCGGTTACGCTCGTCACCAGCGATCTGGCGCAGCTCAACGCCGCCAGCCTGCTGATCGGCGGCGTGCGTACCGACAAGGCTGATGGCTCGACCGATCTGCGCATCACCGCGCACGAAATCAATGTCCTCAATGACGTCGCCAACCCGCTGCAAGCGCCCGAGGTCGTGCTGGCCGTGGATGGCGCGCAATCGGCGCTCACGGTCGCCGACGGCGCGAGCATTGTCGCGAGCGGCACTCTCAACGATACCCGCGATGGCGATTATAATGTTGCCTATTTCAAGCGCGATAGCGGTGGCAACATCACCTCGGACAATAGCGGCGCCGGATCGCTGATCCGCGTCGCCAATGGCGTCGAGCGCTTCGTTAACCGCTCGGGGGATCTCGCGGCAAGCGTCACCACCCAGCGCGTTACGCTCGATATCGGCCAGGCCAATTTCGCGGGCGACGCGCTTGCGATCGATACCAGCCGAAACCTCAAATTCGATGCGGCGTCGACCGTCGACGTGCGCAACATCGCGTTCAGCGGCGATAATATCTCCTTTTCGAGCCGCACTTACGGCATCGCCGGGCTCGTTATCACGCCGGAGCTGGAGCAGACGCTCTCGCAGACGCAGAAGCTCAGCATCCGTGCGAACGCCTCCATCGGCTTCACGCCCGGCGAGCATCTCTTCCAGAATCTGAGCCTCGACGCACCGGGCATCCGGCTGATCCGTCCGGGCAGGATCGATCCGGCCGAGCCGCTTTCGGTGACGATCACGGCCGCCAATATCGATCTTCTGAACAGCGCGGCGGATACCGGGGCATGCCGCGGCAATGGCGGCTTCACGTGCGGCAGCGTGGGCAACAGCCTGATCCTCAACACCGGCGGCCTCAGCTTCGGCAAGGGCACGATCCATAGCTACGGGTTCGATAACTCGGTACAGATCACCGCCAGCTCCGGCACCTATTATAGCGGCGTCGGCGCGTTCGATGTGGGCTCGGCGGCACTCAGCCTCACCACGCCGTTCATCGCCGATCTGGGTAACGGGACGGTGCCCAAGACCGGGGCGACCGCACCCGATCTTGAGATCCGCACCTCCGGTAGCGTCGCGATCGCTTCGGGCGGTACCGCCGGCGCGCCCAGCGGCCCGCTCGCGCCGGGCGCGCGGCTGGCGATCGGCTCGTTGTCGGCGCCGGCGCAATCGGTATCGATCGACGGAACCGCGATCCGCGCGACCGCCGGGACGATCGAGGTCAATTCGGCAACCGACGTCACCCTGAGCGGCGCCGCCGCGCTGGCAACGCCGAGCTATTCGCAGAAGTTCGGCGACGCTGCCGATCAGGTCATGGTGTCGGCAGCCGCAGGCACGATCAGCCTGACGGCCTTGGCCGGCAATATCGACGTCGGCAACGCGACCACGCTGTCGATCGGCGGCCTGACCGGATCGGCCGGCACGCTCAACCTGCTTGCGAGCGAAGGCAACATCGCGTTGAATGGCGCGATCGAAGCCGCCACGCCGGGCAATGGGGCCAGCCTCCGTTTCGATTCCGGGCGCGGCGGCTTCGATTTGCCGGGCTTCGTCGCGCAGCACGGGGCGCAGTTCACCGGCGCGATCGATATTCGCACCGGCGCGGGCGATCTCGCGCTCGATGCCGGCCAAAGCCTGAAGCTCGGCAGCCTCACGCTCACCGCCGATGGCGGCAGCACGCGCATCGGCGGCCTGATCGATACCTCCGGCATCGATGGCGGCGCGATCGCGCTGTTCGGGCGCGATGGCGTTAGCCTCGCTTCGACGGCCGTGCTGGATGCCCATGCGAACGGCTATGCCGAGAACGATACGCGCAGCGCCAAGGCGGGCGACATCATCCTGGGCGTCGGCGACGCCGGCGCGATCAGCGTTGCCACCGGTGCGGCAATCGATCTTTCCGCGCGCAGGCCCGGCGACCGGCTCGTTGCGCAGCAGCGCACCGATCCTCGCTCGCTCAACCAGGTGACCGCCTATACCTTCGTCGAAGGCGATCAGGGCGGCGCGCTCACCTTGCGCGCGCCGGTGATTAGCCAAGCCGGCAGCGATACCGTCAATGTGGATTTCGCGGGCGCCGTTTCCGGCGCGCGCGACGTAACGGTGGAAGGCTATCGCCGCTACGATCTGGCCGCCGTCGCCACTGACGGCCGCTTTACCGGCGTCTCGGTGGATAGCGAAAGCGGCGTGGCGACGCTCGATCTCGGCGCTGCCGCCTCGGGCAAGGCCAATTTCCTTGCCGATCTGGCGCCGGGAACGATGGTCGATTTCGTCCAGAATTTCGACATTTCCAACGCGCGCTCGCGGCTCGGTGGGCTGACCAGCCTCGCCAGCTATCATGAGCGGCCCGGTGTCGAGCTCGATTACACCGGCGGCATAGCGCTTGCTTCGAACTGGAATCTCGGTGCGGGCACGGTCGATGTGACAGGCGCGGTCGCGGCGGGGGACATGCGGCTCTCCGATCTCGGGCCGCGCACGGATGGCTCGGCACGCTACGAAGTTGTGCCGGGCCGAGAGGCCGATCTGTTCCAGCGCTTCGTCAATCTCACCTACCGGGTCGGCGGCAGGGTCGATGGCGAGGCGGGCAGGCTCACCTTGCGCGCGGGCCGCGATCTCAACATCGGCCACGGCATCACCGATGGCTTCTTCGCGTTCAGCGATCAGACCGATCCGGATTATATCAGTACCCAGCTCGGTGGCGGCACGCGCACCTATAATCCGGCGCTCACCGTGCGCTGCGGCATCGGCGGCGCGAATCCCACTGATTGCGACAGCGTCATTCCGTTCGCGCTGGATACGGGGCTGTCGACGACGATCGCCAAACCCGGCAATTCGATCAATTTCGATTTGAGCAATGTGGTGCGGGGTGCGGAGCAGTTGGGCGCAGGGATCGCGCCCTATAGCGCCGCTGCCAATGCGCCGGCGGCGACCGGGCTGTTTGCCGATGGCTCAGGCGATCCGATCGGCAGCGCCCAGCTCTTCCCGCTATTGGCCGACGGCCGTGCAGTCGATTCCTTCAGCATCCAGCTGGTCGGCGGCGCCGGGGCGTCGCCTTCGGCTAACCCGCTGCATATCGATCGCGGCAGCGGGGGTAATGTGATCGTTTCGGGCGAGACGAGCTACGATATCGCCGCTGTCAAACCGACCGGACAATATGCGGGCGCGCTACAGCTTCGCTACGATATTCCCAATGATCGCTTGGGCAGCCAGTTCATCACCGGCGATTTCTTCAATTCGCTCGCGGAGCGGACCGGGATCGACGCGCCTGTGCTTGAAAACAGCATGGCCCGCGTCGCCTTCGGGCGCGCCTCGTCCAATGCGGCTGATTTCATGCGCACTGAGGCGCAGGCCTTTTTCGCGGCCTTCCCGGATCAGGTGCAATATTTTGGACCGCCGGATGCGCCGACCGGCTTCACCGCGCCCGTAGGCCTCGTGATCCGCTTTCTAGAGTCGCAGGATGCGAGCGGCGTTTCGCTGGCCGATCGCTTTGCCGCGAAGGTGACCGACGGCAGCTTCGGCTACGCGCCCCCGGTGCCGCTCCACCCGATCGATCCCACCGGTAAGATCGCGCGCGTTCATACGCTGGTTCGCACCGGCACCGGATCGATCGACGTCGCTGCGGCACGCGATGTCGATCTCAGCAATGGCACGCCGCACCTGATTACCGGCAATAGCAACAACGTGATTGGCCCTGCCAGCAACGTCGCGCAGGAAGGCGGCTCGGCGATTTATACGGCGGGCCATGTCGTCGTGCCGGGCGCCGTGAGCGCGCGCGTATCCGGCACGCAAACCAGTCTCACGATCGATCCCGCGAATTATGCGCTGACCGGCGATCTGCGCGATGGGCTGTGGGTGCCGACCTCGGCTGGCCGCCTGCAGACGAACCCGGTCTATGCCACCGGCGGCGGATCGATCACGCTGACCGCGGGCCAGGATGTGCTCGGCCGGCGCGACGTCTGGAGCGAAGCCTTCAACTCGAACAGCGTATCGGCATATACGGTCGGCGGGATCGACCACAGCCCGTCGGGCGCCGATATCGTCGGCAGCGGCGATCAGCGCTGGCGGGTAGGATCGATCGGCGTCGACGATGCGGGCAATCCGGCGTTCGCAACGAACATCCGGATCAACCCGCAACTCTTCTCCTCGGGCGTCGGCACGCTCGGCGGGGGCGATGTGACGATCGCCGCCGGCCACGATGTGAACGAGCTCACCGTCGCGCTCGATACCAGCGTCACCACCGGCGACGTCGGCACGAGCTTCGGCTCGATGGTATTCGGCGGCGGCAATCTCGCGATGAGCGCGGGGCATGACATTCTCGGCGGCCGCTTCGATATCGCCGCCGGAACGGCCGAGATCAGCGCGGGACGAGACATCGGCTCGTCCGGCAAGATCATCCTCAATCCGCAGCCGGGCCAGCGGCCGCGCGACATCCGTGTCGACAATCTGCCTGAGATCCGCATCACCGATACGCAGGTGACGCTGGCCGCCGGCAACGCGATCAGCATCGGCAAGGTGAGCGCGCTCGGCGTGGATTCGAGTGACGGCGAGATGGATCATGTGATCGATCAGAGTGCGCTGGGCTATTATACCGGCACCAGCGCGATCACGATCGCCGCCAATAGCAATGTCGATCTGAGCGGCGTGGCGACCACGTTCCGCAATCTCGATCTGCTGGGCGTCGGTTCGTTCAGTGGCGCGGTTATGCCGGCCACTCTCGACGTCACCAGCTTCGCCGGCAATATCGATCTGGGCCGTCTCCCGGCGATGCTTTATCCCAGCGCCACCGGCCAGCTCACATTGTTGGCGGGCGGCACGATTGCGCCCGCTACGCTCGATCTCGATGATGGCGATCCGTCGCTCATGCCCGGCATATTCTCTGCTTTCCGGGGCGACTTCTCGTCGTCGCAATCCGCGCTGCTGATTTCCGGCCGCCCGTTCAGCTTGCCGGTGGCTTCGCTGAATAGCTCGGACGGGGTACTCAGGCTCTATCACAACGGCAATATCACCCATGCTGGCGACGCGGCGCCGGTACGGATCGCGACGGGCGGCGATCTGATCGATACCACCTTGTTCCTCTCGAAGCAGGCGCGCATCAGCGCAGGCCGTGACATCGTCAACATGATGTTTTCGGGCCAGAATGTCGGCACGAGCGATGTGACGCGCATCATCGCCGGCCGCGATGTGACCGCAACCACGGCAGGCGCCACGAGCACCGTCACCGGCGAGCAGTCGATCGAAGGCCGCACGCTGGTGCAGGGCAATCAGTTCCTGATCGGCGGCAGCGGTGCCTTCTATCTGGAGGCTGGGCGCGATCTCGGCCCGTTCCTCAATTCCGCAACGATCAGCGACACGCGCTCCGGTACCGGTAGAACGCTCAGCTATCCTGGCGGCATCCTGAGTATGGGCAATGATCTCAACCCGTGGCTCGCGCCGAAGAGCGCTGACATCTACGCGTTTTTCGGCGTCGCCAACGGCATGGACTTCGATGCGCTGCGGGAAACCTACGTCAATCCAGCCAATATCGCCACGCTGGACGGTGATCTGTTCGAGCAGGTCACCGATCCGAATGGCAACAAGTTTCCGGATCGCACCCGCCCGATCTATTCGCCGATCCTGATCGCCTGGATGCAGCAAAACCAACCAGACGCGCTGTTGACCAACTTCGGCACCACTGATGTGAACGCCGAGCAGGCGTATGCCGCCTTCGCCGCGCTGCCGAGCCTCGTGCAACGCAAGTTCCTGCTCGACGATGTCTATTTCAACGAGCTGGCCGCACCTTCTCGCCCCAATGGGCCCAGCTATCTGCAATATGTTCGCGGCTATCGCGCGGTTCAAACGCTGTTTCCGGCGTCGCTCGGCTATACGCAGAACGATCTCAGTGGCGCCAGCAATGGCGGAACGCGCATCACGACCGGCAATCTCGATCTTCGCCTCGCGGCGATCGAGACCACGCGCGGAAGCGACATCACAATCCTGGGCCCCGGCGGCGATGCCATTCTGGGGTCTGTGGTGCGAACCTCGGCGCAGGCGGCGCGCCGCGCCTATCAGCCGACCTTGCTCGAAGGTTATGATCAGGGGAGCGCCAGCGCGCGGCCGACGTCGGGCGGCGCCAGCTATACCGTTCCCGTGCGCGATATCCCGATCGGCTATGAAGGCGTGCTGACGCTCCGCGGCGGGGCAATCCGCGGCTTCACCGATGGCGATTTCCGGCTCAACCAGAGCCGCCTCTTCTCGCAGCAGAGCGGCGATATCACTTTATGGTCGTCTAATGGCGATCTCAACGCGGGCCAGGGGCCGAAGAGCGCCGCCAATGTACCGCCGATCATTGTCCGCCTCGATCCAGACGGTTTCGCGGAAGTCGATAGCGCAGGCGCGGTGACCGGCGCCGGCATCGCCGGCTTCGCGGCAGTCCGGCGGCTCAATCCGGCGACCGGCCAGTTCGAGCTGGTCGACGTTCTCAATGACAGCGATGTCGCGCAGGCGCTGGCGCAATTGCAGGGGCAGCCTGCCGGCACGCAGATACAGATCAACGGCAAGACTTACACGCGCGATGCGCCGAACATCACATTGGTGGCGCCGGCCGGCACGGTCGATGCGGGAGATGCCGGCGTGCGCGCGGGCGGCGACATCTTCGTGGCTGCCGCGCAGGTGGCCAACGCCGACAACTTCAAGGTCGGCGGATCGTCGGTCGGCATTCCGTCGGCCAATGTCGCGACCGCGCCTGCGCTGCCCGCCAATGCCGCCTCGGCGATCACCGCCAATGTCTTCCGCGCAAACCAGGCCGCCAATCCCGCCGATCAGCGGCTGCGCATCCTGGTCGACGTGCTCGGCTATTATTCGGGTGCTGCGAACGATTGCCCGGAAGGCAGCAGCGATCCGAGCTGCAAGACAAATTAAGCCTTTACGGTGAAACGGCCGTTAAGGCTGTCGCTCTACCAAATGGTCAGCCGGCCCATCCGATAAAGCCTCCATCGTTGCGTGGAGG
>Ga0105239_10006709_pt1 | contig 13295 bp, 14 predicted proteins | sample KBSC44metaG_FD_92761 | JGI IMG/M metagenome (GOLD analysis project Ga0105239, IMG submission 92761) | Corn rhizosphere microbial communities from Kellogg Biological Station, Michigan, USA - KBS C4-4 metaG | ecosystem: Host-associated > Plants > Roots > Rhizosphere > Soil | place: Michigan, USA... | reverse complement strand
GTCAGTCATGTCTTTAATTTCGACGTGCCGATCCATGCCGACGATTATGTTCACCGCATCGGACGCACCGGCCGCGCTGGTCGCAGCGGCCATGCCTATATGCTGGCGACACCGCGCGACGCCAAATATGTCGATTCCATCGAAAAGCTGACCGGCAACAAGCTGGCACGGCGCGAGATGACCGATATCGAAGTGCGCGACGATCGCGGACCCCGCCGTGAAGAGCGGCGTGGTGGACGGGATCGCGGCCGTGGAGCCAAGCGTGGTCACGACCGCCGTCCGCCCGGCGGCAAATTCCACGACCATGTCGCGCCCACCGAACCTTCTCGGGAAGCCCAGGTGGAAGTCAGCCTGCCCTCTCCGGCCATCCTGGATGCGCCGGCTCCGGAACGACGCGAGCACCGCAAGCCGCACGCGGAGAAGAAACCCCAGGCGGAAAAAAAGCCGCGCGACAAACAGCATGGACGTCACACCGGTACGGAAACGGTGGATCACAGCCAGCTCCCCGCGTTCCTGTTTCGCAAAGTGCCGGTGACCAAGCGCGAGCCGCAGGACGGCTAGGTCGGAAATATATTCCGTCAATTTTTCGAAATTTCAGGTGGAAAAGTGCGGAAAATCCGCGCCACGGCCGGTGTCGATTTAACGCTTTCTTACGGACCCGCCGCCCAAACTCCCGCGTGCCTCCACGGCAAAAGATGGAGGTCGGGGGAGTTGCGTTGAAACCTGATAATGAACAGATGCTGGCCAAGACCGCGCTCGACCTCATGGGCGAATGTGGCGTGGTTCCGGCGCCGCCGAATTTCGAGATCTTTTACGCCCATGTTACGGGCGAAAATCCCGCTATCAGTCATGCCATCCTGGACATGATGGCGCACAAAAAGCCTTTCACGCCCGAAGCCCTGCAGGATCTGCGGCAGCTTGGCCGCTCCGCCGCCGCCATGGAACAGGTCGGCGAAGGAATGAACTCCGTCATCAGCGGCATGCTGGGCCGGCTGAACGATGCGGGCCGACATGCCGGGCGTTACAGCAGCGCTTTGTCGGCCGCGACCGGCGAGCTCGGCACCGAGCAATCGCCCGAAGAATTGCGCAAGCTGGTCGAAAGCCTTCAGGCCGCGACGCGTGAGATGGAAAATCGCACCCACAGCCTGGAAAAGGAATTGCAGAAATCATCCGAGCAGGTGACCGAGCTGCGTCACAAGCTGGACAATGTGCACAAGGAGACCCTTACCGATCCCTTGACCGGCATCGCCAATCGCAAAGCCTTCGACAATGCCCTGGCCGCGGCGGAAGAGCAGGTCGCAGGCAGCGACGATCCGGTTTCGCTGCTCCTTTGCGACATCGATCATTTCAAGAAATTCAACGACAGTTGGGGTCATCAGACCGGCGACCAAGTCTTGAAGTTGGTGGCCAATTGCCTGTCGGAAAATGTGAAGGGCCGCGACACCGCAGCGCGTTATGGCGGCGAAGAGTTTGGCGTGGTCCTGCGGGGCACGCCACTCAAGGACGCGGTGCGCATCGCCGAACAGATCCGGCATTCGGTCGAAGGCCGCCGGCTGGTCAAGAAGTCAACCGGCGATGTGCTGGGGACCATCACCATCTCCATCGGCGTCGCACAGTTCGCGCCGCACGAAGCCGCAGAAGTAACGGTGCGCCGTGCCGACGCCTGCCTTTATGGCGCCAAACAGAACGGCCGCAATCTCGTGATTTCGGAAAGCGACCCGCGCATGGTTTCCATCCTCGCGGCTTGATGTAATCTTGCCCGAAGCAAAGACCGGCTTTCTTCCCCCCGCGGCGAAGCCGCTGGCAGGGGAAGATGTCCGCTAGCGGGCTTGCCAGTGCGTGGGCGTGAGCCGGAGCACCAAGCCAACTGGCGGACAGATGGGGGGTAATCAATGAGAACCGATTTCGAACGCTGTTATGTGACCACCCAGGTTGGCATCGCCATCCTGACCCTCAACCATCCTGAAACCGTCAATGCCGCATCTTTCGACATGATGCAGGATTGCCTGAAGGCAATGGACCTGATCGAAAGCGATGCAAGTTTCAGGGCCCTTATCCTGACCGGCGCCGGGCGCGGCTTCTGTTCGGGCGCCAATCTCAGCGAATCGCCGCCGGAAAATACGGATCTAGGCGAGGCTCTGGAACGGACCTATCACCCCCTTCTGCGCCGCCTGCGCGACACCCGCCTTCCCATCGTCACGGCGATGAACGGGCCGGCGGCGGGCGTGGGCATGAGCCTGGCTTTGATGGGCGATATGGTGATCGCGGCGCGCTCCGCCTTTTTCGCCTTGGGCTTTACCCGATTGGGGCTGGTGCCGGATGGCGGCGCCACCTGGCTGGTGCCGCGCCTGATCGGTTTGGCGCGGGCGCGCGAGTTGGCGTTTCTGGGTGACCGCTTGCCCGCCGAGAAGGCACAGGCCTGGGGCATGATTCACAAAGTCGTGGACGATGAAGCCGTGTTGGATGAGGCGCTGGTGCTGGCCACGCGTTTGTCGAACGGCCCCAAAGCGCTAGCGTTGACCCGCAGACTGTTTTGGGAAAGCAGCTATCACAGCTTCGACGAACAATTGCAGCGCGAGCAGATCGCCCAACGCGCGGCCGGTAGAACGCAAGATTTTCGCGAAGGTCTGGCCGCTTTCGCCGATAAGCGCGAGCCCCGTTTCCGGGGCGAGTAGGCCGGTTCAGCGGCGCTGTGCTTTGCCGGCTTTGCGTGCTGCAGATTTCTGTTTCTTTATCGCCGTGGGCGATGTGTGCGCCACCGCGAATGCGGCGCGGGCCCATTCCGCCAATTCCTCAGGATCGTCATAAAGCCGGTCGGGAAGTTCGTAATAGGACGTAAGGATGCCCTCTCCCTTCTTCATCTGATACGTGAAGGGACCGCAATCTTCCGCGACAAAGCGGGGCCTGGTCTCTTCGCTGGTCTTTAGGAAGATCCGTTCGTCATCGACCAAGCCAAACATCACCCCGTCGCGGAACAAGCCTTCACCGCCGAACATGCGACGCACCACGATCTTGCCGAAAGGCGCGAACAGATCGTCGAACCGATCCGGATCGCCCTTTGTCATCTTAATGGGTTTTTTCAGGCGCCTGGGGCGTGATCGAGACGGATTCGCCACAGCCGCAGGAAGCAGTTTCATTGGGATTGCGGAAGGTGAAGCGCGAGCCCAGCTTCGTGGTCTCGAAATCCATCTCGGTGCCGATCAGAAACAGGATCGCCTTGGGTTCGATGAAGATCTTGACGCCTTGATCCTCCACCACCTCGTCCATCGGGCTGGTGGTTTCGGCATAATTCATGGTGTAGCTCATGCCGGCGCAGCCACCATTGGTGACGCCTACCCGCACACCCAGATATTTGCCTTCCGCGTCCTGCATGATCTGGCGCAGCCGCACGGCGGCCGCCTCGGTCAGGCGAACCGGCTTGGGTCGTTCGCGGCGGGGGCGGAGAGCTTCGGTCATTTTAGCGTCCTCAAGTAGCGAAGCGGTAGGACATAAAACAAAGCATCCATCAATACATGTTCAATTCGAGCTTAGCCTCTTCACTCATGCGGTCCGGCGTCCATGGCGGATCGAAGGTCATGTTGACGGCAACTTCGCCGATGCCTTCCACCTTTTCCAGCGCCGCTTTGACGTTACCGGGCATCTCGCCGGCCACTGGGCAATTGGGCGCGGTCAAGGTCATGTCCACTGTGACATCTTTGTTGTCGGCAACATCCACCTTGTAGATGAGGCCGAGTTCGTAAATATCAACCGGGATCTCCGGGTCGTAGACGGTCTTGAGCGCCGCCACCAGCTTGGAGGTGAACTCGTCCAGTTCCTGGGGCGACAGCGCGGTTTGAACGGCGTGCTCGCTCATGCCACCCCCACCTTCACATCACCCTCTTCCACCGCATTCTTAAAAGTATGCCAGGCCAGGGTCGCGCATTTCACCCGCATGGGAAATTCCGAGATACCCGACATCACATCCAGGTGCTCGCGGTCGTCAGGCGACAGATCTTCCGCCGCTTCGCCTTTCACCAGATGCAGAAAACCGTGCATCAGCTTCTCAGCTTCTTCGACGGTACGGCCCGCCAGCAATTCGGTCATCATTGAGGCCGAGGCCTGACTGATGGCGCAGCCCTTGCCCTGGAACTTGATGTCGGCGACGCGGCCTGCTTCGTCCAGCGCCAGCATCACCGTCACCCGGTCGCCGCAGAGCGGATTGTACCCCTCCGCCTTGTGGGTGGCATTGTCGAGCGCCCCGAAATGCCGCGGATGCCGCGAATGATCGAGGATGACTTCCTGGTAGAGCTCGCGCAGCGACGGATCCATGGCTAACCCAAAATCTCCCGCGCCTTGGCCAGCGCCGCGATCAGCGCATCGACATCGGCGCGATTGTTGTAGAGCGCGAAACTGGCGCGGCTGGTCGAGGCCACGCCGAACCGCTCCATAAGCGGCTGGGCGCAGTGATGACCCGCGCGCACCGCCACGCCTTCACGATCTAATATGGTGGCGACATCGTGGGCATGCATCCCCTCCGCCTCAAAAGACAGGATGGCGCCCTTGCCTGGGGCATCGCCGATTACGCGCAACCAGTTGAAATCCTTGAGCCGTTCGCGGGCATAGGTGAGAAGGTCGTGCTCATGGGCTTTGACCGCAACCCGGTCCAGGCCCATCAAATAGTCCATTGCCGCGGCCATCCCTACGGCCTCAATAATGGGCGGAGTTCCCGCCTCGAACCGGGCCGGGGGATCGGCATACGTGACCAGATCGCGGGTCACTTCGCGGATCATCTCACCGCCGCCATTGAAGGGGCGCATGGTCTTCAGATGTGTTCGCTTGGCGTAAAGCGCGCCGATGCCGGTGGGACCGTAAATCTTGTGACCTGTGAACGCATAGAAATCGATGTCCAGCGCCTGGACATCCACGATCTCATGCACCGCCGCCTGGCAGCCATCGGCCAGCACCGGCACGCCTTTGGCATGGGCGCGGGCAATGATTTCCTTGAGCGGCGTCACCGTGCCCAGCACATTGGACATATGCGTGACGGCGACCAGTTTGGTTTTGGCGGTGATGGCAGCATCGAGCGCTTCGACATCGAGACCGCCATCATCGCGGACATCTACCCAGCGCAACACCGCACCATGACGTTCGCGCAAGAAATGCCAGGGCACGATGTTGGAATGATGCTCCATCACTGACAGCACGATCTCGTCGCCGGGCTGGATGCGGGGCGCGAGGAAGCTGTAGGACACCAGATTGATGGCTTCGGTGCCGCCTTTGGTGAAGACGATTTCGTCCTCCCGCGCGGCATTCAGGAATTTTTGCACGGTGCGCCGCGCTGTTTCGTAAGCGTCGGTGGCGGCTGCGGAAAGGTAATGCACGCCACGATGCACATTGGCGTAATCGCTTTCTGCAAAGCGGGTCATCGCTTCCAGCACGACGCGCGGCTTCTGCGCCGAAGCCCCGCTGTCCAGATAAACCAGCGGTTTGCCATAGACCTGGCGCGCCAGGATCGGAAAATCCGCGCGGGCCTTTTCCACATCAAAGGCAGAAATGATCTTGGCGGGCGCGGTCATGCAGCCACCTCGTTCAGCGCCCGGCTGACCGCACCACGCACGGTCTCACGCAGTTCGTTATGGGCGATGTCCGACAAGGCGTCTTCCAGAAAGGCATGGATCAGAAGATGTCGCGCTTCCTGCTCGGAGATGCCGCGGGTGCGCAGATAGAACAGGGAATCCGCGTCCAAATCGCCCACCGCCGCGCCATGGGCGCATTTGACGTCATCGGCCAGGATTTCCAGTTCGGGCTTGAGATCGGCTTCGGCCCGTTCTCCAAGAAGCAACGCCTTGGCAGTTTGGCGGCTATCGGCGCCATCGGCGCCCTTGGCCACCGTGACCTTGCCCTGGTAGACCGCCTGGCCATGCCCGCCCACGACCTTCTTGAACAATTGGGTGCTCTGCGTGTGCCCCACGGCATGCGTCACATAGGTGGTGACGTCGGCATGCGCATTGCCTGAAAGCACGCTGACGCCCGACAGGTGCGCTTCGCTGCCTTCGCCTTCCAGCGCGATGGCGAGTTCGGTGCGCGATAGTTTGGCGCCGAAATTGGCGAAGTGCCCGTAATAGCGTGCGTCTCCCGCAAGGCGCACTGAGATTTCCTCGACCTGCACCGCAACCGAAACCGGCGCAAGACGCACATGATGAAGCTCGGCGTTGGCGCCCAGCACGATTTCAAAGCCGGCATTGCGCGTGCCTGCCGCATCACCCTCTTCCAGGAGCGTGAGCGAAGCACCTTCTTCCAGCACCAGCAGCAAGCGCGTATGACCTTCGCCAGTCACAGTCAGGCGCAGTGGCGCGGCAACTACCTGCCCCTTGGGCACGCGCAGCGCAAGACCACTTGCTGCCTTGGCCAGCGACAGAGCGCTGACGGCATTGGTTTTGAGCTTGCCGTAATGCGCGCTGACCCAGAGCGGCCGCACGGGTTGATCGAGCTCGATAGCTTCAACGCAGGCCGGAAGCACACGCATCTGCACGCCCGCCGAGGCGTCACCGAAACCGGCATCGCCCAAGGCGCGCGCCAGGTCGGAATATTTCCACTCCTCAACCCGCCGATTGGGAAGCGCCAGCGCCGGGTTCATGCCGCGTCCTTCACGATCTGCTCGTAACCCTTGGCTTCCAGTTCCAGAGCCAGCTCCTTGCCGCCTTCCGCCACGATGCGGCCCTTGGCCAACACATGGATGCGGTCGGGCACGATGTAATCCAGCAGGCGCTGGTAATGAGTGATCACCAACATGGCGCGCGATGGCGAACGCAGGCCGTTGACGCCTTCCGCCACCAGCCGCAGCGCGTCGATGTCGAGACCGGAATCGGTTTCGTCCAGGATCGCCAGTTTGGGTTCGAACAGCGCCATCTGAAGAATTTCCAACCGCTTCTTCTCGCCGCCCGAGAAACCGACATTGAGCGCCCGCTTCAACATCTCTTCCGAAACGTTCAAGGTGGCGGCCTTGGCGCGCACCGACTTCAGCACGCCGATGGCATCCATCTCCGATTCGCCGCGGCTGCGGCGTTGCGCATTGAGCGCGCTCTTGAGAAACATCATGGTGGTGACACCGGGGATCTCCACCGGATATTGCATGGCCAGGAACACGCCTTTGGCGGCACGCTCCTCCGGCGGCAACGCGGCAAGATCTTCGCCGTTATAGGTGATGCTGCCTTCTGTGATGTCATAGCCGGACCGGCCCGCCAGCACATAAGAAAGCGTTGACTTGCCAGAGCCATTGGGACCCATGATGGCATGCACCTGCCCGGCATCGACCCTGAGACTCAGGCCCTTCAGGATTTCCTTGCCGTTCACCGCGACGTGAAGATTCTTGATGTCCAGCATACTCAACCCACAGACCCTTCCAGAGAAATACCCACCAGCTTCTGCGCCTCGACCGCGAATTCCATCGGCAGCTGCTGCAGCACTTCCTTGCAGAAGCCGTTGACGATCAGCGCCACCGCCTCTTCCTGTCCCAGGCCCCGCTGCAGGCAATAGAAGAGCTGGTCTTCGGCGATCTTAGAGATGGTCGCTTCATGTTCGATGCGGGTGGAAGAATTGCGGCTTTCGATATAAGGCACGGTATGGGCGCCGCACTCGCCGCCGATCAAAAGCGAGTCGCATTGCGTGAAATTCCGCGCGTTGGCCGCCTTGCCATGGACCGAAACCAGGCCGCGATAGGTGTTCTGCGCCCTGCCCGCACTGATGCCCTTGGAGATGATGCGCGAGCGCGTGTTCTTCCCCAGATGGATCATCTTGGTGCCGGTGTCGGCCTGCTGGAAATGATTGGCGATGGCGATGGAATAAAATTCGCCCACGCTGTCGTCGCCGCGCAGGATGCAGCTGGGATATTTCCAGGTGATAGCGGAGCCCGTTTCGACCTGTGTCCAGGAGATTTTTGAGCGGTCGCCCCGGCAATCGCCGCGCTTGGTGACGAAATTGTAGATGCCGCCCTTGCCCTCTTCGTCGCCCGGATACCAGTTCTGCACCGTGGAATATTTGATCTCGGCATTGTCCAGCGCGATCAGTTCGACCACGGCGGCGTGCAGCTGGTTCTCGTCGCGCTTGGGCGCGGTGCAACCTTCGAGATAGGAGACGTAGGAACCTTCGTCGGCCACGATCAGGGTGCGCTCGAACTGGCCCGTCTCGCTGGCATTGATGCGGAAATAGGTGGAGAGCTCCATCGGGCAGCGCACGCCCTTGGGCACATAGACGAAAGTGCCGTCGGAAAAGACCGCGGAGTTGAGCGTGGCGAAGAAATTGTCCGTCACCGGCACCACGGTGCCCAGATATTTCTTCACCAAATCGGGATAATCACGAATCGCTTCCGAGATGGGGCAGAAGATCACACCCGCTTCGTTGAGCTTTTCCTTAAAGGTGGTGGCGACGGAAACCGAGTCGAACACCGCGTCCACCGCAACACCAGCCAGCGCCATCTGCTCCGACAGCGGGATGCCCAGCTTGTTGTAGGTTTCCAGCAGCTTGGGATCGACTTCGTCCAGCGACTGTTTCAGGGGCGTGTTCTTAGGGGCGGCGTAATAATAAGCGTCCTGGTAATCGATGGGCGGATAATGGACCCGCGCCCATTTCGGCTCCTTCATGGTCTGCCAGCGGCGGAAGGCGCCCAGGCGCCATTCCAGCATCCACTCCGGCTCGCCTTTCTTGGCAGAGATGTAGCGGACGGTATCTTCGTTCAGGCCCTTGGGCGCCCGCTCCATCTCGATGTCGGTGACGAAGCCGTATTTGTACTTGTCGCCCAGTTCGGCGACCTGCTGCTTGGTCTGTTGCGCGGCGGATGACATCACGCAGCCTTTCGGGCGCGCACCCGCGCAGCCAATTTCGTGAGTGATGCGACCATAGCGTCCGCATCTTCGATGGTAGAATTCCAGCCGAAGCTGACGCGGACGGACGCACGTGCCAATTCGTCTGGCGTGCCCATGGCCGACAAGACATGCGACGGCGTGATCTTGCCCGATGAGCAGGAAGAACCGGAACTCACCATCACACCATCAAGATCGAGCGCGATCAGGATATTTTCGGCCTGGAGGCCCGGCAGCGCCACATTCGAAGTGTTGCCCAGCCTGGGCGCGCCGGCGCCAAAAAAAACCGCATCCGGCAAGACCTGCTTCAGTGCCGCTTCAAAATGATCGCGGATGACCGCAACGCGCGCGGGCTCGCTTTCATCGGCCAGTACAGCTTTCGCGGCCGCGCCAAAACCTGCAATACCCGAAAGATTTTCGGTGCCGGCGCGGGCACCCTTTTGCTGGCCGCCGCCGGTGATCTGCGGCGCCAACGGCGCATCGGCACACACCACCAGCGCCCCCACGCCCTGGGGTCCGCCCAACTTGTGGGCCGACAACGTCAGATAATCGCTCAGCCCAGCGTCGAGATCGATCTTGCCGGCCGCCGTCACCGCATCCACCAGCAACAATGCGCCGGCCTCACGGCAAAGGCGCGAAACCTCCACCACCGGCTGGATCACGCCGGTTTCATTGTTCGCGGCCATCACCGCCACCAACGCACGCCCCTTGCCTTCACGCAACGCCGCGCGCAGGGCTTCAAGATTGAGCACGCCGTCCGCGGTCACCGGCAGATGGTCCAGCCGCACACCGGCCACACGTTCCGCCACCGCCTCGGCCGTCTTCAACACAGCGCTGTGCTCAATGGCGCTGACGAACAGGCGCGTGATGCGGGCGGCTTTGCCCGCCTCGCTTTGATCGATCGCGCCTTCCACCGCACCCCACAGCGCCAGATTGTTGGCCTCGGTGGCGCCACTGGTGAAGATCACCTGATCGGCCTTCGCCTTGACCAGCTTGGCCACCTGGTCGCGCGCCTCTTCGACAAGGGCACGCGCCGCCCGGCCATGCGCATGCACCGATGACGGATTGCCCGTCACGGTCAGCGCGTGCGCCATCGCATCCCGGCAGGCGGGACGCAGGGGCGCGGTGGCGTTGTGATCGCAATAAGCCATGATGAAAATCTCAGGCAGCCTCGAAGTCCGCCGCCGCGCCGTCGCGCGCGCCCTCGGCCGGTTCGAAGTCATTGCAAGGCCGCGAGCGGCCCAGCACGCGCTTTTCCACCACATCGGCCAGCGACACCGACGACAGGAAGATATGGATCTGCTGCCCCAATTCTTCCCACAGATCGTGGGTGACGCAGCGCGCGCCGGTTTTGGTGCAGCCCTTCGATCCGTTGGGCCGGCAACGGGTGGCAGCGATAGGCTCGTCCACCGCCACGATGATGTCGGCAATCCGTAACTCGGAAGATGGCCTAGCCAGGCGATAGCCGCCGCCCGGTCCGCGCACGCTGGTCACCAGCCCGCCACGCCTTAGCTTGGCGAAGAGCTGCTCCAAATAAGAAAGGGAAATATCCTGGCGTTCGGCGATGTCGGCCAGTGCCACCGGCCTGGACTTTTCGTTGGACAATTTTTCATTGGACTCGGGGGCATGCCCGGCCAGGTCGGCCATCGCCATCACCGCATAACGTCCCTTGGTGCTCAGCCGCATGGACCGATCTCCTTCAAATAGCGGCGTTTTTTCTTGGGTCTCGAGGACGGCTTGGTGTAAGAAGCGCGGCCCGCCCTGGAAAAAAGCCTGGATTCCAGCGGAAGGGGTATAGATTTCCCGACCGCCACGGTCAAGTATTCACCGCTTCCCTGCATGCCTTTTATCAACCATATGGAATTAAACGGTTTTTCAGTGAGTTTGAGGCCATTAAATCCGAGTTATTCGCTATGTTAAAGCCGCAGACCCACCCGGCCGGAAAAGACCATGCCTGACATCATTCTCCCCGGCTCCGCAGGCCGAATCGAAGCCCGGTATCAGCGGCAAAAGGCCCCTGGCGCCCCCATGGCCCTAGTGCTGCACCCCCACCCGCAATTCGGCGGGACCATGAACAATCCCCTGGTCTATGACCTGTTCCACATGTTCCACGGCCTGGGCTGCACCACGGTGCGCTTCAATTTCCGGGGCGTGGGGCGCAGCCAGGGCACCTTCGACAATGGCTCGGGTGAATTGTCCGACGCCGCCGCCGTGCTCGATTGGATGAATACGCTCTATCCCAATCCGTCGAATGTGTGGGTGTGCGGCATCTCCTTCGGCGCTTGGATCGGCATGCAGCTTTTGATGCGCCGGCCGGAGATCACCGGTTTCGTCTCCATTGCCCCGCCCGCCAGCATGTATGATTTCGCGTTCCTGGCGCCCTGCCCGGCCTCGGGCCTGATCGTCCATGGCACCAAGGACAATGTGGTGCCGGAAGCGGACGTGCAGAAGCTGGTGGATCGCCTGACCGCCCAGAAGGGCATCAAGATCACCTACAACAAGGTCGAAGGCGCCAATCACTTCTTCGACAAGCACGAAGCCGATGTGGTGGAGACCGTGAAAGAGTATGTCTCCAACATGATGAGCAAACCCCGAGAAGGAAGGTAACGCACGGGTCTTTTGCGTCCCGCGTTCGTCCCGCGTTCGTCGCGCGTACTCACGTGCATACGCACGCTCCGTGCGCCGCTCCTGCGCAGTCCACAAAATCCCTCGCGCTCGGTCTGCGCGATATCAGCTTTTGCGATGGTATTTTCCGCCGGTCATGGGCTGGCGCACGCCTGTCGTAGTCGGCAAAGATAGCGGCAAGCCGCGTTTGGACCGAATTGCCAGATAGGCGAAGCCGTCCGCCTCCATGGCATCGCCATTCCAGCCCGCGTCTTCCGCCGACAGCACGGGCGCATTCACGCGCGCCCGCAATTGGTCCATCAGGAATTTGTTGTGCCGCCCGCCGCCCGACACGATCCAGGTGGCGGCGGGGTCGGGAAAATGCTCACGGGCGCGCGCCAGCGACGCAGCGGTGAAGGCGGTAAGCGTGGCGGCGCCGTCTTCTGGTTTGAGGCCTTCCACGGCCTTGCTGTCGAAATCCAATCGGTCCAGCGATTTGGGCGGCGGGCGATCAAAAAACGGATTGGCCAGCATCTTGGTCAGCGCCGCGTCATTCACCTTGCCGCTTTTGGCAAAGGCGCCGTCCTGATCCACCGGCTTGCCGCTGTGGCGCTGCATCCAGTCGTCGATGGGCGCATTGCCGGGGCCGGTGTCGTAGGCGATCACGGTATCGCCATTTATATAAGTGACCTGCGCCACGCCCCCGATATTGACCAGGGCGATGGGTTGGGCGAGACCGGATTTGCGCGCCAGTCCCGCATGATAAAGCGGCATCAGGGGCGCGCCCTCGCCGCCCGCTTTCACATCGGCCGAACGGAAATCATTGACGACATCGATCCCGGTCAGCCGCGCCAGCGCCGCGCCGTCGCCGATCTGCCAGGTCCAATGCTTCTCGGGCCGGTGCAGGATGGTTTGGCCGTGGAAACCGACCAGCGCAACTTGGTCCGGCTGCAGCCCGGCCTGCTTGAGCAGCGCCTTGACCGCTTCGGCATGGGCTTCGGTCAAAAGCCGCTCGGCGTCGCGGATGGCATAAGGCACCGGCGCCCCCTGCTCCACATTGCGGGCTTCCTCCAGCGCCGCCCGCAGAAGGGCCCTCGTTTCCGGGCTATAGGGAATGGTCAGGCTGGCGATAGAGCGGGCGACGTCCTCGCCATCGGTTTCGATCAGGGCGGCGTCCACTCCGTCCAGCGAGGTGCCGCTCATCAGGCCGATGACTTTCGAAATTTCCGCCATGTATGCTAATGCCGCTCAGTATGTTGACGTCCCGCCGCTGCGGGAGAAGAAAGCTAGAGCCTACACCATGCCGACCGCGCCGCAATTCCAGTCCGACTTCCTCCGCACCTTCGTGGCACGCGGGGCGTTTTATGCCTGCTCCGAGCCTGCTGCCGAGCTGGATGGGTTGTTTCAAAAAGAGCGCGTCACCGCCTATATCGGTTTCGACTGCACCGCCAAGTCCATGCATATCGGCAATCTGGTGCAACTGATGACCTTGCGCCGGCTGCAGCAGGCCGGTCACAAGCCCATCCTCTTGATGGGGGGCGGCACCACCAAAGCCGGCGACCCTTCCGGCAAGGATGAGACACGGCTGATTTTGACGCCCGAGCAGATCGAGGGAAACAAGCAAAGCATGCTGAGTGGCGTGCGGCATCTGCTGAAATTCGGCGACGGCCCGTCCGACGCCATCATGGTGGATAACGCCGACTGGCTGGACCGGTTGGAATATATTCCCTTCCTGCGCGAAGTCGGCCGCCATTTCTCCGTCAACCGCATGCTGACCATGGACAGCGTGAGACTCCGTTTGGAACGCGAGCAACCTTTGTCGTTCTTGGAATTCAATTATTCCATCATGCAGGC
>Ga0105239_10006706_pt1 | contig 13301 bp, 10 predicted proteins | sample KBSC44metaG_FD_92761 | JGI IMG/M metagenome (GOLD analysis project Ga0105239, IMG submission 92761) | Corn rhizosphere microbial communities from Kellogg Biological Station, Michigan, USA - KBS C4-4 metaG | ecosystem: Host-associated > Plants > Roots > Rhizosphere > Soil | place: Michigan, USA... | reverse complement strand
TTCGCGTTACTCGAACGCCGTCTCGGTGTTGCTGGCGATTTGCGTCAGCGCCGCTCTGGTTTCCATCAGCGCGCACGCGCAAACTGAAAAGCAAGAGGCGCACGCCGAGTCAATCAAGGGCGAGCGTGTCTCCATCGTCGGCAATGCCGAAGAGCGGACCTCGCAAATCATGCAGCGGCAGGCCAAAGCGCCGCCGCCACCGCCGCGTCCCGAGCATGAGCTCGAATATCCCGACCGCCACACCTTGCCGAGTAACGCGGATGCGCCGGCGAGCGCGCGTTATCCATTGGGAAGCGAAACTTTCGTGCACGGCACTCAGCGCGCGATCCACACCACGCAAAACGCTTTCAACGGCGCGGCATTGAACGACACCGGGTCCTTCCCGCCGGATTCGATGGGAACGGTTGGTCCGACGCAGTTTGTCGTGTTCGTCAATGGCCGTCTGCGCACGTTCTCGAAGAACGGCACGGCCGACGGTGTGATCGACGCGAACCCGGATGTGTTTTTTTCTTCCGTGATGACGCCGGTTGCCGGCTCCATCGTCACGAATTTCACCAGCGATCCGCAGGCGCGTTACGACCGCTTTACCGGCCGCTGGTATCTGTCGATCATCGATGTGCCGTGCACGTCGGCCGACTGCTCGACCACGGCGGCCAACCGCTGGCTGCTTGCCGTCAGCGACGCGGCGAGCAACGGCACGATCAGTGGCAGCACGGTGTGGAAGTTGTTTTTCTTCCAGGCCGATAGCACCGACTTCTGCGACTATCCCTCCCTCGGCGTGGATGTCAACGCGCTGTACGTCGGCTGCAACATGTTCGGGCCGTCCACGTTCACGGGCACGAATGGCTACGTGATCCAGAAGAGCTCGATCCTCGGTGCCGGGCCGATCGTGGTGACCAAGTTCGCCAACCTGGCAACGTCTTCCGGCGCAGGTCCATTTTCGCCGCGCGGCGTCGACAACGTCAGTCCAACGGCGACCGAAGGCTATTTCGTCGGTGCCGACAATCAGAGCTTCGGTACGATCAGCTTCCGCCGCGTCAGCAATCCCGGCAGTGCATCGCCGACGTTGTCGGCGAATATTCCGGTCACCGTTCCCACGACGCAGTACCCGAATCCTGTAGACCACGCCGGGAACACCGGCGGCAGCAACGGCCGGCTTGATTCACTGGATGATCGCCTGTACGCCGCCGTCGCGCGCAATGGACGTTTGTGGACCGCGCACAATATCCTGACCAGCGCCGCGGGCGTCGCGACCACCAACACCACGAGCGGCCGCAACGCCACGCGCTGGTATGAATTCCAGAATCTCACCACGACACCGACGCTCGTGCAGTCGGGCACGGTTTACGACAGCGCGAGCACGCGCTCGGCGGCGTTGCAGTATTGGATCCCGTCGGTAACGGTGACCGGTCAGGGACATGCGGTCCTGGGTTTCAGCGTGGCGGGCACGCCGATGGGAGCGACGCCCGGTTTCGTAGGCCGGTCATCCGGCGACGCGCTCGGCCAAATGACCGGACCGCCGACGGCGGGCGCCGTATTCTTTGGCACCACGTCCGCGAACTACAACCCGCCCGGCGACGCCGGCGGCAGCAGCGGTCGACGTTGGGGCGACTATTCCTATACGGTCGTCGACCCGCTTGACGAGATGACGGTCTGGACGATCCAGGAATACAACAACGCGTCGAATAGCTACGCGGTGCGCGTGGGCCAGCTCAAAGCGCCGCCACCGGCGACGCCGACGTGCTCGGGTACGCCACTCATCTTCAACGGCCCCAGCGGCGATGTGGTGATCACGGCGACCTCCACCGGTGGCTCCGGCTTTTTCGATCCCGGTACCGACTTGCCGCCGCCCGCCATCGCGTTCAAGCACGTGAGCGCGACGATGACCAACGGCACGGTGAACAGCGTCACCTACAACTCGCCGACGCAACTCACGCTCAACATCACAGCGACGATCGACGGTCCGCAGGATGTGACGATCAAGAATCCGGACGGCCAATCCGTGACATCCGTCGGATGCATCAACGTGCAGACGCTCACGCATACGGTTACGCCCGCCGTGACCGGCGGCGGCGCAATCTCCCCGAACACGCCGCAAAGCGTCGTTGACGGTGCGACCACCAGTTTTATCGTTACGCCGAACGGCGGCAACCATCTGATCGACGTAACCAGCACTTGCGGAGGCAACTTGTTGGGCGACACGTTCACCACCGCGCCCATTACCGCCGATTGCAGCGTGACCGCGAATTTCGCTGCCAACGTGTTGGTGTTCACCACGCAGCCGTCCGATGTTGCGCGCGGTGGCGCGCTCGGCACCGTTGTAGTGACCGAAGAGGACGGCAGCGGCAATACGATCGCCGACACTGCCACGGTCGATTTCTCGATCGCCGCGTGCGGAGGTACGCTCACGTTGGGAAGCGCGCCCATGATCAATGGCGTAGCTACGTTGAACAGTGCGCAGCGTTTGTATACGCCAGCGACCGGGCTGATGATCTCAGCGAACAGTGGATCGCTTAGCGCGACCAGCAACGGCTTCGCTGTGCTCGCCGGTGTGGATTTCCTGTTCGCAGACGGATTCGACGGCTGCCGACTCTGATGGCGGCAGATCAACGCCGCGGCCTCGTGCTGCGGCGTTCGATGGCGCACAAAGTCGATGGATAGAATCGGAGCCATCGCCCAATAGGTTATGACGCGCAGCACGATCAGCGGTGGCGTGCCCTTCTCGGGCGTGAAGGCTAGCTGCCCATAGGCTATGCGAGGGGCTCGTCAAGGCGAGCTCCTTGATTTTGCTATGCCGCCATCCGATGCTCGTAATAAGGCCGCGCGCGATCTTCTAGAATCGCCTACATCGACGCCGGTGCCAAGAAATCGGAAGGATAGAAGCCAACGGAGCGGTTGCTGTATCGGTGGAGAGAATTCACTGGATTCTGCGGACCATCAGAACTCAATTATCTGCGCTTCACCGGCAAACTCACCGGAGAGCGAATCCGAAAACCTGTTCACTTCATCCAGCGTCTCGCTTTCGTGACACGAAGTCAGCAACTCATATGGCTCCGATCCGTCGCCTACGCAAATCTCGTCGATGATGTCTTCGACGCGAGATGCATCGACGCCCAGAACCGCAACGAACTTGACGCCCTCAGCGATGAACTGCTGAACCAGAGCATCGAGTTCGGGTCGATATCCTTGGGTAGACTTCAAAATTATTTTGCGTGCGAGAGCCATTATTCAGGATACCGCAGCTAGCCCGGAATCGGCGCTCATCGCCTGCTGCGCTCTTCTTCAACCGAGCAAGTCACAAACTCATTTCGATCTGATGTGTTGAGTTTAAACGTTATGGATGCGCCCTGACTCGTTATTGGATGAGCCAAAGAATAGGCGCCCATTACTAGGTCGTCAGCCATCGAGAAATACTGCCTTACATGGCCATTGCGATCTCCAACAATGCCGAGCCATCCAGTCGTGTCTAAACCGAGGGTTTCGATAGCCAAGGAAAAGGGTGCTTGTTCATGCAGTGCCGTCGCAGCGCAATCAATGGTGCTTTTGGAGTTATCGTTCAGCGGCAGCATCCCGCAGTCCACCGCGTTGTCGCCCGCAGACGTTCTTAATCTAGCAGCAAATTCCGAGAGTGCAGCGTCGAATTATTTTTTGGCTGTGTCACGTTCAATTTTTGACTGCTCGGAAGCAGACAAGCCGACCAATGTGGTCGACGGCTTGGTAGGCTTCGTAATCAAAATGATCGCAAGGAAGAGTCCACAGAACGTCACCACCAGTAGACCTACGCGGGCGAGTTTCATAGAGGTTAACCGTTGGCGTGCTATCGGGTATCGCGACGCGCGCGATCATGCCAGGATCCATCAATCAGTGCCCTAGAGTACCTGAGAGAAAGAAAAATAAAGCGCTAATCATGATCGATGGCGCCGTGCTTAGGTAGAGCACAGACATCCAGGCTCTGTTACCGGTTTTCTGGACCAATGCGAATGAAGTCCAGGCAACGAGGCACGCAGCGAACAGCGGCACTAGCACCACCCAAAAAAGCCGTTGTGAAATGGTGAGGTCTGACCAATTCAAAATGCCGCACAAGAGTGCCGCGCACTCAGCCAGCAACCCACAGATCGTCAGGGCTTTCAGCATTTCAAATACCTCCGGGCAGACCCCTTCAAAATCATCTCACGTCGCGATCGGCGAGACGGCATCAAGGCGGGTTTGTGCGCGTGAGCTGAAGTTTGGCAAGTTCAGCGGCAAGCTTCGGCGCTTCGATGTCGGGGCGGGACAATCGTTCCGTCTTTCTTACTATTGCCTGTAAGAAGATCCACAAAGCAAAGCCGAACAACAAGCCAGCTAATTTTCCGGCGGAACGAATCAGGGCAACATCTGATTCCCAGGTCATGTAAACAAAAAAAATAATGACTATTGTCAACTGCAAGAGTAAGTAAAAGCCGTGCCACAGCATCGCCGACAAAGCTTCCGGGTTTGTTCGATAAAATTCAATCTCCGAAATTCTTCGCTGCAGCTGGTGGATTCGCAAATCCGTTCCACGAAGACGCCGCGAATGGCGCCACGCCTTGTAGCTTTGTCGTATGTCTTCCGCGAAGACGGAGATGACGGAGATGACGGAGCCAATCACGAACAACAGTGCTGTGATGGCCGTTCCAAGCCAAAACTCGCTGCTCATCGGACACCAGTTTCGCTGACATGAAAAACCCGGCTAGCGGCCGGGTTTGTGCAACTCTTTGATTTCGTGGTGGGCAGTACAGGGATCGAACCTGTGACCCCTACCATGTCAAGGTAGTGCTCTACCGCTGAGCTAACTGCCCACGAAGGGGCGGCAAGAGTACCCGACTGCTGTCCGCCAGACAAGATTTTTCGCTAGCTGATGAGCCCGGCGGCCTTCACGCGCTGCAGCTGGTCGCGTACGCGCGCGGCTTCCTCGAACTCGAGGTTTTGCGCGTGTTTGTACATCTTGGCTTCGAGCTTCTTGAGTTCCTGCGCGAGGCGCTCGGGACTGAGCGATGCGTAGTCCATCGCCGGTTCGGCGATGCGTCCGGCCGCAGTCTTCTTGCCTTTGCCGCCTTTGCGTTCGGCTTCGGCGTCGGCGCGCGCGCCTTCCATGATGTCGGTGATTTTCTTGACGACCGATGTCGGCGTAATACCGTGTTCTTCGTTGTAGGCGACCTGCTTGGCGCGACGGCGATCGGTTTCGTCGATCGCGTCTTTCATCGAACGCGTGATGCTGTCGGCGTACAGGATCGCCTTGCCGCGCAGGTTGCGCGCGGCGCGGCCGATGGTCTGGATCAGCGAACCGGTCGAACGCAGGAATCCTTCCTTGTCGGCGTCGAGAATGGCGACGAGCGACACCTCCGGCATGTCGAGTCCTTCGCGCAGCAGGTTGATGCCGACCAGCACGTCGAATTTGCCCAGGCGCAGGTCGCGGATGATTTCTACGCGCTCGACGGTCTCGATATCCGAATGCAGATAGCGCACACGGATGCCGTGTTCCTGCAGATAGTCGGTGAGATTTTCGGCCATCCGTTTGGTTAGTGTCGTGACGAGCACGCGATCGCCGATCGCTACGCGCTCGTTGATTTGCGACAGCAGATCGTCGACCTGCGTACGCACCGGTCGGATCTCGACTTGCGGATCGACCAGTCCGGTCGGCCGCACCACGAGTTCGGTCACGCTGCCTTTGGAATGTTCGAGTTCGTAGCGTCCGGGCGTTGCCGACACGAAGATGCTGCGCGGCGCGCGGCGTTCCCATTCCTCGAATTTGAGCGGACGGTTGTCGAGCGCGGAGGGCAGACGGAAGCCGTATTCCACCAGCGTTTCCTTGCGCGAACGATCGCCCTTGTACATGCCGCCGAGCTGCGGAACGGTCACGTGCGACTCGTCGACGACGAGCAGCGCATCGGCCGGCAAATAATCGAACAGACACGGCGGCGGCTCGCCCGGTGCGTGTCCGGTGAGATGCCGCGAATAATTTTCGATGCCGTTGCAGTAGCCGATCTCGGCCATCATCTCGATGTCGAATTGCGTGCGCTGCTGCAGGCGTTGCGCTTCCACGAGTTTGTTCGCCGCGTAGAGTTCCTCGAGACGGACTTTCAATTCCGCCTTGATCGTTTCGACTGCGTCGAGCACTGTGCGCCGCGTGGTCACGTAATGCGAACCGGGATAAATCGTGTAGCGCGGAATTCGGCGCGTGACGGCCCCGGTGAGCGGATCGAACAGCGAGAGGTTTTCCACCGTGCCGTCGAACAGCTCGATGCGCACCGCTTCCATTTCGTTTTCGGCGGGGAACACGTCGATCACTTCGCCGCGCACACGATAGCTGCCGCGCTTGAGTTCGTAGTCGCCGCGTTCGTATTGCAGTTCGGTGAGACGGCGCAGCAGGTCGCGCTGATCGATACGATCGCCGCGCACCATGTGCAGCACCATGCGGTGATATTCGCCCGGATCGCCGAGGCCGTAGATTGCAGACACTGTCGCCACGATCAGCGAATCGCGCCGTTCGATCAGCGCCTTCGTCGCCGACAGGCGCATCTGTTCGATGTGTTCGTTGAGTGCGGAATCCTTGTCGATGAACGTGTCGCTCGACGGTATATACGCTTCCGGCTGGTAGTAGTCGTAATAACTGACGAAATATTCCACCGCGTTGTGCGGGAAGAATTCCTTGAACTCGCCGTACAGCTGCGCGGCGAGCGTCTTGTTCGGCGCGAGCACCAGCGTCGGTCGCTGCACGGCTTCCACCACGTTCGCGATGGTGAACGTCTTGCCCGAACCGGTGACGCCGAGCAACGTCTGATGCGCGAGTCCCGCCTGGAAACCGTCGATCAGTTTCGTGATCGCGGCGGGCTGATCGCCGGCAGGTTTGTACGGCGAAACGAGTTGGAACTTGCCGTCTGAAGCGCGATCGGACATCGAGAACTCCGCTGAACGTAAAAGTATAGCGCCGCACGGAAAATTCAGCGGCGCGGAATCGAGGTTTTCCTACGTGAATCTGCGCACGCAGCCGATTCGGCGCGGCACTGGCGATCAATACGATGGCCTCATTCAAATGGAGGTCCACTCATGCAAATTCAAACTCGCAAAATGCACGGATTTACAGCCATCGAACTGATGATCTGCGTGGCCGTCGCGGCGATCCTGTGCGCGATGAGCGCGCCGGCGCTCGGTAGCCTGATTCATGGTGAAACCTCGCGTGCTTCGCGCAATGCGCTGGTGACGTCGCTCAACCTGGCGCGCAACATGGCCGCGACGGGGCACGGCCACGTCGTGGTATGTCCGAGCGATGACCAGCGCACGTGCAGCCGCGGCGCGTGGTGGCAACACGGCTGGATCGTCTTCGAGGACAAGAACGGCGACGGCGAACACAACGCGGACGAGCGCCTGATCGAAAGCGTGCAGACCCAGAACGGCCTTGCGATCCTGACCAGCGAAGCGCGCGAACGTGTGATTTACCACGCCGACGGCTCCGCGCCGGGCACGAATCTGACCTTCACGTTCTGCGACCGTTACGGCGCGAAAAAGGCGTCGATGGTGATCGTCGGCAATTCCGGCCGCCCGCGCCAGGCCGGCGCCACGGACCAACAGGGCGCCGCCTGCATGGCCGGACTTCCGGATCGCGCTTGACCTTACCCGCGCGTATCGCGAAAATAGACGGCTCCGCTTTACATTCCCCGATAGCTCAGTCGGTAGAGCAAGTGACTGTTAATCACTGGGTCGGCGGTTCGAGTCCGTCTCGGGGAGCCAGTACGCGATTTCAAGACGTCGCAAATCGTCCTAGAAATCCCTAAAACCCCGCATAACAGCGGGGTTTTTTCTTGCCGTTCACCAGATCGATTACATCTGGGGCAGTTTGGGTATCGGGGGACCCTCGCCAAAATGGTCCCCGCGGCCAATGCACCTAGTGTTATCCACGTCCCCAACACTAAGCCGCCAACCGCTACCGAATTTTTGACGGCGGCGAATTGTACGCGGAGGTGCCCCGAGTACTGGTGCCTAAATATCGTTTCGCCAGCAAGGAAAAGCGGGTTGTGCTTGGAATTTTCCGACGCTCCCTGACCGAGCTTGGCGAGAGTCGCGGCGGTTCCTGCGTACTTGCAAGACATTGATCGAGGTGCGGTGCGCAAAGCTAACGCGCAGGCGGCCCGTTGAAGGCTCTTTTTCACCACGCCAGACGCCGTCGGTGTTGATTTACATTAGCGCTAATGCAATCATGAATCCATGCAGACGAGTGCACAGTTCGGCTTGGGCGAATTGCTCCGCTACGTGAGCGAGTTGGTCGACGGCGGCGCTGAACAAGAGTATCGCGCTCACAAGCTCGACTATCGTGCGCGCTATACCCCGGTCTTCCGCGCGCTCGTCGCCGGTGTCGACACGGTTGCGGGCATCACCGCGCAAAGCAAGCTGACGCAGGGTGCCGTCAGTCAAACCGTCGGCTTGATGGAAAACGACAAGCTCGTCGAGCGCTACGCACTCGACGACGCGCGACAGTCGGGCATCCGGTTGACCGCGAAGGGCAAAGCGCTGCTTAAAAAGCTGGAGAAGCATTGGGTCATTACGTTCTCGGCGATCGAGCAGCTTGAGAAGGAGATCGGGCACCCACTGCGACAGGTATTGGCCAAGACAGCCACGGCGTTGGAGCGACGGGGATTTGCAGAACGGCTGCGCCGCGTGCGCGCCGAAGGGAGGATGTGATGCTGCAAGAAGTGCGCATCGGCATGCGCCATGAAGATCGGATGATCGTCGGGGAGCCGCATACCGTGCCGAACGTCGCCTCCGAGTGGGCGGGTTTTCGCGATATGCCACCCGTGTTCGCCACTGCCATGATGATCGGGTTCATCGAGCAAACCTGCATCGAAGCACTGCGACCGCATCTCGCCGCCGGACAGCGCACCGTTGGTACGCACGTCGACGTTGGCCACGTGGCAGCCACGCCCGTGGGCATGACCGTAAAAGCGTGCGTGGAGCTTGTCGAGGTCGACGGACGCTCACTGCTGTTCCGCGTGTCCTGTCACGACGAAGTCGGTTTGATCGGTGAAGGTGTTCACCGCCGCGCCATCATCGACCTGGACCACTTCCTCCGGAAGCTCACCACTAAAGCGGCCATGCTTAAATAGTTTTTTCTCCGTGTGACGACTGGCACGGCTGTGTTGACGGCCGACCGCCTAACCAGCGGGTCGACATTTGACGTAGTCCTTTTCCAAACCTTTGGCCACTCCAGTTATTTTGGAGTGTGTGTCTCTACCCGATGCCGATGAGCTGACGAATCCGCGTCCGGAGTCGTCCGTCCTCTGACCCCAACAACCCTAGATAGTCGCGGTGGGGAAGTTCTTGGTACAGCCATTCGAGACAATCCCGACACCCGAATATGTGTTCGTCGCCGAGCTGATCGAGCACGCAGGGCTCGGAGCCGTTAACCAGCGCACGAACCCGTTCGCACCCAATTTCGAATTTTTGACCGTCCATCCGAAAGGTTTCCCGCGAGGCGCCGCACTCAGGCCAAGCTGCGCGCGCTTACCTCCTACTGAGGGACGTGTGAAGTGGGAAATTTCGTCGCATGCGGAAACTTTGGCCAATTTCCTGCCATGGTTGCGCGGTTTTCGCGGAAGGCTCACTGCCGCTAGCGGCGGTATCTATTTTCGGTCGCATGGCCACGTACATCGCGGCGCGATCACACTGCCGAGAGTATCGCGGCGCTCCCCGAAACAATGCGCACGCCTCGAGTCGCCGTAGACGGCGCACTCAGCCGCCAGCTTCGAAGCTTGAGAGAAAGATCGAACTTTCGTAGTGATATTTCGCGAAGCCGAAATCCAGATTCGACGAATGATTCGGATTTGCGATGGGGTTGTTATGGCAACCCGTGAGGTAGAGATTGCCATCGACCAGCCGCGTGGCGTTGCTAATTTTGGCGTATTCACCGCAACTGACGAGATCGGTCGGCATAAAATTTCCCGCGCTGCCAAAGTCCGGTTCGAGCGCGCCGTCACGCGTAAGCATAACCAAGCGGATTTCGCTACTCGGATTCACCATCGTGATCAATAGACGATCATTCGACAATAGTTCCGCGTCGACAACGGTGCCGGTGATGGCAGGAAAATCTAGGCGTCCGCCCGCTCCGTAGCCCGCGTCGAGTTGACCGTTCGGCAATAGTTTCGCGATGACCAGATGCGTAGCCGAGTCGGTTTGTGTGAATCCAACGACCAGAATCCGACCGGTCGAATCGATGACGACCGACATCGGAGTGTCGTTGTAACCGCCTCCGCGGTCGAATGCTACGTACATCCAACCGCTGTCGGTTCCGAACGCAGGATCTAGTGTTCCGTCGTCACGAATTTTAGCGATGCCAAAGTCGAAAGCATTGCCGCCGATATGCTGCGCCGGACCTGCTGTGATCAAACCGCCGCCGGGCAGTAGCGCGAAATCGTTGGCATACGCGAGCGGTTCGCCAGGCACCGCCGGCGCGTAGGAGCCAACGCCGCTCCCGTGACCAAAGGTAGGGTCGGCAGCTCCGTTCGGCATCAAACGAATGATGCCGACGCTGATTGATGGTAGATTCGGATTGTCCGGGATGACGAGAATGACGATCTTTCCATCGGCCTGCTGCTTTACCCGGCGCGCGTAGATGATTTGTGCGTTGGACAGGAACGCATCGGGCAAGAACACACGATCTAGATGAAATGTCGCGTCAGGGGTACCGTCGATGTTCAGGCGACCGAGCAATAGACCAGAGGCGTAGCCATCGTTGAAGTTGGCCGTCAGATAGCTGCCGGCATAGAAAACGCGACCATCGCCCAAGCCGACGAGGTCGCCAAATTGGCCGACGCTCGGAGGCGGAACGAGTCCGAGCATGACGCGACCGTTTGAACCGAAACCGGCGTCACGTGTGCCGTCGGCAAGCAATCGGACGATCCCGAGATCTGACGGAAAATAATTGTAAGAACCGATTTGCGTAGAGGGTTGGGTCGCGTAGGTTCCTCCGAGGACGACTTTGTCATTGAGCGACGGGCTAGCCGCGCTCGTCAGGTCGGTGTTGTTACCACCGACATCGAATCCGACCGCAGCAACGCCGTGATCGGCGAATGTCTGATCGAGCGTCGGCGTATTCGATGCGCGCGCCGCCCCTATCGCAAATGAAACAAGAAAGAAAACTGCAGTACGCATCGCCGAGCTCCATCGAAGTTCAGTCAATGCACGGGTAACGCGGGAAATGCTGCGTTTGTGCCAGAGGATCGGTTTCGGCGTTGCGCTGCTTGACAGCAAGCGACCCAACATCGTGTAACGATTTCAGCGAACCTCACGGATGGCACAATGATCGCGCGGTGCCGCAGGTTACCGCGCAGTGATCGTATCGTCGGGATTGACGGTTGATTGCGCATTGAACGACGACGAACTGCAACACTGACTCGTCGCCGTGGGCAGGCAGCCATCCACCCCGGCCGCGGCGGGGCTGTTTATGTGGCGATCAATTGATCTAGGTCATATCGCCGCAGAGCGCGTCGCTTAGGCTAGCCCCATCGAATCATTGGGGTCATTGCCATGAAACAGGTTTTCGTCTCGCTGCTGCTGTGCGCTGCCGCCGCGCTCGCACTGGAAGGTTGCAGTCGCGGCAACGCCGCCGGCGAGCCGAAGCAGGCTGTCGCCGACAGCGGGTCGGTGCACGGCGATTTCGGTCCGCCGCAAGGCGATCCGATCCACGCCGTCCTGACCAGTCCGCCGCATGTGCCGGCGCCGACCTATCGCAGCCATCCCGCGCGCGTGATCGTCGAATTGGAAGTGATCGAGAAGGAGCTGCCGATTTCCGAAGGCGTGAATTACACCTTCTGGACGTTCGGCGGCACCGTGCCGGGCAGCTTCATCCGCGTGCGCCAGGGCGACACGGTGGAGATGCATCTGAAGAACAATCCCAACAACAAGATGCCGCACAACATCGATTTGCACGGCGTCACCGGTCCCGGCGGCGGCGCGGCATCGACGTTCACCGCGCCCGGCCACGAATCGCAGTTCACTTTCAAGGCGCTCAACGAAGGCATCTACGTCTATCACTGCGCGACCGCACCGGTCGGCATGCACATCGCCAACGGCATGTATGGGTTGATCCTGGTCGAGCCGCCGGAAGGATTGCCGCCTGTCGATCACGAGTATTACGTGATGCAGGGCGATTTCTACACGACCGGCAAATACCGCGAAAAAGGCACGCAGCCGTTCGACATGGAAAAAGCCATCGCCGAACAGCCGACTTACGTGTTGTTCAACGGAAAGGAAGGCTCACTCACCGGCGAGAAAGCGTTGACGGCGAAGACCAACGAAACGGTGCGATTGTTCGTCGGCAACGGCGGGCCGAATCTGGTGTCGAGTTTCCATGTCATCGGCGAGATCTTCGACCGCGTGCAGCAGGAAGGCGGCACGGTGCCACAGCACAACGTGCAGACCACGTTGATTCCCGCCGGCGGCGCGGCGATCGTCGAATTCCACACCGAAGTGCCGGGCAGTTATGTGATGGTCGATCACTCGATCTTCCGCGCGTTCAACAAAGGCGCGATGGCGATCCTCAAGGTCGACGGTGCCGAGAACAAGGCGATCTATTCGGGCAAGGAAGTCGACTCGGTGTATCTGGGCGATCGCTCCAACGCTAATCTCGCGGCCGTGACGGAAGCGACCAAGGCCGCATCGGCGGGCAAGCTCACGCTGCAGGATCAGATCAAGGCTGGACAGCAGTTATTCACCGGCACGTGTTCGGTGTGTCATCAGGGCAACGGCGAAGGTTTGCCGGGCGTGTTTCCGCCGCTGGCGAAGTCGAGTTTGATCGCGGAAAACCCGAAGCGGCCGATCGACATCGTGCTGCACGGACTCAACGGCAAAGTGACCGTGAACGGCAAGGAATACAACTCCGTGATGCCGCCGATGACGCAGCTCAATGACGACGAAGCCGCCAACATCCTCACGTATGTGCTCAATAGCTGGGGCAATCCGGGTGGGCACGTCGATGCCGCCGAAGTCGCCAAGGCGCGCACGGCGCCGGCTGCCGCGCCGCCGGCGGAGCACTGAGCCGATGCGCGTTGCGCACCAGGCGCTGCTGGTCTTCGCGCTGTCGATGGCGACATCGCACGCGGCCGAGTATGCGACGCTTCCCGGCGGCAAATTCGCCAGCGTGCTGCCGGCCGATGCGAACGACGCCGATGTTGTCGTCGAACCGTTCTTGTTGCGTCGCGAGCCGGTGACGAACGCGGAGTTTCTCGCTTTCGTCACTGCGCATCCGGACTGGAGACGTGATCGCGTTACGCGCGTGATGGCCGAGCCGCGTT
>Ga0105239_10006705_pt1 | contig 13301 bp, 14 predicted proteins | sample KBSC44metaG_FD_92761 | JGI IMG/M metagenome (GOLD analysis project Ga0105239, IMG submission 92761) | Corn rhizosphere microbial communities from Kellogg Biological Station, Michigan, USA - KBS C4-4 metaG | ecosystem: Host-associated > Plants > Roots > Rhizosphere > Soil | place: Michigan, USA... | reverse complement strand
TAATTGGGGCGGTATTCCTGGTGGATATGATCTTCGCGGGATGCATCGCTTGACATTTTGGGCGCGTGGTGCTACCGGAGGGGAAAAAATCAATACCTTTAAAGTGGGTGGCATTCAAGGCGCTTACTGCGATTCGGATTCAGCGCAAATTGGTCCCATTGAGCTGACTCAGGATTGGAGACAATACACGATTGATCTGACATCGATTGATCTTTCGCGAATTATTGGGGGATTTGCCTGGTCTACGGGCGGCGCCGATAATAAAGGTCCAATTACGTTTTATATCGATCAAATTCGCTATGAGCGTTAAAGCCCTGCTCCGCGCGATGCGATATAATGTGGCGTATGAAAGCCACGGTGCTTTACAATCCCAAATGCGGCACTTGCCGGAAGGTCCGTGAGTTATTAGAAGCCCAAGGCTACGCGTTAACGCTTGTAGAGTATTTACGGGTGCCGCCTTCACCGGCGGAACTAGACTCCATTTGCGAAAAATTGGGGATACAACCGCAGGAGCTTGCACGCGAAAAAGAAGCGGAGTATGCACCCGTTGCGGCATCCGCTAAAACGCGCGCGCAGTGGCTTCAAGCGTTACATGACCATCCGGCGCTGATTCAACGTCCAATCGTCATTATTGGTAATAAAGCCATTATTGCTCGTCCTCCAGAAGTGCTTCACGACTTTCTAAAAAATTAAAAGGTGTTTGATGGAATTTTATACTTTAGGGCATTCTGACCGTTCCCTGGAATTTGTTGTTGGATTGCTTTTAGGGTATGGAATCCAACGGTTAGTTGATATTCGTACGATTCCGCGTTCTTTGCACAACCCGCAATTTAATCGCGACACCTTTTCTTTAAATCTTCAAGCTGTTGGGGTTCATTACACACACATGCCCGGCTTAGGCGGACTACGCCGCGCTCGACCCGATTCCGTCAATAAAGGATGGACAAATTCGAGTTTTCGTGGTTATGCGGATTATATGCAAACATCAGAATTTACAGCCGCACTCGATAGCTTGATAACTCTAGGAGAAAAAGAACGAATCGCTTTTATGTGCGCTGAAGCGGTTCCTTGGCGCTGTCACCGTTCATTAGTGAGCGATGCTTTAACAATCCGTCATATTTCGGTCTATCACATCATGAGTCGCGTCAGCGCGACGCTCCATCAGATAACACCGATGGCGCGCATCAAAGGACTCCAACTGACTTATCCTTTAAAGTAACTTTCACCTCTCGAAGGTGTCCTACCCCATATGAATACACAATCGGCTTTAAAAGAAGAGACATGTCCCCGCTGTCATCGTGCGCGACGCGAGTGGCGCAGTGATAATAGCGAAGGCTTTGTAAAAGAGGGGCAAACCTACTGTTGTGAAGGCTGTGCAACGGGCGGCCATTGTACCTGTGAACTGATGCAGACGGCCCCGCGACTTGACCGCAACACGGATAGTGAAAAGCCACAAGGAGACAAAAAATGAAGATCGTTTGCGGCATTATCCTATTGATGACGAGTTTAGCCATGGCCGATAATCCGGATACTGACCGCTCCGACAAACATTTTGATACGCCTCAGCCGCATACAATAGGCGGCGCTCTTGTGAAAACCAAAGATGGTGTCAATCGTGGATTAAATAAGATGGATAACGGACTTCACAAAGGAGCGCGCAAAACTAAGCAGCATGCGAATAGTGCGCTGAATAAAGTGGATACTAGCATCCATGATCACAATTAAAAGTCCCAGGGTCTTTCGGTCCTAGAAATAGGCTTTCGATGTATTTTTATTGTTACATAGGCTTTTTAAACTTGAGGTATGAAAACGCAGTTTCACCTCGTGGGCAAAATAGTCGGCGCCTTACTATCTGTAAGTTTAGCCGTTAATCCGACCATTTCTCATGCCCTGTTTGCCCAAAATAGCATGGGCTCTATTCAAAATAAATCTTCTCAAAATTGTCTTCATGAAGCGCTGGCAGCCACGGTAATATCCCCATTCTGGGGAACGACATCCAACCCCCCCATCCGCTGGCAATGGGTTCATCGTTTAACTGAAATCAAACAGATGACCCAAACCTGGAGTTTTGAACAGCAGATCGATTGGGTGTTAGGCATTTGTGTCTTTGCCGCGGCGGCTAGCGTATTTTTTAATAGTTATGGGAGTGCCGTATTTGTTGTGCTGGCGGGGATGTATTCCAATTTTAGAGGGAAAACAGGGCAAAAGCTATTTGATGTATTGGAGCAGATGCCGAATAAAGACTTATTAGGGCCGCAGCAAAAGAAAGCCATTCAACTGGCTCTTAGTGGCCTTTCATTGTCAGCAGTAGCTGCACAAATGAATCTTAGTACACCAGCGGTTCGTATGAATCTTAAGCGCGCTCTAGTAAATCTTTGGAAAGCGGGTCTGATCGATCCTAAGGCGTTACAAGTAACAAAAAAATCGGCATTCGAAAAAAAGACGTGGAAGTTGACAGAAAGTGATAAAGAAAAAGAGCGTAACGATAAAATTGCTGAATTTCGCCATCATGCCATGGATGCAAGAGTTAATCCTATTGCTATCCATGTGCTTTGCGAATACATACTGCCAAAAATGTTGGGCGAGGGTTTGCGGCATCAGCATGTAAAACAAGAGTATGTTCAGGAACTTTTAGAAATGGTATTAGGCGCTGTGATTAAGCCGGAGAATAATGCCGAGCCGTTTTTAGCGGGAAGACTCGTGGTTGATGGATCCTCTGATCCTAACTATGGAATTGTTCTTGCAGGCGACAAAACAGTCTTATTCCCATTCGGCGTCGTGCCACTCGATAAGGATCACATGTCACCCCTCACCTATGCGCAATTTCAAGAGGTTTCCAGCTATCATGATCAGGATGTAATTTTGTTTTCTGAGGATGTTTCGGATATGTTGACAAATGCCGGATTCATAACGCGTTCGCATCGGGTTTATCGACTCCAGAATAATCCGGTTATTCTTGTGCAAGTTGAAAATGTTACTGCTCAAGAATCAAAGGCAATTGACAATTTCGCTAGTATGCGCAAATTGCCAGTGCAGATTGTCGAAGAAATTCCGCAGGTCTATAAAGACAAATTAATAGCGGTTGAAGTCCCGGCACTCAGCTCTATACCAACTCTACAGAATAATACTTTTGATGACAAAACAATCGTCCATTATTTTATTTTGGGTTTAGAAAGACTTTTGAAACAGATCACCATTTTATTGCCGAGACTATCGAATAATGACCCTAACACTATCGAATACGCTAAAAAACTTTCCGTCAATGTCGCGAGAACGTTAAAAGAAAAAGCCGTTCCTCTAATTATTGTTCATACCGTGGAAGACATGGCGAATATGTGACAAATTCCTTAGGATTTTTTACGGCACCCTTGCCTGAAAAGATATTGACTCAAATGATTCAGACGTGGGAGAAAGAAGCTCAAAACATTCGGGATCTTTTGCCTTGGCTTGAAGCGAATAAAGAGATTATAAAATTGCCGACTATCGACACCTATCAACATCCCATCATTGATCACCGAAAACTCATGGGTATGGTTAGGGAAGCTGCATAGTCGAATCCCTTGGATGCCACAATTTTGTTGCTAAAATAAGCCGCAATGAAGGCCCGACCTTTGGAGGAGCATCGCATGGACAAGGAACGCCGTAAGGCACTGCGCGCACCGTCACAAATTCCCGTTGATCTGTATGATCCAAAGGGGCACGCCGTGACCGCCGAAGTTCAATTCTTAAATGTTTCGGAATCCGGCGTGATGGTGGAAACACCCAAGCCTTTAAAATTAAAAGAAGAAGTCCGCTTACGTTACCAACCCGGTAAAGAACCTTTGTTCGATCTCAAAGGTCGCGTGGTGTGGGTCGTAAAATATTTAAGCGCCTATCGTTATGGAATTCGTTTTGATGCCCGCGTGCGTAACTCCTTTCTGCATTCCAGTCATTCATGATGCCCTCGGATCGGTTAATCTGGCTGGACCTGGAGATGACCGGTCTCGATCCTGAACAGCATGTAATTTTGGAAATTGGCTCGGTGGTGACAGATGCGCAGTTAAATGTCATTGCTGAAGGCCCGGTCATTGCTATCTATCAACCGGAACCCGTTTTGTGCGCCATGGAGCCGTGGAGCATTGAACATCATGGAAAATCGGGACTGACTGAACGCTGCCGGACCTCAGAAATTACGTTACGCAATGCCGAACAGAAGACGCTGGAATTTTTAAAAAAATATGCAGCGGAAAAATCGTCTCCCTTGTGTGGAAATTCGATCGGCCAAGATCGCCGATTTCTCTACAAATACATGCCTTCCTTATCGGAGTTCTTTCACTACCGAAATATCGATGTCAGTACCGTTAAAGAATTAGTTAAACGATGGTATCCGGAATCGGCGCAAGCGCCGGAAAAACGTAAGACACATCATGTGATTGATGACATCCGTGAATCTATCGCCGAATTGCGCCATTACCGCGAAACGGTTTTCAAATAAGCTAAAATCAGTATCCAAACCATGGGACAAAAAACCTCCCTTTTGCCAGGGGCAAGGCTGCCTCTTCCAAAGCCACTCCTTAAATTTTTAGAACCCTTACGGCAACGGGCGGTTCAAGAAGGCGCACCCCTCTATTTAGTCGGTGGATGCGTTCGCGATATCCTTTTGGGTCACGAAGCCATAGATATTGATGTGGTCATCGAAGGACCTACCGCCACTTTAGCTAAAGCCGTCGCCAAAACCTATAAAGCAAAGCTGATTAGTCACGACGCCTTTTTAACGCATACGTTGGTATTTTCTGACGGCCGTCATTTAGATATCGCTACGGCGCGGACGGAAACGTATTCAGAACCGGCCGCTCTTCCGGTTGTTGAGCCTGCGAGCTTGCAGGAAGATTTGTATCGGCGCGATTTTTCGATCAACGCGATGGCGGTTTCGCTTAATGAATTGGACGCCGGACATGTCTGGGATGCTTATGGCGGTCTCGAAGACTTAAAAACCGGAAAAATTCGTGTCTTGCATGGCGATAGTTTTAAAGATGATCCGACGCGCATTTTCCGCGCCGCGCGCTTTGCTGGGCGTTTTCAATATGTGATGGATTGGCGAACTCGCGAATGGTTGGCCGAATCGGTTGCCCAACAGAACCCTGGTCGTTTATCCGCGGCACGCTTGCGTGACGAATTAATTCCCATTTTAAATGAAGCCGATCCCCGTCCAGCATTGGCGTTTTTATGCGAATGGGAGGCAATGACCTTCCTTATCCCGCATTTGCATTGGGGGAAATCGCACGACAAATTATTTGCGCAAGTTTTAAAAGCGGATAAAAAGTTAGACACTTTACTTTTACGTTTGTTGGCATTAGTCCATTCCCTACCCGTTTCAAAAGCGATGGGCGCTTTAGGGCATTTAATGTTTTCACAAAAGATGGTTGGTCAAGTGGAGCAAGCACTGACGCTTGTGCATCATCTGCGTAACGGGAATGCATCCGAGTTAAAGGGGGCGACTAAGCGCGGGGTCCTCTCTGCAGAGGTGAAGTGGTTCGTGGAAAATGTCATGAAAATTAAAATGCTTTCGCCGCGTAAAGAGGCGGCGGTCGAATGGCAGCGGCTCTACGAAAGTACTCCCTGTTTAACCGGACGTGATATTGAAAGTTTGGGATACAAACCGGGTCCTGTATTCACGCGTATTCTCAATGCCTTGCGTGAAGCGCGCTGGGAAGGTAAGTTGCGCACGCGCGAGGAAGAAGTGCGGTTTATTAATGAGGTCTTCCCTATTCATGGCCGTTGAAACTATTTTGTCAGGCATGCGCCCTTCGGGGAAACTGCATTTAGGGAACTATTTCGGCGCTCTAGTGAACTGGGTTAAGTTGCAAGAGTCTTACCGCTGTTATTTTATGGTTGCCGATTGGCATGCGTTGACGTCGGAATATGAAAACACCAGTGGAATTGAATCCAGCGTGTGGGACATGGTGATGGATTGGCTAGCTGCCGGCTTAGATCCGGCGCGGGTCACGCTATTTCGCCAATCCTGGGTTCCTCAACATGCGGAATTGCATTTGATTCTTTCGATGATGACGCCTATCCCCTGGCTGGAACGCGTTCCCACTTATAAAGAACAACTTCAAGAAATGAAAAGCCGCGATCTTACCAACTACGGTTTTTTGGGTTATCCCGTTTTGCAGGCCGCTGATATTTTGCTCTATGACGCCGGCCGCGTGCCGGTGGGCGAAGATCAGTTGGCACATTTGGAGCTGACGCGCGATATCGCTCGACGCTTCAATCATTGGCATGGCGCTATCTTTAAAGAGCCGCAAGCAATTTTGTCGCAGGCGCCCCGCGTGCCCGGAACAGACACACGGAAGATGTCAAAGTCTTATAACAATGCAGTGCTCTTATCGGATAGCAAAGAACAAGTGGTAGCCAAAATTAAAACGATGTATACCGATCCCAAAAAAATCCGACTGAATGATCCGGGCAACCCTGATGGGTGTGTCGTCTATGCGATGCATAAACTTTTTACGCCGCCGGAAGAAGCGGTTGATATTGGGGTGCGGTGCCGCGCTGGTACTTTAGGTTGTGTCGCCTGTAAGGCTCGCTTAGCCGAAACCATGAATGCCGGCCTCGAGCCATTGCGCGAACGGCGTGCAACTTGGGAAAATCGTCCTAAGGACGTTGTCGCGATCGTAGAGGATGGCACCAAAAAGGCCGCGAGTGTCGCTGCGGAAACCATGACGAAAGTAAGAGACGCCTTGCATCTCGCTTCCCCATCGTCTAGAGGAGTTTTATCATGACCGAATCCGTTCCCGCTCTCGCTTCAGATGCTACAGCAACGCCTGTCCCTGGCGGAGCCGCGCCAGGGTTGGATGTTCGTTTAGAGAATTTTGAAGGACCGCTCGATCTCTTGTTATTTTTGATCAAGAAAAACGACCTGGAAATTAAAGATATTCCCATCGCGCAGATTACACAGGAGTACCTTAGTTATTTAGATCTCATCAAAAACCTAAATTTAGAAATGGCGGGCGAATTTCTTGTCATGGCTAGTACGCTCATGCAGATTAAAGCGCAAATGTTGCTGCCCGCGCCGGATATGCAAGAGGAGGAAGGTCCGGATCCGCGCACGGCGCTCATTAATAAATTATTGGAATACCAGAAATTCAAAGAGGCCTCGACGATTCTATCGGGCTTTCATGAACGCACAAAAGATGTCTATTACCGAAATGCGCCAACGGTTTTTGGTGAAGAAGATTTTACATTGCGTGCTTCCGTTTTTGATCTTTTAGGAGCATTCAAACGTATTCTGGAGCAAGCCCCTAAGGAGATGAGTCAAATTCTCCTCGAGGAAATTCCCATTGAAGTTAAGATTCGAGAAATTCTAGATCGTTTGGAAGAGCGTAAAACGTTGGCTTTTCATGATTTATTTCCTGCGAGCACCCGTCGCATCGAATTGATTGTCACGTTCTTAGCGCTTCTAGAATTAATCCGCTTAAATCAAGCCATTGCTCGGCAATCTGAAATTTTTGGGGAAATCCAAATCGTGCGCGCGGATGCGGCGGCGGTCGCAGCCGATTTGGCCGCTCAACCGGCCATGCCTTCGGAAGAGCCCGCACCACAGCCTTTGCCATCGCCGTTGACGACGGAAGCATCTGATCCTGCCCTCATCATGACCGATGCAGAAACCTCCATACCATCTCAAGATCAACAGGAGCCTTTCCATGGAAACAATTGACGCTAAAAAAATTATCGAAGCAATGTTTTTTGTCGCGGAGCAACCCGTGACCTTAAAAATGTTGGAATCAGTTTTTGACAAAGAATTCTCCAAAGATGATTTGCGCGGGATGATTGAGTCTTTATCGCAAGACTATCGTGAGCGTGTAACGTCGCTCGAAGTGCGCGAAATTGCCGGCGGCTGGCAACTCTCAACCAAGGCCGAGCTTGCGCCTTGGATTCGCAAATTGTTTAAAGATCGTCTCACCTACCGCCTTAGCCCTTCGGCGATGGAAACGCTTTCGATTATTGCCTACAAGCAGCCGATTACGCGCGGGGAAATTGAAGAAATTCGTGGTGTTGAAGTCTCCGCTGTGATTGATACATTGGCTGATCGTAAACTGGTACGCATGGTGGGACGCAAAGAAACATTGGGACGCCCGATTTTATTCGGTACGACTTCAGAATTCTTACGCGTGTTTGGTCTGAAACGCTTGGAAGATTTACCGCCCGTCGATACATTATTGCCGCCTGCGGAATTGGATGTAGAAATGGCGGCGGTAGCGACGGCGCAATCGCAAGAAAATATAGAAGCATCTAGTACTGAAGAAGCATCGCTTGAAACAGCGGGTGTGGCGGCAGAAGTAGAAATTCCGGAATCACAGCCAGTCGCTGTGGAGGAAGGGCAGGAGTCTCTATGAACGAATTACGCCGTGATCCTGTCGTTGGCCGTTGGGTGATTATTTCTACCGAACGCGGCAAACGTCCCTCAGACTTTGGGGGGGAAGTGGAAACCGGAGTGGGTAAATTTTGTCCTTTCTGTCCTGGCAATGAAGAAAAAACGCCGGCCGAAGTCTTGGCCTATCACGATCCGGCGCGTGAACGCGATCGCCCGGGCTGGTGGGTGCGCGTGATTCCGAATAAATTTCCGGCCTTGCATATTGAAGGTGCCTTAAACCGTCAAGGCGAAGGCATGTATGACAAAATGAATGGGATTGGCGCGCATGAAGTGATTGTGGAAACGCCCGATCACCTGGTGGATTTTCCGGATTTGCCGCCCAAACGCGCGGAAGATGTGATCTGGGCCTACCGTGACCGTATTATGGATCTCAAAAAGGATCCTCGGTTTGAATACATTTTAGTTTTCAAAAATAAAGGTGCTGCCGCTGGCGCTTCCTTAAGTCATCCGCATTCGCAAATGATCGCCACACCCATCGTTCCTAAGACGGTACGCGAATTGGTTAACGGCGCTAAGAATTATTTTGAATATAAAGAGCGCTGCGTTTTTTGCGACATGATCAAGCAGGAAATGACGTCCGGAGGACGTGTAGTCGCGGAAAATGATGACTTCATTGCCTTTGTTCCGTTCGCGGCGCGTTTCCCGTTTGAATTGTGGGTCCTGCCTAAAATTCATGATTCGGATTTTGAAGATATGCAGAAACATGAAGTCGTAAACTTGACGCGTATCTTGCAAATTGTTTTGAAAAAGATGCAAAACGTCCTCGATAATCCGCCGTACAATTTTATTGTCTTGAACTCGCCGCTGCGCGAATCTAAATTGCCGCATTACCATTGGCACATTGAAATTATTCCCAAATTGACGAAGGTGGCCGGTTTTGAATGGGGCTCCGGTTTCTATATTAATCCGACGCCACCCGAGGAAGCGGCTAAATTTTTAAGAGAAGCAGATTAACATGTAGGGGTCGCCTGCCCTGCCGGTAGGCAAGGTGGCGACCCTGTCAATGAAAATGGAATTCAACAACTTACGATTGCGATGGTCAGGGTCGCCACCGTGCCTACCGGCAGGCAGGGCAGACGACCCCGACAGTTCCCAATGAAAATTTTATTCGTCGCTACCGAATGTGTTCCTTTTTGTAAAACCGGCGGCTTAGCCGACGTGATTGGCGCGTTGCCAAAAGAACTTCGGAAGCGTCGTCATGATGTGCGTATCATCCTGCCAAAATACCGTACGATTCGCGGCCAAGAATTCGGCATTAAAGAAGCCCATGAACAGGTGCATATTCCGATCGGAAACCGGATTGAAACGGGTGATATTCGGATGACCAAGACGGATAAAAAAATTCCCGTTTATTTTATTCATCACGAAGGCTATTTTGGCCGTTCTGGAATTTATCGGACATCGGCCGGAGATTATCCGGATAATGACGAACGGTTTCTTTTCTTTTGTCGCGCCGTACTTGAGGCTTGTAAAGCCATGGAATTCCGTCCGGATGTTATTCACCTCAATGATTGGCAGACAGGATTGATCCCGGTGTATCTCAAAACGTTTTACCAAAGGGATTCTTTTTTTCAGCATACGCGAAGCGTCATGACCATCCACAATATTGCCTATCAGGGCATTTTTCCTAAGACGGTAATGGACCTGGCGCATTTGGATTGGGCGGACTTCATTCCAGAAAAACTCGAATTTTATGACCAGGTCAATTTTCTTAAAGCGGGATTGGTGTATGCCGATGTTTTGACGACGGTCAGTCCAACCTATGCTCAGCAAATCAAGTCGGGATACGACTATGGACGTGGTTTAGAAGGCGTTTTGCAGCATCGGTCGCAAGATTTGAAAGGCATTTTAAATGGCCTGGATGTGGAGGAATGGAATCCCGCCAAAGATTTATTTCTTGCCCGCCCGTTTGATTCGACTACTTTAAATACACGTGTCGAAAATAAGATAGCCCTGCAGCAAGCATGTCATTTGCCGGTCAATCCCGATATTCCCGTCTTAGGACTCGTGGCGCGCTTTGATCCGCAAAAAGGTGTAGATTTATTGGCCGATATTGTTCCTGACCTCTTGAAACGAAAAACACAGATCATCGTTTTGGGGCAGGGGGATTTGGTGCTTCAGGCGCGTCTGGAAATGCTGGAAAAAGATTATCCCGATTCCTTCCGCATACGCTCTGATTTTAATGAGCCATTGGCGCATCAAATTTATGGCGGCTGCGATTTATTTTTAATGCCGTCGCGCTTTGAACCCTGCGGCTTAGGGCAATTGATTGCCATGCGTTATGGCGCCATTCCGGTGGCCGCCAACACGGGGGGGTTGCGGGATACGATATCTCCCGTCACTCCCGAGACAGGAACCGGATTTCTTTTCCAAATGGGGAGCGCGCCCGCTTTTCTGGGCGCTATCCAAGAAGCCTTGCATTGGTGGTCCGATAAAGCGCGCTGGTCGGCGATTCAGAAACGTGCAATGAATTCTGATTTCTCCTGGGATGCTGCTGTCGAGAGTTACCTTCAACTGTATAGGACAGTATTAGGTCGTTCGCCGCAGTTGCGCGAACGCGCGAAGCGGCGCTCTTGAAACGTCAGATCATTTTTTGGGTTCTCGCCGTAGGAATGCTGGCGTCTTTTCCTGTTTTACGTCAACGGCATGCCGATGAAATCTCTAATCACCGCATTGCCCTGGTTGTGGATTGGAAAGAGGTTCGCGAACTCGCCGATCGTGAGATTGCCTCCCCGGTATTTCTTCTCCAAGCGCTGCATGAATTAGGTATCCAAGGTGTTCTGTTCTCACCGCTTACGCTAAAGGATGTCGTGCGTGGCCAAGCGGCTGCCTTAGGACATAAAACGATCACTATGAATGATCCAGAGTTGGGTGAACAAGCGCTTCAAGAGCTTGCCTTGCGCGGTATGCAGCGGCTGCATGGTGAACGTAATGACGAGGGATATATGATCTCGCGGCCAGACGGTGATTTTTCTAATTTTGATGATGTGGAAATCGGCTATGACCATCGCTTGTTAGCGCTTTGTCATGATCAGGATTTGCAAACGTATTTGCGCGTGAACCAAGATCCGTGGCTGCAAAAAGTGGAAGAGTTGCCCTTGAATATTACAGGCGTGATTTTTACAACGGATGATCCACCGGGCGGTCCGCTGGCCTTGGATACCTGGAGCTCAAGAATAGCCACCCATCAATGGCAACAGTTGTTGATTGAGTTTAAACCCACGAAAGCGGCGGTGGCTCTAGCGCGCGCTGTGCCTTCTTTAACCGTGCGCACGCACACGATTCCCACCGCTGAATTGAAGGATTTAACACCTTCTCAAGAACTTTCACGCTGGCAGCGCGCCGTCAGTGAACGCTCCTGCCGCTGCCTATTATTTCGTCCGGCGCCGGTAGAATCATGGGCTGATTTCAAAACCCGATGTGATCATTTGCGACGCGCTCTAATTCATGAGGGATGGGAACTCAATATTCCTAATGAGAAATCATTATGGAAACCTACCGGATGGATAAAACTAAATTTTCGCCTATTTGTGGCCTTCTGTATGGCCGCATTTGCCCCTATTTTAGGAGTGGCGCTTAGTCGGGAGCATGTGGGGTGGAAAGGGTTTTTTATCGTCGTTGGTATCTCCTTGGCCGGAGGAGTAATGGCGGCTGCTTTAGCCGATCTGCCGGAGACGCGTTTGGAAATTATCCCCTTTCGTGGGATTAAGATCGCCTTAGTCTTTCCCTGGCTTATCAGTTTGCTGGTTTTATATCCTTGGAATGAGCTTAAGGCCGAATTAAAGTTACCGCTAACGCGGCTTAATTTTATTTTAAGTTTTTTGCTGTTAGGCGTCTTGGCGTATGGTATCGTTCGAAGTGGGAATTCGGCACCCGCATGGCGCGCAGGGTCTGAACAAGGGGTTCGGGATTTCCTGGAAAAAACCTTAAATGTGCGGCCGCGTTTTAAGGAATTTGCAGTTGGATATCCCTTGTTATTGCTAGCCTTTTTGCTGCAACGCAAAAAGCGCGGCACGAAAACAGCCGATTGGCGTCCTTTAATGTGGGTCGGGTTGATTGGTCCCATTTCTGCGGTGAATACGTTTTGTCATTTGCATTCGCCTTTAGCCTTGGCTTTTGAAAGAACAGGTTTGGGACTTTTGTTGGGTTGTATGGGCGGGATTATTCTGTACTTTATTTATCAATGGTGGGGGGAAAAATTCATATGAAACGACAAGCCATAATTATTGCTGGATATTACGGATTTGGAAATGCTGGGGACGAATTAATCCTCCGCGCTTTGGTCGAACGCTATCGTCGGCAAGACCCGGCCAGTCCGTTAATTGTTTTTTCCGCCTCCCCAGAAAAAACAGCTACCGCTTTTAACGTTCAGGCGGTGAATCGCTGGAACCCCTTTGCTTGGGTGGGTCCGATGTTAAAGGCCAAACTTTTTGTTTTAGGTGGCGGCGGGTTACTGCAAGAATCCACTGGCTCCATGAACCATTTCTATTATTTGTCGCTCATTCACATCGCTAAATTTCTGGGCTGTAAAACGGAAACGGTTGGATTGGGAATTGATCCGATCCGTGGCGCTTTTAATCGCTGGTTAACCGGATGGACTTTCAATTATTCCTTAGACCGCATTCAAGTGCGTGATAAGGCATCGATGCGCGTTCTGCGTGCTAGTGGCGTTGATCGAAGCGTGGATATCCAACCGGATCTGGTCTTTGATTTGTCTGTGCCGCAAGGCAAGCCAGACGCGACAAGAATTGCTTTTGCTTTGGCTCCCTGGCGTGGCCGCACGGGATGGGATCAGGATCTCGGGTTTTTCTGTCGCGAGTTAAGTCAGAAATTGGAAATACCCATTGATCTGCTGCCCTTTTTCCCTGAACAAGATGTTCCTTTA
>Ga0105239_10006700_pt1 | contig 13305 bp, 11 predicted proteins | sample KBSC44metaG_FD_92761 | JGI IMG/M metagenome (GOLD analysis project Ga0105239, IMG submission 92761) | Corn rhizosphere microbial communities from Kellogg Biological Station, Michigan, USA - KBS C4-4 metaG | ecosystem: Host-associated > Plants > Roots > Rhizosphere > Soil | place: Michigan, USA... | reverse complement strand
GGTACAGGCTGCTGCGTTCACCTGCCATCCGGATGAAGTTGTCCAGCAATCCTTCCAGACGGACGTCACATCGATACTCGAATTGGGGTTCCCCGAAAGGTGTTTGGTGCCGATGAAGTCCTTGATTCCCGCGATGAGGGGGACGTCTACCCCGCGCGCCGCGTTACAGCGGGTTGTCGCTCGACTCGCGGAGTCAGCGTCGAACCCCGGTCTCGCCGCGAGGAGCAGGTCGGCCCTAACCATAGGGAAACACCCGTTTCGTTGACCGTCCGCTCGCGATAGTGTCGATCGGCAACGGGGGCCCGTTCGGAGAGTCGTCCGGGTGTCGAGCTGACGAGGAAGCGAATCATGAAGGCCTGAGGCGGTCGAGTTGAATTGGCTCACAACTGCTTCTGCAGACACACAGGATGCTTGGGCCGGTGGTGAGCCGCCGGTTGCCCTGCTGTGCGCGTGTCGGCGTCGCCCACGCCGCACATTCCACCGTGGAACGGCGTGGGATTCCGTTCAGGAGGGATTAGGCGCATGGTCACGGACACGCAATTTGCAGAAACTGTACGGTCCGTCGGCCGCCCACGGCACGGCCGCGCTCGGCGGCAGGTGCAGGACCGCCGTCTCGACATCCAAGGGCTTCGGATGGTCGCCGTGGTGTTGGTCATGCTCGACCACGTTTTCGGCTGGCCGCGTGGTGGATTCATTGGCGTCGACGTCTTCTTCGTCATCTCCGGTTTCCTCATCACCGGCATTTTGCTCCGAGATGCGGAGAAGATTGGGCACGTCTCGTTCGTCGGGTTCTACCGCCGCCGCGTGCGTCGCATCGTTCCCGCTGCCACGTTGACTCTGGCCTCCATCGCGGTCGCCGCAGAGCTGATGTTCTCCCGCAGTAGCGCGGTCACAACGTGGTGGGACACAGTGGCGGCATTCTTCTTCTGCTCGAACTGGCGATTCGCGATCCAGGGCACCGACTACTTCAATGCGAGTGGGCCGATCTCACCCGTCCGGCATTTCTGGTCGCTGTCCGTGGAGGAGCAGTTCTACTTCGTGTGGCCTGCAGTGATGGCCGTTGTCGTGTTCCTGGCAACCCGTAAGGCGATGAGCCTCAATGCGCGTCACCGGATCGCTGGTGCCATCATGGCTGCGCTGGTAGCGGGTTCGTTCGGATGGGCCATCGTCAACACCACCAGTAGCCCGAACTGGTCGTACTTCTCGACGCTGACCCGCGTCTGGGAACTCGGGTTCGGTGCGCTGCTGGCGATATTCGCCTCGAGCATGTCGAAGATCCCCGACGCGATCCGTCCCGTGCTTGCGTGGATCGGGCTCGTAATCATCGCGTTGGGCGCATTCTGGATCTCCGAAGACATCGGTTTCCCAGGCCCGTGGGCGATCGTGCCGGTTGCCGGTTCGGGGCTGGTGCTCGCCGCCGGCACCGGTGGCGCCGTTCGGTTTCTGTGGCCGATTACGAACATCGCCAGCGTCACGGTCGGCGATCTGTCATATTCGCTGTACCTGTGGCACTGGCCGGTGATCATTTTCCTCGGCTCGTTCATCGAACCGGCCGGCTGGCAGTACTACGTTGCGGCGATGGGGATTACGGCGGCGTTGTCAACGTTCGCCTACTACTTCGTTGAGCAACCGATCCTTGGCTCGTCATGGTTGAAGCCGCGCGACCAGCAGGCATGGCGGCAAGAGGCGCGGCATTCACGCGACCGTTGGGCCAGCGTTCAACGAAGTTTGAAGGCACGGTTCACTTTTGAGATGACACCAGGTCGACAGATCGCCGGCCTGGTGGGTGCGGTGTTCTTACTCCTCGCATCCGGCGGCTTGCTGGCCGTGCCGAAGCAGCCCCCTGCGTATTTCTCGGCAGCCGCGGTCGACGCCGGCGCGCTCCAATCCGACAATGGCAAGCCGCTGCCGCCGGCTGTTGCTGATCTGCAGCAGAAGATCATGGACGCGGTGAAGGCTCAATCGTGGCCCGCTCTCAATCCCAGCATGGACGCCGTCGTGAAGGAAGATAAGTTTCCCGCCGACCTTGCACTCTGCGGCACTACGGTCGACATGGATTGCTGGTTCGGTGCGGAGACAGCCCCTCACACCATGGTGCTCGTCGGCGACTCGATCGGAATGTCTTACCTCCCAGCGGTCATTGCGTTCGTCAACGCCTCCGATGGTCAGTGGAAGCTACTCAATCAGGCCCTGCTCAACTGCCCGTTCGTCAACGCTGACATCAAGAGAGATGTCGACCAGACCAGTCCGCGGTGCACGTTGCGAAAACAGCGCGCCGTCGACAACATCAATGGGCTGCACCCCGATGTCGTGCTCATCTCGAACCGATACAACGAGCTGGTGGACGCCAACACGCAGACGCCGATTGCAGGTCGGGAATACGAGTCGTCGGTGCGCGACATCCTCAACCGATTCGCCGGATCGGCTGGGAAGGTGGCGCTTTTGACAGCGCCGCCGTACGGCAAGTCGCCGTCGGACTGCTATCGCGCCGACCGTTCGCCTGCCGACTGCGTGTGGACACTCGCGCAGCAATACATCGATCGCATCAGGTGGGACACGTCGGTTGCTCAATCGATCAACGGCGAGTTGATAGACAGCAGGGCGCTGTTTTGCACCCCGTCGAATTACTGTCCGATCTTCGCGGGAACCACACCGATGAAGGTCGACGCCGGGCATATCAGCCGCGAGTATTCCGCGCTCATGTCGCCAGCGTTCACGGAGTTACTGCGTGGGACAGCTACGTTCAAGGCCGCTGGGTGAGTAGGACCGCTACCTACACCTGGATCTTCTTTCGCGCGAACCACAGGTCCTGCTGTATGTGAGCGTCCGGCGGCACTGCCAGTTTGTCGACCTCGACGAAGTCCGCGAGCAGGCGGTGGCGGACGAACAGCGGCGGGTGGATGGCGAAGTAGAACTTCTTGCCCTCGGCAAAGCGCCCCTGGGTGACGCATTCGCCGGCGGCGAAAGCTGCCCGCTCCTGCGGGGTGGTGAGCAAGTAGCGGTAATTCTCGCCATGGGTGGTGGAGAGCAGCACTCCGCCGGGCTTGAGCACGCGCTTTAGCTCTGCGGTCCAGGCCAGCTGCGCTGCCTCGGAGAGATGGGTCAGGACAGAAAAGTTGTACGCAACCTCGAAATGGTCGTCGGGGAAGGGCAGGGGCGGCATCAGGCCGTTCAGCGAGAAGCCAACGCCGGGCACGTTGGCCTTGCACCAGGCGATCGTGGCCGGGTTGTAGTCGGTGCCAGCGACTTCGGCCGCTCGGGCGGCGAGCAGCATCGGCATGTGGCGGATCAGCCGGCCGGGGCCGCAGCCCCACTCCAGCACGCGCAACCGGTGCCCGTCGGTGCGCGACATGATGGCGTCCGCGAAGACGCGAGCGTGCCGCAGGCCGCCCTCGTGATAGGACGCCCAGTCGATCATGTTGTAGGCGTCGAACGCGAGATCGGCTGGCGGGGGCACGAAATCCGGATGAGTCTCGAGGAAGCGGCGGTTGCGGTTGGCGCCCATCGCCTGCTTCTGGAAGAACCGCATGCGGTCGGCGGCGCTGAGCAGGCCGAGAGAGCGAATCGTGCTCATGATGGCGTATTTCATCGGGGTCCTCGGCTGAAGAATCGGGAAGAGCTGGTGATCGGACTGGTCTCGGTCGTTCACGTGTACGCCCTTCTGCTGGAACGCGGTTGCAGCCCGGTCAGTAGATAGTGTGACGGAGTTCTTCGACGATTCCGTGCTGACGACAGATCGTTGGGGGGCGCCAGCGACAACGATGGGGAATCACCCGATTCGTCGTCCGTCTTCTCCCCGTAGTGTCGATTGGCAACGGCGCGCCCGCCCCAAGAGGCGCCGAGCGGACGAGGGGAGCAGATCACGCGAAAGACGGCGATGGCCACGTGGACCCGCGTTCTATACGGGTGGCAAGAATAGTGCGTTTGACGAAATGACCTGTTCGCCATTAGATCTGGTTCGGAAGTCATGAGTGGAATGCTCACGGCCGGTAGTCGCATCTTGCTAGTGCACTCCGCCGATGAAGCTTATGGATCTGACCGGGTGTTGGTCTCGGTAGCGGAGTACTTGTGCCAGACACATGCGCAGGTCCGCGCGCTGCTCCCGGACGATACACGTCCCGGATGGCTGACCGATCGCTTGACCGAGATGGGCGTCGAGGTTGAGCGTGGACCGTTGGCAGTTGCCCGGAGGCGTTATCTCAGCACAGGGAATCTGCCGAAGTACGTCATCGGCGTTTCAAGAGCCCGACGGTTCGTCAAGACGCAGATCAATGCGTTCGATCCAGAAGTCGTCTACCTCAACACGTCGGCTCTGATCGTGGGGGGACTCCTGGGCCGGAGGCATCGTTGGTCGATGATCTGGCATGTCCACGAGATAATCGAGCATCCCCGCTGGCTAGCGCGGCTGTTTCGAAGTTTGCCGCTGACCGCCGATCAAGTTGTCGCGGTGTCGGACGCCGTGGTCCGTCATTTGTGCGGCAATGCAGGCTCTTCGGCCCGTGTTACGTTGCTGCGGAACGGCATTGCGCCCCGAGCCCTCCACGCAAAGCCGAGCTTGCCGCCGCTACGTGTCTGTTTTGCCGGGCGCCTGAGCGAGTGGAAGGGATACCAAGTTTTCTTGGACGCTGCAATCGAACTCGCGGCGCACGGCGAACCGATCGATTTTGTCATTGCCGGCGACCCATTGCCGAATGAAGAATGGCGCATCGAGGATATCCAGTCGGCCGTCGCCGGCAGGGCGCTGTCCAGTCGAATACAGGCAATCGGCTTCCATTCGAACATCCCTGAGCTGTTCGACTCAGTACACGTTGTCGTGGTGCCGTCGATACTGCCTGATCCTCTGCCGACCGTCGTGCTCGAGGGGATGCGCAGCGGAAGCGTGGTCATTGCGGCGCGCCACGGCGGCGCCGTCGAGATGATCGAGGATGGGGTGTCTGGCTTCTTGGTCACACCTGGCGACGCGGAAAGCTTGCAACGGGCCATACTTCGCGTGCTTGCCGACCCAGGCCTTGTCGATGACATCGGGCTCGCCGCATCGACACGGGTCGCGTCTGAGTTCACGACGGAAGTGTTTTGGCAGAATCTGTCGTCTGTCTTTTCTCGCGCGATCGATCTCGCGTCGAGTCGCCGCAGGCAACATGAGTCCAAGGCTGCTCCTTCTGTCTCCAACAGTATGCCGCGAGCTTGAGGTCGGTCCGAGATGGATTCGCACCCACCAACGCAAGATCAATTGGGAGCGGCTACTGACCTCCGAGTTCTAATGATCGCGGACTGGTTTGTCTACTACCTTGCGCCGATAGCGGTTTCGCTCAACGAGACAGCCGAAGTGAAATGCGTGCTACGGGACCATGGCTTCGAGCTAGGGCTACCCGGGCAGGCTGTCCGCGAGAAGGCGGCAATGTTTGGTCCACTTGAGGTCGACTTCGTGCCCGGCAAACAATTTGACTTACGTAGCCTCGGCGCTGTCGTTCGTATCATCAAGGGAATCAGGACCTTTCAGCCCGAGATCGTGCATTCTCAATGGCATTCGGACTGGCGGCTGCTGTTGCTATCCCTTGCTGCGCCGCGGTCGTCAAGGATCTTGACGGTCCATGACGTGACGCCTCATCCCGGTCAGCAGTTCCACACGAGCCCACTCAAACGACTGGTGAGGCGGGCGCTGTACCAAACAAGTGATGCATTTCTCGTGCACGGCGAACGGTTGGTCGCCCAGCTTCGCGAAGACCGCCGGGTCCCTGCGGCTGCGTACGTCGGAGTAGTCCCTCATGGTTCGTTGGCTCAGCCGACAGGGCGCTACCCCCTGCCGATCGGTCGATCGCTGCTCTTCTTTGGGAGGTGGGAGTACTACAAGGGTCTCGATCTGCTGATCGAGGCGGTGGAAGCCGCGGGGAAGGTCCTCGGCGATCTGCGGCTCATCGTTGCTGGTCGGGGCTCGGAAGGCGTCCGAGCACGTTCTCTCGTGCAGAACCCCAGGTTGTTCGAATGGCGAGAGGGTTTTGTCCGTGACGAGGATTTGCCAACGCTCTTTGGGTCGGTCTGCGCGGTGGTTCTGCCCTATCGGGAGGCGAGTCAGAGCGGGGTCGTTCCGTTGGCGTTCGCGAATGGGCGACCGGTGATCGCAACGGATGTCGGGGCCCTCGGGGAAGCAATCGAGGATGGGGTGAACGGTCTTCTCGTCGAATCTGCGACCGTGGAAGGGCTTCGAGACGCAATCGTTCGTCTGTTCACGGAGCCGGGCTTACTCACCACGTTGGCAGGTGGAGCGCAGCAGACGGCGGACGAATCGCTTGGATCTGCAGCGATCGCCCGTGCCCATCTGGCCGTTTATGCTGCGGTCACAAGTGCGAAATCGACGAGAGTGCGCAGCCCGTCGTGGCGCCTGCGGCGCGGTTCGGAACCTTGCTGACGTATGAAGAGTCCAGGGTCCCTGGGCTTTTCGGTGTCAGCCGCTGTGCACAATCCTGTACACCGACTTCGCCACCGAATTGTGCCGGAGAATCCGGCGTGGGGTAGCGCTGACTTGATCGAGCACGGTGACGGGATGCCCTGCGAACACCGATTCCTTTATCTCGATTCGCGCACGGTGGCCGAACGGGGCGATGACGGCGTCGCGATACTGGTGGCCGAATTCGGGTCGGCAGAACAGCACCTTGTTGAAGCCGATCACGAAGGGCGCAAGCGCCCCGCCCCCGTCAAGGTAGCGAAGGGTGCCGACGGCGACGCCTGGCCACGCGGGGTTGAAGACGTCGTCGGCGACGACGACACCGCCTTCGGCCAGAGTTTCTTCCGCGAGCCGCATGTCGTTGGTGACGACATGCTCGGTGTGGCCGCCGTCAACGCTGAACATCCGCACGTTTGAGCCGGCGAGTTCGACAAGCTGCTGCGGCTGTAGCCGGGTCGAGTCACCTTGGTGGACAACCAGTCCGTCTACAGAAGACCAGCGCTCGACGTTCCGGAGGAACCGTTGGTAGTCGCCCTTACCCGAGTGGTCCACATTGAGTTCTTGGTCGCCGAACACGTCAACGGCAACCGCGGTCTCGTTACCCTGCTGAAGCAGCTTCAGTCCGATGAAGAGCTTGCCGCGGTGGACACCGATCTCAGCCACCGCGCCACCTACACCCTGCGCGCGCTGCACCGCGTCGACGGCGCGCAGCATCGTTAGTACCTCGGTTAGCATCCACCCCTGAACCAACCGATGTCCGACGTTGCGGTAGATGTCGAAACTGTCCCCCACACGCCGACCCTAAACCGATTTACGACATATCGCAGAAGGCTCTCGAAAATAACTTGACCAAAATGCGAGTTCCGTTGTTGGGTGGGAATCGCCCGCTCGATCCCGTAGAGCCCCAAGAAATTCGGCTCGATAGATGCATCGAAGGCCCGCGGTCACATCGACTTCCGATACGCCGCGAGCCAGATGTTCCTCGACACGCCCATCTTGCTCAAGAGTGCCCTAAGTCGCCGCTTGGACCTGGCGCTTGAGATCGTCCGCTCTTCCAATCGATCCAGCAGTCGCAACAGTTGTAGACCAACTTCAGTCTGAATCACGAAGCCTCGAACCGATATGACGGCCTTCACCGCATCGAAGCCGACAGTGTTGAGCGCGCTGGCGAGTTCGTCGTACGTGTACTCCTTCAGATGCATGAATTCCGCGCGGTCGAATTCGAACACGCGGGAAAGATCATGCGGGCCGGAACTGCGGTGAGGAGTGTCGAACAGATAGATGCCCTCGGGTCGGAGGATCCGGCGGGCATGTTCGAGGTGTGTAAGGAGGTCGTCAGGATGGAAGTGCTCGATGACTTGCGTCGAAATGACGACGTCGAATGCCTCATCTGGTTCGAACGAAGCCAGATGGACGCCGTCCGTGATGTGCCATTGCAGACCCTCGGACTCTGCGAGGTGTTTCGAGCCTCTCTCTTGGGTGATCTCGGTGGCGACACACCTGTGCCCGCGTCGCACGAGGTCGCGAAGAAGTGCAGCTCTGCCACTTCCCACCTCGAAGACGTCAGCTTGCTCGGGAACGAGCTTGAGCCAGGCCGCCGTCAATCGTGGTGATTTCGACTCATCGGACGTGTTCAGCCAGGGTACGGATTGATATAGCTCGGTATAGGCGGCGCTGAATACCTGCCAACGCGACTCGGGCGTCGAGGCCAATAGCTCACGGGTTAGCCGCTCCTCGAGTTCTCGGTGCACCTCCACGTGCTCGATCCCGATTTCGTCCCCCAGCCCATAGGTTCGTCGATATCTCGACACGACATCAGACACAGAACCGACTCCTCCCCGCCTTTCGGCCTGGAATTTCAATCGCGAAGAAGTGCGCGCAGGGCGCGCTCGTAGTCACTGCAGACTTGCGTCCACGAATAGAACTGTTCGGCACGTCGTACGTTCTCCTGAGCAGCTTCGTCGAGTTCGGACTGTCGATCCATCAGCTGGAACACCGCCTTGGTGATCGCGTCTGAATCGGCATAGACGAATGTTCCCTCCGGCCCGAGAACCTCGCGATTGTAAATGGTGTCCCTAGCCAGGATCGGCGCGCCTGCCGCCATTGCTTGGACCAGCGACGGGTTTGTGCCTCCCACGCTGTGGCCGTGGAAGTACACGCCAGCGTGCTGCCAAAGTGCGTGCAGCAGTGAGTCATTGCTCAAATGGCCTAGCCACGAAACCAAGGAGTGATCGGCCGCCAACCTTCGTGCCGCGTCATCCCACTCACCGCCGTATCCGGAGCTGCCGACTATGACTACCGGATGATTGGAGGCAATGTCGGGAACGGCGTCGAAGAACTCTGGCACGGTGTTCTCCGGGACGAGCCGTGCAACCATCAGGATGTATCCCCGATGGCTCAGCCCCTCGGGGACGTCAAGCGCAGGTGGCGCGTCGCCACCATAGGGAATGAATACGCCCTCTACGTCAAAGGTTTCGCGCCAGTAGGCCTCGATTGCCCGCGCATCGAAAACGAGAGTGTCCGCCCACCTCGCCGTGCACTTCGCCCCGGTCCGGAACACTGCTTTGGCGAGCGCGTTCCATTTAGCCCGCTCCCACTCCAGGCCGTCCACATTTACGAGTGTCGGAACGCCGCGGGTCTTCAGCAGCGGAAGGTAGTAGCCATTCGCCACGTTCATCACCAAGGCGACGTCGGGCCGGCGGACCGCAGCGTCCAGTATTGACGTGAACCCGTACGACAATGTGCTCGTACTCTTCTTCTCGAGCCCACGTGTCTCTCTGGAGACAACACGCGTATCCCTGTCCGGGTCTTCGGGCCGCGTCGCCCCGGGACGGCCGTATACGGTGACATCCCAACCCGTACTTACCAAATAGGGTGCTAGCTTGCGTACTGCCGTCTCGAATCCCGAGTAATAACTGGGATAGCCGCGGGTTCCGATCAATGCAACTGATGGCAACACTCCTCCGATCTGCCGGGCCCCCGCTGGCTGGTGAAATTCGCGTTGCGATACCGGGTGCAAAGGTGTCAATCGAATGAGCCTATCTGCAGTCGACACACCCGCGTGCCCGAATCCGTAGGAGTATCAGAACTATTGGTCGTCCCCAACGGCTCCTACGCACAAATTCAATCGGCCGCTGGTGGGTCCTGTAGAGATGTGTTCTCGCCACTGTTTTCTGGTGAGGACCGTGTTAAATTTCTTGGGTGTCGTCACTACGGTCGACCTTGATTGCTCGACTACCGCGATCGGTCGTCAAACGGTTGCGGGCTATTAAGCGCTCACTCGTGCGGAACTGGGTCGATGAGGCAGAGATCATCGCAAGCTTGGCGTCTGCTCGCCCGGCGCCTGCTGGTTCGGTGCTAGTCGACGTGGGTGCGCATTACGGATCAGTCACCACGTTATTCCTAAAAATGGGTTGGTCCGTCGTCGCCTATGAGCCGGATCCCTCAAATCGAGAGCAATTCCAGCGCCGCATCAATGCCCATCCCAGAGTGCAGCTGTCCGCGTCTGCGGTGTCGAATGAATCTGCAGAAGCCGTGTCGCTGTTCACATCGTCAGTGTCCACGGGAGTCAGCACTCTCGCTGCGTTTCACGAGTCGCATGAACCTACGGCCATCGTCGACGTAGTTACCCTCGCCGAGGATTTGTGTGCGCGCCGTGTTCACCAGGTCGACTTCCTGAAGGTCGACATTGAGGGTTTCGACTTCTTTGCGTTGAAGGGGTTCGACTGGGCGTATGCGCCTCGCTTCGTGCTCTACGAATTCGAGGACCGCAAGACCGTTCCTCTTGGCTACTCGTTGGTTGACAGCAGCGCGTACGTCGCCGACCGTGGCTACCATCTCGTCTACTCAGTCTGGGAGCCGATTGTTGCGTACGGCACGCGCCATCGGTGGCGGGGTCTGTTCTCCACTCCGCCATCTGATGCTGCGACCTGCTGGGGCAACGTGCTGTGCTTTCGGGACCAGGCCGACGCGGCGTTGTGCATGCAGAGGTTTGGCCCCCGGTCGCCGTGGTTGTTCGATTGGCGTCGGCGTGGGTGACGGCGTGCGGTCGCCTGCAGCGTCGATTCGATGACCCGCTACCGGTTTCCGCTGTGTCGGCGGGTTCTGTGGGCCTTGCGTCAATGGTTCAACGTGGCGCTGGACTTGGTCAGGGCACCCGTCCGTCGACCTGAGGTGTTACTCGTAACTGGCAACGCGTCGCCGGCAAAGGTTCTAGAGGTTGAGGCTCGTCTGCGGTTCTTGCTCACGCATATCGCGAATGCCTTGGAGATTCGTCGGGCGCGAAGGGCGTCACCGCTGGCCTACGCGCGCAACGCCGCAATTGTGGCGGTGAACGCCGGCGCTGTTCCCGCGTTCGCCTGCCGGCATGTGCGATGGGTCGCCGACCTGGATTACGACACCAACATGCGCGACGGTTGGGCGTTGATGGACCTTGGAGACGTACTAGCCGGTGGCCTCCGGCGCGAGTCCATCGCGGCCGCTCGCCAGACGTTCGTCAACCATGTTCAGACACTCAACGGTGAAGGCGCGCGGCCCGTCTATCTCTTCGGTACGGGTCCGTCGCTGCAGTTGGCCAACCAGCGCTCGTTCGCGGATGGAACCACCATTGTGTGCAACACGATCGTTCGGGATCCAGAGCTCTGGCATCATCTTGCGCCGGCGATTCTTACCGCGGGGGATGCGATTTATCATTTTGGCCATACTCCACACGCGCGCGCCTTTCGCGCCGATGCATTGCGAAGACTTCAAGAATCGAATGGTGACACCCTATTCGTGTATCCGGCCCAGTTCGATGTCATCGTGCGGCCTGAATTTCAGAATGTGCAATCATTGTTGGTGCCGATCCCATTCGGTGACCACTCGGATATCACTGTGGACCTCACGAAGCACTTTTGTCTTCCTCAAATTGAAAACGTGCTTGCTACTCTGCTGCTCCCGTTGGGTTGTACATTGGGTAACGATGTGCGCCTGTGGGGGTTCGACGGACGCGCACCAAGTGACAGCGGCTTCTGGGCGAACTCTGACCGCCACGCTTATCCCGAGCTCATTCAGTCCATTCGGGATGCGCACCCAGCGTTTTTTGCGGAAAAGACACCCAAGGGCGAGGAAGCTAAGTACGTCAATAGGGTTCACGGCGATCTGTTGGACGAACGTCTCACTGAAGCAGAAGGCCGTGGCTTTGAGTTTCGGATGCTCCACGCTAGTTGGACGCCGACATTGCAGAAGAGGTACGGGGCGTTGCGCGCCGATCAGGCGTGAAGAAATCGTCGTGCATTGATTGCAAACCATGTCTTGATTCCTGCACGCTGGCACTCCGCATAGTTTCCATCCCTTGCGGGGCCGCTGCCTCGTGGCCGCGGTGTGTGAGGCTAGTAGTGCCGCTGGCTTGGCAGGCAACTCCAATAAGGATCATCAGCAGCCAAAAGGTGTCCTCTGCTGCACCGGGCGCCAATGAGACTTCAGTTATTCCACTCAGAAGTAGGACAGCCATTGCGACGATCGCAGTCAAACCTCGATTGCCCCAATCGAGTCGACGCTTCGCGAGCTTCGCGCTAGCCCAGTATGCGGCGACAGCGAGCAGGAGCCAGCCCACGAGGCCTCCATCGAACAGTTGCTGGAGGAATGAGTTGTGTACGAATGCAGTCTCCGGGTTTCTGATGATTTTGGCTAGACCTTCACTATAGGTGAGCGAAGCGCCAGATCGATATTGTCCATTGGTGCCGAAGCCAAATAGCTTGTGGAGCGGGCTGTTGACCAATTCGATCCAGTAATCGATTGCATGCTTCCATATGTAGTCTCGGCCGCCGATTGAGTCAATTGATCCTGAATTGAATGCTCGACCGGGAACGAGAGATATGAATGGTGCGATGCCAGATCTGGCCCAGGCGATGAAGACCGGCAGGATGAAGGCGGAAATGGCAGTCAGTATTGTTGCGGCCTGTCCTAGCCCACGGGAGACGTAAGGAAAGCTGATAATGGTAATTGCCAGCACCGCTGCAACGACCATCGGAGCTCGCGCGCCGGCGCCAACGAGAATGATGATAGCCGCAATCAAGCAAATCAGCCGAAACGAACGTCGAAGCCAACCAGTTTCGAGTATGACGAAGGTGATGGCTGCAAAATAAATTGCGGCGATCGCTGGGGGAGTATTTAGTGACCAGGTCAATGGGTAAATCGTCCGCACGAATCCAGTGGATTCGACTAGACCACCAAACCGGACATTCGACGCCGGTGATTGTAATCCAACTGCGTGCAAGAGCACATTTGCGAGGAGGTACACCCCACATCCATCAATCAGCCCGACAATGATTCTTCGCGCATCAACCGTCATTACCAGCCGAGCTACCAGCGTGCCGACGAGGAGGAAAGTGATCAATGGGAGGAACGTCAGCAACGGCCCAGTGTATGTAGGCCGGCTGAAGACGATCGCGGACGCCGCAACCAGGAGTATGAAGGGGCCGGGCTGGACTTGAAATCTGTGGTCGGCCTTTCGGATGAACGCTGCGGCAAGCAGAACTGTGGGAATGACAACCGATGCCGTGGCGCTGATCGATCGCATCGCCAAGGCAGTAGGGAGGATGACGACGATCCAGTCCGGTTGTAGGCCACTTGTTGAACGGACCGGATGAAGGGAGACGAACTGCGCTCGCAGTAGAACTGCCAAGATGCACACGGCTATGGCAGCGATTGACAGGACCGGTTCAATCGTCGCTGCTGCGCCCACCAAGAACGCGACTGGGAGCGATGCGAGCGCAACGCATCTGACGGCCATCCGATATCCCTCCTGTTAGATGGTGCGCCTCTCGACGACGGTGACTCCGTCGATCCAGCTTGGTGTGACTAGTTGCTCTCCTACTTCCGTT
>Ga0105239_10006699_pt1 | contig 13307 bp, 6 predicted proteins | sample KBSC44metaG_FD_92761 | JGI IMG/M metagenome (GOLD analysis project Ga0105239, IMG submission 92761) | Corn rhizosphere microbial communities from Kellogg Biological Station, Michigan, USA - KBS C4-4 metaG | ecosystem: Host-associated > Plants > Roots > Rhizosphere > Soil | place: Michigan, USA... | reverse complement strand
TCATCATCATCATCATCATCATCATCATCATCATCATTATGCGAAGGAGAATGTTTGTATCACCTTGTGTTGGATGGTACGGAGGTACCTAGGTACATACTTCATGAGCTGGCTGATGATGAGCACATGGCTAAAGTCCGTCGGTTGAGCGCCTCCAAAGACCCAGACTCAACAGAGACAATAATCCTATCTTGCAGCAGGGGTAACAGATGGCCCAAAAGAACCTCTGCCCCCTTTTTTGCTTGCTTTTTCGGTTTCCCAAGACCTATTAAAGGTGGCAGGTCACTTTAGGGGGTTCGTGCCTAGGTAATACTCCGTACCCGGGTAATTGAATGGACAGGGCCTCTGTCGTCAATCCCGGAACAGTGATCGGAAAGGCCATTGGGCGGCCACCGAGACGAGGCGGCATGGATACGTGACCAACGAATCAACTTACCAAGAATAGGAGGGAAAAGTGGATCCCGGCTTGGTGGTCATCCACCACTAAGTGGAGGTTTTCCTGGACGCTGGTCATACCGATTAATTGGCAATCCAAGTTTCCGAGGGAGAATTAGGCGAGGCAAGTATAACTCTTTTTCCCTCGGTCTCATTTTATAGACGGATCGAAGTGTGCAATTGTTCTGTTCTTGAAAAGAGAGAGGATGTGATATAGAGCATGGCCAATAGAGCCCGCATGTTTCTCTGACCGTCAAAGATTGATCGGAGCTCGGAACCTCTGAACATGAAACCGTTGGGTGATACATTTTACTCGTCTGAGCAGGACGCCAGACGAGGATGGCGATCCTGACTAGCCGCCTACCAGCATCGGAAGACCATCCGAGACCAGGTCATGACGCTGCGATCCTCGTGCCTCGTACGGACCGAGCTCTCATGGACTTACGAATACCGATGGACAGATTTTGATAACGACCTGTGCTCGTCTGTTGAACTGGGGCCACCAGCGCTGCGTGTGGAGTTGTGACATGTCTCATTGGTGGCCCTATATCCCAACCATCTCTTGCGACGATCAGTTGATATCTGCTCGTATAAGCTCCTCGTACGAGGTACTTAGGTTTCAGAAGAGAGGCTCGGTTGAAGGGACGCCTGTTAGCTCGGCGGATAGTTCCTGTCACTGATTGTGCATGCACAGGTGAATCAGAAAAAGTGTGAGAGAAAAACTCGCAGGGTGTGAAGTGCTGGAGACCATCGACTCAAGATTGCATGGGTGCATCCACAATCAAGACGAGTCAAGCCAGTCGATGCCTGGGAAGAATTCCGAGGAGCAGCGAGACGAGCAGGAATAACGTCTGGACGAGGCTCAGGCCACTTTGTGCCAAGAATGGTGGTGTCAGACAAGGCTGGATAACAAGATGCGTACCGAATACCGCGTGCCTCCAACCTACATAATTATGTAGGGTGGTAGAAATGATAGCCAGTTAAGGTTAATACGAGAGTTCCCTATTAAACCTTCCCACAATAATTAACTTTTCTCAAACTTAGTCATCACATCCGGCCATCCAGCATCTCCGGCATTGTGGATTCACCGCCCTACCGCCGTCACGGCTACGCGTCTTCCTGGTGCCAAGCTGGCTGGGAAAAAAGAATCGTGACGATGCAACAAGCATTGACAGTCAATTCTACTATTGAACTATTATGCTATTCTAACGACAAATACTTGAATATTTGACTGCCACTACCCCTGCCACTACGCAATCGCGTGAGCCTGGCTGAGACTGACACACGGGAAAAAAAAAAACCAACTGTTGAAAAATCGGAGAAAACCCAAAACTGTGGACCTTTCAACTGTGGATATCAGGGTGAGCAACAAAAGCTTGCTCCAATGTGCTGAATTGAATCGAACTGCTCGAATCATTTCTGAAGGAGGATTAAATATCCCCTAGGAACAGCACGCCTTTCAGTATGCGGGACTTGAGCTTCGTCGCTGTGCTCACCACAACCATCGATCGCCGAGCGAGAGCTGCGAGACCACACGACGGCTACGGTGGTAGCCTTGGAACGACGCTGACCGAGGCTGGCTCCATATGAATGAAGAATTCTTCCGGTCACCAGGGCTCGGGAAGGACGGTAAGTGATGCACAGATGACGATTCTAACGGCGAATTTAGTTGAATGCAGTGGGACCCGACCGGTACGGAGTGTTCAGGTGACCTGGCCATGAACACAGCCAGAATCGGTGAGACAAGTGTCAGGATGGAGGGGCGACACTGCTCGCTTTGACTTTGGTTAATATCTTAAATCAGCTTTTTCAACCTCTTCAGGTCAGGTGTATCGTAGGTAAGCACCCTTCCACCCCTCCCTCACCTGACCTTTAGTGGAAAGCTAGCAACTAAAACTATGCAACCTTGGTGATGGACGCGGATCGATGCCAAGTAGTCCCTTTCAAGTCACTGGATTATACTTCATACGCTCAAAATTTCCAGATGACAGGATTCATGACTGAACCGTTGGTAAGAGCAGCACAATCCTTGATGGATGCGACCCCTCAGGGGCAAGGCTGTGGGCCAACAGTTGAACGCCGGTATGCGAAACTCAAAGAAAGAAAAGTCGCAGGTGGGCGGTTCGCGCGCCGCGCCGATCCCTTGCTTTTTTGGCGTTTGCCAATGCCGGTCGATGAGGCTGCGCCGATCAGACCCGAGATTGTGAACACCTCAAGGCACGATGACGGAAGTGGCGATTGAGGTGCATTGAGTTCAATGCGAAGAAATTGTTTAAAAAGCCATTTGAACGAAGGTCAAATGGCAACGACGCCGTTGTACTCATAAGGCTGTGTCCCTGGCTGCCTTGAAAGGTACTCATAACTTGGTCACGATAGCAAATCTTTAATTCTAATTGTACTTGATGAATTCATTTCTCAATTGGAGCTCATTTCTCTCTCCACCGGTTCGCGGCCTCACCTGGGCCGAGACCAGGCTACCACAACAGGCAGACTGAACGTCTTAAGTTAGCAATGAATATTTAAAACAGAACAACGAAGCCCAGTGAAGAATGGCAAAACGAGTCCTGACCCGCTAGCAGCTTTCATCCGGAACTTTTCCACCTTGAAATCAGAAAATCGACCCTCTCCCCAGGCTAAAAATTGGGGAAACGAAGGTCTACACCGTCTTCATAGAGGAAAAAACACGCTGAAACAAGGTCCCGGCAAATGTCGTCCTTGGGTGGAGAAAATCATAACCATGCCTTCTTATCCCTTTCTTGAATCGTCCATTCCGTATGCGCAGATTGAAAACACCCTAGAACACCAGAGCATTCGCGTTATTGTTCGAGGAGCTCCTGTTCTAACATATCGGCATACATCTCCAAGGCACTGCCAATCATATCGACGATTGCCCAACTAGTGTTGCCTTTGAAAGTCTTGCTCCACACTCGGACCACAGCGACTGACAAGGCTTTCATCCTCCTGGTATCCTGCAGTAGTTCCCGGGATTCGTGTAATACGGTTTGATCATTTGCATCGCCATCCAAGGGAATCGTCATTTCTGTTTCGTCCAACAGGCTCCGTACCCAGAGCAAAAGCTTGCGTTCATGCTCTGTGACTGGAGCTCCGCCTTCTCTTTCCAATCGTGATAGTATGACTAGCCATTTGGATAGGAGGAATGCACACTCGAGACTGCAGAGAGAATGTTGTATGGACCAGAAGAAGGTCTGGGTACGTGCAACGAAATCGATTCCGAGGCGAACCGGTATTGACAAAGCGTGTGCTGAGTGAAGAAGTGCAGGTGTGAGACGTGGGTCGCGACGTATGTCTGGGGTATTTAGGAGTGATGCAGCGATTTGTGTGGCATCTCTGGTTTCCAGATGCCTCAATGGCCCCATGTCTACATGCAATCGAATGTATGCCAATCCTAATAGTGCTGTTGATGTGAAGGCAACTGGGCCGTTGGGATTTTGAGGATCCAGACTTGACTCTGGGGTTCTTCTCCAGCCCGATTTCCATGCACTAAGGCCTCGATCAAGAACAGAGATATCCTCGATCCTCAAGCTAGAACCCGCAACCCCCGGCCAAGCCAAGGACAGCTGCCGCGCGAAGAAGATCTGTTGGATCAGAGCATGAATCATCACATAGTTGCCAAGGGGTGAGATCGGGGTTGGGGGAGCTTGACTTTGTTTCGTGAAGAGTCGAGAGAACGCAACCTGGAAAGGGATTGATGGTGATGGATTAGCTAGGTGCAATTTCTTCCATTGCTCTGCCGTCGTAGCTTTCCACTGATTGGCTGGATCTGGAAGGTTGAGTTTAATCTCGGAGTTTAGAATGAGGGGAGGGATATTCCAGGTAATTGAATGGAGGTTGAAGAAACAGTAGACGATCAGCTTGGTCCGTTTCTCCCCTTCACTCCTGATCCATTCCTCCCAGGTTAATTCTTCCGGTGGCTGTGTAACTTCCGGAGAGACGAGACCTGCTTCGCGAACAAGTCGAGCAAGAATGCTCTGAAATGCTAAGGCTTCACGCAACAGCTCAGTATGTCTCTCCCAGGTGGCAAAAGCGCTTAGAAGGAGAAGGGCTTGTATCGAGTCCATTTGCTCCTTACTGTCCGCGGGAACTGCATCTTCTGGTGAGATGTACTGGAATGGGCTACTGGAATGACTCTGGGGGGCAAACCCGCCTCCTGGAGGTGATTGGGCTAGAGATCCCGTTCTTGGCCTATTCCATGAGTGAGGAAGCGCTAGCTCATCACGACGTCGAATTTGTTCCATCACCACAGCTTTAGCAGCGTAGAACAACTCTATACCACGGCTGTTTTCAAAGCGATACTGAGCACCAACCGCAGCTAGGGCAAGTATCAACTCTGGTGCACTTCCGGCGACCTGCAAAGTGGGCACGTGAATAAAAGGCAGATGTTCGTGGAAGCCGTTGACGTAGCCAGCAAGATAGCGAGAAAGTGAATGTCTTGAAGGTGGAATGAAGCCTTTTGGCATGACATTGTCAAAGGCCGCCAATTTGGAGGCGAAGACTTGTCGATCCGAATCAGAGACATCCCAGTTTGTTCTGACTTTGGCAGCTTCGAGTTCGTCAACGGCAACACTTCGGGGCTCTGGTCCTTTGATGTCAGGATCTTTAGACTCCGGCTGGAGGGAGGGTAATCTGGAGCCAAATCGAGAAAATGTGCCTGTTTCATCGAGTGGAACACCGAGTTTGGAATCGATAGCATGTTCACCATTCAAATGCGGCCGAGAAATGTTTATATGGTCGCTTCTTAGCTCTGGAGTATGATAAGATTCAACCGGGTCATTGCCAAACATATTGGCGTACCATTCGGAAGACAGTCCTACACTATCGAGGAAGACAGTGAAGTCCTGCATGGGATCCCCCAAGTCGGGAGGCTCAAACATGGGCGTGGGATGGCCGTAGCCTTCCGTGAGCATTCGGGGCTGGTACTGTGCTTCTGAAACGGCTGGCATGATCTGTTGCAGGGGTTCATGAAGCTGCTCATGGGAGACTTGTGGCAGGCTAGACATATAATGGTCTTGACCACTGGAAGCGACATGGCTAGCAGCGTGTGAGAGCAGATTGAGGTCATAGCCCCATGAAGGGTCGAGAGAAGGTGCGCCCATGACCGGAGCCTGTTGTGACGAGATACCATTGGTAGGTTGCATGAGCTGTGGGTCGAGCATGTCCATCATGCCTCTCCCTTCATGGGGGGGTTGAGGCGACATCAGTGCTTGACTCTGCTGTGAGGTGATGTCCATGGGGTCGGACGAGGGTTGATGGGCTGGCTGCGGCTGAGCCGTATGCGGATGCGCAGTCTCGTTGAACTTCTGCACATGGTGTTTATGTGATTTTCGTGTGGTGTGCTGATCTTCCTCGCCTGGATGGACGAGTCTCTCATGGCGTACGAGCAGGTCGCTGCGCGCGAAGGTCTTGGAGCAGATCTCGCAGACAAAGGGCTTCTCCTTGGTGTGCGTGCGAATGTGTCTCTGAAGGTGTTCCTACGAGTTAGAGTGTTCAGTCAGTCCATGGCCGAGGCAAATAATAAAGTATCCCGGGTGCGATCATACCAGGCGTGCAAAGAGACGTTGGCAATGCGGGCAAGGGAGAGTTTTGGACTTGTTGCCAGACTGCTTCCGTTTGACCCTGCCAGAGGCCGTCGCCGACATTGTCGAGTCCATGGCCGTTGAGTTGGAGATGGCGATGCTTGGACAACGACCTCAAGTTCTGGATGTGGAGATACGAACAGTCAGGTTTGGGAACGTGGAAGGTGAGGGGTTGAACTTCTGCAAGTTGAGGGGAAGGAGCTATGGAAAGAATCAGGCGAAAGTGTGGAGGTGGGAGGAGCAAACAGCAGAATCAGCTGTTCGGCCCTGCGACTCTGGGGGAGACTCCGTGACAAAAGACCGGGTAAGCGTCCCGTGTGGCATGGAGCCCCCAGCCACTTTGAACTTGCGAGTTCGAGAGGCTAAAGTCGAAGACGAATGGGACGAATGGGATGATTTCGGTAGTTGAGGTTGAGAGGAGAAGGACAGGTGGAAGCAGGCTTAGTGCGATCACGTGTAATGGTTCGTTACATCATTTATCCGAGGCACCCGGGAGTTTGGCCGAAAACACCGAGTCACGAGGGCGGAGAGTCTCCTGATACATATCAGAATCCATCCTTGATTGCTATTACCAAAGGCACATATATACACAACACGACAGTTCTTGGCTCACTAGCTCACCCGCCAGCTTAACACCCTGCACCACGAGTAGGTCTCTGTCTTCGCAGGGCAAAAATGAAATGTGGTCATCATATGCTCATGGTAACTCAGAACCCTGTTCAGCTCACAAAGTGAGACCCGATCTGGTACCTTTTGAGACCGATGACAGTCAATGTATCCTCCTGATGCCTGATCCATGATTAATAATATTGTAGTCTTGCCATCCGCAACCCTCCCACCACGGCAAGGGAAAAAAAATCAAACGCACGCAAAGAAAACATTTTTTTGGTGGTCTCAGAGCCGGAGCCCATGTTGACCATTTTCTGGGATTTTCGAGTTTTTTTGGTAGGTTATCAGAGCCCGTCGGCTCGTCAGAACCAATTTTCTGGGATTTTCGACTTTTTTGGGTTGGTATCAGGCATCGTTTTCTGTTGTTTCCAATTTACCTGCTTCTCTGCATCCACATGGGGGTTTGCGAGAAAAGGGAAGTCCAGGCGTCCAAGGACTCACTGGTCGTCAGGCAGAATCGGTCATCAGCAATAGCCCTGCCGAAGACTTCAAACCGCCATCTGACCCTCGCCTGACATTGAGGTCAACGTTCAAATGCCGTCAGCAAGCACAGAACTCAGGAAAAACTTGGCTGTCGTCAATGTGACGGTGTTTCAGGAATGAGCGGCTCAAACTGTAGCTCGCCCTCCGCCACCGTACATCTTCTGACTGGGTTACTGACATTGTCATACCCAAGCGCAAGTTGGTTTTTCAACCAATCCTGGAGTGAGGTTCTTAAAGTGTCCGCCTCAAACACTGAACCCCGGCATATGCATTGCCCGCCGTCATGCGCTTGCCATTCCTTCTGGACAAAGTCAAAGACTTTGGTCCCTTTGCAACGAGTGCAAGTGAAGGCAAGTGGAGGCATCCCTGGGCTGGGTAGATACGCCGTTATCAGCTTGTCTGGCCACATGACTGTCTTCTTGGGTTCGGATTTCACCCCTTGGCCAAGAGAAGTCACAGGCGCGGGCTTTGCGTCCCCTTGGTCCTCAGATCGGTGCTTCAGGATCGATCTGGGTTTTACCCCATCACGAGCCCCCCTGAGCGGCTCCTCACTGACACTGACCAGGTTTCGCTTAGCAGCTGATCTGAGGTTCTGCTGCGTCTTGCCTGCACCTTTGTCCCCATACACCGCAGCATGAGCATCTGGAGTGTTGCTGCATCGTACCTGCCGAGTGGCAGGCCGTCGTGCAGTGAACGATCTCCAGACACGAACTGGGAGTCGGGACGCCGGTGTATCCTTCGTGACCTTAGGATGAGCGGCGGTCGTGTCCTTTGTCGATCTCTCTTCACCGTCAGAGGCCTGGAGAGAACAACGGGAAAGAGCACAGGAAAGGCCGGTCCAGACTGGAATCTTAGATCCCGCTGATCTTGCTAGGGCTTTCGCCTTCGCTACAGCTTTGGACGGCTTGCCTGGCTCTTTGCCAGACTGCTTCTCCGATGAACCTGGGACAGATTCTGAAGAGAGTGACGCTGGAACAGCTGTCACGATGGTACCGACAGAGAGCTTGGGGGCATCCTCGCTCTTTGCCGGACCAGAAGAAGGTTCAGTTGGTGACCGTCTGCAGAGAACGCTATTGGTCAGCCAAGGGCGAACCCTAGCCTCCCTCATGCGTCTCCTCGAGTCAGAGTTACTGGAGTCTGTCATTTTGACACGACCACCTAGGGAACATGATAGTGAGTTGTTAGCATGAGTACACGCCGAAGACTCAAGGTTCGGAATCCAAGTGTGGACAAGGAGAGGCAGTGAGTGAGCTTGGGGTGAAATGACTCGAATCCTCCCAAGAACGTGCACTCACCAGAAACTCCCAACTTGAATCCTCCCGATTCTCTCTTGCAATCACCGGATATCTGCATCGCAATCAGCAGTATAAAGAGCATTCACTATCAAATACAGGGGTCAAAACGAGCATAGGACGAACCTTGGAAGGAGAGAGAGAAAGGAAGAAAGCAGTGGCATGCCCTCGACTTTTAAAAGTCCTTGTCACCGTGATGATCGGCTTTGTTGACAGTGGACCCCCAAGATACAATGGGGAGGATACCTTTGGTGAGTACATGAATCCCAATGGCCAGAAAGGTGTTGAAAATATGGTTCTTCCTATGGTATCATTGCATGGTCAACAGCACCTGGGAAACCGGTCCCGGCCCCAAAGTAAAAGCCCGCAAATGGAGTGAGTACACGGTTATGGTGGATGACATGGCGGAGGAGATGAGAATCAGATACAGTTTACCTCGGCGCGGTGGTATGTACTATAGTACTTATGTCTTAACTTACCCAAAGGTGTCCTCAGACAGACCGTTGACCTAATGATGGTGGCCAGCTGAGTCTTGCACTGCAACTGCCAGCACGAGTGGGGAGTGCCCTGTTCAAGTGAGATCCCATCGAGACCCAGTTATTCCTTCCTGCGCTCAGCCTCACCATGTTTCAATACCAGTACACAACATCCACACTGACTGTGATGTTTTCCATGTTTTGTATACAACGAAAGAGGGTTTTTGAATTTTTATGCTTCGGCAAAGTGGATCCCGTTCGTTGAGTTTTGGATTGCGGATCCAATCTGCCATCGTTGGCAACGGGGCCGAGTACGATCTACAGAAGTGGAGGACATACGCCAGGCAGGAGGCCAGGAATACCCATCTGATCTCTATTGGATGTCTGGGGTGGGTGTTGAGGCTGTGACCAGAGTCCTCTTACAATCAAGCTCATTTTTTCGATTGGCTGGACGCCGACGTCAACGCCATTACAGTGAACGGCCACAGAACCCGGTACTATTCTTAAAGGCAGTATGGTTTCAGTGTTTTGAATGTTTTTCTATGTTTGTGATTACGGTGGCTGCTCAGCAACATCTAAGGGTCTGGTATCTGATAGTAGTCCAGGTTGGATAATTGTTGCCTCATTATGCCCAAACCCCTGAGAACGAATGGACCACAATCGGGGCCTGGACAATGGTTGATGGAATGATTGTTTGTGCCTCTCCCTACGCCTACATGGGTTTCGCTAACGAATTGAATTTCGAAAATTGCTGGACGAAATGTCAAATCGGTGCACTCAAAGGAAGGCGGGGCTTCCACCCAATGTAGCTCTCTCATCGGGGCTCAAACTTCCCCCCTCCCTGCGACTTTTGAGAAAATTGCTGACCATCCGTTTACTCCCAAAGAAACCTAGAACTTTGGATGCATTCCGAGAGATCAATGATGAGGACGAATTTGCGGTGAGACCGGTGTCTCCACCGATCTCCTCATCTGCTATTCGCAAACTACTATAACTTTTGGAAGCTCGAGGTGCAACACTTAGACGACTGTTTCCAAGAGTATCCGCATGTCCAGGAGTTCTTTTGCCAAGATACATACTGTCAAATGGTCTGTTGAGTGGTGGGACATCCATATCAAACGGGCGACTGAGCCGAGCAACCAGGCGGCTTTTGGCTCGTTGCCCTGGGCTTTCTTCGGTGTTAATACTGAAATTTCTGGACACTGTCCGAGGGTTGCTCGTTGGAGTTAAATGTGATCCCTTTCGCGAATTGAAAAGCACTTCGCTAGCTCGTTTTCTGAGCCTTCCATTTCTGCTTCCATTCCTGAACTGTAGCTGCAAGCGGCCGGGAGTACTTAGGGGCGGAGTGCTGTTCTGATCGACTAAGTGGTTCTCTTTATTGTGGCCCTCCTTTTCTGCCTGTAAAGGAGTGACTTGAACATCAGTTGAATCAGGCAGTAGTTGCTGAGCTCTACCGCTCACCTCATTGCTTTGTTTGCCTTCGACGACAAGAGGTTGATCAGGATTTCGCAGCCCACCAGAAGTAGCTCGCTTGAACAATGTCCTCATCCTAGAACTGGCACTGGTGTGCGCGCGAAGTTCGACACCACTGTTGCCGGGCGTAGAGCCCTGATTCATATCGCGGATGCTCAATCCAGGTACGTTGTTTCCACTTATAATATCGAGCCCAGACTCTGACACGATCCGGTTGAACTTGTTTGTACAGTCAGGATGCATTTGAGCTTGTTCCCAGACATGACTGCTAATGCTAAAATTGGTTGCGTCTTGCCAGGCCTTGGATTCAGATATGCTCACTTTATTTTGGCCCTCTGAGGAAAGTCTTGAGGTCGACCTTGGGACCATTCGCATTGTATGCATCGGTTCTGTCATAGATTTGGACTTGAGAAGCCGTGTTGGAGGCAAGACCATACTCGCGAAACTTCCATCTGCGGACATATAGTCTTCATATGACAACCCGTTTGTCCTTCGTGAGTATATACTCTCACTGCTATTGCCGTAGTGTTTTCCGCCGAATTTAGGAGCCTTGGACTGTCGATTGATCACTAGGCTGCCGTCGTCTCGGCTGGATATACTGTCACTGTACTTGTACCTTTCGCGAAATAGTTTCCGGAACGGACCAGAGCGCGTCGGCTTGTTTGGGAAGGACACTGGCAAGAAGCTTGGGTATACGTCTTGTCCTGGAAGGGGTTGCTCAGCTCCGCGTGTACCTTCTTCGCATTGCTCAAAAGCCGGAGTTTCGTTGGGTACGACTTGTGACAACACATCATTACCCAAGTCTTGTTGCATCAATGTACATGCTCCATCACTTATGGATGGCTCGCTTCTCACCATGCGGATAGTGGGATTCAACGGGCTTGACAGGGCTGTGCGAATGCCACGCTCCAGATTCACCGCTTCCAAAGCTGCCGTTGTTTCGACGATCTCAGCTTCTTCTTCTTCTTCGATTCTCTTGATCAAGGCCGAGTAGATGCGCTGACTGTCGACCGGTGGTAAATGTTGTCCTTCACTTGTTGTTGATGGCAAAGGCTCTTGGAAGAGACTGACACCACCAATGTGTCGTCCGGCGGAAGACGAGGGTTGATGTGGTCCACCATCCTCCTTGATGACGGAAAGCCGATTCCGGTCGAGGGGTCCAGAGCGCAGTGCGACAGATCCGGTCATGCTTGAGTCCGTCCAGCTGGTGACTCGAGACCGAGTGTTTGAGTGAAGGCTCTCCCGACTGGAGGCTGAGTGAAGCTCATGCGCGAGTGTATCGGCAGCTTCATCTTGCTCAGCAGGGAAGCTTGAATTTGACTCCTGGGGAGTATTTTCGTCATTGAGGTCATATTGGTCAAAAGCAGACGCCAAAATTGGCTCATCAGATCGACTCGGCGGATCAGCTTGCCGTGGATGGGAAATCAATTTCTTGATCAAAGACCCTTTCACAAATGTCACTTTGTCTTCGTGAGTGTTGATCGCGTTTGACTTCTTGATCAAGCTGAGCTCTCTGTTCTTGACGACCTGTCTCCCAACCGAAGTTGGTGTTGTTATCGAACGAACACCTCTCGTCTGCACGCGCTTCGCGGCGATTCTAAACTTTTCTCGACTGGAAAGGCGGATGCCCTGTCGCTCGTACTCTCGAAAGTCGAAGTAATGGGCGTAGGACCTCCAATCAGGGATTGCTTGCTCTGGTATTGACTTAGACGTCGCACCGTTCTGGGTGCGAGGCCTCGGTAAGTGATCGGAAAAACTAGCTGAAGGAGATTTAGCTGGCTGTTCTGCACTGGAGCTTGGCTTCGTATTACCTTTTTGCGTCGAGATCAACAGCTTGCTCGGTCGTCTAGAGGGAGGTGTCGGCGTTGCCGGCGAAGGATCGGTCTTCCCTGGTGACCTCCAGCCAGGCTTGAATCTGCTCAGGGATCGTTTGAGGCGGAGGATTGGGCTGGACTGGCCGTTGGAGCGATGCAGACTCGGAGTGACCATAGACCTCGACTTGCGTAGCTTGCGGTAAGATGAGGGTAAGGCACCATAGTTCTCGTCGGAAGAACCTGTCCTCATGGCGCGTTCTGCGGCTATCAATGCATGTTTACACGCCCGGCAGTTGTGGGGCGGCTGAGGATGGCTTTGCTGCTGACCCTCTGCCAAAATCATACTGGAGTACTACCTGGTAACCAAAAAAAATTGACCGGGTTTTTACTGGCGGAGATGATGTGGCATGTGGAAGAAGAGGCAGAGGAAAATCCGAGTACTTGTTGAGGGAGTACTGCCTGGCCATTGGAAAGTCGCCTTCTCGGACACGGGGAAGGTGCGAGGATATCTCATCAGGAGCAACTTCACAATTGAAGGCCGATCCACGGTGAGGGCAATCGCAGTCAAGGAGCCATGAGGGCTCAGCAGAAGTCATGGCACCCAGCATGGAAAGAGAATACTATTAGTTCGCGCACCTACTGAGATTGGCCTACCGCTGCTCATATCATTGTATTGAACTTTGGCTCATCCTCGAGAGACACGAAAGCATGTCCTCCAGGATCTCGATATTGATCGAAAAGTTGAGCGTTTCATCCAGCTGCAAAAGCATCGGTGCCTGAATTGAGTAGAGAAGAATCTCCGACACCAGATCGATTAGTTGGAAGTGCAACTCGACGACCAGAACGGATCCAAAACTGGGACTCGTGAACCAAGAGTATTGTGATGAATCAAGCCTCTTTGCATGAGGCTTGCGAAGAAAGGAGGGTCTTGAAGGATGGCACTTGGCATACGATCACGTGGTGCCAAGATCAACTGCTCGAAAGGAACCTCGGATGGTGCGGATAGTGCCGGGCCTTGTCTTTCCGAAGGATCTTTGGAAGGCGATGGAGAGAGGGTGGGAATGATGCCGT
>Ga0105239_10006698_pt1 | contig 13310 bp, 9 predicted proteins | sample KBSC44metaG_FD_92761 | JGI IMG/M metagenome (GOLD analysis project Ga0105239, IMG submission 92761) | Corn rhizosphere microbial communities from Kellogg Biological Station, Michigan, USA - KBS C4-4 metaG | ecosystem: Host-associated > Plants > Roots > Rhizosphere > Soil | place: Michigan, USA... | reverse complement strand
ATGTACCACGAGCGCGCCGAGATCTTCGATGCCGTGCGCGATGCGGGCATCACGGGTTTCGCGATCGTCGCCGGCGATCGCCACAGCTTCTGGGCGGGATACGCGGCCAAGGCTTTGCCGCCCGCCGCGTTCGAGCCCGTCGGCGTCAGTTTCGTGGGCGGCTCGATCAGTTCCATTGGCTCGGCCGAAGCCAACGAGCACAACATCAAGAAGGACAATCCGTTGGGCCCGCTCTACGTCGCCAATCCAGGCGGCGGACCGCCGCAATGCACAGAGAACCTGCTGTTGCACCATGGCGTCCGCTCGGCGCTCGAATACGCCCGCAGCGGCGATCTTGCGAAAGCGCACGCGGTGCGCAATCCCGAACTGGCTCCACATCTGACCTTCATCGATGCGGGCGGACACGGCTACGCGACCGTGCGCGTCGACGCCAGCACGATGGTGACGGAGTTCGTCTGCATTCCACGGCCGATCGAGCGCAGCACGAGCGCCGATGGCGGCCCGCTGCGCTATCGCGTGCGCCACGAAGTGCCGCTCTGGCGAGCCGGCGAAAGACCGCAGATGCGGCAGACGGTGGTGGAGGGCGATGTGGGGTTGTCGGTGTAAGGGCCGAGTGTTCCCCCGACGAACGTCGGGGGAACGCATTGCTTCGTGAGAGCGTCAGTCTTTGGCTGGCGCAGCAAAATTCGCTACGGCCTGGCCGCCCTTCGCGCTCGAGATCGTGCAGTTGTAGCCGGTGCTGCTGGGATTCAGCACGAGGAAGGTGCTGACCGCGTTTTTGAAATCCAAGCCGATCTGGAACAGCACGTAGGCGTCCGGCAACGCGGGCGGCTTGAACGCGCCAAATGCGTACACGCCGGCGACGCCGAGCGGCGACAGCTTCGCGGAGAGCTCGATCGGCTTGGTCGCGTTCGGCGACGGGAAGGTCGACGTGGCCGACTCGATCAAGGTCTTGGGATCGATCGAGTAGCCGGTGTTGACCGGCATGCCGACGTATTTGGAGGTCGGCTGACTGAGCTGATCGGTGCAAGCCTTGTCGTGCGCGGGATCGGGTGATCCGTTGTCCAGCACCGCGCGTACGAATTGAAGTTTTACCGTGACCTTGCCCGTAACCGGCGCGTCGGCGGCGATGGCGGCGGAGGAGCACAGCGCGAAGGCGAAAGGCAGTGCGGCGGCGAGAACGGATTTCTTGCTCAGCATAGATGTCTCCGGGATTTGAGTCAGTGGGGAATCGCGGCGCGTCGGCTTCGGGCCGTCACGTCGCGTTGTGAAAAACGGTGATCGACCGGCAATGCGGTTTCGCCGGAAGTGTTCGCGACTCTCGTTCGATTGCGCGGTGAAAACAACTGCGAAAGTTGTCAGGGAATTTGTTCACGTCAGCAGCTCCGAAGCAGGCCTTGAGTGATGAAGTTGCCCAGCCAAATCCGCGCCAGCGCGAGGTCCGCCGTCGGACGCAAGCCGAGTGCGGCGACGGCATCGAGTTGCGCGCGCACGGACGTGCCGCCGTCGCAGCGGGCGAGCAACTCCCATTGCACCGGCGCCAACTCGCGCGTGCTGAGGCGATATTCCACGCGCGTCAACGCCAGCCGGCACGGTGCCGGATCGGGTTGCGCCGGAGTTTCGCCCGCGCGCACGGCGTGCCAATACCGATGCACCGGAAAGCGGCAGGCGAGCAGGCGCAGGCACGGTGCAGGAACCGGACGGGCGCGCAGCAAATCGTCGTCGCTCAGCGCACGCACGTCGCGCTTCGGCGGCGGCTCGCCTTCGAGTCCGCGCGCGTCGCTGATTTCGAGCAGCGCGTGTTCGAGCCGCGTCAGGTCGGTGACGAAATCTTCCCAGCCCGCAGCGGCGTCGGCCGATTGCGGCGGGCGCGTCGCGTCGAGATAGGCGGCGAAGCCGTCGGCGATGCGGCCCACCGAGGCGTGCTTGGGCCGGTGGCGCGAGAGGAAATCGAGCGCGAACGTGTCCAGTGCGTCGGCTCCGATCGCATGCAGCAGCGCGGGAAACATCGCGTGAAATGCCTCCAGCAAGCGCGCGCGGTAGGAACGTTGATAGATCGCGAGCCGCGCGTCGCCGCCGAGGTTCGCGCTCGTGTGCAAGAACTGCACGGCCTGCGCGCGCAACGCGGCATCGCCCGGCGCGACGATCGCGCGCTGCAGACACGCTTGTCGTACGGCAAAGGCGTCGGGCGTGCTCATGTGCGGAATTCCGCACCGGCGTGCAAGGGATGCGCACCCGTCGCGGCGACGTGCGCGAGGGGATTCACGACGTCCGGTGAACCCGCGAACGGGTGGGGCTCGTGCGCGAACTCGATCGCGGCCCAGGCGCGCGCTTTGTCGACCTCCGCGCGCAACGCGTCCAGCGTCGGCAAGTTCGAATCCCATTCGAGCAAGGTGGCGACACGGCCGATGCGCTGCGTGGCGTAGCGATACAACTGCCACACGGCCTCGCACACCGGCGCGTCGTGCGTGTCCAGAAGGTAGGTGTCGCACGTGCGATGGCCGGCCAGATGCATCTGCACCACGCGCTGCGCCGGCAGCGCATCGATGTAGCGCCGCGCATCGAAGCCGTGGTTGACGCTGGACACGTAGACGTTGTTCACGTCGAGCAGCAAACCGCAGCCGGCCTCTTCCGCAACGAGGCGCAGGAAATACCATTCCGGCAACGTGTCGTCGGCGAAACGTGCGTACGTGCTGGGATTTTCCAGCACCAGCGGTTGCTCCAACACATCTTGTACGATGCGCACGCGTTTGACGACATGCGCCAGCGCGCGTTCGTCGAGCGGCATCGGCAAAAGATCATGCGTCGTTTCGCCGCCGACGCCGGTCCAGCACAGGTGATCCGAAATCCAGCGCGCGCCGATTTCCTGCGCCAGCCGCTTGAGTTTGCCGAGGTACTCGAAATCGAGAGCATCGCTGCTGCCGATCGACAGCGACACCCCGTGCATGACCACGGGATAGCGCTCGGCGATTTGCTGCAGCGTGTGGCGGCTCCAGCCGTGGCTGTCGAGAAAGTTCTCGCTGATGATTTCGAACCAGTCCACGGCCGGCTGCGTACGCAATACGTCGGCCATGTGCGCGCGGCGCAACCCGACCCCGAATCCGAGGTCGGGAAGGCCCAGGCGCGCCGACGTCGTGCTCACTTCGACGTCGGCGCCAGCGCCGTACGACGCGCGGTACCGTCGTAGACGCCTTGTTTGCCGGGCGTGGGCAGGTTCGGCACTTTGTGGCGAGCGGCGAACAAGTCACGTGCGTGTTGCCATACGTTCTTGCCGATTAGCGCGATCAGATTCTGCTTGGCCTGCTGCGTCCACGCTTCGCCGGTTTGCTTGTCGATGCTCGGCTGTGCCGTGCGGTCGAACACCTGGCCGCTGGCGATCGGCGTCTGACAACCGCCGGTGCCCTTGCCGATATTCTCGTTCGGAATCCATTGTTGCGCCGGATCGAGCAAGCCGCCGCCCTGCACGCTCGACAAGAAGGCGCAGCCGCCCTGCGCGCTGCAGTCGTTGTTGCCGCCGCAGGTGTGCAGGTCGGCGGTAGCGCAGGCGCCGTCGCCCGCCTTCGTGCCGATGCCGCCCCAGCCGCGGCCCTTGCATTCGTTCAGGCCCTGACAGGCGTTGAGCTCCACGCCCTGTTCGGCCCATTGCGCGCGCAGTTGCGCCGTGGTCGCATCCCAGTGGAACAGCGACAGCGGATCCGCCGCGTCCATCGCCTGTTGCGCCTGCTTGCCGCTCACGCCTTTGTTGTATTCGTAACCGATCACGTTGCCGTGCTGCCACAGCATCGGCGTGATGTACTTGAACGCGAGCATGGCGTCGTTGAAGCCCGGCGTGGTCGTGGTCTGCCCGCTGTTGGCGTCGAGATTGCCAGCGGCGAAGCCGTTCTGCATCGCATCGGTCAGATAGCTCCAGATCGCCGTGGCGGACTTCTGCAACACGTCGGCGGATGGCGCCCAGCTCGGCAGGTCGGCGGATTTCTTGCCGTCCGCTTGATAGAACATCGGCTTGCCGTCCGGCAGCAGCGGATTGTTCTTGGCGTGCGCGATTTGGTTCAGGCCGTCGATTTTCGTGATCACGTTTTGAACGTCGACGAAACGCGTGTAGTGCGACTTCGCACCCCAGCGCGCGAAGCGGCTGCCGGCGACGGGCTGGAATTGCGGCAGTACTTCGCCCGTCGGACCGGAGCGGAACAAGCTGCCTACCGACGCGGCGACCAAACCGCCTTCGCCTTGATCGGTGACCGCGTTTGCGACGATGCCGACGTCGCGGCGCGTGGCGATGGTCGGAATCTGCGGGTAGGTGCTCTTGAACGTCGCGTAGTTGACCTGCAGATGACTCGGCTTGAAATGCGGATCGTCCGCGACATCCACCGCGCCGTAGGCGCGCAGGTAGCGGTTCAAGAGCGTGAGCGTGGCGTAGTAGAGGTCCGCGATCGACGAGTAGATCACCTTGTCGTTGGGCGGCTGGAATCCGCCGCCCGCGGGCTTCTCGATCGCGATCAACGCGGCGATCACGTCGGGCAAGTTGCCGATCGTGGTCGTGAACGGCGTGCCCGGCGTCGGTTCGAGATGCGGCACGACGATTTTCTCGCCCGGCTTCGCCGTCAGCTGCGGGATGTTCGGCGTAACGTTGAACGCGTTGCAGATGTTGCTCGCGAGCTGCAGATGCAGCATTTCCTGTACCGCGACCGAAAGCACCTCTTGCTGCGCGTCGTACAGCGGCGTCGATTTGCCATCCGGGCTGTACGCCAGAGCCGCGTCCGTGAACGAATACACCGCCGTCAGATACAGCGGAATGGTCAGAAACTCGACGTTGACCAATGCCTGCAGATGCTGCTTGAGCAGCGCGGCGTCTTTACTGCTGAACAAACGTTGGGCATTGGCAAGAAGTGCGTTGGACGTCGTCATCGTTCGATACTCCTGTTTGAAGTGGGTGCGATGCTCCGGCGCATCGCGTCCGACGGATACGGGAAGAAATGATTCGCTGTGCGGCGCGCGAGCGCACGCAAGAAATGGATTGGAAATGTGCAGCTGCGTATTGCGTCCAGGACGCGAGACGCTTCGCTTGCGCGAAGCTTTCGTGCCAATCGCGCGTTGCAGCCCGCTATCGCAGCGAGCACACGGCAACGCTAACGTGAACGCCAGACCCCTTATTCGGCGCGCCCCCCGCGCCCTCCGACGGCACGATGATAGGCATGCGCACGCAGGCGCGAATACCTGTCTAGTCTGTCAGTAGACGCTGATGCTTGGTCGGCGCTCGGTTCCAGCGAGGCGCACGGCGGAGCTCGCGCTCTGTTACGCGCGAAGACAGTAGTGGCGTGCGAATTTCGCCGCGAGCGGAACTGTTAGGAGTGACAGTGTGTGCCGTCGCTGCATTGCGTACTCTCTGCGGGCGCTCGCGAATCGCGAACGCGTCAATCATATACAGGGGAAAAACATGGCTTTCGTTCCGGCACACGGTGCCCGTTACTATCTCGTTGCCGTGCACAGCGGCAAAGTGCTCGAAGTCAAGGACGCCGCCAAGAACAATGGCGCCATCATCCAGCAAGGTGATGCGAAGCCCTTTCTCGAATCCGAGCACCAGCAATTCGGATTCCTTCTCAATGGCGAACGCGTTTACGTCCTGCAGGCGCGTCACTCAGGGTTGGTGATCGACATCGCCGCCGCATCCAAGGACGACGCCGCGACGGTGCATCAATGGGGCTGGCACGGTGTCGATCATGAGCGCTTCCGCATCGTCGATGCAGGCGACGGCACGTTCTACCTGGAAGCGCAGCACAGCGGCAAAGTGATCGAGATCTACGGTGAAGACAAGAACGCGGGCGCTCCTGCAAAGCAGTACCACAACCACGCCAACGGCAAAAACATGCATCAGCGTTTTCGGCCGGTGCTGGCCGATGCGGGGTTCAAGCCGGACCAGCTGCCGACCTTCACCAACCCCAGCCAGATGATGCGCGATGCCGCGCTCGGCATCGCCGGCCTCGTTCCGGAAGTGGGCGGCGCCGTCAAAGGCTTGGTCAGCTTTCTATGGCCCGACGCCGCACCCACCATGATCTGGAACCAGGTCATGCGCTACATCGAGGCCTATGTCGAGAGCAAGCTGCAGGAGGCGCGGGTCAACTCGTTGCGAGAAACCGTCGAGGGAGCGCGCAACAATCTACTCGAGTTCAACGAATACAGCCCGGGCCTGGAGAAGGCGACGAAACTGACCTCCACGATCACCACGCTCAACCAGGTCGACCAGCCGTTCTTCAATCCGTCCTCGGCCGAGCGCACGCTGAGTTATCTGGTGACGATCGGCACCATCAAACTCACCCTGCTGCAGGAGCAAGCGCGCAACTACGCCCAGATTGCCGGTATCGCGACCGATCAGAACAAGGCCGCCCACCTGCGGGCGCTGCGCACGGGCATCGCGGACTACACGCGCGCCGCGCGGGTTTTCCGCGAGCGCGCCTTGCAGGCGCGCGTCGACCAGATTGGTTACGACATCCGCGTCGTCGATGCCACGACCAAACGCGGCGAGTGGACCTACGACATCATCGTGCGCGACGCATTCGACGGTTCCGAGATGAACATCCGCATCGGACCCAAGGAGCAGGCACACTTGGTTGCGAGCCGGGACGCCGCCAAAGTGCGCGTGCACAAGATCCGCTCCGACGTGGTGCGCGCCCAGTTCGGCGCGCAACTCGACGCGATCCTGGCCCCGGCACTGCTCTGGCGATCGTTCGACCCGGACCAGCCGCGACCGAAACCGAAAACCATTCGTGCCTCGTTGGGTCCCTATGGCAACGCGCACGATCCGGTCGATCTCGCCGGCGGCCGCGGCATCGCCAAGATCGAGCTCTGGGCGGACGACAGCGTGCGCGGCATCCGTGTGACCAACCGTGCCGGCGTCGCGAAAATGGCCGGCGCCGCCAAAGGGACGCGTCAGGAGATCACACTCGCCAACGACGAATACGTTGCCGGCATCTACGGCAGCGCCTACTACTACCTGCGTTCGCTGTTCTTGGAGACGACGTATGGGCGCCGTCTGGGTGCCGGAAAGTTGTCCGTCGGCTATCGCTTCCAGACCGATCTTCCCACCGAACTGCGCGCACGCCTGGCCGACATCGGCGCCTCCGGCGGTGCGGATTTCGTCGACAGCATCAATTTCCACTGGGAGTACGATCTGGAGGGTGAATATCCGCCGGCGATCGCCCCCGCGTTGGAGTCTTCGCTGTGGACACCCGAACCGAGCCCGCACGAAACGTCGAAATCAGCGCTGCCGCACCTGGTGCGGCCAACGCCGACGCAGGCGCCGCCCGCCGCGAAGAGCAAAGCCGCATCCAAGGCATCGAAACGCAAGCCGGCGAAGACCGTCAAGAAAGCCGCGCGACCGGCAAAAAAGCGCACGAGCGCCAAGGCATCCACACGCGGTGCCGCCGCTCGATCGACCCGAAAAAGATAGCGCTCGACGAAAGCGCGGCGTGAGATAGTCGTTCGCAATTCCCCTGACTGCCCGTACGAGCGCCCGCGCGTCGAGAGCACGCGCGGGCGGCCCGGCCTCATCGGTCGGTCAGGGGATCGCTGTGTTTGTTTCGATCGGAATCGACGGGAAAGAACATGGTGTTGTCTTGTCCGCTTCTGGCCGAAGCGGACATCGCAGCGGCGGGGCGGACACTCGTTTGTATGTGGGGCAGGCTGGCGCGCACTGTCAGTTCGAACAGTTGCTTTCAATACGTGGCATACGAACACTCTATACGCTGCGTCGCCGCCCGATCACGCGCGGTGGCCACTGTCGAAAGCCGATCGACAATTGAAGGGGGAGAGACATGCGCCGTTGGCTCTTGCTTGCCTTGGCAGGCCTGATCGTCTTTCTTCTCGGCGGCGTGCGGTATCTGGTAAACGCCGACCCTGGGCGCACGACGCTCGAGCCCGGTCGCGACCACAAGACCTTGGTCGTATTCATGCGCGGGCTCGCCGGCGCGGGACGCACCGAGGCGCTTTCGAAATTCGTACGAAGCGCGTATCCCGATGCGGATTTTCTCACCTCGACGGTCACGCCATCGACGTTCGCGAATATCGATCCCTACCTTCTGTCCGACATCATGGAGCAGGATATCGCCAGTGCGTACGGACGAGCACACTACGATCGGATCGTACTCGTCGGTTTCAGCATGGGCGCCGCGGTCTTGAGAAAGGCATTGGTTTGGGGCCACGGTTGGGAGCAAGACCGGACCGCGCAACAAGGGCGCCACGAATGGGTCGATCATGTCGAGCGCTTCGTTTCACTCGCAGGTTTGAACCGTGGCTGGAGCATCGAGGAGAAGCCGGAAAGTCGGCGTTGGTACATTCAAAGCGAGTACTACATCGCCGAAAAAATTGCGCGGCTGACCGGGACTGGCGGGATGCTGCTATCGATGCAACGCGGCGCGCCTTTTGTCGCCGACCTTCGTGTTCAGTGGATGAACATGACGCGTGAACAGGCGAAACCCGATGCGGCGGTAAAGTTGCCGTTCGTTGTGCACCTCTTAGGCGATATCGACGATGTCGTGGCCCGCGAGGACAGTCAGGACATCAACGTCGCGACAGACACCAAGTTCATAACGCTGCTGCGCACCGATCACGCGGGCATGGCGGACGTCGAGGGTGATGATCCGTATACCCGCGAGCGCAGGGAAAAGATCTTCGGCGCACTGACGAAGGCGCCGGCCGACATCACGACCGACAAGGCGCCTGATCGGATAGAAGACACGAGTATTCATCACCTTGTCTTCGTCTATCACGGTATTCGCGACTACGCGCCGTGGGAGAATGCTATTCGCAACGCAGTGCTCACCGCGTCGCAAAAGCAAGGCGGAACGGCCGTCGTCGCAGCCAGATACGGCTATTTTCCGATGATGCCATTTCTCCTCTATTGGGATCGCCAAAAAAATGTGCGCGCGTTCATGGACCAATACACGGAGGAACTCGCCCTTTACCCCGAGTTGACCCAGGTCGATTACGTTGGGCACAGCAACGGGACTTATATCCTCGCGAGCGCGCTGCAGCAGTACCGCACCTTAAAGGTCAACAACATCTTCTTCGCAGGCAGCGTCGTACCGCGTTACTACGATTGGTCCAAGCTGATCAGCCAAGGTCGGGTCAGCCAGGTTCGAAACGTTGTCGCCAGCGCCGATTGGGTGGTCGCATACTTCCCGCGCTTCTTCGAGCAAATTGCCGATTGGACAGGGGACAGGTCGTGCAAGGGATTGCTGGACCTGGGTTCCGCGGGGTTTCATGGCTTCGAGGCGGATGCCACGCAGAGCAAGGTTCAGAATCTGGAATACCTCTCAGGTGGACACAGCGCCGGTGTCGACGTTGCAGCGGATTCGGGAGCGCGACTTGCGGCCATCGTCGGTTTCGTGATGCACCGAGATGACGATCTGTCATTCAACAAAGTATTCGAAAACACCGGGGATCAGTCCGGATTCATCAGTACGGTATCTAATGTGAGCTGGCTGGTATGGCTGATAATTGCGGCCATACTGATCGCCCTTGGCAGGTTCAGTATGCTGCGCTTTGGCGCTCGCGGGCTCGCGATTTATGTGCTCGTCTTGTTGGGACTGTTCAACTCGGTGTGAGCTTGATCCTGCTGCGCATACACTCATTCAGATTCCGCGCATGGACCTTGAGCCTGCCCTGCAAGAAGCGGCTGTGCGGCGTCACTGTCGGATTCCGTTTAAGCATCTGAACAGCTAGGAGGCGCCGGCTTTGGGAAGGAGCTCGGCGCCTCAGTTGGCACTCGCGGATATCACGGTCGGCGCGCGGCTCAGCTTTTCGCTGGAGCCTGGACCCTCCGCACGCCTATCTACTGCTCTACTGCTCTGCAGTGCCTGCTTCACACCCGGCCATTCGCCCACGCTCTAGAACCAGTCGACACGCTTGACGTCCTTAGCGGGGAGGCGCTGAGAGGAACGCGACCTTTGGCATGGGAAAGCGGTCGACTACACTACGGCCTCACTTTCAAGCCCAGCTATGAGCTATATCCTCCAACTCTTCGCTGCCGACGACATTGCAACGACCGCTGATGCGGCGGCTCTGCTCAACCGAAGCGCAGCCCTGCGGCCACCGGAGCCCGGCGCATTCGGACGCTTTCGCGCCGAGCTCGAGTCGGCGTGGCCCGGCGCGGGCCGCGATCCGGCATTGCCCGAAGGTCTCGAATCTCCCCGCGACGGGGATCCAGTGTGGGGACTTGCGGTGCGTTCGTCGAAGGTGGACGACAATCTTCTTCGTCATATCGGCCGTGCGGCGGCGCGCGCGGGCTTGCATGTGTTCGATCCCCAGGCCGGCATACTCCTTCGATGCGACGGGATTCTTGTGAACTCCAATGGAGAGACTCGCAAGCTGGACGCGCCCTCGCCTTGGCGTTCCGTCCCGCCAGCGGTCGCCGAATTGACCGCGGAGCAGGCCAGACATCAGGTCGCCGAACGGGCAGAACAGCGATTTGCGCGCGCGGGGTTTTCCAGCGTTCGGGACGCGCAATGGCTGCAATTCCAGCGACATGTCGGCGACGTGCAACAATGCATCGAGTTGACGGTCGCAGAAAGCGTCGGGGTAAAGGGCAGGATCAGTCTTCATCTCGGAATACAGTTTCATTGTCCGCGCGTCCGTGATGTCTGGATTCGTCAATTCGGAGCCCGGGTCGCCGCACACGTCGCGTCGGATCGCCGCAGGCCACCACCGGAATTCACCCTGTATGCAGACCAAATCGAGGACGTGCCCAGCGCACTTTCGGAAACGCTCGGAGGACGCAAATTCGAGTTTGCTTCAACGATCGAACAGATCGCCGCGTGGTGGGAACGCGTCGCGCATTGGATCGATGCGGCCGGCGATCGCGCACTCGAGCGCGCCAGTTCGGTCTCCGGCCTCGCGCACTATGTGCTCCACCCGCAGCAGATGCGCTGGCTTTATCTCAACAACAACTTATCTATCGACGAGATACTGAGCAGGCTGGTGATCGTTGCCGCCTTTGAGCGCGATCGTCTCGATGAATGGACGGCCGCGTTCCGCGATCACCGACGGCGCAAAGGACGCGATCCCTTGTTCGGCAAAGACCTGTTCGTGCCGAACCGCACGGCTGTACTAGATGACTTGCTGACCTATCTCCGCTCCGATGCCTTCTTGGAAGAGGCACTCAGGCTGAAAGCCTGAGCGGACATCGGCAAGTCCGCGGAAGCGCTCTTGCGTCCGCCTTCGGCTGTGGAAGCAGACCTCACGGCGCTGTTCAGGACTGCCTTTTGGTGGCCACAATTGCGCCCCCGCGCGTCCAGGGACGTTCGCTAGCTTCTCCGCAGGGCTGGCGCCAGGCTGACTTTGTAAATTTCCGTCGCATCGGCTGACGTTTGCTGCACAACGGTGTCTTCTGCGGGCGCGGGAGGCAAAATCACTGCATGCGCATTTGGAGCCATGACGATGCAAGGAATCGCCGCCGTATTTCTGATCTTCATGGTTGTCACGGCCCACGCATCCAGTGATCTAGCCTGGCTGTATCAGAATCTCGACAACTCCGAAGTCGTTGTGCGGTATGCGCAGGGCAAGATCGACGGCGGAGCCTATGCGGCAGTCGTTGCAAACACAGTAAGTCCAGAGGAAGGCCGCCACCCCGCCGTCGTCATATTCCGTAGCCGAGGTGATGGACGGCACACGTTGCTCGCCGAGTTCGAAATTGGCGAGGGCGTTTCGACGAGAATCGCAAACAATTCGATCTACATTCGCCAGGACTACGCCCATCACGGCATCCGATTCATCCAATACCAGTTCCGGCGTGTCGGCGGCGAATTCAAGATGATCGGTATCGAATCGCAGGATATTTCGCTCAGCGAGCACAGCGGCGTGTACGAAAAAGAGCGAGACGTGTCTGGCTACAAGAGCCGGGAGATGTGGTCGGGAACCCGCACGAATCTCCTCACTGCACGCAGCGAATGCTGGCTGAAGACGCTCAATATGGATGACTCACCAGCGAACCGGATTCAACAAGCGCGAGCACAAAGCCTTTTTGAGCGGGGAGATCGCCCCAAAAACCCAGCGGTCGGCGAGGTTCGCTTCGCCCGGACAACGCTGCTGCCATTGTCCGAGTTTGAACTCGATGGCCGGCGCGAGTACTTCTATCCCACCTGCTACTTCGACGACAACAAGCGCTTGCACAAGATAACTTCGCCGCCCAAATAGCCGCAGAGGAGGGGGCGTTGTTCTTGCGATCGAGGCGCACTACGTCTCGGAATGCCGCTGGCGTGCGCAATTCCACGTGGGGGATCGTGTTTTCGTCGGCAGTGTCCATGAAGCGGGCACGATCGTCGAAATCGGGTCGCGTCCGTGGCCACCCCAAAATGCTCCACGGCTGCTCCCGATAGCAGACCTTCGAGTGGAGCACTTTGAGCCTGCCCTGCAAGAAGCGGCTGTGCGGCGTCACTGTCGGATTCCGTTTCAGCATTTGGCGCGCGGCTCAGGTTTTTCGCTGGAGGCTGGGCCCTCCGCGCGTCTTATCTACTGCTCTGCAGTGCCTGCTTCACACCCGGCCATTCGCCCACGCTCTAGAACCAGTCGACACGCTTGACGTCCTTAGCGGGGAGGCGCTGAGAGGAACTCGCGAACTTCCTGCGCACATCGACAGGCAACCGCGATCTTTGCGGCCCATTCAAGCGCGGCGCGCCTGGTCGGGACATCGACAACGGTGAATCCGCCGATGAAGTCTTGAGTTTTGGGGTCGGGGCCGTCGCTCACTTTGCCGTCTACAGCCACCACCGTCGCCAAGCTAGGATCACCAAGTCCACCCGCGAAGACGAAGACGCCGGCATCCTTGGCCTGCTGGACCACGGCTCGCGCGGCCGCGGCCACCTCAGGCATGTCTTCGTCTGGAAAGGTCATTGCGCCATCGTTGAACGAAATCAGGTATTGCGGCATCTCATGGCTCCTTGTTCCGACCCAACCCATTTTGGGTGGTCTCCAATTCACACGACGAACATCGCTCGTCTGGTTCGACAGTTCATATAGAAAAACTTCTCGTTGAAGAGCGCAAAGGCCTCCGCTTTCTTCACGGTGCAAGGGGGTGCCGGCAATGTCGGCGCTGCGACTCAGTGCAATGGGACCGACGCCAGACGTGGCGTCGTATCCGGGATCGGGCGACGCACCCAATTTCTCCGCGGGCTTGGCGCTTCGGGTCCACTTCTGGTCTGTGGATTCAACTGTTCGATGCAACACACTGAAGACTGCTTCGGCAGCGAGGGTGTTGCAAATGACCCGCAGGGCACGCATCCAGTACACGGAAAGTCAGAAGTCCGAAATGTGGGATCGAT
>Ga0105239_10006696_pt1 | contig 13312 bp, 8 predicted proteins | sample KBSC44metaG_FD_92761 | JGI IMG/M metagenome (GOLD analysis project Ga0105239, IMG submission 92761) | Corn rhizosphere microbial communities from Kellogg Biological Station, Michigan, USA - KBS C4-4 metaG | ecosystem: Host-associated > Plants > Roots > Rhizosphere > Soil | place: Michigan, USA... | reverse complement strand
GCAAAGCCAGCTATTGTGCCAGCGAGGTGGACAGGTTTATCCACAAATAAATAGTGAAAACATCTTGCGGCCACGATGTATCAGCACGTAAGCTATACGGCTCGGCTTGACGCATAGCTGTATTTTTGATCTACGTTAATGGAACAAGCGGTTGCATACCTGAATTTAAAAGCGATGGCTATAGTTTATAAAACTATCATGCTTGCCGGGCTGGTAAAAGTCATCGTCACGTCGGCGCAATACTGCGTCAGCGAAACCAACTCTTCCGTTAATCAAGCAGGGAAGTGTGTCAGCAAAATAACATAGAGAAAAAAGCTGATACATGGCTACATCCACGAACAACGCACCGGAATCGGCTTGTTACAGTCCTGCGTAGGCAAACAGCGACAGTGAAACGAGCTGTTACAGGTCGTCTGTTCCCGACAAAGGCAGCGAAACGAACGGATACAGGTCATTTGTCCTCAACAAAGGCATAAGAGTTATCAACAAACCTCGATAAATGAAATGGTACAGAACAAGATGTATATGAATAATTTAAAGCCGCCTCGGGCGGCTTTAATCATGATGAAACATTTTATTTTCGTGCTATTTCTTTCGTGAAAAAATGCTGTAGTGCAGTGCAATTAAGACGGTAACGACAACAACGGCACATTGTTACCCGAAGCCATCATCCTCGTTTTACTTCGGTGTACGATGGAGTCCCAGAAACCATATTTATACGGCGCCATAATGAGCAGGTCGGCTTTGGTTTCCTGTATCTCATCCTGAATGGCATTAATGATTTTGTGGGATTGTACGTTCTTATAGTAGTAATTGATACCTGTAAAGGTTTTGTCAATGGAAACATGCTCTGCTTCTTCTGTTCCCAGCAATTCTTCTATCTTGTTCTTAACATAAAGCACCTCTACGTCTGCCCCAAACGTTGTTGCTATTTCATGTACGTCTTCCAGCACTTTGTCCGGTACGCCTTTTTCCATATCACAGGCAAATAGAATTTTTTGAATGCCATGGTATTTAGTGGTAATGGGAATAGCAAGTATCGGGAATGGCAGCCTGTGAATGGTGGATGTAGTGGTATTGCCAAGCAAATCCTGTTCAACCGATCTGCTGGCCATGCCCATGATCACCGCGGAAGCCTGAAATTGATTGATACAGTCTATCAGACTTTCATAAAAATTGCCGGTAGCCAAATGAGGCGTCACTTTTACATTATACTTTTTACTAAGCGCCTCGGCTGCTTTGGTCAGGTTTGCATGGTAGAGCTCCAGCATTTCGTCAATGGCGTCGCCCGACACCCTGCCATTTAAAACATGAATAGAAATTTCGCTAACGTTAAAGAGGATCAATTCGTGGCCTTTTTCTGCTGCCACCGCTGCAGCGTAATCAGCTGCATTTTCAGCTTCTGCTGAATAATCAGTGGCGATTATTATTTTCTTCATATGAGGGGGATTATACCTGTTTATAACATTGTATCATCGTAATTGTTTATTGAATCGTCTAAATTCATGTCGAAAATACAATTATTGCAGCCGGAGTAAGCTGAGCGACCTCATACAGGCCAATGATTTTGATCTTTCCTGAAAAGATCAGGTATCCGGATCAGAGCTTAGGTTCCCACCCCTTCTCATACTCCCGCTTCCAGAGCTGAGCGGCTTTCGTATCATCTATTATATGACCGTTGTGCTGATCAATATTCAATGTATGTCCAACGCGTTGAGAAATATTTCCTAATTGCACCCATAACGTGCTCTTGTAACCGGTTTCAACATCGGCATTGGGCATTGTATTGTTTTTGATCGAATCAAGAAAGTTGGCAAAATGTACTATATCCAGTTCCTCACTGGGGCTGGCGGTATTGCGTCCGTCAATAACAATATCTGATTTTACCTCTTTGACCACTTTATTATTTTTGTCGTAGATGGTATAACTGTTCCCGCCAGTGTTCATGCTTCCTTCTTCACCGTAAAAAATAACACCACGACCTTCTCCTTCAACAAATCGTCCATTGCAACTTCTTCCTTCCCATATTACTGAACAACCACCAGCACAGTCATAGGTAATGATCTGTGTATCGGGCGTTTCCCAGTCATCTTTAAAATGATACCTGCCGCCTACAGAATTTACGCGCAGGGGATAATCAATACCAAGTCCCCATCTCACTACATCTATTTCATGTGTACCATTGTTCAATGCTTCGCCGGTGCCCCAATGCCAGAACCAGTGCCAATTGTAATGGATTAGGTTACTCCGGTACGGTTTGCGCGGAGCAGGCCCCTGCCATAATTCATAATCCAGTCCGGCAGGAACAGGTACCATTTGGCCTATGCCGATGCTACCCCGGTTATTGGTGTACCAGGCTTTAGCCATATGAACTTTACCAATCACTCCTCCCTGCAATTCTTTAATGCCTTTTGTTAATACCGGCCATGAGCGGCGTTGACTACCCATTTGTACAACCCGCTTGTATTTTCTGGCGGCCTGTACAGCCAGTTCTCCTTCGTAAGGATTATGGCAGAGCGGCTTTTCAACATATACATGTTTACCTGCCTCACAGGCAAGAATAGTGGCCGGTGCGTGCCAGTGGTCAGGCGTTGCAATAGACATCGCGTCCACGTCTTTATTGCTAAGGAGTGTACGAAAGTCCTTCGTTGAAGCCGGCTTCTTTCCTGTTCTCTTTTCTGCAAAATCAAGACCTTTTGCCAGTGCCTGATCGTCCACATCACATATGAAAGCGATCTCAACATTTTCCAGTTTACCATAGGCGCCAATATGGGCCAAACCGCGGCCATTGGTTCCCATCACAGCTACTCTAAGCCTTTCATTAGCACCTATGATATTTGCATAACTTTTAGCACTAAAACCGAGGCCGCCGATGGCGAGGCTGGCTGATCCCATACTGATCCCCTTTATAAATTCTCTTCTTGACTTTTTCATGGATGAAGTTTATTATAAATTTAAAGAAAGTTAATCACCTTCTTTCGGTGTGATATTGGCGCCGGCAGAATCCTTAAGATCTCCTTTAACAAACTCATACGAAGCGATAAGCTTACCCTGTTCATCCCAATGTTGTGCAGGGCCTTCTGCTACATATCCGTAGAATTGCCTTTTCAGATCGCGCGCTTCGGGCCTCAGGTTCCATGTTGACTCATACTTCTTTTTTCCATTAGGCCAGTAGTGCGTCCATATACCGCGGTTGGTTTTCAGATCACGATGCCAGGTCCACACTTTTGTTCCATCGGGAGCCCGGAAAGTTTCGTCTCCTTTCTTTCGTCCGTTTTCATAAACTGCCTCATGTTGCTTTACACCATTTTCATAATAATCTGTTTCTTCTCCATTCAGCAGATATCGTCCGTTTGTACAGATCCTGGCGCTCCACTTCGACTTGATCTTACCGTTTGAATAGCTTTCAGAAAATTCTTTGATCTTTCCCCCTGTCGTTTCCGGCGTAATGTCGCCGGCATCAGACAAGATCCAGGCTTCGTTAAATTCATAATCCAGGCAGGGCAGTGTAACCGTAGTCAGCACGTGAATAACGCCGTTAGGCGCCTGACGGGCGGTAACGTAACCAAGCGAAGGATACTCCACACGTGAATGCCCCGGTAATTGTACAGGCAGCGTTTTAACGTGCCATGTGGCACCATTATCTTTTGATATAGCCACAAAACATCCATTGCCATATTTCCAGCCATTTGGAGGAGGTATCTTTTTCTTATGCATGTAAGCATCACTCACGAAAAGCAGGTTGCCATCAGCCAGTCTAATCATCGATGGGCGCTGTGCCGATCCCAGCGGAGGAAACGGAGATTTTGCGCTTTGGCTCCATGTAGCGCCCCAGTCTGACGAAATATTCATGGGCGACCAGCCTTCCACGCTCGCGTTCTTGCCGCCAATAGAAAGCAGGTTGCCTTTATTGTCTAACGGAACAATTGTTGAATGCCGTCCGCCGGTGCGTCCACCCATATCCTGCCAATGGATTCCATTATCGGTGCTTCTCCACAGGAAACTATGGGCGCCATCACCATCCATGGCAATGTAAATGGCTTTGTCTGCACCGCGAAATGCGTTTGTGATCGGTTGCGGTGCATAATTAGTTGCAGGTTTATCGATCTGCGGAATGGAATAAGTCCAGGTTACGCCGTTATCTGTCGATGTGGCTATGCGAAATGGAACAAAATCAGATATACCGCGTCCGCCACCGAAAAACCATAGCTTTCCATTATCGTTCCACATCAAACCAGACTGGTCGTTATATCCTTTCGTCTTAAAAAATAATTCCGGCATATCCCAGTCTTCCGACCCATAACGCAAACGTGCCTGAACGAACGACGTGGAAGCATCTGCCTCTGCTTTACCTGCCGGCGTACTGAAATAGATGGCGAGCGCATCACCATTCGGCAGTATTTCAAAACCGGGCGAATGATTGTGCGGAAATACCATAGAGTCCATTCCCGTATACACCGCTACATCTTTAGTGGTGTAGGCCGGAGGAACAGGTATAGCAAAACGTACGTTGAAATAAGGAATTTTCGGGTTCGGACCTAAAGAAGCAGTTTTGGTGCTTTGCTTCACTGCCGACTGGTTAAAAGGGACCGGCGCCGGGTCCAGCACAAATTGAAGCTGGGAGGAAGCATTTCCATTCGCAGTCATATTCGCGCCCGGCGAGAAATTCGCTGCCCGAACAGGAATGACTTTCGATTGGGAATAAAGACTGCCCGTAAGGCATAATAACAAAACACCAGGTAGAAATAATTTTAATCTCATTTGTGTAAACGCATTGAAGTTATCGTGGGTACATCCGTATCGCTTCTCTTAATTAAAGAACAAGATGCGCAAAATTGTATAAAAGGTTGGATGGGAAGGGATATTAATTTGCAGTTAAACTTTTTGATTTTGTATTTAGTTGTCATTCCTTTACATCATGGCAGTATCACTGCAATTACAGCATCTGGAAAGACCCGGTTATAGCATAGACCTTTTTATTCCCAATGCACAGGATGTACAGGACAGCTACTTGTTGCAAAAGCAGGCAGATGCGCTGGTCCCTTTTCCGCACTGGACTAAGCTATGGCCTGCTGCTCTGGCTTTGGGTGATTTTATACACCTGCATCCCCAACTGGTACAAAATAAAAATGTGCTGGAACTGGCCGCCGGGCTTGGGCTGCCATCTTTTGTCGCTGCCCGCTATGCAAAGACTGTTTGCTGTAGTGATTATCTGGAAGCCGCTGTTGACACCATGACCCAATCTGTACAGCATTTACAACTTTCCAATGTTACCTGCAAGGTGCTCGATTGGAATCACTTGCCCGACGATGTTACTGCAGACGTATTGCTGTTTAGTGATATCAATTACGATCCCGACCAGTTTAACCAGCTCTACCGCGTAATACAGCGATTTCTTAGTCAGGGTACCGTAATTCTGCTAACCACTCCCCAACGGCTCATGGCCAAGCCTTTTATTGAAAAACTATTGCCCTTTTGCAAACAGCAATATGAAATAGATGTTTTTCATCAGCAGCAGCATACACCTGTCAGTTTATTCGTGCTGTAAAAAGATGCTCTCTGGAAAATCAAATGAATGCCCCATTAACCGGCAATTATCTAATCAGCAGCACCGTTCCTTTTTCTACGTTTTCAATCCCTGTATCTGTTTTGTACTTACAGCTCCATACAAACACATTTGAATTTTGCGGAGTACCGCCCATGGTTCCATCCCATCCCTGATACAAATTATTGGTGCTAAACACTACCTGGCCCCAACGGTTGTAAACGGTAAATTGGTATTCCATCACAATAGCACCGATAATTGGCTTAAAAGTATCGTTATACCCATCGTGATTGGGCGAAAAGGCATTAGGTATTTTAAACCCGATTAAACATGTTTTCGGTTGTACCAGTATGGTATCAACTCCGGTACAGGAATGCCCATCGGTAACCTGTAGCCAATAAATGCCAGGTTGAGAAATAGTGATAGACGAGGTGCTGGCATTATTGCTCCATAAATAGTCGGAATAGCTTTGCAGAGGCTTCAATTGTATTTTCCAATAGCTGCAAATGGCTGTATCCGCCGGTAGAAAATTGGCCGGAAGAGGCCGTATGGTAGTGATATGTACTGTATCGCTTGCCTGGCAGTGGTTGTTATCGGTAACTGTTACATAATAGGTGCCCTTACCGGTTGCCGGATACAATGCATGAGTGCTTCCGTCCTGCCACTGGTAGGTTGCAAAATTACCGGCATTCAGTATACGGGTTTCGCCGTTACATAATTCATTGTTATGGTTTAGCGATACCTTCGGTAGCGGCCAAACGTTTACAACCTTTAACGTATCGTACGATTTACACTGGTTGGCCATTGTGCCTGTAACAGTATAAATTCCCTTTGTGAATACGGTTATTTGCTGGCGGGTGTCGCCTGTGCTCCATGCATAATCAATAAAGCCGCTGCCCGCATTTAACACGGCGCTATCGCCCAAACAAAAACTTCGATCGGGGCCTAATTGTATGGGTGGTGAGGTTTTTACCTGTATGTGTATGGTATCGTAAGCAAAACAGCCGTTCTGTTTTTCGGCCTTTATATAATATGCGGTATCTGTTAACGGATTAACTATTACGTGTTGACCTGTTGTATAATTGATATTGTAATTATTCGACCACAGGTAGTTTATAAAACCTGCGGGCGCATCAAGGTGCAGGGTATCGGTATTGCATTTAATGCGGTCGGGCCCAATATCTATAAATACATTATAGGGTGTAATGGTTATAGCGTCGGTAAAACTATTACCACAGCCATCCTTAGCCATTATAGTATATGTACCCGCAGTGGTCACGATAAATATGGAATCAGTGCTGCCATCCTGCCATTGGTACGAGCTAAAACCCCGGCCGGCATGTAATACCAGGTTTGATTGAGGGCATAATACCGTATCTGCCCCAAGGTTAATAGTCTGTTGCGACCGGGTTATCACTACCTGCATAGAATCGGTTGTCGGCATAAAACAGGCGCCGGCAGTAAGCCGTGCATACAATTTGCCCGACCAGTTGGACTGTTTAAACCAACATTGAGCCGTAGTGTCGTTGATGATATGTATGCTGTCGATAGCATTGTTATCTATATTCCATTGCACTGTGGCCCCACAGGCCGTATTTTTAAATGCTGTAAATACCAACGAAGTAGCATTGCCACAAATAACAGAGTCACCATGTATTTTTACCGTGTCACAATAATTGATCTGGTGGCAGGTATTGTCCACACCCGTTAATGTAGTATCTGTTTGGCTGATGGTGGGGGTAACAGTTTGTAGCTTGTTTGCCGAGTCGCCATCCAGCAAGTAATACGAAGGGTCTTCGGCCAACGTAAGGGGCAAAAAGGTAAAAAGCGATGTATCCTTGCCCAGGCATAATGAAGAGGTATCGCTGTTATGCATTTTGCGAAACTCAAAATAGCTTTGGGTTCCGGCGTTTACTGAAAAATAATTTTGCAAATAGGCATAACTGTTGTCATTCAACCAGGCATAGCCATTGTATTCGGGTATACCTACGCCTACATAATGTTTTTTTCGCTGGTTTTGGAATTGCCCGTTTTCAAAAGTGCCCCAAAATACATTGGATTCATAGCTGCCAATATAGCTCAGGATAGACAGCATGCCCTTGCCGGAAGCATCGAATTGTAATAGGCTGTTATAGTAATTGGTGGTTTGTGTAGAACTGATTGTATAGGCGTTTACAAGGTTATAGGATGCATCAAATTCCACCACACCAAAATGGTCTACAACAACGGTAGTAGGGTAAAAGTCAGAAAAAAGCTGGCCATATACCAGTAAATGCCCATTGGCCAGGCGGGTACATTTGTTGTTCCACCAGGTAAAAGTTTTTTGAAACAAACTGGTAAACTTAAACATGCGCTTGCTGATCAGGTTACCGGTATTATAATCGAGCGTAAGAAAGGTAATAGCACCCGGATAGCCCAGGGAGGAGCCATGACTGTAGCCTACCAACATAATTTGCCCGTTTTCAATAAACGCAGTAATGCCTTCCGCGCCACTGTTGTAATCCCCCAGGTTACCATAATTAGCATCCCACATCAATTGCCCGTTATTATTGAACCGGGCAACGGTTTCAAATTTACAGTTTGACAGGTTAGAGGCATTGGTGCCGCTAACAATTACATCGCCATTCAATCCATCTTTCGCACTTACTGAATAAAAAGAGGCCTGACCCATAGCACTGTTAAATACAGCTATATTGGACTTAACAAAGCTTTGCCATATAATGGCGCCGGTATTTGTAAGCCGGTATATCAATGTGGTGTAACCAGAACTTTGCGAGGTAGTTATTAAACCCGTTAGTGCAATATCATGATTATTTAATTCAGAAGCCCTGAGGTAAAATAGGCTGTTCGTAGTGCCCAGTTCTTCAAATTGTTTTAGCCATAGCACATTGCCATCATCATCTGTTTTTAACAGTAATCCATAACTTTTGATCCACCTTATATTGGCGGGTCTGCTGGTATCGTACATTTCGGCAGTAACCAGTAACCCACCATTGGCGCATTTGGTAACCGCATCCAGGTAAAGCGAACTGTTTTTTACACTCAACAGGTGGGAATACGAGGAATCAACACAGGTTGTCGTAGCGCGTGCAGTAGGTGCTTTCAAATAGCTATTTATATTAGCTGATAATGTTTGCCTGTACGATGGTGTTGGCGACGGCACATTTCCCAAAACAGGGAGTTTAGCGGAAACAGGACGGTTACTTGTATTATTTGTTTGATGCTGATGAGGACAGATACGGACTGCTGAATCATGAATTTGCTGAATAAACTGCGGCCAGTTCTTGCCGACAGGTGTTTGTGCATAGGTGAATAGGGTAGTTGCTACAAAAATCAGCAACAGAAAAGGGGCCTTCATGCGCTAAAAATAATAATTATTCCCAGAGGGTAAAATAGTTTGTAGAATGTATAAATGTAAGTTCCTGGAAGTAAGCCCGGAGTTAGACATTATCAACGCTTTTTTCGCAGCACCGGTGGAACAAACGGTTTGCCCGGTTTTAAGTAGTTACGGATATAGCTGCTGTCTTTAGTAATTTTGAACCATTCAAACGCACGCGTTGAATCAGCCTTGTACTGGGTCCTTTCAAGGTAACCAGGCATCAGATTAGTACTGGCAATCTCTTCCGCCTTTTTCAGCCGTTCGTTAGATAACGTATCCCGCAGGTACTTTTCTACTAAAAGCGATGCAATAGGGCCGGCCCATGTACCGCCAGCTCCTGCATTCTCCACCACAACTGCTATGGCGATCTGTGGGTTTTCCCGTGGCGCAAAACATACAAAAGTGGAGTTCTCCAGCAGTTCATAACGTCTGCCGTCGAGTACGATCATATTTTGAGCAGTGCCTGTTTTGGCACACATATTAATTCCGGGGATCCGGGCACTTTTGGCAGTTCCCTTTTCAACAACATCCTGCATACCGGCAGTCACCACATCATATACATCGCTTGAAATATGGGTAAGCACCTCGTGTTTTACCCGGTATTTTTTTAACAGCGTATCGTTTAAATTTTCGGCTTCAATCCCCGATACCAAATGTGGAGTATAATAATAGCCCTTGTTGGCGATAAGGCACATCGCATTTGCCATTTGCAAGGGCGTAGCAAGCATTTTATCCTGTCCTATTCCCAATCCCCCGCCCGTCATTGAACACGAATTCCATAAGCCACGATAAGCTTTATCATATTGACTGGTATCAGGCACATTGCCGCCATCTTCGCTTGGCAGATCTATCCCTGTCCGGTGCCCCATACCGAAAGCGGTCATATATGTTTTCCACGCTGTTAATCCCTGGCGCGGATTATGATAAGCCGGGTTATCGATTGTCTTTTTAATAAGGTCTGAAAAAAATGAGTTACAGGACCAGGCAATTGCCAGTCTTAGATTACTTGCATGGCCTGCAATTTTTTCAGTACAATTCAAAGGCCGGTTACAACCGTAATAAGTACCGTGACAGTCATAGCCACTTGCAGGTGTGATTAAGCCTTCTTCCAGGCCAATTAAAGCTCCCAAAGGTTTATAAGTTGAACCGGGTGGATATTGCCCTTTGATAGCTCTGTTTAACATCGGACTTGCTACATCAAGTACCAGCCGCGAATAATTTTTTTGCTTAGTCGGACCGGTCAGGTCATTCGGATTAAAATCAGGGCTGGATGCCATAGCCAGTACGCCTCCGGTTTTGGGATCGAGCGCCACAACGGCGCCCACTTTTCCCTTCAGAAGCTTTTCGGCCAGCAATTGCAGCTCTATGTCAAGATAGGTGTGCAGACTACGACCGGCAACTGCAGCTGTATCATAGCGTCCCTTTTCGTAACTACCTACCAGCCTGTTCAGGTTATCTTTTAATAAGTATTCTACGCCCCGCTGTCCCATCAGCACACTTTCATAGGTATTTTCCAAACCACTACGTCCTACATAATCACCGATCTTATAGAACCCGCCCGACCGTTTAATGATAGCCGAATCTGCTTCTCCTATATAGCCTAAGATGTGGGCGCCGGCATTGTAGGGATAAACCCGTACAGGTCGTTCAACCAATGTGAAACCAGGATACTTCCATATATTTTCATCTAAACGCGCATGTAGAGCTTCAGACAACAATGGCTCGAACACCGATGGGCGGTATCCACCATTCCTGATACGGGCATCGTGAATGCGTTTGTTGAATTCTTTTACGTCAATACCCAATGTTAAGCAAAGCTCCGCAGTGTCAACCATCTTCACTTCCTTTGGCGTTACAACCAGGTCATACATGATGGCATTGTTTAATATTGCTTTACCGTTACGATCGAAAATAATGCCTCTGCCCGGGTATTTTACCTTTTGAAACACAGCGTTATTTAAAGCGAGTTGACGATACTTGCCCGAGAGGATCTGCAGGTTAAATAATTGAGCCACTATAATAATAAATACGCTGATCAGGATAAGCCGGATCACATTGGTTCGCGACTGGTTGAACGTTGCCATTGAAAGAGAAACTGATTTAAGGAATGCCTGCGCCTGTTGTGGAGTTATAAACCAGTTAACTGGTTACAGCATGCAAGTAACACTATTTATTTAAATGTCTATACAACAATTGCAGAAATTTTACAGGTTAGATGTATATTACAAGATAAATAACGTGCTATGCCAGGAGATTCTCTACTCGTAAACAACAAAGCAGTAATAAAAAACACATACGATGCCATTGTAGTAGGTTCAGGTATCAGCGGTGGCTGGGCCTCCAAAGAACTAACAGAAAAAGGACTGAAAGTGTTAATGCTTGAACGTGGCCGCAACTTCGAACACATTAAAGATTACAAAACTGCCAATAAAAACATCTGGGATTTCACACATCGCGGTAGCCCTACGCACCAGCAAAAGCTTGATAATCCGGTAATATCGCGCGATTGGGCAATGTATGGCACTGCTGCGCAGGAAGCCATTATGGATTATTGGGTGAAAGAAAAGGATTGTCCCTATGTTGAAAAGAAACCCTTTACCTGGTGGCGAAGTTATCAGTTAGGTGGCCGCTCCATTTTATGGGGCCGGCAAAGCTATCGGTGGAGCGATTTTGATTTTGAAGCAAACGCAAAAGATGGTATTGCCGTTGACTGGCCTATACGATACCGCGATCTTTCTCCATGGTACGATCATGTTGAGACATTTGCCGGCATCAGTGGCTCAAAAGAAGGGTTGCCCCAATTGCCTGATGGACAGTTTCTTCCTCCCATGGAACTGAATTGTGTTGAGAAAGATGTAGCAGCCCGTATAAAAGCACAGTATAAAGATCATCGACATATGTTCATCGGGCGGGTAGCTAACCTTACAGCTCCTGTACCCGGCCGCACACAATGCCAGTACAGAAACCGTTGTTGGGAAGGTTGTCCGTTTGGCGGATACTTCAGTACTCAGTCATCAACCTTACCCGCTGCCGTAAAAACAGGCAATCTCACCGTTCGCCCCATGAGCATTGTAACAAAAATATTGTACGATAAAGACGCGAAAAAAGCAAAGGGCGTAGAAGTGCTGGATGCCGAAACTAATACTACCTATCAGTATCATGCAAAGATCGTGTTTGTGTGCGCTTCTGCATTGAACTCAGCATGGGTTCTGATGAATTCTGCCACTGACATCTGGCCCGATGGCCTGGGAAGCAGCAGCGGTGAACTGGGGCACAACGTAATGGACCATCACTATATGCTCGGCGCCAGGGGACAAGTGGACGGCTATGAAGACAAATATTATTTTGGCCGTCGCGCCAATGGATTCTACATACCCCGGTTTGCCAATTTATTTGGAGATAAAAGAGACTTTTTACGCGGTTATGGTTACCAGGGTAGCGCAGCCAGAGAAGGCTGGTGGCGCGATGTGGCAGAACTCGGTGTAGGTGCTGCTCTAAAGGAAGCACTTACCGAACCCGGCCCCTGGACGATCGGCGCAACCGGTTTTGGTGAAACATTACCGTACCATGAAAACAAAATCACACTAGATAAAACGGTAAAAGACAAATGGGGCCTGCCGGTGTTGGCCATGGATGCAGAACTAAAAGAAAACGAATTTAAAATGCGTAAGGATATCGTGCATGAACTCGTAGCTATGTTCGAAGCAGCAGGCGTAAAAAATATCACCACCTGGGATAGTAAAGGATATGCACTCGGGCAGGGCATTCATGAAATGGGGACTGCCCGTATGGGCCGCGATCCCAAAACCTCCGTATTGAATATGCATAATCAGGTATGGGATGCACCGAACGTATTTGTAACCGATGGCGCCTGTATGACCTCCGCCGCCTGCCAGAACCCTTCTCTCACCTACATGGCATTAACCGCACGCGCAGCCGATTTTGCAGTAAGTGAGTTGAAGAAGCAGAATTTGTAAAGTAACTTAGCAAAAAGCCTCGCAACTTTCATTTGCGGGGCTTTTTGTTGTTTCATATCACCCATACAGCCATGGGGCTTGTCAATCATTTTATCCTGTGCAGGGTTTTTTCGGAAAGCTCCAACTGACTCCTTAAAGCACTCTTCAGTAAATTAAACTTTTCAGCATCTGTTACTTTATCACTTGCGGGCAGTGGTTTTCCTGAATAGAAAGCCTCTAAAGAACTCAAGGTTTTGTCTGTAACTTTGAAAAACATCAGTGGCTCTTTTTTCGAACCACGGTCTTTACCGCTGTTGATTATTGCCAGATAGCTTGCTGCATCGGGAGCAGGATCACCCGGGTTGGTGTCAATTTTCAATGGTTCATCTAAAAACACCGTGGTTATGCAGGTCACTTTATATTTATCTCTTG